>WNFJ01173063.1_pt1 | contig 11528 bp, 9 predicted proteins | sample 5400461 | NCBI WGS metagenome assembly WNFJ01 (sample SAMN13153349, study PRJNA577476) | soil metagenome | isolation source: 115 cm saprolite on Douglas fir-dominated hillslope | place: USA:California | collected 2013-09-17 | reverse complement strand
AAGGTGACCACGTTCCCGCTCGAAAACGCCAACGAAGCGCTGAGCGCTTTGAAGGGCGACTCGATCGACGGCGCGGCAGTCATTACGCCCTGACACTCGGGCAGCCGAATTACCGCGCGGCCGTGCCAGTGTGTGACAAGCGTAGCGCCTGGCGCAGTTCCAGGCCGGACATATTCGTGTTGTAAACGGGCGTGCCGACGTCGAACTCGCGAGCGCGCGATAGCGGTCCAACCAACACGGGGTCAAATCCGGCGTCACGCACGAGACCGGCGACGATTTCCGCTGCCTCGGTATCATCCGCAGCCAACGGCACGCCGACCTGCGGCGGTGTCCGATGCGCCTCGCGCATAAGCGTCTTGTCCCAAACAGAATTGAATGCGCGGACCAGTCGAGCGCCCGCCAGCCAGATTGCGGACCAGTGACCGGTACCGAGGCCGGACTCGCGCACCTTCGTGGCCACTTCGCCATCGCGCTCGGGATAAGGGTTACCCGTTTCCATTACGATCTTCCCGGAGAGCTGCGAGCGGTACTGTTTTCCGAGGGGCGGCAGCGACCGATACGGAATCGAAATCAGGAAGACGTCGCCGAAGGCCAACGCCTCCTCGATGGAACTGCGGGAGGCGTTGGGGCCACTCGCAGCGACCAGTGCATCGAGAGTCTCCGGATGGCGCGAGCTGAATCGAACCTCGTGCCCCGCTTGCGCCCACAGTTTTCCAACCGTACCGCCGATGCGGCCGGCACCGATGATTGCGATCTTCATTGAACGAGTTTACTCCTGAGGTCTTAGATTCCCGTCGCCCGAGGAGGTTACCGAAAACGCAAACTCCGGTATGCGCGGCGGGGCCAGGTAGCTACTGTTACAAATGCACTCTTTAGCACCATTCGAGTACGTTAGGGCTGCGGCGAAACGTTGTGTGAAACCCAAAGATGGCATATCGTCGTTGCCAGGCAATATGCGCCTGGGCTCAAGCCATAGCTCCTCCACATTGCTTCCATTCGCCTGATTCAGCGTCTTGGATTGTTCTCCAAGCAGTCAGTTGAAGATGGGAAGGGGATTCTCGATGACGCAAAAGAGAATGGGTTTCGCAATCCGCGCGGTCGTGACTTCGTTCGTTACGGCGGCAGCAATGTTAGCCCAAACCGGCGGTGGCGCCACATTGGTGGGCACCGTCAAGGACGGAACTGGAGCAGCCGTTGCGCAAGCCAGCGTGACGGTGGTCAACACGGCAACCTCCTTCGTCACGACAACCGTGACGACAGGGGAAGGCGCATATTATGTTCCGTATTTGATCCCCGGCGATTACCGCGTGACAGTGAAAGCGCCAGGCTTCAAGGAATTTGTGCGTGAGGGCCTGACACTCCGATCTGCCGAGGTGCCGCGCGTGGATATCGTGCTGGAGTTAGGCGCTGTAACCGAGAATGTCACCGTGAGCGGCGCTGCCACACTACTAAACACAGAGAACGTAGTGAGTTCCTATGTGCTGCCTGCGGAAGTCCTCAAAGATGTTCCGGGAGTTATGAAGCGCACGGTATACCTGATGCAGTACATGCCCGGGATCATCGCGGTGCAGAGCCAGGCAGGGGACCACATCGTCGGACAGGCGCAGAACGATATCGGCGCCACCATGGATGGCATTACCGCCAAGTCGCCTTACACCGGCGTTGTGAACCAGGTGGATGGTGTGGTTCAAGGCAGCACGGACGCCATGGAAGAGGTCAAGGTACTCACCACCGGTGTTTCCGCCGAATACGGGCACACCGCCGGCGGATCGATGAAGATGGTGTACAAGTCGGGCACAAACTCCCTGCATATGTCTTTTGAGGATCGCTACCTGAACGGCAAGTGGGTCCATCGGGGCTATCTCACGCAACTCCCCCTACCGAAGGACGCCCCGTGGTATTACGAAACGTTCGACCTTGTGGCGAGCGGCCCGCTGGTGATTCCGAAGGTCTACAACGGCAGGAACAAGAACAAGACCTTCTGGCTGTCCGACTACGCGATCAATCACGAGCACACGATTAACCAGACGGTGGGTACTGTGCCGACGCCGGCGATGCTCAACGGCGACTTCTCATTCGCGGACGCGCCAGGCGGTGGACTACCGATCTACAATCCGTTCTCGACGCGGCAGGTCGGCAGTACGTGGACCAGCGACCCGTTGCCGGGGAATATCGTTCCGAAGAGCCTGTTTGACCCCATAGCGAGTAAGTTTCTGGCTTTGGGTATCTGGAACCAACCGAATCAGCCGGGATCCCCGACCAGGACCGGGCCGTCGGGAAATCTGCTGTTCAATAACACCTGCAGGTGCCTCCACAGGGACCGCTGGGACGAGAAGGTCGACCACCAGTTCTCGTCCAGCCAGAAGATCTATTTCCGCTATTCCCAATATCACAACCGCGGCCAAAACGGCGATAATTTCGCCCAGCCGCAATTCAACGCCAGCCGGGAAATCAATCCGGTCGACGACATAAACGGGGTCGCGAGCTTCACCTCCATCTTCTCGCCCGTGATGTTCAACGAGTTCCGGCTCGGTTATAATCGCCGTGCCAATTCCAATCCGGCGCGCCCAGATGCAAGTAAGTATGATCTGGGCATACCCGGCGTTGGTACGGAAACGGTCCCGTACTTCAACATTGGCTACGGCATCGGCCCAATGGGCTACTCCCGAGAGGTTGGTGAGGACAGAGTGCTTCAGGACAATTTGACCCGCATCGCGGGCCGGCACAGCCTCAAGTTCGGTTACGAAATGATCTGGACGCAGTACAGCAACAAGACCACCTCTCTGCCTTCCGGAGAGTACAAATTCGCCGGCGGTACGGCCCTGCCGTTTACACCGAACACGGGGAACGACTTCGCCGCCTTCGAGATGGGAGTAGTGACCAGCGCGACGTTCACCAAGCCGTTGGCCATTTTTCTGCCGCGACAGTGGGACCACGAATTGTACATTCAGGACGACTGGAAAGTAACGCCCTCCCTATCATTGAACCTGGGCCTGCGCTGGTCTTACTCCTCTCCGTTCAAGACTAAGTATGGGCAGCAGTCGCAGTTTGATCCGACGGTGAAAGACCCGGTGACCGGGCTGATGGGGGCGATCACTCACCCGACCGGGATAATCGGGAAACGCGATCTGAACAACTTCCAGCCGCGCCTGGGCCTGGCCTGGAACTTCCGCCAGAAGTGGGTGTTCCGGTCCTCTTTTGGCATCATGACAGTGGATAGTGCGGGAGCCGCCGGCTTCGACGAATACGCCGGCACGTACAACATTCTGCAGCCGACGGGCGACCCGCGGTATATGTTCCAGCTCAAGAACGGCCCTGGGCCGATACAATACAAGTTGAATCCCGACGGCACGGTTCCTTATACCGGCGCCAGCTATGGGAGCCGCACCGCCACCTGGCGCGACCCCAATCTGCGGAGCCCTTACGTAATGAACTGGTCGGCGGGCTTCCAGTATCAGATGGCCCCCACGTGGGTGCTGAACCTGACTTACCAAGGTACCGCGGGCGTGGGACTGGAGCGTAGCTGGAACATCAACCAGATTCCCCTGTCGATTGCGCTGGGCGGCAACCGCGCTTTGCAGGATACGGTCTACCAGGCGCAACAGAATTACTTGTTGTACCCGCAATTCGGGAGCGTAAACCTGCTGTCTAACTTCAACCACAATACCTGGCACAGCGGGAATATCACGGTGGAGAAACGCTATGGCAGGGGGCTCACTTTGAACGCCAGCTTCAACTGGTCGAAGTCGCTGAGCAACGACGATGGACTGGCGTACTATGACCGGGAAGGGAAGGCCCGGACATCCTATGACCAGGAGAAGGCCTTCGGCGCCTATGTGACTTACGAGCTGCCTGTTGGCAAAGGTCAACGCTGGCTCAATCGAGGCGGGGTCGTGAACGCCATCCTGGGTGGGTGGAAAGTCGACCTGAGCGAGAACATTCTGTCCGGCATACCGCTCACGGTGGGTTACAGCGGCAGTCCCAATAGATACTTGACTACCGCCCGGGTCAACGCCCTGGTACCGATTGACCAGGCGAAAGTCCCAAACTGGCAGATGGGGAACCGTTTTCCGACGGCGGCGCAGAACCCTTACTTCAATATCAGCGCCTTCGCGTACCCCGACTCGTATACGATCGGTTCGCTGGCCTCCAGGGTATTGCAGGCTCCGGGGATTTTGTGGATGCAGTGTTTCGCCACCAAGAGCTGGAAGGTTTGGAATGAGCGGCTGAAACTCAGTCTGCGGTTGGATGGGCACAACCTGCCGTGGAAACACCCGAATCTTGCCGCTCCGAATACCACGTACAACCTGAACAGTGTCACGTCCTGGGCCCGGTTTACTGGTGTTCTCGGGGACTTTTCGAACTTCGGCACAGGGCAGGCCAACGTTCAGATGTCTGTCCGCGCGGAGTTTTAAGATGAAGGGAGAACCGACATGAGCAAACCTGAATCGGAGAAGAAGAGCGACGAGACGTTCAATCTGGCGCGGAGAGAGTTCGCGAAGGCGGCCTTGGGTGGAGCGGCGCTTCTGTCGTCCGCCGGTACCGCCTCTGCCACGCTGAGCCCCATCCCGCCGGGTATCAAAATCGGTACCAGCGCGGGACAGCCGACCCCGGAGAACATGCTTTACCTCAAGCAGCTTGGGGTGACCTGGGTAAGCCTCGGGGCGACGCCTGAAACGGCCACCGCCGAAGGCTTCACGAAGATGCGGGAGCAATGGGAGGCCGGCGGATTCAAGGTCTATAACATCGGAAGTGGAGTTGGTCCGAGCGGCAGTCTCCATAACATGCCGGAGGTCACGCTGAATCTTCCCGGACGCGACCAGAAGATCGAAGAATACCTGAACTACATCCGCTACCTTGGCAAAGCCGGCATACCCTACTCCACTTATGCCCACATGGGCAACGGCATCTGGCGCAGCGGCCGGGAGACGTTACCTCGTGGTTATGCCGGCTCCTCCTGCGATTTGTCCAGCCCCAATTTGCGCGGAAACTGGAGTGGAAAGAGTTATACGGAACCTCTCTCCCACGGACGGGTGTTCACGAAAGAAGAGATCTGGGATAACTACACATACTTCATCAAGAAGGTGGTCCCGGTTGCCGAAGAGGCTGGCGTGCGAATCGGTATCCACCCGGACGATCCGCCGCAACCGGTGCTCGCTGGCGTGCCGCGCTGCATCTTCTCCAATTTCGAGGGCTACAAGAAGGCGTTGGAGATCGCGAACAGTCCGAACATAGGGATCTGCTTGTGCTGCGGAACGTGGCTGGAGGGCGGCAAACAGCTCACCGGCAAAGACCCGGAAGAGATGATTCGTTACTTCGGCGCGAAAAAGATCTTCAAGATCCACTTCCGCAACGTGAGTGCACCCTTGCCGCATTTCACGGAGACCATGATCGATGACGGCTACTACGACATGAACAAGATCATGAGGGCCCTGGTGGACGTCAAGTTTGAAGGGATTGTGATCCCCGATCATATTCCGGGGTTGGGGAGCGACCCCGCGGCGGAGGCGGGCAGGGGAGGCGGCGGGGCAGGCAGGGGACCTGGTGCAGGGTTCCGGCCCAATCCGGCCTTGGCCTACTTACTCGGCTGCATGAACTCGATGCTACTTGCGGCCCAGGGAAAGCGAGGCTGACTTCATTTCGCCGGGACGACATGCTCCTTGATATAAGTGTCGATGCGCGGATCGCGATCCGCGCCGGCGGCGCCTGGGGCGATGTAGTGGAAGGCTTCGGCGTATTCCACGCCGTATTGCCTGCCTAACTCGCGACTGTGGGTGAGGCTGAATTCCTTGATGTAGTTGCGGTCGGCGGTGACGTCATCGTCGCCAAGCAGGGGCAGGTGCTGATTGCGTTTCGCGAGCTCGGCGCGGAGGCGCGATCCGGAGTGGCCGCCGGGGCCCTTGGCAACGTTCGCACGAATGGCGTCCACCCGCTTATCGATCTGCTTGCTGATGTCCACTACCCGCGTGATCTCGGGACGGCGCGCGAAATAATATTTGTCCTGCACGGCTTTTGGTTGGAGTCCGGCGGCGAAGTGTTCCGCATAATCGTGCGCGCGACCGGCCATCCAGCATGCAGCTTCCACGGCCTTCGCCAGGGTGTAGTGATCGGGATTCTCTTCGTCGTGTGCCCAAGGGTCCCAGCCCACTACTGTGTCGGCCTTGACGAGGCGAATCAGAAAAATGATGCGGCCGATCAACTCGTTGAGCGAGACGTCACCCATACGGTGGTTGTTGTAATTCAGATCGAAGTGGGCTTTGCAGCCGAGAACGCGCGCCACTTCGTCGGTGTCGCGCTCGTTGCCGAGCACGTGCTCGCCGATGGTGCCGGGCGTGCCGAGGCCGGGGGCGTCGCCCATGTCGTCGTTCGTCGCGCGGACTAAGTAGCCGGTGTAACCCTCTTCGATCAGCTTCGAGACTGTGCCGGCGGCAGAAAGCGGGATGTCATCGGAATGCGCCTGGAGCGCGAGCAGTACCTTTCCCTTGTGGGGCTCGCCCGGGTTAGAGCGCTCCAGCACCACGCGGGAGGCGGCCTGGGGCGGTTGCTGTTGTGGTTGCGGCTGCGAATGCGCCAAGCGGGAGATCGCGCCGGCGGCAACCAGACTGCCACAGAAATTGCGCCGTAACATGGATCCGATTATACTCTCGTCGAGGTTGTTCAATGCGAATTACCGAGATCCGGTCGGCAGGACTGCGCCATGGCACGCCGGAAGGCGGATGGGCTAATGAAATCCGGCCCGAAGATTGTGTCCACACATTGATCGCAGTCTTCACCGATGAAGACGTGACCGGATGGGGATCTGCCTTCACCAACGACACGCTTGTGCGCGGGGCGCTCGACGTGCTTGAACCTCTGTACCGCGGCGAGAACCCGCTGGAGCCGGAGCGCGTCAGCGAGAAACTGCATGCGAACACCTTCTGGATGGGCCGCGGCGGATCCATCACGCACACGATCAGCGGGATCGATATCGCCCTTTGGGACATCCTAGGGAGGGCCACCGGTCAGCCCGTGGGCAGGCTCCTGGGCGGGCGGTATCGAGAGCGGGTGCGGCCTTACGCCTCGGTACTGATGCGCGAACCGCGCGCACTAGCCGAGCAACTGAGTGGCATTCTCGAGCAGGGCTTCCGTGCTTTTAAGATTGGCTGGGGACCCTTCGGGCGCCACAGCTTTGCGATGGACGAAGCCATCGTGCGGGCGGCGCGCGATGCGGTAGGACCGGACTCATTCCTGATGGTGGACGCAGGCGCCAGCGACGCCTTCTGGCCGCAGGACTTCAAATGGGCGGCACGGACCTCGCACATGCTCGCCGCATACGGCGTCCATTGGTTCGAGGAGCCGCTCGATCCCGACAATCTGCACGATTACGTGCTGCTGCGAAACGCCTCCCCGGTACCGATCGCGGGCGGCGAGGTTTTGACGCGAAGGCAAGCGTTCGCCCCGTGGTTACAGCAGCGCGCATTTGACATCGTGCAGCCCGACGTGACGAAGGTCGGCGGCATCAGCGAAGAACGGCGCATCGCGTGGATGGCGGAGGAGAGCGGCGTGCAATTCGTCCCGCACGGTTGGAACACGGCGTTGGGATTAGCGGCGGATCTGCAGCTTGCGTCGGCCAGCCGGAGGACCGATATGGTGGAGTACCTGATGGGCTCTCCGTTCATCGACGACCTGGTGGAAGCGCCGTGGCATTTGGATGCGGAGGGCATGCTGGGCATCCCGGACGGCCCGGGGTTGGGCGTTGCCCTCAATATGGATGCGGTGGAAAAGCATACGGGCGAGCGCTTCCGTGCGGCGCGGGCGAGTAGCTGACATGGCGGCGCCTGGTAGAACCGTGCGCGATTTGCCGCGTCGCCTGGGCATGCTGGATGCGACCGCGATCGTGGTGGGCATCGTGATCGGCTCCGGCATTTTTGTGCTCCCGAATGTCATCGCGCGCAACGTGCCGTCGTATACCGGGATCGTCGCGGCGTGGGTGATTGGCGGCGTGCTCTCGTTCTTCGGAGCCCTGGCTTACGCGGACCTGGGCGCGATGATTCCTGCCACAGGCGGGCAATACGTGTATCTGCGAGAAGCCTACGGGCCGTTGTGCGCCTTCGTATCCAACTGGACGTTTATGCTGGCGGTTCTCTCGGGCGGGAGCGCTTGGATGGCGGTCACCTTCTCGATCTATGTAGGTTACTTTGTGCGGCTGACGCCCGGGGCGCTCTCGGTGGTGAATTACGTGGGGGTCAAGCAAGGGGCGTGGGTGCAGCGTACGTTCACATGTTTGAAGGTGGCGGCGCTGGCGATACTCGTCGGCGCCGCGTTCTTCAGCGGGCATTCCGCGGCTGCCGGCCAGTCCGCGCCAGGCCAGGCCGGAGTCGCGCATTTCGGCATGGCGATGGCGGCGTGCCTGATGGCGTACAACGGCTGGAGCTACGTCAGCTTCGTCGCCGGGGAGGTGCGGGATCCCGAGCGAAATCTGCTGCGCTCGCTGGTGATCGGGATGGCGACGGTGGCGGTGCTGTATGTCTCGGCGAATCTCGCATACCTGAAGGTGATGACGATTCCGGAGATCGCCGCCACCGAGCGCGTCGGCGCGGACGTGGCAACGCGGACTATGGGCTCGATCGGCGGATCGTTCGTATCGTTGGCCGTGCTGCTTTCTATTACCGGCGCGATCAATGGCTGCATCCTGACGGCCGCGCGCATCCCGTTCGCGCAGGCGAGGGACGGGCTGTTTTTCGCGCGGTTCGGAGAGGCTCACCCGCGATTTCAGACACCCGGGTTCGCGATAGTATGCGGCGGAATCTGGACGGCGATTCTCGTGATCAGCGGATCGTACGAGACGCTCTACTCGTATTCGATCCTGGCCGCGTGGATCTTCTACACGATGAGCGTGGCGGCGGTGATGGTGCTGCGCCGCAAAATGCCCGATGCTGCGCGGCCATACCGTATGTGGGCTTATCCTTGGACCCTGTGGCTGTTCGTGGCGGTGTCCGTATGGTTCATGGCGGACGCCGTCGTAACCCAGCCGCTGCCTTCCGCGATGGCGCTGGTAATCGTTGCGACCGGCGCTCTGGCGTACTGGATGTGGCGCACGACCCGGCGGAAGCGATCCGCCTTGCGCATGGACTGAGCGGGAGGACTGGACACGATTTCGGCTCCGGCCAGAATGTATTCGCAGTAACATCTGCGTGAAGTCCGACGTGTTAGACAGAGCGAGCGAAATAGACAGATTTGCGACTTTCATGTTGACAACGGTCCTGGTGCTGGCAGGCGCTCTGTCCGCTCCGGCCCATCGCCGTGACCGTTAAGGGAGCGGTCGCCGCCACGCGTTTCTCCAGGCGTCTGAGCTAGCAAAGAGAATCCGGTATAGTAGGATTTGCGCCGCCGCCTCCCCGGAGATTTTGCTTAAATGTCCAGCCACAAGACTGACGTTCTGCTCAACGAATACCTAAGAGAGCCAGTCAACACGCCCGTGCCGTCTGAATTAACTTCACAGGGCATCGCGCTGCTACCCGACCTCGAGAGCCACCTGCGGGCGGACTCAACCATCGACCGGATAGAAGCCGTGGAAAACGTGCTCAAGTCCATTCTGGCGACCATGTTTCAAGAGCCCCTGACTGGTCCTGTCTGCCGGCAGCTTGCACTATTCCAGAACGCTTATCGCTTCGTGCTCAAGTACAAGTCCTATGCGGTGAAGGCGGCTACGCCATTGGGCTATTCGATTTTCCTGCAGGCGCAAGAGCAGGGCTTTAGCTTCCAGCAGCATGTTACTCACAAGACCGAAGTGTTTCACGTACTGGCCACCAGGCCCGGGGCATACGTGTTTCTTTGCGAGTTCGCAGACTGGCAGCGGCAGTATGAGCCCGAGAGATTCAGCAGATGGCTTTCGGGTTCTCCGGACCGTTTCTTCGATCAACGCGCATTTCGGCCCAGTCCCGGCGATGTCTTTGTAATCTCCGAACTGGGCGTAGTGCATACCGTCATTGGCTGCATCTTGGAGGAATTTGCCACTGTTTCAACGGACATGGTACACCGCCTGCACGACCAGAACATCGGCCGGCCGATCCCACCTCATTTCACCCGGGCATATGCGGAGAGCGAACTACTGAAGCTGACACTGCCAGAGCAGAACCGGTTGGTTGATTCGGCGACGTGGACCACACGAGTGATCCCGCGTACGCCGTGCCAGGGAGGCTGTGAATGCATTTTGGAGGACTCCTTTCTCAGGGCTTCACACCGGCGAATCGAACCTGGTTGTGATACGGAAATGATCCGGGACTGCTGCCGCAATTGTTCGGGTTTTCTCGGGGCGGGGAACTCTGTGGTTAGCAGACGACTCGGAGTTGGGCATGCTCGACGATGCGGCGATTAGCGCCACCGCCGGCGACGTGTTCCTGATTCCACCAACCGCATGGTACGGTTTTCGTAATGATGGTCCTCATACGCTTACCTACTCCGAACAGCAGATCGATCCAAAGGTCGCCTTTGTGTGACGCGGTCTTTTCCTTCGACGTCCTCGCTTATGCCAGCCAGTCTTTGCAATAGGCCAGGCACTTTTTCATTTCGGCGATGAGGCTTGATTCGGGCCCGAAGCGGTATTGGAACTCGGTGGTTGTTCTTTCAACCGCCCCTGTCGCAGTATTCCTCAGCTCGACCAATGCCTTAAAGCGCAGGGCTCTTGCCACGGACGGGTCCATGGTGGAATGGCCTAGGAAACCCGCGAAGAATGCCCCCAGGGACGGGGGCATGGCAGCCTGAAAGGCCGCTACGCGCACCGGAGGCCGAGGAGAATACGTCGCAGGTGACGCGTAGAGAGGAAGAATCCGAGCTTCGCTCGGATTGGCAGGCTGAAGCCTGCCCCACCACGGATGGGTTTCCGGAGAGAGATTGCGCAACTCGCTTCATTGAGCGGACACCTATCCAGAATGTTCCCCAACGTCTGACCCGGGGCGCAGGGGTTTCGTGGTTGGGATTATATATCGCTATCCACTGGGATTGCGCCGGCGTACCTGCGAACTAGTGCCCGAGTTTGTCCAGACTGGCTTTGGCCTCGGCGGGAGGGATTTCAGGAGTGTAGATATTGCGGAAGAGTATCTCCGAACCGTGCGTCTGGAGCTCGATCGCGCCGTTCCTGGGTACGCGCCGGGCGTGGACCCATCAATAACATGGCTATCACTGCGAGTGCGATTTTCATCGTACCTCCATCAGTAGATCACGAATGACCACAGCGAATCGCCGGTCGCTGCGATCAAATACTGCCGGCGATCCAGCATGTACGTCTGCGGCGCATTGGTGATGCTTCCGATACGGGTGTTCCATAGGGGCTTTCCGGTGGCCGCGTCGTGAGCTACAAGGTTGCCCGCGCCATCACCCGCAAAAAGCAGCCTGCCCGCCGTGGTTAACAATCCGCCGCCGCCACCGTTGCCATAATAGCGATGTCTCCAGGCGACTTTTCCAGTCTTATAGTCGATAGCCGTCAGATAACTCCCGCCTTCGCCGCCACGGACTTCTTCCTTGCCGCCAAGACCCATCGAGCCGCGGGG
>WNFJ01083125.1_pt1 | contig 11529 bp, 11 predicted proteins | sample 5400461 | NCBI WGS metagenome assembly WNFJ01 (sample SAMN13153349, study PRJNA577476) | soil metagenome | isolation source: 115 cm saprolite on Douglas fir-dominated hillslope | place: USA:California | collected 2013-09-17 | reverse complement strand
CCGCCGGTCCGCCACCGGCGATAATCACGTCATAATCGAATGAAGCGCTCATGTTGCAATGTTCCCCTTTTCCCAGATGGAGAGGGACTCGACTTGGACATGTCATGCGCGAACAAACTCCGCTAGGAGTTCAATGTTTATAGATCGCCAGCCTTGAGAGGCATCCCAGAACTCCTTTAGGAGTTCAATGCGATCCTGGCTCGAAATACTTGGCCGCATTGCACTCCTAAAGGAGTGCCGGGGACCAAATCTCATTGAACCTGCTATAAACGTTCAACCACTACGTGGTTGTATCCTCCCAGAGGAATATGAAGGTTCCACTAAAAGCATTTATTGTTAGCCTGCGTGATCAGCGCTCAGCACCAAGCGCGACGGAAAATGTTTCTCAACCTTTACGTTGGCAAGCTCCGCCGCGCGAGCTATCGCTTCCAACTCATCCGGCTTGAAACTTCGCAGAATCGAGAGTGCGCCGTCTTCACGCAACAGCCGATTGTGTAAAAACAGATGACCCACCGTCGTATACAGAAAATATGCGATCGCGTTCCGGTGCAGATCGATTACGAAAAGGCCACGCTTGGCCACGCGATTCATTTCGCGCAGAATATTAACCGCGCCTTCATCGTCGAAGTGGTGCAGCGTCAGTGACTGAATCACATAATCGAACGCATCATGTGAAAAAGGAATCGCGAAGCCATGTGCACGCACTGAAGAGATTTCAGGAAACTCACGAGACTCTTCAATAATCGACTTCGCGGATCGCGCATTCAACTCCAGACCGACCAATGACGCCTTGCGATCCGTTTCGCGCGCCCACTTCGCCGCAACCCGCAGCAGCTCCCCTGATCCGGCGCCCACGTCGAGAACTGAAAATGATTTCAATTCCCTATGAGCAATCTCTTTCAGCAGGGAATCACGCAGCGCGCTCGCATCGCCCAGCCATTCATTTACCCACTGCAACTCTACGATGCAGCCTTCGTATTCCTCCGGCGTGTAATCGCCCTTGTCGAGATGTTCGAGTTCGTAGCTGCGTTGGCGAAACTTTTCCAGCATGATATCCGCAGATTACACAGACTAACTGAGAAGAGCGGAAGCGATGTTAACAGGCTTTTATCCTTACGCTAATCGGTGAAATCTGCGTAATCTGCGGATAATTCTCAGACTCGTCGGACCACCAGCGCGCTGTTCTTCGATCCAAAGCCGATGCAGTTGCACAATGCTGTGCGCACCTTCGCGTCACGGGCTTCGATGGGAACGTAATCGAGATCGCAATCCGGATCAGGCTCGTCGAGATTGATCGTTGGAGGAATTACTCCCGTGTGCATTGCGCACAAAGCGGCGGCCAAGCCTGCCGCTCCACTGGCGCCCTGCGGATGACCGACCTGTGACTTCGTTGCCGACATGGGAATGCGGTGGGAATTGCAGTTGAGCGCTATCTTCAGGGCATTCGTCTCGATGCGGTCATTGAGAACGGTTGAGGTGCCGTGCAGATTTACGTAATCGATTTCGCTTGAATCGATGCCGGCGTCGTTCATAGCCACAGTCATTGCGCGCGCCGGTTCGTCGCCGCCTTCCTGTAAGCGCACGCGATGATAAGCGTCGCACGTCGAACCGTAACCGATGATCTCCGCATATATTTTGGCGTCGCGCTGCTTCGCGCGTTCAAATTCTTCGAGCACATAAATCCACGCGCCCTCGCCGAGCACCATACCCGACCGATTGCGTGTGAATGGGCGCGAAGCGCGATGCGGCTCATCGTTCCACTCGGTGGTGAGCACGGTCAGAAGATTGAATCCCGCAAGGATCCCGGGCGCCAGCGGCGCATCAACCCCGCCTGCGATCATTGCCTCCTGTCGGCCCAGCGCGACGTGTTCAGCCGCATAATGAATGGCATCAGTTGAACTCGTACATCCGGTCGAGATCACGTGTGAGAGACCGCGCAATCCAAAAGCCATCGAAAGCTCACTTGATAGAGTGCCGTGGGTCGCTGCGGGAATGATGTAAACACTGGCCTTGGAATGCGAACCTCCTTGATACCAAATTGCGTAATGATCCTCGACGAATGGCAGCCCGCCTCCGCCTGTGCCCAGCACCACGCCGATTTGCTGCCGTTCCTCCAGAGACAGATCGGTAGGAGCGATGCCTGCATCCTGAAACGCTTCACGCGCCGCCGCGAGAGCCAGAGGAACCGTGCGCGGAACATGTTTGCGATCTTTCGGACCAAGTTGCGCCTGCCAATCGAAATCGCGCACTTCGGCAGCAATCTTCACCGGCGAATTTGAAACGTCGAACGACTCGATCCGCCGCACCCCGCTTTCGCCTCGCTGCAATGCCGACCAAAACGCTTCCCGTCCGATTCCGATCGGCGTGACACAACCCATCCCAGTGATAACAACACGGCGAAGATGTTTGAATTGCGCTAGCATTCTTGACTCGATCCGGAGATGGGCAAGAATACCATCGCCATAGGCAGGAGAGCTAACTCTTGCGCGCATCAAAGACAATGCAAAAGAAGTGGTCGGCGCATTGAAGCTCCTACGGGAACCGGTCGCTACCGCTTGCGGTTCCGTAACACTACGGTGCGGGGTATGCTCTGGAGGTCCTCGCGGATTTCCAGAAGTTTCCAAACATCTCGATCGATCAAATTCTTCACGGCCTCGTGCTGCCCAAATCCAATCTCAAAAACCAGATAGCCGTCTCGTTGCAGAAATAGGCGCGCATCGCGCAGCAACCGCCGAATAACTGCCAGACCGTCCGGACCAGCAAAGAGCGCTGCGGCCGGTTCGTAAATTACTTCGCGCTGCATCGCGTTGCGTTCGTTATCCGAAACGTATGGTGGGTTGGAAGCGATCAAGCTGAATTGACCGGCCGGCTCCAGCGCCGAAAGACAATCTGACTCCAGCAACGTCAGACGATCGATGACGCCGTGACGCTCCGCATTTCTTCGCGCCACTCGCAGAGCTAATGGCGAGGTGTCGGTCGCGACGGCGTGCGCGTTCGGCAATTCGTTAAGCAATGAAATCACGATGCAGCCGGAACCGGTGCCGATGTCAGCTACTAATGGCCGCGCCACGTCACGCAACAGTTCCCACGCTGTCTCAACGATGATTTCCGTTTCCGGTCGTGGAATCAGGACATCGGGAGTAACTTCAAACTCGAGTTTGAAAAACTCCTGGCGTCCGGTGATGTATTGCAAAGGCTCACGACGCGCGCGCCGTCCAACGAATCCGCGAAACGACCGCATCTCTTCATCCGTTAGCGCATCCTCGGCATGCGCGATGATGAATGCGCGGTCGCGGCGCAGCACGGGAGCCAGCAGCGAACCGGCTTCCATGCGGGCTTCGTCAACTCCGGCGGCATCCAAAAGCTGAGCGCCTAAAGTTAGCGCATTGGCAATCGAGATCGTCATCGGGTTCTTGCTAGCTGCGCTGATCTTATATTACGCTTTAGCTCGAATCGCAAAAATGCGGCGCGAATTGGTAATTTCCGCACGTGTGGAGATCAAGTTAATAACTTGCGCTACATGTTCGGAAGACAATCGCCATTGAAACTTTACTTCGGGTAGCACGAAGCGAGACTCGTTTCTTCCCGTACGGACGGCGGAACCTCCGAGCTAAACGGTTCGGAGGTTTCGCAGTTCGGAAAGGCCGACGTTCGACAATTTTTGGAGGCAAAGGACTACTCCTAAAAAATGGGCGCCCTGGCAAAAAGCCTTCTTCTCTTTGCGCTGAATTGGCTCGATGCGCAACTCACGCTTCTCTGGGTTCATTCAAATATCGCGACTGAAGGCAATGGCCTGATGGGACAGTTGTTAAAAGTTGGCGATGCTCCATTCATTCTGGTGAAATTATTGGTCGGTGTTTTTGCCGCTTATACGCTCTATCGATGCTCGCATCTGCCGCTCGCGCGCCGCGGCATGCGCCTGGTGCTCACGATCTACGCCGCCTTGATGTCGGTGCATGCAGTCACGGGAATGTCCGCGCTCGGCTGGTCGCAGCCATTGGCCGCTGTTAACTACATGACCAATCTGCCATACGCTTTGCTTACCTTGTTCTCCTGAGAGTTATCAGACCAAGTTTTTCGACCGGTCCTACCGCTAGGTTTTCCGCCTTCTGCACCCTTCCTGACGGCTACTGCTCTAGATCTTCCCAGTTTTCGGGAACCTGCGCCACGGTTCGCGCGTTTTGCAATTGCCGGTTGCGCAACCGTAAACTAAGGCTGGCGCATCTTAAGCAACGCGATTTCAAGGAAGTTAAGCATTTAAAAGGAGAACAAAAGCTTTATGTACAGAATTACCGGACGCCAAATTCTGGTTATTGCCCTGGCTTCTGCGCTATTTGCCGTGGGCAGCGTCATGGCAGTGCAGCAACTGTGGGGACGCATGCAACCTCTGAGTTCGGCGTTCTCGACTTCTGCGCCGTCGAACATCATCGACCCGTCGATGGGCACGGATGAACAGAACAACATCGAGGTTTATAAATCGATTTCGCCCGGTGTCGTTAATATTAGTGCCACGGCAATGGTGCGCGGATTCTTCGGACTGATGGTTGAGCCTCAGGAAGGCACCTGCTCGGGTTCGATCATCGATGAGCAAGGCGACATTGTCACGAATGCTCATTGTCTCGAGAACGTGCAGAAACTCAGTGTGAGTCTCGGCAGCGACAAGAAATATGCCGCCCGAGTAGTCGGTGTCGATCCTGACACTGACTTGGCAGTTATTCGCCTGTCAGAAGCACCCAAGGAAGCGCTTACGATCGTTCCGATGGGCGACTCAGACAGACTCAATGTAGGCCAGAAGGTTCTGGCGATTGGAAATCCATTTGGCCTGGATCGCACTTTGACAACGGGCGTGATCAGCGGCCTGGAACGACCGATTCGTGCGCAAAATAATCGTCAGATCGAAGGCGCAATCCAAACGGACGCCTCGATCAATCCTGGAAATTCCGGCGGTCCGCTACTGGATTCTCACGGTCGAATGATCGGAATAAACTCGCAGATCCTTTCGCCGTCTGGCGCCTCTGCTGGAGTCGGATTCGCAATTCCGGTGAGCATCGCTAAACGCATCATTCCCCAACTGATTCGCAGTGGCGAAGTACGCCGGCCCAAGCTTGGCATTTTCCCGCGCGATGTCGCGCCGCTCGCAAATCAGGTTCGCATGCCAGTTTCTGAAGGCGTGCTGATTGTGCAAGTGCAGCCCGGTGGCGGCGCCGCTAATGCCGGTTTGCGTGGCACGGTACAAACGGAAGAGGGCGATATTGAACTTGGTGACATCATCGTGGGCGTCGAGGGCGAGAAGGTCAAGAATAACGACGATCTCTTTCGCGCTCTCGACAAACACCAGGTTGGCGATACCGTGAACGTCGAAGTCGTACGCAACGGACGTCACCTGACCGTGCCGGTGCGATTGACGGAAGCTACCGACCGCCGCCGCAGCGTTCGGGAATAGTTCTTAATCCAGTTCGAAGAAAAAGCGCGCGCGTTGAGAAATCGGCGCGCGCTTTGTTTGATGATCTGTCCCTTGTGGGAGCGGGTTCTGAATAACAACCACGTAGTGGTTGAATGTTTATAGCAGGATCAATGAGACTTGGTCCTGCACTCCTTTAGGAGTGCAATGCGGCGAAGCATTTTTGAGCCACGGCCTCATTGAACTCCTAAAGGAGTTCTGAGATGCCTCGTGACGTTTAGAAATCTATAGACATTGAACTCCTAGCGGAGTTTCCTAGCTATTACATGTGCAAAAGCCCAGGCCCTCTTCCAAGGGAGAGGGAGTTAACTTATTCTCTCTCATTTTTCCTCGACACCTTGAATATTTTCGTGGTAACACGAGTCGCCAGACTTTATTACGGGAAAGCCGAATCCCTGCTACACCAAATGCTCGGCGCGGAGAAATCGTTTCGCGATGGTCAATGGGAAGCAATCGAAACGGCTGCCGTGCGCAAGCAACGCGTCTTCGTCGTGCAACGCACCGGTTGGGGCAAGAGCATCGTTTACTTTATAGCAACGAAGATCCTGCGGGACTGTGGCTCGGGCCCGGCCTTGCTGATCAGTCCGCTGCTGGCGTTAATGCGAAACCAAATCCAGGCCGCACGAAACATCGGCTTGCGGCCAGTCACGATTCACAGTGAAAATCGTGACGAATGGGAAGCAGCACAGGCCGCGCTAATCCGAAACGAGTGCGACATCCTGCTCATTTCGCCTGAACGTTTAGCGAACGCCGAGTTTCTTCGGGCGGTGCTGCCGCGATTTCAGAACAGCATCGGCTTATTCATCGTCGATGAGGCCCACTGCATATCAGATTGGGGACACGACTTCAGACCCGACTACCGGCGAATCGTTCGCGTGCTCGAGCGGCTGCCGTCGAGCGTGCCGGTCGTGTGCACTACTGCGACTGCCAATAACCGCGTGGTGGAGGATGTGGTCGCGCAGATACACAACCTGCAAGTGCAACGCGGACCACTGATACGCGCTTCATTGAAGCTTTTCAACATCAAGCTAAGCGACCAAAGCGAACGTCTGGCTTGGTTGGCCCACTTCATTCCCAAACTTCCAGGCTCCGGGATCATCTACTGCCTGACGATCCCAGACACGCGCCGCGTAGCGGCCTGGCTACAGCAAAATGGTCTCGCGGCACGCGAATACCATTCAGACGTTGAGAGCGAAGACAAACTGGAATCAGAGCGTATGTTGTTGGCAAACGAGTGCAAGGCGCTTGTGGCAACGGTCGCATTGGGAATGGGCTTTGACAAACCTGACCTCGGTTTTGTCATTCACTTTCAAAGGCCCGGATCAGTCATCGCGTACTATCAGCAAGTAGGCCGCGCCGGTCGCGCGGTGGATGAGGCGTACGGGATTCTCCTTAGCGGTCGCGAGGACGACGAGATTCAGGACTATTTCATCCGCTCGGCCTTTCCGCCCTCGGAAACGATGCTGCAGGTATTGCGAGAACTTGAGCGCGGCGCCGGCGCGAGCATCAATGAACTTATGGGGCGATTGAACTGTCGAAGGGGAGTGATTGAGAAAGCGTTGAAGCTCTTAGAGGTCGATGGCGCAGTTACAAGGGACAAGAGAATTTATGTGCGCACGCCGAACGCGTGGACGCCTGACTTGTTGCGCTCTGAGCAAGTGACGGCGAATCGGCGCGCAGAGTTGGAAGAAATTAAACGCTATGTTGATCACACGGGTTGTCTGATGGAGTTTCTTTCGCGCTCTCTTGACGATCCTGAGCCTGCCCGCTGCGGTAAATGCATGAACTGCACGGGCCGCACGAACCGGCAGTCGGCGCCTGCTGAATTGGCCCGTAGCGCCATAGAGTTTTTGCGAGGAGATGCGGTAATCATAGAGCCGCGCAAACAATGGCCAAGCGCTACACTGAATCAGATACAACAAGCAATGCCTGAAGCCATAGCACTGTCAAAAGAGGGAAAAGCCAAGACAACGATTCCCGATCACCTGCGACTGGAAGAAGGTCGGGCGTTATGCATCTACGGCGATGCTGGTTGGGGTCGTGTGGTGGCGGAAGGCAAGTACGAGGCGCGGCACTTCAGCGATCAGTTGGTCGAGGCAGCGGCAAAGATGATTCGTGATCGCTGGCAGCCACAGCCTGCGCCTGAATGGATCACTTGTGTTCCATCAAAACGAAATCCATTGCTGGTCGGAGATTTTTCCCACCGATTGGCGCGGCAACTCAATATTCCATTTCGGCCGGCAATCGAAAAGGTTCGCGAAACTGAACCGCAAAAACGGATGGAAAACAGCGCGCAGCAAGTGCGTAACTTGCTTGAAGCATTTTCGATCGAGCGTGATATTCTGACGGCGCCAGTGGTTCTGGTTGATGATGTAATCGATTCAGGTTGGACTTTGACTATGGTGGGCGCATTGATGCGCATCAATGGCGGCGGGCCAGTATTTCCTTTCGCGTTGGCTAAGGCGACCCCGGGGTGACTCATGAATGACACGCGCCAACTATTGAGCGAAGACGGTATGGCCATGGTCATGTTGTGCTCGCAGCTCGGATTGAGCGAAGAGCATCATGCCACAGCGCTCACCTTGAAAGAGTGGAACGCGTTGGCGCAAAAGATTGGCGCCTCGGACTTAAAGCGTCCGTCTGCATTGCTGGGCATCGCAGCTCATAAGCTGGCAAAAGAACTGGGACTTGTACTTTCCGAGGCGGAGCGGATCGTTCGCTTGCTCACGCGGGGAGGAGCGATGGCGGTTGAGTTAGAGAACTTGGCCGACACTGGCATCTGGTGCGTGACGCGCACAGACGATGCCTATCCGGCGCGCATTCGGAATACGCTCAAGCATCAGGCGCCGCCGGTGTTGTTTGGCGCCGGAGAGCTAACGATTCTTCAGCAGCCCGCGGTCGCGGTCGTGGGCTCTCGCAACCTCGACGAACCCGGTGAGGACTTTGCGAAGCAATTAGGAGCGATGTGCGCGCGAGCTTCGGTCACAGTTGTTTCCGGAGGTGCACGCGGCACTGATCGCATTTCGATGCAGGCTGGGTTGGATTCCGGCGGTCATGCTGCTGGTATCCTGGCGGACAGCCTTTCGAAGTCAATCCGGCAACCTGATGTTCGTGAGCTTGTCGCGGATGGCCAGCTCGTTTTTTTGACTCCTTACCGTCCCGACAATGGTTTTTCTGTGGGCGCGGCAATGGGCCGAAACAAGATCATCTATGGCGCAGCGGATTTTGCTGTAATCGTTAGGAGCGATTATCAAAAAGGCGGAACGTGGGCGGGAGCCATTGAAGCGCTGAAGGCGGATTGGTGTCCCGTCTTTGTTCGATCGGAGCCGAACGTTGCGCCTGGGAATAAAGAACTCGCCAACAAGGGGGCGTTGCCGATCTCTGACGGCGAGCTTGGCCGAATCGAGGATATTATTGAATGGATGAAAGGGCGAGCGGACTTGCGGCTGAAACAACCCGAGTTGCTTCCGGCATGAGGAGCCGTGAACCGCTCTAAAAAGTAGTCGTTAGCCTGGGGGCCAGGTCATCTCGCGGCCGCCGAGCACATGAACGTGAAGGTGAAACACTGATTGGCCCGCCCCGCCCGCCGCTATCACTCAGCCCATGCTCATTCGCGACTCGCGCGCAGATTCGCAATAGGTGACCAAGCAGAGTCTCGTCTTTCTGCGAAGCGTCATCGAGAGATTCAATGTGCTCGCGCGGAATGACCAGCACGTGCGTCGGCGCTTGCGGATTAATATCGCGAATGACGACGCAGCGGTGGTCCTGATAAACCACATCGGCCGCGGCGTTGCCGTTGATGATTTTGCAGAAAAGGCAATCTTGTTCGCTCATGTTTTCGGGTCACAGACTAGCCGATAATCTCGCTAACTTTCAATGAAAGACCGGGAACGGTCGGTGAAACCAGGCCTTCTCCGCGCTTGAACTTCAAACATTTCCGGTAGCGACCATCTGCCACGTCGTAATAGACCTCAATCATCTTCTTGGGTAAATTTACCAGCCACGCTTCAGGAATTCCGGCGCGCGCATACAACGGCATCTTCACGTTGCGATCGGACAGGATCGTAGAGTCTGACACTTCGATAATCAGCAAAACATCTTCGGCTGTTGGGAGATGCTCCGCGTAGAAGTCGTCACGAGGCTTGAGCAGCGCTACATCCGGCACAGGTTCCGAGAAATCGCTGAGCCTGACGGGATTCTGCACCCAAATCACGGCTCGTTGCGCAAAGGTGTTTTGGAACAGACGGTTTGCTCGAGTTACACATGCGGCGTGAGGGCTGCCAATCGGACTCATTTTGACGATCTCTCCTTCGATCAGTTCGACGCGGTCGTCTGGCTTCAGCACTCCTACCTCCGCCAGGCGGTAATACTGGTCAACGTTGAAATGCCACTTTTCGAGTTGTGCTGACATGGAATCTCTTCTCGATCCTGCTAAGTTAACTGACCCCCGATGGTATCACATACTGAGGTGCCTTACTCACGTCATGCGACGGCGGCATCCTGGCCCACGCGCGCCAGCGGCGCCGTAACTGATTCCCGCACGCGCTCGATGTCGGCGCCGACTTCTTTCAGTTTGGCCTCAATCCTTTCATATCCACGATCGATATGATAAACGCGGTCGATTAGAGTTTCGCCTTCGGCAATCAAGCCGGCCAGGACCAGCGACGCCGAAGCGCGTAAATCGGAAGCCTGCACTCGTGCGCCAATCAATCTGTCCGGTCCGTCGACAATCGCTTGGTCATGGCTAATTTGAATTCGCGCGCCCATGCGCTGGAGTTCTGAGGCATGCATGAAGCGGTTCTCGAAAATGGTTTCCGTAATTACCGAACGTCCCTGCGCTTGAGTCATCAGCGTCATGAATTGCGCTTGCATGTCCGTGGGAAAACCGGGATAGGGTTCGGTACTCAGGTCAGAGGCTTTCAATCCACGCTGAGAACAGCGCACTTGCAGAGTGCTTTGGTTAACTTCCTCAATCTCGACGCCCGCTGCGCGTAACTTGGTAATTACTTCTGACAGATGTTCCGGCCGGCAGTCTTTGATTTCCAACTCGCCCTTCGTAATTGCTCCGGCCGCGATGAAAGTCCCGGTCTCGATGCGATCGGGAATAATGGTATGTTCCGCGCTGCCAAGCGCGGCGACGCCTTCCACTTGAATCGTGGGCGTACCGGCGCCGCGAACTCGCGCACCCATCTTGTTCAAGAGTTCAGCCAGATCGGCGATTTCGGGTTCGCAGGCGGCGTTGTGAATCGTCGTTTTGCCGCGCGCAAGCGTCGCCGCCATCAGCAAGTTCTCGGTGCCAGTTACCGAGACTTTGTCGAAAAGGATTTCCGCGCCGATCAATCTCTCTCTCGGAACGCGCGCAACGACGTCGCCGGCTTCAAGAAAAACTTCCGCGCCGAGTTTGGTCAAAGTCGCGAGATGCAGGTCGATTGGCCTGGCTCCGATCGCACAACCACCGGGCAGCGAAACCCGCGCTTTGCCAAATCGAGCCAGCAAAGGACCGAGGGCCAACACCGACGCGCGCATCGTCTTCACCAATTCGTAGGGAGCAGCCATCAACTCGACGTGCGCAGCGGAAATCTTGTGCGTGCGCAGCTCCGGCGTCAGCACCGTGGCGCCAATGTCTTCCAACAATCGCCGCATCGTGATGATGTCGCGAACATAAGGCATGTTATGGAGAGTGATGGTCTCGGACGTGAGAATCGCCGCCGCCATGCACGGCAAGGCAGAGTTCTTCGCGCCGCTAATTGAGACGCGACCTTTAATCGGATTGCCGCCACGAATGCGGAACTTGTCCACGAAGAAAGATTAAAGGAAAAAGGATAGAGTGACTAGTCTGAGGTAATTGAATTCAACACCCTTGCCGCAAGTGCTCCCATGTTATCAGATTGGCCAACATTGATTCGAGCGTCAGCAAGCTGATAATTCTCGCGTCGAGATCTGTAAAGTCGATATGCACTCAGGCGATCGGGTGCAAGTGGCCGCAAAGTGTCGCCGCTCGATGTGATTCTTTCCCAGCACAATTCAAATGGGGCGTCGAGCCATACACTCAGGCAATCATGTTGCGC
>WNFJ01059497.1_pt1 | contig 11529 bp, 11 predicted proteins | sample 5400461 | NCBI WGS metagenome assembly WNFJ01 (sample SAMN13153349, study PRJNA577476) | soil metagenome | isolation source: 115 cm saprolite on Douglas fir-dominated hillslope | place: USA:California | collected 2013-09-17 | reverse complement strand
CTTTGCAGGCAGTTGATGAAATGGCGATTTCGCACTCATCGAGATGGGCACAACCTGAATTCGGACCATCCCATTAGTTGAGTTTCAGTTGGCGATAACAGGCCGTTTCGCTCAGCGAATGCATTTCAACAGTTGGAACTTCGGTCACACGTTCTGCTTGGCAGGCTGCTTCGGTGCGCTGTTTTGGGCTACCGCCCATGCGGCAGAGGCGATGGCCATGAGATGAAGAATGCCGTCCACGGCATCCGTGTCGTTGGTGCGTCCAGAATCGCAGGACCCCAGACGAGAAGCGTAAACAGGCTTATCATTCCCGCTTCCGCCCTCGCGGCCACACGCGGAAAGATCGAGAACAGCACGCCGAGACCGCAAGCGATCTGCCCGGCGCCGGTCACGTGTAGGCCCAGCCAATTCGGTAAGGAAGCCACGCTGGTACCAAGTCTGCCGTCTGCTTCACATACACGATATGTGAAAGCCCTATCGGTATGAGAGAAACTGCAAAGAGAATCTTTGCAATGCGGATGCCGTTCTCGCCCGTGGTGAATGACAGTGGCGATCCCTCCCGCAGCCCGGCCAGTTTGGCAAACAGAACCCACCCTCCGGCCAGCAGCACGGCAAGCTCACCAATGCCCAGCCACACAGCTTCCATCTGCGGCGCCACAAGCAGAGCGGGCACCTTCAGCAGGAGCCAGACGATGAGATATGGGAACAGAATGCGAGCCGACCATGCCGCAGTGGCTCTCACAAACATTCCAAGACCACCGAATAACATAAGGAGGCCCGAACCATAGGCGAGTGCGATCCGGCCCGGGATCCACGGGGCGACTGGCTGCCACACCATCGCGAAATCGCCGTAAACCAGAGCGAGGATGCCGAGGCCGATCATCCCGACGGCAAAGAGTGTCAATGCAGGTTGCTGGCTTCGAGTCATCGGAGTCCAACCCTATTGGAAAGGCCAGATTCATGTCAATCGATGAGTGCTGACCCTTGCTCTGAATTTGTGAACTGAACTTCCACTCGGAGAACCTTTCACAATCCAATATAGGCTGCGATGCGCGGGATACTTCCACCTATAACCGGAGACGTATCGGTACATGCAACGTGCGAATTCTCTGCGCGATCAGGATTGGTTCATTTTGGAGTTCCACGAAATTGATGATGCCATGTCGGGGCCGACCTTGATGGTGAATTGGGCTTTCCGGCTACACTAAGCAGTCAGATTATCAATCCGCCAGCCTTCACTTTACTAACGGGAATGCCCTTGGGAAGATCATCTCTACCCGCAGGCCGCCATCCGCATCATTCCGGGCGCGAATGCTACCTCCGTGAAGCCGTACGATCCTTTCCGTGATTGCCAATCCTAGTCCGGATCCTCTGGAGTCGCGGCTGCCCGAATCGGTCACACGATAGAAGGGTTTGAAGATGTTCGTCAGCTCATCCTCCGGTACGCCAGAGCCATGATCCCGGACGATAACGATCGCCTCGTTGGCGCTTATCGTTGAACCGGCTCGCAGGAGCACCTCGACCGCTGTCCCAGGCTCAGTGAATCGGATCGCGTTGCGAAGAACATTCTCAATAGCGCTCCGCAAGAGATTCGGATCCCCGAGGACAGCCAGACCTGCGGCCTGCACGACGTCAACGTGGCTTCCTCTTTCCTGCGCTTCGAAGTTAGCATCGCTGGCAACACTCGAAACAAGCTCAGACAGATTAACGCGCACGGGCGTTTGAAGCGTAGAGGTTGCTTCGAGCTTGGCAACAGTCAGCAACCGCCCAATCATCTCATTCAACCGTTGCAGATCAATCTCCATACGATTCAAGGCAGGGTCCTCACGAACACGGCCGCGCAACAGATCCAAAGCCACATTCATGCGCGCCAAAGGAGATCGAAGCTCGTGAGATACGTCATACAAAAGTTGGCGCTGGCTGGAGATGAGATGCTCCGTTTTATTCGCCATCCGGTTGAAGTCGCGAACAAGATCTCCAAGCTCGTCGCGACGCAATTCCATCCTCAGATCGGCTCGCACGCTTAGCTGCCCCGCAGTAATTTGCTGTGCGACAGTGCGCAACCGGAGTATAGGCGTTGTCAGATAAAGGGTCAGGAAGTAACAGACGAGACCGGAGACGATGAGTGCCACACCTCCACGCAACAGCAAGATCATCGGGTTCGGTCCAAATGCGGCTTGGGGACCTGCTATTAATTCTGATGCGTAGATGTAGACGTGTCCATCGCCTCTCCTTATAAGGACAGCCATTCTCACCAGGCCATGTCGCATGGCGAAATCCGACGGCTCGCCTTTGGCGACGTGTGCGGCCATGCCTGTGAACTCCGAACAGTATTCTCCGGCCAATGCATTGCCGGCATCGTCGAAGATGCAACCATGTATGTGCGCGTCTTCAGCAAGCCGGTTGATGTATTCGGATGCCGCGGGCACCCCGCCTTGCTCGAGTGCACCAACAGCCGCGGCCCCAAAGTACCTTGCCGTATCGGCAAGGCTGGCGTGCCAGCGGGACGGTGCACCCTGAGGCTGCAATACGAAAGCCAGTACAAGCGAGATTCCAGTCAGAACCACTGTCGCCCAGAACCACAGGAATATCTTGAGGAACAGACGTGGCATACTCAGAGTTCCTCACTTGGCCGGCGCGGTGCGAGCATATAGCCGCTGCCCCGAATCGTCTTGATGCGTTCGATCCCCCGATGCGCGTCCAGCTTTTTCCTGAGATTGCTGATATGGACGTCGATCGTGCGATCGAATACCCCCAGTTTTCTTCCCAGCGCAGCATCGGTCAGGTATTCGCGGGTGAGAGTGCGTCCCGCATTGTGAACAAGGACCTCAAGCAGGGCGAACTCAATGGTCGTGAGGTGCAGCGAGCGACCGGCGGCCCATGCTTCTCTCACAGTGGCGTCAATCGTGATGTCTCCAGCGGTAAAGCGATCCGGTCCCGTTCGACGTTCGTCCAACCGGCGCAGAATCGCTCTGATGCGGGCGATGAGTTCCCGTGGATTGAACGGCTTCGGCAGATAGTCGTCTGCTCCGACCTCGAGGCCGATGATACGGTCGATGTCGTCTCCGCGGGCCGTCAACATCAGAACGGGAACTGAGGATCGAGCGCGCAGCTCTTTGAGGAGCTCCATTCCACCCATGCGCGGCAGCATCACGTCTAGGATCACGAGTGAATACCCGCCAGAGATCGCCCGCTCCAATCCCTCTTTCCCGTCGTGCGCAGCATGCAGAACGAATCCATCCGCTCCAAGGCGCTCGGCGAGCAGGGCGCAGAGCTCAGTATCGTCATCGACAATCAACAAGCGATTCATGGCAGCGTGATCAATTCAGTTCCTCTTCGATGTTAGCCGGTGCGGCTTCACAGTGCTCAATCTTTACCTACCTTTACATTCCCTAACTAATCTTTATCGCACGTGCCTTTTCTTGATGCTGTACTCAGGGAGACGTATCGGCGAGGTGTACCGATGAAACGCATAGCTCTTTGGACAGTGGTTGGATTGGCCATAGCTGTTGTCGTTGCTGCAACGTGCCCGCTGCTAGCTCAGGCAACACCGGAGCAAAGGCTCGCTCAAGCTTATACGTTCGAACGAGAAGCCAAACCGACTCAAGCCATCGCCGAACTCCAAGCGCTTCTTGATTCCAAGTCCCTGGATGCTCCCGGCGTTGGTAAAGCCTGGAACATTTTGGGCCTTGCTTTTGAAGATCAAGGAAATTTTGCCGACTCTCAGCATGCCTATGAACAGTCAATTCGCACGCTCGAGGGATTACCGAACAACATCAGGGATTATGCAATGACCTTGGATGATTTGGGAGGGCTATATGTGTCGACCGGTCAATTAGATTTGGCAGTCAGGCTTAGGGTAAAGGCTCTGCAGCTATACGAAAAAGTTGATGATCATGCAGGAATGGCGCGTGCCTCCAGCGATCTGGCAGGAACTGCACTTAGTCAAAAGAAGGTTCATCAGGGCAGGAAATACCTGGAGCGAGCGCTGAAAGAGACGCGATTGACGAACGACCTTGATGATGATGATCTTGCGAGTATCGCTTCTATGCGGGGTTGGTTGGCGCAACTAGAGGGCGACTTTGGGGCGAGTGTATCGAGATATCAACAGTCACTTGATCTGTGGAGAAGGCGTCACGGTGAGGAACACCCATTTACTGGATGGGGCTACGCGCTCCTGGGAGAGGCACACGCTGAAACGGGTGATTCAACAAAGGCACTCGCTGATATGAAGCAGGGGCTTGCGATCCTTGGTCGCACGCTAAACCATCAGAATCCATGGTATCTGATCGCAGAAATGGCATATTCACGTGTACTCGACGAGACCGGAGCACACTTTGAAGCAGCGCAGATAAAGGCCAGTGCCGAGCGTCTGTTGCGGGAGTCCTACACCAGACAGTGTGTCAACTGCACCATAAGCGTAGCTGCGTTTCAATGAAGCGACCTCCGGATACGGCCTGCAGAGATTCAGAGGCCCTTTACCTCAAGATCGACGCAACCGCTCTGCACAACTCGCAGCTCTCCCTGCATGCTCTCGAAGATGCTCGGCGAGCAACGCACAGGGTTCAGTATCGTCATCGATAATCAGCAAGCGTTCATGGCAGCTTAGTCGATTCATGTCCTCTCCTCGTGGCAGTCGGTGCGGCTTCGCAGCGCTCAATCTTTACCTATCTTTACATTCCCTGACCAATCTTTATCGCACATACCTTTTCTCGATGCTGTACTCAAGGAGTATTGGTGAGGTGTCCTGATGAAAAAACGCATAGCTCTTTGGACAGTGGTTGGATTAGTCGTGGTTGCCCTTGTTGCAACTGTCACGCGTGCAGATTTCAGAGGACGACGCGGTTGGTGCGGCCCCGGATGGCATCATGGGGGGAGCCTGGGTTATGTTGCACGCGAACTCAAGCTGAACAACACTCAGATCTCCGAGGTTCGGTCGATATGGACTGCAGAACGGCCGACGGTGGCTGCGTTGCTCAAAGAACTGCTCGATGGCGCTCATCAAATGGCGGACGCGACTGCCGGCGGAAAGCTTGACGAGGACCAGGTGCATGCCATTGCGGCCGCAGAAGCCGATACCTTCGCCAAATTGCTCGTCGAAAGGGAGCATATCAAGTCGCGAATCTACACCACTGTCTTGAACGAGGAGCAGCGGCAATCTGCAGACCGGCTTCAACAGCACCTGCTCGGCCGGCTCGACCACGCTGTCTCGCGGCTGCAACTGCAAAACCAGTAAGTTGGCCGAACGAATTCACTGCCGAGGCATATTCCATGTACAACTCTCTTTCGCTAATTCTAAAAAATGCAGCTCGAAGTAAGCGCCGCAGCTTTCTTACGGCAGCCAGTATGGCGACGTCTCTTTGCGTGCTTGGAGTGATCTTCGCGGTGTACCGCGTGCTCTTTCTAGGTGGGGACGAAACTCCCGCCGTAGCTTTACGACTCATCACCCATCACAAAGTTTCACTCACACAGGAGCTACCTGTGTCCTACGAGGAAAAGATACGACAGATCCCAGGCGTCAAGGCAGTGACGAACTTGCGCTGGTTTGGAGGAACGTACAAGGACGCGCGCGATCCGAAGAACCACTTTGCTCAATTCGCAATCGAGCCACAAGCATTTCTCCTGGTGCATCCCGAGATTGGGCTGCCCGAGCAGGCGCAACAGGCATTTGTGACACAGAAGACCGCGGCCATCGCAACTCGCGACCTTGCCACCAAACTTCACTGGCAGCCCGGAGAGCGGATCACCGTGGTGAGCCCAAATTCGCCGGTGGTGACATTGGAACTGACGCTTGTAGGCATCTTCGATGCGGGTGCTTCTGACTACGGAGAAACACTTTACTTCAATCACGATTATCTGGAGGACAGCCTTCCAATATCGGACAAACGCCGGGGAATGGTTCAGCAATATTACGTGGAGGCTTCCTCAAAGGAGGACGTGGCCCGTGTCGCCCAGGTGATCGACAGCCTGTTTGCCGAATCGACCGCACCGACGATGACGGAAAACGAGCGCGCCTTCATGTTGAGCTTCATCGCATTCATCGGCAACGTGAAGTTGTTTCTCCTTGCAATCTGCTCCGCGGTGACCTTCGCGATCGTGCTCGTCTCGGCCAACGCAATCTCCATGTCTGTTCGTGAGCGCACCCGCGAAGTGGGCATCCTCAAGAGCCTGGGTTACTCCTCCTCCGAGATTCTCGGGATGATTCTCGGCGAATCGCTTCTGATCGGAGTAATCGGAGGTGTTGTTGGGTGCCTTGCAGCGGAGGGCTTGTGCCTCACTCTTGCTAGCGCAGCGCGCCACGCGCCGGCCTTGAGAAGCTTCGTCTCACTCACGATGACTCCGCTTACGATTCTCCTCACGCTAGCTGCGGCGGCGGCTGTGGCGGCGGTCAGTGCGGCTATCCCGGCACGAAGCGCCGCTCGCACAACCATCATCGATGCATTGGCATACACGGGGTGAGCATATGAAGATCCCGCTGCGGTACAGCTGGCGAAATCTCATAGTCCGAAAGACGACGACGCTGATGACGGTGCTCAGCATCTCCATGACGGTGGTTGTGCTGGTGTCATCGCTTGCTCTTGTCGATGGCCTTCGGAAGGCCTTTGCGAATACCGGGAATCCTCTTCAGGTCCTGGCGCTACGGAAGGGCAGCACCTCGGAGCTCGCCAGCGCGGTGACGCCCGAGGCCTTCGCGCAGTTACAGGCGCTTCCCAACATTGCAAAAGACTCAAACGGAGTCTCTTTGGCTTCTTTGGAGATGATCACGGTCATCAATCTGCCGAGCCCCGAAAGCGCTCGGGGGATGAACGTTACTCTCCGAGGCTTGTCTCGCGTCGGCGTCGGCATGCGCATCGTTGTTTTGACACAGGGACGTTGGTTCAATGCAGGGCAGCGAGAAGTTGTGGTCGGCAAGTCGATCTTTGCACGTTATCCCGACGCCAGAATTGGACATCACCTGAACTTCGGGCGAGGCAGTTGGGAGATCGTTGGGGTGATGGACGGCGGCGAGTCGGCGCTGAATAGCGAGATATGGGGTGACGTCAACCAGATGAGCGCGGACTACAATCGGCAGACTTCGCTCAGCTCCATTCTGGTGCGCGCGACAGATTCAGGCGTGATGGAGCGGCTCATAACCGCCATCGACGAGAATCGCAGCCTCGGCTTATCTGCCGTTCCGGAGAAGGAGTACTACGCAAAGCAAACATCGGCCGGTACTCTACTGGAGGCGATGGGCATCTTCATTGCTCTCATCATGGCAGTGGGAAGCAGCTTCGCAGCGATGAACACGATGTATGCGGCGGTGGCGAGGCGAAGCCGCGAGATCGGCACACTCAGAACACTTGGGTTCTCGCGCTTCAATATCATGTTGAGCTTCATGATCGAGTCGCTCCTGCTGGCGCTGATGGCTGGTCTTGTCGGATGTGTCGTTAGTCTGCCCTTGAACTATGTCACCACCGGCATTGGTAACTTCGCGACGTTCAGTGAAATACAGTTTCGCTTCCACGTGGGGCTGACGACAGCAGTGGCGGGTGTGACGTTTGCCTTGCTGCTCGGCCTGGCAGGTGGATATTTCCCCGCTCGTTCCGGCTCGAGAAAAGAAATTCTTGTGGCACTGAGGGAGAACTAGTATCCATGACCCCAGAGCTCAAACATCTGCGAATTGATCGCTCCCCTGAGGATTGCCGGCCTGAGAAGAGATCGCCACGAGGCAGAAGGCTGCTGCTACTCGGCGGGGCGGCGCTTTTGGTTGCCGCAGCTGCCGAAGCGACGTTCCTCGCAATGCGCACTCCTGCGCTGCGTGTCGAGGTCATGACGGTCCATGCGAAAAACGCATTCGGCGAGGGCGACATTATTTTGAACGCAACTGGGTACATCGTCGCAGCGCACAAGATTGAGGTCGCAACCAACGTCAACGGACGAGTGGCTTGGATTGGGGTCGAAAAGGGCGATCAAGCTAAAGCAGGACAGGAGCTGGTGCGTTTAGAGTCCGATGAGTATGTGGCCAAGATGCAGGAAGCCACTGGTCAAGTCAATTACCTCAAGGCAAAGTTGGTCGAACTGAAGCACGGCTCGCGGCCCCAAGAGATTGCGAAGGCCAACGCAGACCTTTCCGAGGTGCAAGCGCAGTTCGAGAACGCCCGGGTCACTTTGCAGCGGACGCGCCAGTTAGCGGAAGCAAGTGTTCTCTCCAAACAAGCTCTTGACGACGCGGCGGCCAAATTCGACCAGGAACAGGCAAGATTCAAGTCACTCGAACGCAGTTATGACCTCACACGCGTAGGCCCACGCTCGGAAGAGATCGAGGCAGCCCGCGGACAACTGGAACAAGCCGAGGGTACGCTCGCGTATGCGCGAACGCAACTCCAGAACACCGTGATTCGAGCGCCCATCGCTGGCACCATCCTGGAGAGGAACGTCGAGCCCGGCGAGTTTGTCACCACCGGTTTTGTAAGCGACAACGGTGCCCGGGGATATGTGGTGTCGCTGGCTGACCTGCATCAGCTTCAGGTTCAACTGGACATCAGCCAAAACGACTTCTCCCGTCTTGTGCCGGATCAACCTGCGGTCATCACGACCGACGCCTACCCGGATCGCAAATACGAGGGCTCGATTGAAGAGATCTCTCCCGTGGCGAACCGCCAGAAGGCAACCGTCGAGGTGAAGGTGAAGATCCGCAATCCCGATCACTTTCTGCGGCCCGATATGAACGCCTCAGTAGGCTTCCTGGCAAATGCGTCACAACAGGATGTGAGACACGCGCTGCCGACTGTGTCTGTGCCGAAGACCGCACTCCGCGATCAGGGAGTCTTCGTCGTTGCGGATGGCAAGGCAACCTATCGCAAGGTCCGGGTAGGAACCGCTTCTGCGAACGTGGTTCAGATAGCGGAGGGGCTGCAAGAGGGCGATCAGGTTATCGTTAGTCTGCCCGTCGGTCTGAAAGAAGGTCAGGGAGTCGAGGTTGAAAGAAGGGATAACCAATGAATGACATTGCTATCGTGACACGAGAACTGACAAAAACCTACACCCGCGAAGAATTCACCGTAACCGCATTGGACGGCATCAGCCTGACCATTCCGCGCGGAGACTTCGTTGCCTTGATGGGCCCATCAGGTTCCGGCAAATCAACACTGCTTCACCTGGTGGCCGCCATGGACATGCCAACTCGAGGGGAGATCAAGGTCCTGGGTAGCAGACTCGAGTCCATGAAAGACCGCGAGCTTGCCCGTTGGAGAAATATTCACGTTGGATTTATCTTTCAGTTTTTCAACCTGATTCCAGTGCTGACGGCACTTGAGAATGTCGAACTTCCCTTGAACCTGACGGCGCTAAGCCAGGCAGAGAAGCAAAAACATGCAAAGACAGCCTTGAATCTCGTAGGTCTCGGAGAGCGTATGAACCACCTGCCGCACCAGTTATCCGGTGGACAGCAACAACGCGTCGCCATTGCGCGTGCTCTGGTAACCGATCCCGACCTGATCCTTGCGGATGAACCAACCGGCAACCTCGATGCTTCCTCTGCCCAGGAGGTGCTGGCGCTTTTGCAACAGCTTCATCGAGAGTTCGAGAAGACCATCGTGATGGTCACGCACGACAGTCATGCGGCGCAGTTTGCCAGTCGAACTCTCCATCTTGAAAAAGGACGTCTGCTCGATTGCTAACATCATCGCCGAGTACATGGTGGGCTATCGACTCCGGTATCGCTCCGTCTCCTTTGCCGAATATGCGCTGGGCCATGTGTCCCGCTTACTTGGGACTGAGTTGGCAGTCGACATCGACAAAGTCGTGGTGCTTGGCTACCAGGAAAACCGTTTACGCGAGGAGGTAGCGCCAAAATCAATCAATGAAGAGGTGCGCTTTCTTCTGAAAATACTTGGAGACTCAGGCGAGGTCATTAGGGCATCGTGAACCGACCACGCACTGTGGTAGACCGAGGCGCCGCTAAGTTGATCCGGCGAGTAACCCACTTATCAAGAATCAACGTCCATAGGTGTATGCAAATCGCAGTCGGAACGAGCGCGATCCGTCTTAATGCCGAGGCTTCCTCAGTCTCTGAACTTGAGGAGATCGATGGGCTTGTCCGGATTTACAGGCCACGATTGCTTCGTTTCGTCACGTTTTCGATAGGAGATCAGGATCTGGCTGAATCCATCGTGCAGGACTGCTTTCTGAGGGCTTATAACGCGCGCGAAAGCTTTCGGGGCGACTGCACGGTGAGCACGTAGCTGTTCGGTATCGCCAATAACTTGATACGGGACCACCTCCGGACGAAGAAGTTTTCAGTTCTGGCGGAAGGTTCGCGCGACGGCGATCGACATTACCGAGATGGTCTCCTGTATGCCGTGTACGGAAAGTTCCCCGGAGACCTTTCTTCTTCAACAAGAACGGGCTGTTCAGGTGAAGGAGGCACTTGAAGGACTTTCGAAGGACTTTCTGTGAATCAGCGCAGGATATTCCTCCTTCGATTCTCTGAAGACATGAGCCCGCAGGAGATCTCCGACTCCATTGGCATGCCGCTCAATACGGTCAAAACCCATCTTTATCGGGCGTTGACAGCCATTCGAAAGCAATTGGGAGAACTTAAATGACGAGCCTCCATCTTAACGACGATCAGTTTACGAGATATTTGATGGACCCCGACGCAGATGGCGCCGAAGCCGCTCACCTGCTCGTCTGCACAGTCTGCCGCTCGCACGGAGTGAGAGACACTCGATCACGAGCCCTTCCTACGCCGCCTCAAGAGGATCCGCGGAGTGGGCGTCCGGTTGGAGCTGGAGTGTAGCGGTGATGATGCTTCTTACGGTCGGGACCTCGCTGCATCTACGCAAAGAGGCAAATCAAGCTAATCCAGGCATCCAGGCGAGCGATTCGTACGATCAAAACTCCGAGGCGGAGATAGCACGGGACAATCAATTGATGAGAGCGGTGAATCTAGGGCGTGTTCACACTATTGCAAGGTTCTTCTGTTAATCTTAGGACGGAGATCACAGAAGCGCAGTATGAGCGGATCAAGGATGCGTTGCCGGTGCAGCGTGGGAATGTGCGCTTGAGCAACCTGCAAGTGCTGAACGCGGTGCTCTATGTTGCTGAGCAAGGCTGCAAATGGCGGGGTTTGCCGAAGCGTTTCGGCCGCTGGCACACGGTCTACACGCGGATGAATCGCTGGTCCAAGAACGGCGTTCTCGATCGGGTATTCGAGAAGTTGCAGTCGGAGCAGATCGTGCGGATCAAGATCGAGGCGTTCGCGCTCGACTCGACCTCGATCAAGGTGCATCCCGACGGGACGGGCGCTCTAAAAAAAACGGACCTCAAGCCATCGGCAAGTCGCGCGGCGGATGGAACACCAAAATTCATCTGGTTGCCGCGAATGCTCGAACGGCCATAACCTTCGCCCTGTCGCCCGGCCATGCGCACGATGCTCCCGAAGGTCGAGCCCTGCTGGCGGAACTGGGGCCTATGCCGGAAGGCTTGCCGTTGTTGATGGATCGCGCCTACGAGGGTGACGAAACCAGGCAACTGGTGCTCAGCTTG
>WNFJ01601925.1_pt1 | contig 11530 bp, 17 predicted proteins | sample 5400461 | NCBI WGS metagenome assembly WNFJ01 (sample SAMN13153349, study PRJNA577476) | soil metagenome | isolation source: 115 cm saprolite on Douglas fir-dominated hillslope | place: USA:California | collected 2013-09-17 | reverse complement strand
ACCGCTGCAGAAACAATCGTGGAATGGTATTACGCGGGGACGCGCAGTGGGCGGCGTGGCTTTAAAGTGACTTTCACAAACGGCAGAGTCTCCTCGATTGAGAGTGCGAGTGCTACACCGTGAGCGCCGTCGCGCTGAAGCATTGCGAAAATATCCGATGCACATTTATCGCGGCGTCGATCTAAATTCCGATGCGCTGCCGTTCGGTCGCCTATGGTACTGAAGTTGGACACAGTCCGGAGACGGGTGGCCCCAGCGATCGCAACTGCAGCCGGGCGTCCCTTCACTCGGACGTTGTGTCACTTTACTACCTGCGACAATCTGCAATCTGGGCTTAGGTGATCCACTTTCGCCATGTAACAAAAGAATTGTTTTCATCGGTTACTGTTTTTTGCTTGGCAAACCTACGGTCGCGACAATCTGAAACTCCCCCTCGACTATCGCGCACCGCCTGATGATCGCCAGGTAACTTAAGTTGCCCTTTTACGACTTATGCAGCCGCGATAATTATCCGATTCCAAAAGTCGCATTAATCTCATCGCGTTTTACAGCCGCTAACAAAATGCCGTGATTCATGAAGCTGGCAACGTGATAGAAACGAACGAGCACAATGGGTGATTTCAAAGAGTGGTGAAGTTTTGGCTCGCATCACGCGGCACGTCATTCGATGATCTTGTTTGCGGCTTTTGCGCCCCGTGATCGCATTTCGCAAAGCAGTCCTACTCTGTCCATCCTTTGTGTTGTGTGCAGCAACCGTATATGCACTTCGCGAAGACTACATCGATGAGACATTGGTCTTTGCCACACTTGAGCGCAGCGCGGTGGAGCCCGGATACTGGTTCGACCTTGGACGAGACGGCTCCGGGCATTTCATGCGGCATAATGTTGTCCTAGAATACGGGATTACAGACCACTGGATAATCGACGGACGTGCGACTGTCCTAGACGAACGTGGAGACGGCTTCCACTTTGATTCGTCGCGCTTGGAAACACGCTACCGCTTCTACGAGGAAGGCACTCTGCCAATCGATATCGCGGCTTCTGGCGAAATTAACAGCAATCGCGAAGAGAACGGCCATCAAATCATCGGCAATTCTAGCGCGATCCTGCGAGGCCGGGACGCATCGAAAATCCGTCGTCAGCCGACCGAATGGCCGGGCATGGGAAATCAGACCGACGCCGCGATGATCTTTGCGGAGACGGACTTTGTAAGCAGTTTTGATTATCACGCAACCTTTTTGGGCTGTGTGAGGATGGATTTGTATGATTGAGCTTCCGTACATACACCATTCGCGACGCCGAATCCTTTAGCCCTTAAATCATCAGCCAGTTTCTTCGCCGTCTGCAACGCTCGTTTACACGTCATCGGCTGCAAAAGATCATAAAGTTCAGGCATCAGGCGAACGCCGAATTTATGCAGTCGCCACTCATGTTCCGGTGCGGCTCTGCGAAAGTCGAATCGACGATTCACAGGTAGCGACGTTAATCCAACATAGACGAACGGTTTTAATGGATCGCGTTTGGGGTTCCGCCGTCGCAATTTGGGGCAATGTCCCGACATACTCATCCAGCAGAACGACAAAAACCCTGTAACGAAGTTCCCCCTCAGCTGCGTAGTCTATCCGCGAATCTAAACACGCGAACAATCCCCGAGGTTGCGCGGAAATTGTTGGGATTTGCCGTAGCAGCAGCTTATTTCAAAGGACGGCTGCGTCGCTTTTTCCGCCCGGCAGGTTTTTTCGGAATTTGATAATCGGGGAACGGGTCACATGTCACGTGTCACCGGCCTTCGTAAGGCCGGACCGTGCAGCGTGCTTTACAAAAAGGTTCCGTCACGGGAAAGATTATGACCTATGAAGACAACTCGCCACACGATCAATGTCCCGGCCGAAATGGAACAACTTCTCAATGATCGCATCAGAGATTTCCGGAGTCGTTCCGCCTACTTCGTGGCGCTCTGTTTTACCGACCTGCTTTATCTTCCCAAGCGGCCGATCGCAAAAGCTTTCACCAACGCCAGCTGGCAGCAGCAACGCCACGCGATCGAGAGCCTCGTCACCCTGCGCAAGCAGGGCTGGAAGGGGGTCAACTTGAAAGTGCATTTCGACGCCGTGACTCAGGTGGAAAAAGTGGCCCAGAAGTGTCTCAAACCGGAAGACTGGCTCCTCGACCATATTCAGGAAGAACTCGCTTTCATGCGGGGCACGGATTTGCGTCGATAGCGGAAGCTGCGCGGCGCATCATTGCGCGGCGCAATACATACCAGAACTGCGCCGCGCATCATTACGCGGCGCAATGCATGCCAGATTGTTAGTGCAGGCTGGGTCGACAAGATGAAATATCTCGCTTCCAAATCAGCGAAGCGAAATGAAACAACCTACCCGCTCTAACCAATCCATCCCGCAACTCTGCAAGACCTATCGCCTAACGAATGGTTTGGGCTACTCCAGTTCACTGGCGCTCGCGCTTCTCTTTGTTATCGTCGCTCCGCTCCGCGCGGCCGACGTCACCTGGACCAACGGAGCCGGCAGTTCCGTGTGGAATTTGACCGACATGAATTGGAATACCGGCGTCTGGAATAACGCGAACGGCGACGGCGCGATCTTCAATGGGACTGGCGTGGGCGTAGGCCTAGGTAAGGTAGGCGCGGGGACCTTGCCCCTCGCCGGGCCGATGACCTTTAGCGGCATCGGCCTTCCCGCCACCACCGGCATCAATATCATCCCGGTCGACATTTACGCAGCGGGCCTCGGCGGCGAGAGCCCTCCTTTCGTTGGCGGCACGCTGGCCATCATGAATACTGGCGTCCTGCCAACTACGACGCGCTTGGGTCTTTCGAATGGCCTGGTGGATCTGGGCGGAAACAACACTACGCTTAGCTCTGTCACCTTTACCAACGACCTGGACAACACACCCTTTAATCCGGCAACAGGCTCCGCTGGAGTCGGGATCATTGGGACGGGCACACTTAACGTCACTGGTGATATCAACGTCCTGTCTTCGCCGGGAGGTTTTAACAGCGGCAGCAACTCAATAGCCACCAACCTGGATTTCGGTGGTGGAACACAGGTCATCCGCGTCTCTTCCGTGGGCACTTGCAGCAAAAGATCGTAAGCAGGGTTCTCTTCGTTCCTGATTAGCTTCACGGCGTCTGAATTCTGTCGGCGGAGGCGGACGACCCGAGCCAGCGTCAACCCACTCACGTTCATCCGTCGAGGCGGTCCAGACAATGACGGAGCATTTGCCCGCGTCACGACCTTCCGGGTCAGCATCGTCGACGCAAATCTTGGCCCACATGTGATCGCCGCTCGGCGTGACGATAAGAATCGACTTGTCATGCAGCGCACGAATTTCAGGCGTTGCAGCGAGGAAAACACGTGTTGTGGAGAGATATGTCGACACGCGCGGAATCCTGCCGAATTATTCGGCATTTAGGAAGCGGAATGAGCCGTGGGTGGCCTCTTTCAAGTTCAAGAAACGCTGTCAGTTTTTCGTCCGCTCGCACAACGAAACGCTTCCCATCATCGCTGCGTGCGTCAGCATTCCAGATTGTTCGCCCCTGAGAATCAACGGCTGAGACATAGCCCAAGCTCCAACCGGCTTTGTTGAGATTGTCGGCGATGATTTCCCAGTATTTTACCGGGGCTGATTCTGCCTCTTTTGCTCTACACACGGCAATGATGGTGGGATTGAAGTTATCGATGACAAACGTCTTTGTCCTAATTGGATGGCCGGACGAAATCACTCTGTGAAAGCGCAAAGCATTCTGCTCAATTTTTGAGCGCGCTCAGATAGGCGATCAATGCGCGCACGTCTGCTTCGCTGAGCACTTTTCCGTAAGCAGGCATCTCTCCTTTGATGCCGCCGGTGATGACTTGGCGCATCAGCGCATCGCCGGCGCGCAGGTTGTGAAGATCGGAGCCTTCGTCGCCGCGCGCGTCGAAACCGTGGCATTCCACACAATGTTTAATGAAAACTTGGCGGCCCCGAATTACTGTTTCGCCGTTAAAGTGACGCGATTCTGTTACCTGCAATTGCTTGCCAGATGGAGCGCTCCCATTGGCAAGGGCGATGCCGAGTGTTGTGAGAAGGGAAATACACGAAACGATGAATGCAAAAAGAAGCGCCTGCCTCTCAGTCAGCTTTTTCATCGCTGGTTAACGACCAAGAACGAGCTCACCGCCCGAGAAGCCGGCTCCGCCGAGGAGCGCACAGGCGGTTGCCAGCAGCGAGAAATAGATGGCGAAAGCGCGTCGCGACGGACTCTGGCCAACTGCCACGCGCCAACTCGTTAGACCGACAATCAATGCGAACGCTGGCCAGACGAAAACATGATGCTGAAGAAGCAAGTTCTTTCCGCTAATGGTCCATTTACTTAAAGCCAATCCAGAAAACACCGCGCCGAACGAACTGATCCCGCCGGAAACGAGAAGCCAATAACTAACAATCCGGAAATCGTGTTGCCTGGAAGAAGAAGGTAGTCCGATCGTTTCGAACAAGGCAGCGCCGAAAATTAGCGCGATTGGAAAATGAGTGGCGACGCTGTGCACCCGCAACCAGAAAATCGAATCCATCACTCGTATCTCAAAGCCTCGAGTGGACTGACGTAAGCGGCTTTGCGCGATGGCCACAAGGCGAACAAGACGTTTAGTAATCCAGCGGCGACGAATGCGAGCGCGGCGCTCTGAAAATCGAAAACAACGGGAAGACCCGGGGAGCTTGTCAGGACCCGAGACAGTGGCCACGAAACTACGAATCCCAAACCGCAGCCAAGAACCGCCAATGCCGCGCTTTCAAACAGGACCTGGAAGAAAATATCCGCCGCGCTCGCGCCCAAGGCGCGTCGGGTTCCGATCTCGACGGTGCGTTCCTTGACGGCGATCCAGGTGATCCCAACCATGCCAAGTCCCGAAACCAGCAGAGCGCTCGCCGCGATCCACCACAGAAAAAACCTCAGCCGGTTGGCCGCGGCCTGCTGCGTGTCGAGCAGCGTCTTTTGATTTTGAATTTGAAAATCGTCGCGTTGATTGAACCGAATGTGGTGGGCCTGATGCAGCAACGAGCGAGTCGCCGCCGCCGCCGCATCCATCGCGCTGAGGTTATCGATTTCGAGAACAATCGCGTTGTAATGATCGACATTCAGGAGGCGGCGCATCGCCGTGGTAAGCGGCACATATACCTGGTTGTCTTCGTTACCCACATCCAAACCCTGGCCGCGTTCGGCAAGAACTCCGCTGACGGTAAACGGGACGCGATTGATCATGATGCGCTGGCCGATTGGCGAAGAAGTTCCGAACAAGTCGTTCGCGACTGTTCGACCAAGCAGCGCAACCCGCGACGCCGTGCGCTCCTGCGTTGCGTCGAACGAATCGCCCGCGCCAACGGCCCAATTCTTGATCGGAAAATAATCCGGCTCGCAGCCAACAACCGTGACGCTTTTTGAAAGATCGCCGGCTTTCATCCAAAACGACGCGGTCACAACGGCCGAAGAGCGAGTTCGTGTGAGAACTTCGCGACGAATCGCAACGTAATCACGTTCCACGAGTGTCGTGACCGCCTCCCCGGTACGCGCGCGTCCCGCGACAGGACGACTCGTCGTGGGCGTGACGATCAGCACGTTTGTGCCTAGTAGCCGTATCTGGTCCAGAATTTTCCGCGTTCCGCTTGTGCCGTAATTCACGGAGCAGACGACGCCAGTTACGCCGATCGATGCGCTCAACATAACCAACGCAGAGCGCAAACGATAACGCCACAACAACTGCAACGAGCGAAGCAGAATTTGAACCCGGCGCGCATTCATTCAGGAACGCAACGCTTTGATCGGATCGACCTTCGACGCGGACCACGCCGGATAAATCCCAAACGCAATTCCAACTGCGAGCGACAATAAGATCGACAGGACGAACGGTTGCCAGACAAGAATTTGTGGCAGACGCAAAATGCGCGTCACTAATTCCATGCCACTCCAGCCGAGCAGAACGCCGATGACTCCGCCAGCCAGCGAAACCAGCGCGGCCTCGAGCAAGAATTGAATGACAATGTCTCCCCGCGCCGCGCCTACCGATCGTCGGACGCCGATTTCTTTGCGCCGTTCGGACACAGCAATTGACATCAGGCTCATGATGACAACTCCGCCGATGAGTAGCGCCATTGTTACGCGCGCGCGTAACCTGCGCCATCGTCGCTGTCGGATTTGTGACGGTGAAATCGTCGAGCGCAGGCGGTTGAATGTGATGCCGCTGGCGCAGCAACGCCGTGACTTTGTCACTTGCCTCCGCGCCACGCTCCGGATTTTTGATCTGCACCAAAAGCATTGTCAGAAAATCACGGTTGAACAAGCGACGCGCTCCAGTGTTGACCGGAATCAGAATGAGGTTGTCCAAACTTCCTCCGGCAGGTCCGGCCCCGCGCGGTCGAAGCAGGCCGATGACCTGAAATGGAACATCTCCGATGCGAATGGATTTTTGCAGTGGATCTTCGTCCGGAAAAAGTTCCTTGCGGACGTCAGCTCCGATGATCGCGACGCGTGCCAAAGAAGCGTTTTGTTCCTCCACAAGAAAAGTGCCATCGGCGACGTCCTCGGAGCGTAACCCGAGCCAATTAGCGGTGACGCCGAAAATTGCCGGAGAAGCCTGGCGGTCGCGGTACTTAACATCGACATCGAAAGCAGTCTGTACTTGCGCGACCGCCTTGACTTCCGACACCTCGCTCGCGATCGCTTTCGCGTCGTCGAACTTCAATGTTGCCGGCACGTTCACCAGCGTCGGCATCCCGCGAAAACTTCCGCCGCCCGGCCTGACGATGATCGTGTCAAAAGTTCCAATCATGTTTTTAAATCGCTGCATCGTCTCACGTTTGGTGCCTTCGCCGATCGCGGTCAGAACGGCCAGGGACGAAATTCCAACCAAAACTCCAAGCGTCATGAGTAATGTTCGCATTCGGTAGCGGCCCATTGTTCGCAAGGCCTGAAAGAGAATTTTCGCTGTTTGCATCTTGCCCCTCTCAACAATCGCGCACTCGCGCATCGTTTCGTGAGCGGTCCGACACGATCACCCCGTCGAGCAAAAGAATCTCACGCGCGGCATACGCGGCGACCGCGGCGTCGTGCGTTACAAGCACGATGGTTCGGCCTTCCTCGTGCAACGTTTGGAGCAAGCGCATGATTTCTGTGCCTGCAGCATGATCGAGGTTGCCGGTTGGCTCGTCGGCAAGGATCAACGCCGGATTGTTGATCAGCGCACGCGCAACGGCCACTCGTTGTTGCTCGCCGCCGGAAAGCTCAGTCGCGAAATGATTGGCGCGATTGCCCAAACCGACGCGTTCCAACGCAGACTGCGCTTTCTTGCGATCGACGTGACCGTCGCGATAAACCATCGGAACTTCTACGTTTTCGACCGCCGTCGTTCGCGGCAAAAGGTTGAACGATTGAAAAATGAATCCAATCTTCGCATTGCGAACTTGCGACAGCTGCTTGTCGCTTAATCGGGAAACGTCTTTGCCGTCCAGGCGATAGCTGCCAGCGGAGGGTCGATCGAGGCAGCCGAGAATATTCAAAAGCGTGGACTTGCCGCAGCCGGACGCGCCCTGAACGACGACGAATTCTCCAGGCGCGATCGTGAACGAGGCTTCTTTGAGCGCGGCAACGAGCCCCGTTTCTCCGCGCGAGTAATTTTTGGAAATATTTTCGATTTCAATCATTCGTAAACTCGTTAGGCGCCTCCAGCGCCCGGCACCACAACCGCCTCATCCGGTCCGATGCCTTTTTTGATCTCGACCATGCCGTTCTCTTTAGGGCCGACGGCTACAGGTTTGCGCTCGCGTCCGTTTTTGGCGGCGACGTAAACGAAAGTTTGGTCGCCCTCGCGTTGCACTGCGGCCGCCGGCAACAACAGGGCGTCGTGCTGCGCCGTATGAATCGAGACGTTGGCCGTCATATCCGGTTTGAGGAGTTCGGCGCCTTCCTCAATTGCGATGGTGACTTCGTAGTTCACCACTCCAGATACGATTGTCGCCTTAGGTGCGATACTCTCGACTGCACCAGGGAAATCGCGCGCCGGAAAAGCGTCCACCGTGAACGTGACGGGGTTCCTGGTTTGAACAGTCGCAATATCATTTTCATCGACCATTGCCACTAATTGCAGGGCGTGGTCCGCAATAATCGTGACGAACGTCGGCGCCGTGAACGACGCCGCGACCGTTTCGCCTTTTTGAGTGGAGACCGACGCAACCGTTCCGTGAATCGGCGCCCGTATGTTGATGTAGTTCAAGTTGACCTTCACTAGGTCGCAGGCGCGCAACGATTTCTCGTGTCTCGCTTTCGCCTCTCCCAGCGCCAGTCGAAGGTCCTCCTCCTCTTGTGCGGCTATTACCTTCTTCGATGCGAGAACGCGCGCGCGTTCGTAATTGACACGCGCCCGCTCCATGCTTGCCCTGTCCAGTTCGGCTTGTGCAGCACTGTCAGCGATCTGCGCTTCGGTCATGCGATCGTCAATTTCAGCAATGACCTCGCCTTCCTCGACGTGTGATCCCACGGTCACGTTGAGTTTTTTAACGATCCCGGACAACTGCGAACCCACGCGCACTTCCGACCCGACTCGCAGTCGCACGACTCCCGTCGCATTAACGACGGCGCCGATCTTACGTCGCTCGGGATGGACAATTCGTTCCTTTTCCGCAGCCGGTTTATTGTTTGCCCGGCTGATGCTGTAGAACAACGCAATCGCGCCTACTGCGACGATGAGGAACGAAGCGGCAATTGTCCGGCGACGCATATCTATTTCTTCTCGAACACCATCACGAGCGGTGGGTTCGAACCGCGCACGGACTCGACTGTCATCACTTTGCCATCAGGTGAGAGCGAGCGAGTTTCAGTTCGCACTACATTCTTGCCGGAGACCGCGCTCTGGCCAGTCCAAGTCGTGACTAGTCTATTGCCGTCCCACTTGCTGACGGTTTGGTTCGGACCGCCCATCGGCGATTCATTCGTTGCTGGGCTCCCCGTCAGATCGAGGTGAGTGAATGCACACTGATATCCAGCGCTGAATCGGATTGCTGGAGCGTGGCCGACATCTTCATTTGCGCCATCATCCCGATGTTCTTGCTCTTTTCCGGGCTGAACTCCCAGGTGCCGGAGAAGTCCGCTTGCTCGCCAGCGAAGACCGTCAGAGTTACGAAACAGATTGTTGATACTAAGAACTGCGTTTTCATATTTGATCCTTTCTTTCGATTTGTTTGCTGATCCGCTTAACACGACATGAACACCGACGAGACACAGGAGCACCATCGCGAGAACGAGATGCGTTCTCTGGGTTGATTGCGTTTGGCGATCGGATGACAACACTTGCAGGACCAGCGGTGCCGCTGCCGTCCATGCTGTTCGACCCTCAATGTCCGCCAGATTCATGTTCTCATAACTGAAAATCGCACCCGCGATTTCACAGCTATGAGCGCAGCCTAAACTTTATACTTATGTATAAGGTCAAAGAGAATTTTTACGATTTTTTTGAGCCACTTTTCCGGCGCGGCTCTGCGACCGGACAACTTGCAATGCTAGCGCTTTCGAGGTGCTGCACGACGCCGGTAAGATTGCGCCGCATGTCATGCAATAAGCGAATTTTTTGGTTGATTGTCTCCAGCCGATGGTAGCCCATTGCGATGATGGCCTGGACTTCCTTTGTGTTTCGCCGTAGCGGGCGGCGCATTTTGGCGAAGGTGCCGTGTATATGGAGGAGCTCGTTGATTTCCGCGAGCGTAAAGCCCAGTTCCTGATTCCGCTTGATAAAGAGGACCCGCTCTAAATCACGCGCATCGTAAACCCGATAACCTGCTGCGCTCCGCAACGGACGAGGCAGCAGGCTTTGTCTCTCGTAAAAGCGGATGGTTTGGACATTCACGTTCGCGCTGCGAGCCAGCTCCCCGATATGCATGTTCATATTATCAACCCTGTACTTGAGTACGTGGCAAGCGCCGATTGCGGCCTCTATCTGAACGTTGGCTAGCGACACCGATATGAACTTGCGCCAATGCGCCCGGAAATTCCGGTGACCTCGGAGCCTACGGGGTCCGGTGCCCTTTTGTCATATTAGGCTGCTTTTTAGCCGAAACAGCAGCACAGCGCCTAACTATAATTAGACGGCATTTTGCAATCTATTTCTTGCCGCACAGAGGGGGAAGCGGTCAAAAGGCTGCATGGTCTTAGAATCCCTGTCTCTTGCCTTGAAGCTCGAGCAAGCAGAACATTGAGATATGAAAGCCCGACTCGTCAAATTTGGCGAGATCGAGGTCGAAGGAAAGCGCTACACACATGATGTGGTGATCGACGGCGGCAAAGTGCGGAAACGGAAGAAAGGACCTTCCAAGCAATTCCGCGAAGAAAAGTTCGGCCACACGCCGCTTTCGGCCGGGGAAGAAATTCCCTGGGGAGGCAAGCGGCTCATTGTCGGGACCGGCGCCCATGGCGCGCTTCCGGTAATGGACGAAGTCCTAGCGGAGGCGAAACGGCGCGGTATCGAGGTCATTGCGGCGCCTACATTGGAAGTCTGTCAGCTGCTGGAGGAAGTGAAGAAGGGCCAAGCGTATGCCATCCTGCATTGCACGTGCTGACCGGGGATTTGTGTTCAGTTAGGAAGGTCCGCCTAACAGCGTGGCTTCGCACTTTATTCCCGGTTTGAAGTATCAGAATTCGCGGAAAGCGCCCGCGTGCTCGTGCGTTTCGATCACGTTGCCAGCCGCGTCGAAAACGCGAATCGTGGCATCATGTGATCGGCTGAAAAACTTCGCGTAGCTAATCGCGTCGTGGATTGCTTGGTACTTCCGTCGCAGTTTTGGGTCGAACGCGGCGTGAGTAGCTAACTCACGACTTTTTCGGAGTGCTGCGCTTGAGGCGAAAACCCTCCCGCGCCGCGCCGTAGTTACTCGCGTATTCAATCAATCCAATTCCTTTTTTCCAAACAATGTTTGTGACAGAGATCGCCCTTGAGATTGATTGTCGTTTTCCATAGCCCCTCTTGGTGCTCGAAGCTGCCAGTGGTGATTCCGTAAATGTCGTTCGGCTCGAATTCCGGCGGCTTGTCCATCGCTGAAATCTTCTTAGCCGCGGCGTCTTTTGCCTCTTCAAGTTTGCGTTCGTCTTGTAGCCCGGAAGTTGTAGGTCCTTCGTTTAGCAGGACAATCCGGTCATCCGTGACAATGAAATATTGCGGCGGCGGAATTTCACGCTTCTCCGGTGCGCGTGATTTTAGATCGGTGAATTCGATTTTGAAAATCGCGCCCCACGGCATCTTTGCAATGCGCGTTGTAATAACTCGTGCTGTGAGCGGAATTTCGTGTGGAATTTCGTGCTCAGGAAATTGGTCGTTCCACTCCCTGCCGCGGAAATTTGCGGAGACCGGGTTGTCGTCCTTTGCATCGAGAAAAGGGTTGGCCGCGTAAGCAGAAACCGTCAGTGAGATAAATGTCGCTACAATCCCAACTCCGTGCACGCTCATACGACAATCTTAAATGGCGATGGATTGACAATGCACGCTCGAAT
>WNFJ01064172.1_pt1 | contig 11530 bp, 10 predicted proteins | sample 5400461 | NCBI WGS metagenome assembly WNFJ01 (sample SAMN13153349, study PRJNA577476) | soil metagenome | isolation source: 115 cm saprolite on Douglas fir-dominated hillslope | place: USA:California | collected 2013-09-17 | reverse complement strand
GCACTACTGGCGAGCGAAACGCCTCTGGTCCGGCTCCTGCTTCGTCGGCCCCGTGGGCGGTGCGCCCATCTCGGTCCCGCGCCAGCACATCGAGCAGCACAACCGGCCGTCCTGACCGGCTCACGTCCATCCGCCTCCACCACCGGCCTGAAGGCCGGCGCACTGGCGGACTCCCTGGTAGCAGCCGCTTGCGTACGAGTACGCGTTATGCTATATCTTGTGTACATGTACGCATCTTATTCATGCCGGTCACGTCCGGCGGTGCGGCCATGGTGAAAGCCCCAGGTAAGTCCCATGCCAGCCGGGGCGGGGAACCGGACGATGAACAGAATGCCGTCTGCGTCCTGCGCATGCTCCGCGCATGCGTTCAGCGTGCTGCCGGCTGGCTGCGAGTGTGGCGGCCCGGGCTTGCCTTTGCGGCCGTTGTCGTTGGCGCCGAGGCGGGCCTGGCGGCGGTCGCCTTCCGCTGGCTGATCTACTCGGTCACCTGGCTGGCGACGGGGCATGAGCAGTTCGGCCAGCTAGGCCGGGTCGGCAGTGCCCACCTGCCGTGGCTTGGCCTGGGGTTCCTGATCGTGGCCCCAGTCGCGGGCGGCTTGCTGTACGGCCCGCTGATCTACCGGTTCGCTCGGGAGGCACGCGGGCATGGCGTGCCTGAGGTGATGAATGCCGTAGCCTCGCAGGGCGGGAAGATCCGCCCGCAGGTGAGTGTGGTCAAGGCGCTCGCGTCGGCGCTGTGCATCGGTTTCGGCGGGTCGGTGGGCCGGGAGGGGCCGATCGTGCAGATCGGATCGGCGCTGGCGTCGAGCCTTGGCCAGTTCGCCCGGCTGCCCCGCTCCAGGCTGCGGGTCCTTGTCGCGTGCGGGGCCGCCGCGGGTATCAGCGCTACGTTCAACGCGCCGGTGACCGGCGTGCTGTTCGGCTGCGAGCTCATCCTGCGGGAGTTCGCCCTCGATGCTCTGGTCCCGATGATCTTCTCTGCCGTAGTCGCCGACGTGATCGGCCGGGCGTTCTTCGGTGCGGCTCCCACTTTCGGCCAGGTGCCGCACGATCTTCTGATCACGCACGCTGCTGCAGACCTGCTTGTCGCCGTGCTGGGATTGGCGGCGGCGCTGATCGGCGTGAGCTTTCACGCGATCCTGTACAAGTTCGAAGACGTGTGCGACGCGGCGTGGCTGGGCAGGCCGGAGTGGGCACGGCCAGCGGTCGGTGGCATCCTGCTCGGCCTGGTCCTGCTGGCCGTGCCGCAGGTGTATGGGGTCGGCTACCTGGTGATGAGCCAGGCCATCGCGGGCAACGAGGCGCTGTGGTTCCTGCTCGTCCTGATGGCCGCCAAGATGTTCGCCGCCAGCCTGACCATCGGGATCGGTGGCTCAGGCGGTGTCTTCGCCCCGTCGCTGTTCATCGGTGCGACGGCTGGCACGGCGTTTGGCATCATCGCCCGCGACTTGTTCGGCCAGGCCGCGGGAGCGCCCGCCGTGTACGGGGTCATCGCGATGGGGGCGGTGTTCGCCGCGGCAGCGCAGGCACCGCTCACCTCGATCGCCAGCGTCGTCGAGATGACCGGCAGCTACGGCCTGATGCTGCCCGTCATGCTCGCGGTTGCCGTCGCCACTGCCGCGGCACGGCGGCTGAGCTACGGCACCATCTACACCCGAAAGCTGCTGCGCCGCGGCATCGACATCGGCATGCCGGCCGCCTCGGACGTGACAGCTGTGCCGGCCGTCCCGTCTGGCGGTTCGTTAGTTGAGATCCGCCCGGCTGAAGGTACGAGCGAGCTGATCAGCGCTGGCGGCTCACGCTGAGCAGGTTTGCGATCTCACGAATTCCCACAAGACGAAGCGCACGGCCGACGCCGTCGAAGTTCGAGTCGATCGGCGTCGGGAGTCTGGTCCCGCTTGTGCTGATAGCGGTCGGCCGCGTTGGTCTGCCAGATCTCGATCAGCGTGTCAGGAACCGGCCGACCGCCGGAGTCGAGCACCCGGCCGGACACGACGATCCGCTGCCCCAGCGGCTCCCCCGCATGCCACGTGGTGAGGTCACTGTCCTGCATGGTGATCAGCCCGTCGCCGAACAGCGGCCCGCCCGGCTCGGTGCGCCGGTGCGGGAGCAGCACGAGGGGCTTCGCCGGGTGCTGCAGCGCGGTCGCCTTTTACGGCGGGAAGTCGCGCGGCGGGTGGTTGCCGGGCGGCGGCCGAATGCACTGGGGGCGACGCCTGCTTGCCGGCTTCTTGGCGCCGCCAGCAGCTGTTCGGACGCGGTCGCCGTCGTTAAACTCCCTACACGGACGTGGTTCTCACGTTCTCACGCGTTCGCTGACGTGGCTGCGAACCCGCGCAGGGCCGCGAGTTCGGCAGCGGACGGCGGCCGGACGATCAGCGGGTCGGCGGCGATCGCCACATCCCAGCCGGTGCGCTCCCTGATCGTCTCGGCGCTGACGCCAGGGAAGATGCCGGTCATGGTGAACTCGCAGGTCAGCGGGTCGGGCGTGAGCACGCCGAGGTCGGTGATGATCTGCTGCGGGCCGCGTCCGCGCAGGCCGAGGCGCTCGCGGTCGCCGGGGCCTTCGCCGTAACCGACCGACGTGATGAAGTCGACCTTCTCCACCAGCGTGCGCCGGCTCTGCCTGACGACCACGATGACCTCCTTGCAGGAGGCCGCGATCTCCGGCGCGCCGCCCGCGCCCGGCAGCCTGACCTTGGGGTGGCCGTAGTCGCCGCCGACGATCGTCGTGTTGATGTTCCCGAACTTGTCGATCTGCGCCGCGCCGAGGAAGCCGACGTCGATCCGCCCGGGCTGCAGCCAGTAGTTGAAGATCTCCGGGACGGAGATCACCGCGTCGGCGGTCTCGGCGAGGATCCCGTCGCCGATGGACAGCGGCAGCCGGTACGGCTTGGCGCCGATCGTGCCCGACTCGTAGATGAGCACCAGGTGCGGCGCGTGCGTGGCGCGGGCCAGGTTGGACGCGGCGCTCGGCAGCCCGATCCCGACGAAGCAGGTCATGCCGTCCTTGAGCGCGCGGGCGGCGGCGACCGTCATCATCTCGTCGGCGCTGTACTCGGTCATGCCGGGCTCCCCGCGGTCGCGAGCACGTTCTCCTCCAGCCACCTGCCGAACGTCTCGCGGTCCCGCGCGATGTCGTCCCAGGCGACGTAGTAGTCGTTGTCGCGCACGGAGTAATCCTGCGCGTAGGACGGATGCGCCCCGTTCGGCACGTGCGCCACGTACGTCACGGCCCAGGAGGGAAGCACGACGGCGCCGGGCCTGGCGTCGAGGGAGTCGATGACCTGTTCGACGGTCACCACGGATCGTTTGGCGGAAAGGACCGCCTCCTTCTGCACCCCGGTGATCCCCCACAGCTGCACGTTGCCTGTCCTGTCCGCCCGCTGCGCGTGGATGATCGCGACGTCAGGGTTGAGCGCCGCGACGGCGGTCAGCAGCTCGCCGGTGAACGGGCAGGTGATCGGCCTGATCGTCGCGGTCTCGCTGACGAGGCCTGTCCCGTTGTAGCCGCGCAGCACCGCGAACGGCAGCCCGCCCGCGCCCGCCACGTACCGGTTCGCCATCCCGGCGTGGCTGTGCTCCTCGATCTCGAGCGGGCGCGGCCAGCCGTGCTCGACCGCGTCCCTGAACCGGTGCAGCGAGCCCACCCCGGGATTGCCGCCCCAGGAGAAGATCAGCTTGCGCACGCAGCCCGCGCCGATCAGCTGGTCGTAAATCAGGTCAGGCGTCATCCTGATGACGGTGAGGTCCCGGCGTCCCTGCCGTATCACCTCGTGCCCGGCCGCGAACGGGATCAGGTGGGTGAACCCCTCCATCGCGACCATGTCGCCGTCGTGTACCGCCCGCCTGACAGCCTCCGCGAGCGAGACGATCTCCGCCATATTCCGCTCCCGTCGTTGCGTTTTCAACAACAATACACTCCTTGGCCGCTTAGCGCACACTCGTTCGTATAACGAACGAATCTTGGCCCGTGAGATACTCGGGGCGTCTAGGAGGTGTCCGGGCAGCGTCCTTCCCCCTGCTCGACAAGGGCCCACGCCCTCCGGGACTTCATGAGGTTGTCGACGCTTTGGCGAGACCGGGCTGACACTGAACCCGATGTTTGTCGCCTTCTACCCCTGGCTGACGGTGCCGGACTACCGTCATCTCCGGCCCTGACGCTGGCGGGTCGAGCATGCAATGGCATCGACTGCGAAGTCGGCAAGATTTTCCCGATCTGCTTCTCGTCGGCGGCCCAGGGGATGAAGCGAGGCGGCTTGCACAGCTCGCTCGGCTGATCCCGCTCACGGTTGACGGGTTGAGCTCACGGGCCTGTCCTACAAGCGGTTCGTTCTGGGCGCGTACGTCGCGGCCGAGGACGCTTGGCTCTGAGGGTCAGCGCTCGAGCACGATCGCCAGGCCTTGGCCTACGCCGATGCAGATGGCGGCGACCGCGACGCCCCTGCCGCGGCGCTTAAGCTCGTGGGCCGCGTGGCCGATGATGCGACCGCCGGACGCGCCGAGCGGGTGCCCTATTGCAATCGCACCGCCGTGGATGTTGACCTTCTCCGGGTCCAGTTCGGTCCAGAGCCTAAGGCACGCGAGCGACTGGGAGGCAAAAGCCTCGTTGAGTTCGACGAAGTCGACGTCGGCCCAGGTCCTGTCGGCCCGTTTGAGCGCGCGGTTGGCGGCCTCGACGGGCGCGATGCCGAACACGTCGGGATCGTTCCCGAATACGCCGCGGCCTGCGACGCGCGCCAGCGGCTCGGCGCCGAGCACGCCCTCGCCGCCGACTAGCACCGCGGAAGCGCCGTCGTTGATTGGCGAGGAGTTGCCCGCAGTAACCGTACCGACCCTGTTGAATGCGGGCTTGAGGCCGGCGAGGGTCTCGACGGTCGAGTCGGCGCGGATGCCCTCGTCACGCGGCAGCTCTGAGCCCTCCACCTGCACAATCTCAGTATCGTACATGCCGCCGTCCCAGGCCGCGGCCGCCAGGCGGTGGCTGCGCACAGCGAACTGGTCTTGCGCTTCGCGGGAGATGTGATAGACCTCGGCCAGCTTGTCGGCGCTCTCGCCGTTGGAGATGGTCCAGTCCGCGCGCAGCTTCGGGTTGACCATCCGCCAGCCGATCGATGTGTTCCACAGCTGCTGGTTGCCGGACGGGAACGGCTTGGTAGCCTTCTCCAGCACGAACGGCGCGCGGCTCATCGATTCCACGCCGCCGGCCAGGATGAGCGAGTCATCCCCGGCCTCTATGCTGCGGCTGGCCTGGATGACAGCCTCGACGCTCGAGCCGCACAGCCGGTTGACCGTGACACCGGGCACGCTCGAGGGGAAGCCCGCCAGCAGCGCCCCGAAACGCGCGACGTCGCGGTTGTCCTCGCCGGCCTGGTTGGCGTCGCCGAAGATGACGTCGTCCAGGGCCGCCGGGTCCACGCCATTCCGGTCGACGATCGCCCTCATTACGACGGCGGCGAGGTCGTCCGGGCGCACCCCAGCGAGGCCCTTGCCGTAGCGCCCGAACGGCGTGCGGACGGCATCGTAGATGTAGCTGGTGAGCATGCGTGGACTCCTTCTGTTGCCTCTGAGGCCTTTGAGAACATGGCGTCACCGCGGGCGACCGCGGACAGGTACCTGCGGTTGAGCTGCTCCGGTCCGGCCAGCAGTGGCGGGACAGTGCCGACCTTGTTTACTGCGGGGACAGCGACCATGCGGCGCATACGGGGGCCACCTCCTCGATGATCACGGTGCTTGAGGTGTGGGCGGCGTGCAGACCGCCGCCGGACAGCGCGTCCAGGGCTTCCCACGGGAAGCGCCCGGTCGCGTCGCGAGCGGCCACTGGACGATCTTCGATTCGGCCAGTTGGGAGGCGGTCCGCCGTAGCAACTGGTGTTCCTCTGACTGGTCGTTCATCATGCTCCCGGTAGTCGTGGCAGACGGGCCGGTTTTGCGGCGGAGCAGCTCGGCGGTGGTCATCCGGCGGCGGCGCCTACAGGGGCTCGCCGACCAGGTCGGCGAACCGGAGAGGCCCGATCGGATTGGCGCAGCCGAGCATTATGCCGGCATCGATGTCGGCTGCGATCGCATGCGCCCGCCGGGATCCGCGCCGGGGGAACGCGCGGATCCCGGCGAGTGGAAGAGCCGGGAATCCTGCCCGGGGTGCAGGGCTCCCATTGCATCCCTCCTGCGAATGTTGGTGTTACTGATCGATGCCGGCTGGCGCAGTCCGTGCTCTTTTGAGCAATTTCCGTAGCAGCTGGCGGCCGCTCCGGCAGAGCCGAAAGACTCGCCGACCAGAGACAGTGCCCAGCGCATGCGCGCGGCCGCAGCCTCGGGGTGGTCGCCGAACTCCTGTGCCACCCGCGCCGCGCAGCCGCAGCTGCCGAATGTGCGCATGGCGGCTTGGACGGCCTTGCGGATCGACGAGGGGCTGGGCTCATCCGAGCGCTGCAGCTCTGACGCGAAGACCGCATCAGCCGTGATCTTTGTCTGGAGCGTGTTACGTGCCATGACTACCGCCTCTCACCGTCCCAGCATTCATTGCCCGCGCAAGCAACTATAATGTCATCTTGTTGGCTGGTCAACAAGTCCGCGGGTCTCGATCGAATGCCCTTGTCAAGTTCCCAGCCGAGCGTCCCGGGACGGCTACCACATGCCGCTGCTCGCAGCGGACATGGGGGGTCGGTCAGTCGGCGGTGGTGACGGTAGTAGCGCCGACCGGACGAAGGTGCGGATGAGTTGCCGGCCGTGCGTCGTGAGGATCGACTCCGGGTGGAACTGGACGCCTTCGACCGGGTCGGTCACGTGCCGCAGGCCCATCGGGAGCCTTCCGGTGACGGCCGTGACGCGGAGCTCGGGGGGCAGGGTGGCCTCGTCGACGATCAGCGAGTGATAGCGGGTCGCCCGGAGCGGATGCGGTAGGCCGGCCAGGACGCCGCGCCCGTCGTGTTTGACCGGGAAGGCCTTGCCGTGAACCGGCAGCGGCGCGCGGACCACCGCCGCGCCGTAGGCGGCCGCGATGGCCTGGTGACCGAGGCAGATGCCGAGCAGCGGGATCCGGGCCGTGGCGCACGTCCGGACCGCCTCGACGCTGATGCCCGCCTCCGCCGGTGCGCACGGCCCGGGAGAGATCAGCACGCCCGCCGGGGCGAGACCGGTCACCTGGGTGGCGGTCACCTCGTCGTTGCGGGCCACCTCGACCCGCGCACCGCTGATGCTCAGCAGGTGGGCGAGGTTCCAGGTGAACGAGTCATAGTTGTCGATGAGAACGATCAGCGGCGACTTCCTCCCGGCGCGCGGCTTCCCCCTGGCCCTGACCGGCCTGTCTCGCTCGTAGGACGCGGGGAAAGTGCCGATCAGGACAGGGCCCGGCGAGGCGGGGCCTGTCCTGATCGGCGGGGCACGGTCCGCTGCGGCGGCCATCAGTGCCTCCGCCAGGGCGGTTGTCACCGGACCCGGCAGCCAAGTGGTCGGGCAGCCGTCGATCGCGGCGACAGGGGTGACGCCCGCGACCGAGCTGGTGACGAAGACCTCGGTCGCGCTGGCCATCTCGCCGAGGGTCAGCGGCTTCTGGCCGACCCGGATTCCGCATTCGTGGCCCGCCTGCAGGGCCGCGGCGCGCATGATGCCCGGGAGCAGCCGACCGTCGGCGGGCGGGGTGAGCAGCACGCCGTCGATCACGGCGAACACGTTCGCCTTCTCGGTCTCAAGCAGCTCACCGGTCTCATCCGTGATCAGGACCTGATCGTCCGGCGCGGTCGCCAGGCTTGCTACCAGCCCTGCCAGCAGTCGTCTGTCCTTATACTTGTGCTCACCAATTCCGCCGGGTATGACCGCCGGGCGTAGCGTGACTGGTGCCGGCATGACCCCGGCCTGCTCGGGCTCGGTTGGCGGCCGGGGTGTCAGGGGGACCACCTCGACCGTGGCCTGCAGCGGGCCGCCCATCGGGCGGACCGCGATGCGGAGGCGGCCTGTCGGGCGGTCCGCTAGGCGCTCTCGCAGAGTGGCGTGCAGGGACATTGGGAGGGGCTTGCCGTAGAGGACTTGGACGCTCGCCGCTAGGCGGGCAAGGTGCGCTGCCAGGTCTCTTGTCTTGCCGTCGGTGACTTTTAGGGACGTGAAGACTCCTGCTGTGGGGCGGGGACGCAGGGCGGGTAGCGCGGTCGCGTCCTGCGTGGCGATCGCCTCTGCTGGCCTGGCCGGCCCGGCTGCGCTCGTGTCCGGGCTACCAGGGCTTGTGTCGAGACTGGCTCCGATCGCGGCCAGCAGGGGGGTCGCCTTAAGGATTGCCTCGGCGTATTCGTCGTCCGGGGCGGAATCGGCGACGATACCGCCGCCCGCGCCTAGCCAAGCCCGGCCCGCCGCGAACTCGAACGTGCGGATCGCCACGTTCAGCTCCAGGCCCGCTATTGGGGAGCGGTAGCCGATCGCGCCGGTGTAGGCCTCGCGGGCGGCGGCCTCAAGCTCGTCGATGATCTCGAGGGCGCGGACCTTCGGGGCGCCAGTCACCGAGCCGGGAGGGAAGGCGGCACGGATCAGGTCGCCGTCGGACCTACCTGCCGCGAGCTTTCCCTCCACCGTCGAGACCAGATGCCAGACGCCGGGGTGCGGTTCCGCGCCGAGCAGGACGGGAACCGCGACGCTGCCCGGCTCGCAGACCCGGGCGAGGTCGTTGCGGACCAGGTCGACGATCATCACGTTCTCGGCGCGGTTCTTCGCCGAGGCCGCCAGGCGGGCGCGTTGCGCGGCTGCCTCGGCCACGTTGCCTGACCGCGGCGCGGTGCCCTTGATCGGCTTGGACACGACGGTGCCGCCAGCACCGGCTATGCGCCGCAGGAACAACTCGGGCGACAGGGACGCGACGGCGGCGCGCCCCGCGCCAGCGCTCTGCCCGGCGGACAGCGTGTCATCGGGCGCGGAGACTCCGACGAAGGAGGCGTAGGGCGGGCGGAGATCCCCCGCCGACTGGCAGAAGGCGTCCAACGGATCGCCGGCAAAGGCGGCCTCGGCCCGCAGGCAGATATTGGCCTGGAAAATGTCGCCCCGGTGGATGTACTCCACGGCTGTGCGGACGGCCTCACGGTGCCCGTCGGCCCCGGGAATCAGCCGAAACGGCGAGAGCTCGTAGGCCGCGGACGCCGGCACCGCCTCGGCCCGCCGGACCAGTTCCGCGAAGCGCCGCTCAAGCTCGCCGTCGCGCTCGTGGGTCCAGAGCGCCTCGAAGGCCCACTCTCCCGTCGCCCGCTCCCGCACGAGCACATGGTCGTAGAATCCGAACCAGAGCACAGGAAGCCGACCCTCCTGACGCGTCGGCAGCTCTTTTTGGCCGGCGGCATAGCCGAGATACCCGATCCACCCACCTCCGAAGGAGAGGCCCTCCCTGTCGGCAGTGGCACTGGAAGCAACAGGGAAAGGCGCGTCGAAGACGTCCTCCAGCGAGCCGGGCCCCTCCCGGACCACGACAGGCTCCGACCCGACCACGTCGAGCCCCCCGGCCCAGTCGCCGGACAAGGCCACGGGATGCGCGTCCTCCCGGACCAGGCGCAGCACGTCGGCGGCGGCAAGCGACCATCCCAACGGCCGCCGAACCACCCAGGTCGCAGTTCGCGCCGGCCTAGCCAAGTGATTCAGCAATGGCGATCACCGCACTGGCGAAGCACGGCAGGGTGGACCTGTAGACGTGGTCGAGGACGCGTGCGCGCACGCTGCGCAGGTGAACTGGATAGGCCTGGGTGAGTGCCGTCAGGCCCTTGTCGGTCAAGGTCGCGTAGAAGCTGCGGCCGTCTGTGGCATTACGCTCCTTGGTTACCAGCTGGTCGGCGATCAGCTCATCGAGCAGCCGGGTTGTCCGGCTGCTCGACAGGTACGCGCGGTTGGCGAGGTCGGTCATGCGCAGCGTGTGTCTGGGCGTCTCGGACAAGTGCATGAGAATGCTGTAGGCGCTGAGAGACATGTGGGCGCCACGCTGCAGGTCCTCGTCAAGAAGCCGCGGCGCGACTACGAAGAACCGGGCGAGCGCGCGCCACGTGGGCTCCTCGATCGCGTCCAGTGGTGTCAGTTCCTCTGCCATCGACCCAGCCTAGTTGCTTGCGCAGAAAAGTATTCGCGCCGTCTCCTGGCGCCGGTGCCTTGACGGGTGGCGATCAGGAAGCCTCATGACCGTGCCGAGCGACGTTGGGCTGGATGGCCAGCTCGCCGAGTAGCGCGCTGATCCGCGAGAACAACCCAGGGGTCTCGTGCTGGGTGGGCAGGATCAGCGCCGACCTCGTTCGGGCTGACCTCGACGATCCACACCCGAAACGCCTCCTCCGGCATTCCGGTGGCCGCCGCGGCGGCCGACACCCCCGTTATGAGGGCCCGCTTGGTGGCGGCGTCGTGCGCCTCGGCGATGGTGATCTGGATAAATGGCATGCTGCGCTGCCTTCCGTGAGGACTGGGTATTGCGGCGGGCTGTGGTCAGGTGATTGCCATGTGGCGGCACCCGGTCGTTCGAACTCCCATGACTATCTCCCCGAGCCTCAAGTTCCTGAAGGTCACACGTCCGGGTCGAACGGCGGGCGCTCGCCCGGCGTGAGAGGCGGGTCGTTTGCGGTGGCCTGGCGCGCGGGCTGCTGCTGGGCTCCCTGGTCCGCGTTCGTGTCGCCGGAGAGGTGCTTCTGCACGAACCGCTTGGGATTGAGGTCCTTGATCTCGAAGCCGGCGAACTCCGGGCCGAGTGCTTCCCGCAGGTCGTTTTTCGCGGCCTCGGCGATCGCGCGCAGGTCGCGGAGGGCGCGGCTGGCCTGGGAGGCGATCGTGGGCAGCTCGTTGGGCCCGAAGATGACCAGCGCGATCACCGTGAGAACCAGCAGCTTGGGGATGGACAGGTCGAACACCGTTCAGTCCTTTCCCTCGACCAGGTACCCGGACTTGGGGATCTTCTGGCCCTTAGCCGGGGGCGGGACCGGCGCGGTGGTTCCCGGCGGGCAGGCAGGGGCTTCGGCGGTGCCCACTCGGAGCAGCGGCGCAGCGGAAACGGCTGCTGCTGCCAGCCCTGTTGACGCGATCAGGCTGCGGCGTGTCAGCAGCTGGCGGCTCGCGGGGGTGCCTGGCTCCGTTGTAGATGAGGTCATTCGTGTCGCCTTTCTGGGTGATGATGGGCTGCTGCGATACGGGGGTGGCTAGGCTCTGGTGGCGCGCGCGGTGATCTGGACGGAAAGCCGGCGCGCTGCCATCCCGGGCATCATCGTGATGCCGTGCGCATAGCGGTCGACGGTGCAATCGGCCCGGAAGACGATCGCCGCGCCCTCGGCAGAGACGCCGTCGACGGTCAGCTCGACGGGCGCCGTATGTCCCTTTACGTTGAGGACCCCGGCAACCGACCAGCCTCCCCGGTGCTGCCGGATGCTGTCGGAACGGAACGAGATCGCCGGATGACGGCGGACGTCGAGGAACAGGCGGGATCGCACCTGGGGATCGCGCATGAGGTTTCTAGTCGAGAAACTTGACGCGGAGACCTCGGCCTCTACCCGCGAGTCCTCCGGCGGATCGGCGATGGTGATCACGCCGC
>WNFJ01286002.1_pt1 | contig 11531 bp, 14 predicted proteins | sample 5400461 | NCBI WGS metagenome assembly WNFJ01 (sample SAMN13153349, study PRJNA577476) | soil metagenome | isolation source: 115 cm saprolite on Douglas fir-dominated hillslope | place: USA:California | collected 2013-09-17 | reverse complement strand
AACGTTCACGCGCCATTGTGGTCCTCTCCCGCCCGCTTCGGGTGCTTGTTCACCGGGGGACACTCCTGGCGCGGGGCTCGGGGCATCTGTGTGGCGTTCCAATATGTCCGGCACCAGTTCCGCCGCAAGGATCTAGCTCAGCGGGTGCTCCCAGAATAAGCAGCCTCCCTTAGTCGTCCGGGAGTCCGCTCCGGACGGCGGGCGCGACTCGAGTACCGATCACTTCGATGGCTCGCATGACCTTGGTGTGAGGCAAGGAGGCCGCGTTCATTTGGAAGGTGATGCGGGAGATGCCCCCTAGCGCTTCGCTATGGCGTATGATCTTCTCTGCTACTTCCTCCGGGTTGCCGATCAGTAGGGCGCCCTGCGGGCCGAGTTGGGCGTCAAAGCCCGCACGGGTGGCGGGAGGCCAGCCGCGCTCCTCCGCGACGCTGCTGACGGCACGGGCATAGCCGGGAACCAACCTCACCGGCCGGTCATTTGCTCGAGCGCTGCGGGGTACCGAGCCCCTGCAACCGTGATCTTGGAGGCAGCGGTATCGATCTCCCGGACATCGTCGGGTGTCAGTTCGACGGCAACTGCTCCGATGTTCTCTTCGAGGCGCTCCAGGTGCCGGGTGCCCGGGATGGGAACGATCCACGGCGCTCGCGCGAGCAACCAGGCGAGCGCGATCTGGGCCGGTGTGGCCTGCTTCCGCGCGGCGACGTTGCGCAGCAGATCCACGAGGGCCTGATTCGCTTTCCGAGCCTGCGGCGTAAAGCGCGGTGCCAGATTGCGGAAATCGGACGGATCGAAGGTGGTGTTTTCTGTAATCCTTCCCGTGAGAAAACCCCTCCCCAGAGGGCTGAAGGGAACGAGGCCGATCCCGAGTTCTGCCAGGGTTGGCAGCACGTCTTCCTCAGGGCGTCTCCACCACAGCGAGTATTCACTCTGAAGCGCGCTGACCGGCAGGACTACATGGGCACGACGAATCGTTTGCGCCCCCGCTTCCGAGAGACCGAAGTGCTTCACCTTGCCTTCCTGAATCAAGTCCTTGACGGCCCCGGCTACATCTTCGATTGGCACGTCGGGATCAACGCGATGTTGATAGAAGAGATCGATGGCATCCACCTTGAGCCGCCTGAGGGAGGCCTCGGCGACTTGTTTGATGTGTTCTGGCCGACTATCCAGGCCAGTCCACCGCGCTTCGCCGTTGTAAGCGGGTTTAAAGCCGAACTTGGTGGCGATCACGACCTGCCCGCGGAGGGGAGCGAGGGCTTCGCCCACGAGCTGCTCGTTCGTGAACGGACCGTAGACTTCGGCGGTGTCGAAGAAGGTCACGCCGCGTTCGACGGCTTTCCGAATCAGTGAAATCATCTCCTGCTCGTCTGGAAACGGAGCGTACGAAAAGCTCATTCCCATGCACCCCAGGCCAAGAGCCGAGACCTCCAAGTCGCTATTCCCAAGTTTCCGCTGTTGCATTCCGGTCCTCCTTAGGGCTTCCCCATGGCCAAAAGGCCTCTCCGCCCTTCACCCCCGCCGCGACTATAGCCCCGGGACGTTTCAGCCACGAGGCGAAGCCGGCCTTTCCACCCCATACCGCTGGACAGGAACAGACCGGCCATCATCAACCGACCACCCCCAGCCCGGTTGGTACGCTTCACCGCCGATCGCCACGCCCCCGATGGTCTCGGGCACGGACCAGCCACGCAGCGTCACCGCGCCAGCGTCAGCGATGGATCCGGAGCACTATCCTGCCCGCGAGGTGCCCGCGCTCGACCCGCTGATGCGCTTGCGCCGCTCGAGCGAGCGGGTACATCGCCGCGATCGGCACGCGTAGCCGCGCCTCTCGCGCGGCCCGATCGAGTTGGGCGAGCTCGCGGGGAGCGAGCACGGCGTCGTAGGCGCGTAGGCGCATCCCTGAACGGCCGCGCGGGACCGGCTCGACCCCGTTCGGATACGCTATCCGGCCCCCGGGCTGGACGAGGTCGAGGCAGCGCTCGAGTGCGCCTCCGCCGGCGAGGGCGAGGACGGCCGTGATCCCTCCCGGCGCGAGCGCCCTAAGACGCTGGACGGCGCTGCTCCCCCGCGCGTCAAACACCCCGTCTGCACCCAGTCGGCGCGCGAGCCTCGCGGCTTTGGGACCGCTCGCCGTCGCGATTACCCGCGCCTTGCGTCGCTTGGCGAACTGTACGGCGAGCGTTCCCACTGCCCCAGACGCTCCGAAGACCAGGACCGTGTCCCCCCGACGCACGTGGAGCGCGTCATCGATCCCCTGGAGGGCGGTGAGGCCTGTGACCAACCCGGCCCCCGCCTCGAGCATGTCGAGACGCACCGGCACGCGCGCCGCGTGCCGCGCGTTCACCGCGACGTACTCGGCGTAGAAGCCGCTGGCGTAGTCGGCGGCCCACACCCGCTCGCCGATTCGCAGGCGCCGGACGCCTGCGCCCTTCGCCACCACGAATCCCGCTCCGTCGGTCCCCGGCACCAGGGGAAAATGAGGGCGTCCGTGGGGGCGCCACGAGCCGTTGCGTACCTGGGCGTCCCAGACTCCCACGCCAGCGGCGTGCAGCGCGATCAGCACCTGTCCCGGCCTGGGGGCGGGCACCGGCAGGGTGTGGAGCTTCAGGGCGCGCGGGGGACCGAACCGGTCGATCGCCGCGGCTTTCATCGTGGCCGGAGGGGAGGCCATATGCGGCAGGAACATCGGGCGCGGGACACAGGTTCCGGCCCGGCCCCCAACGGCGCGCGAAGCGCGACACGACTGCAACGTCGCATCGCGCTTCGAATTGCCCCTCCCTGGACTCCAAGCGGGATCGGCGCGGCCTCAGTTCCAGTTGTCGATCGTGATAGCGGTTTCCGGTCCCCTTATTCTTTCTCGTTGGGCTGGCCCTTCCCGGTCGTAATCAGGCTCTGGAGGCTGCCGTTGATATACGAGCCCCAGGCGGTTGAACAGGCATTATAACACTCATGCTCGGGCAACAACCCCAGGTGGGTGAAGCGGATTTCGGTTTGCTTACCCTTTTGGGAGACTTCAAACGTCACTTTGGTGCCATTCCATTCGGTCTTATCGTCAATAAACGACAAGTAGCTGTCCAGCACGAGCCAAACGACTTTTTTGCCGGGAATGAATTCGGTGATCTTCTGTTTGCTGTAATGGATGTCTTTGTACCGATACGTAAACTCCCCCCCGAGTTTGTCGGTAGGACCTTCAATTTCTCCTGACCACCATCCCCGCACATTATTGATCGCCGCGAAGGCCTGGTCCGGGGTTTGGTCTACCGTAAAGGTGGCGGCGAAATCTTGAGCCTTCATCGTTTCTCTCCTTTTCTCTCGGTCATCGTTCTTTCCCGCTCGTCGTGACATCAGCTTGGCGTGGTCTGCGCCACCGATGACGTCTCACTGCGGTGGCTGTCTTACGTCCCGGCCTACACCGACCCGGGGACCGCTGGGCGCGGCTGGAGTATGAGCACTAGCCCGCCATGCAAGAGTCGTCGCGGTCGGTTCGGCCACGTGCGGTGCGCCGTCGCCCGACGAGTTTCCGGCCGTGCCGAAGGGGCTCCCTGGCCCTCCCTCGGCCTTACGCTTTGACCGGTTTTGCTTCCACGAGCTGCGCAAACTGGTGCTCGAGCGCCTTGACCGCCCCGCCGCGCCAGCTCTCCGCGAGGGACTGGGACATGGGATCGGGGAAGATGTCCTCCTCCCCCTGCTCCACGCCGTCGAAGATGGCTCGCGCCACAGACGCCGGCGCGGCCTTGGGGACGGCGAAGCCGCGGGACATCTCCGTGTCCACGGGGCCGGCCAGGACGGCATGGACCCGCACGCCCCGTCCGGCTAACAGCGCGCGCAGCGCTTGCGACAGGGAAAACGCGGCCGCCTTGGAGATCGAGTAGGCCGGAATCATCGGCAACGCGGCCAGGGCCGCCACGGACAGGACGTTGACGATGGCGCCCCGAGACCGCGTCAGCGCCGGCAGGAACGCCTGGGTCACGCCATACGGGCCAAGGAGATTGACGGCGAGGTGCCGTTCGAGCACGGCCTGATCGCTCAAGTCATCATACAGCGCCAAGCCGGCGTTATTGATGAGGAGATCGAGCGATTCGACGCTTTTGACGGCTGCCTGAATCTGCCCCGCGTTGGTCACGTCCAGGGTGAGGGGCACGACGCGCCTATCTTTGTGGGCCAAGGGCTGGCGCGTCCCGGCGTACACCCGCTTCGCGCCTCTCCGCAACGCTTCCTCGACCAGGGCCTGTCCGATCCCGCGATTGGCCCCGGTCACCAGCACTACTGTGTCTGCGATGGTCATACTGCCTCCGTGGTCTCGATAGCGTTCACGTGCATGACGACGGCGTCGACAGGCGCCCCAGCAAGCCGAGCCGCGTTGGGTCTCCCAGTGCGCTTGCCTGTACAGTCCGTAACGTGTTTATGCAACCGCCCTGTTGCGTATCATAACGCGGCTTCCCCTCCCGACGGTTCCCGAGCGGCAAACGGCGCCGCACAGCGGGTCGTAATGCCCAGCACGTCCGAGGGTTAGGTCCGCACGGGACTCGCAGTCCACAGCCCGTCCACGCGTTGCGTCCGCAGGAAATCCCATCCATAACTCGTCGTTACGGGTGGGGACCCGGCGGGCCGATCTAAACTCTCTCGGGGTCCAAGACTCTCAGGGTAACTCGGCGCCTGTGCTTGAGGTCATAAGCGAGATAGACCGTCGCCATCCCCGGGCCAGGTACGATGCGCGCAACGGAGCGCGGGTGAGACCACCGGCGGCGGCCCGTTAGGGTGCGCCGGATCCGGGCTCAATCGCTTTCGGACCTGCTCGTATCTGCCCTCGCGGGTCCAGCTTAAGGCGGAACCCGCCTCGTCGGTACCAGGTCGATGCGTCGGTGCGCCGGTGCACGTGCAGTTTCTTGAGAATATGGTGTACATGGTTCTTCACGGTTGCCAGTTCGATGAGCAGACGGCGAGCGATCGCCTTGTTGCTCATGCCCGCATCGACGAGTTCCAGAATCTCCCGTTCTCGACCGCTCAGCGCGCGCAGGGAGCTGTGCCCCGCCTCCCCCTCTTCGTCTCTGAGCGCGGCCGCTATGGCGCCCAGGCGGCGTAGTAAGGTGAACCCCACGCGCGGCGGGCAGTACAGCTCTCCCCGCGCCGCGCTCTCGACCGCGACAATGAGATCCTCAAGCGAGCCGTCCGGGAGGACGTAACCGGCCACCCCCGCCTCGGCCAACTGAATGATCTCGGACTCGGTCTCCCCTAACATGATCGCTACCACCTTCACGTCCGGCGCCCGACGCCCGATTTCGGCGACGATCTGTACGGCGTCGGGTGTCGCGAAGTCGACCAACACGATGTCCGGACTGACTTCGCCGACGAGCGCTAAGACGTCTTGAGGATGTGACACGGTTGCCAGGACTCGCACGCGGCGACCGGGAGACAGGGCAGCAGCGAGCGCCTCGCCATGAACACGGGGGCGACCGGCGATCAGAGCCCGAATCATCGCTAGAGCCCTTGGCGCACACGCTTCCCTGCTGAGCCTTCGGATTCATCCTTGGGCCTAGCCGGGGGGGTTGGGTGACGTGAGCCGCGGCGGATCATTTTTAAGCACCCGGGAGCCATAGGCAACAAGGCGCGTGGATCCTATCGCTAGGGAAGAATACCGAGGCCGAGAAGCATACGGCTGTCACAAGGCGTGTCAACCAAGAGCGCACCTGGCGATTCGTGGGTGGCTCGACATGGAACAGCCACCCCATCTCGAGCTGTATTTTCGCGGGTGACCTCCTGAATCCGTCCTACTTCAAATGAGGAGGAGAGGCGATGAAACGCTCGCTTCGGGCCCGGCGGGAGCGGTGGAAGGAACCGTGGAGACCGGTTGACGGAATCGTGCGAGTTGCGGACGGGACGCGCGAATTGCTTGAGGCATCGCGGCCCACCGTCCGATCTGTTCTCACTGCTTGTGCAGCCGGTTGAGGAGACCCGATCGTTCGTTCCAGAGGTTCGCCTATGCGATCGATCCGTTGGGTGGCGGCTCTTGTCTGAGCCGTAGTCCCGACTGCACCGGCGCGTACGCGACCGGTGTGGCCGCGAAACCAACACGAAAAGGAGGACTAAGAATGAAGAAGAGAAGAGGGTTTATCAAAGATGTTGCAATGGGGTCAATAGCATTAACATCTCTTCCAACTCTTTTGAATGCTTTGCCGGCTTCGGCTGATGATGAGGGAGGTAAGACGGGCTATCAGCATTTGAATATGAGCGATCAAAGCCGGAAAGATCACGAGGGGAAGAAGATGGCTCTGAACATTGTGTTGGTCCACGGGGCGGATGCTGACGGGTCGTCCTGGAGCAAAGTTATTCCGATCCTCCAAGACGCTGGCCACTACGTGGTTGCCGCGCAGCTGCCGCTGACGTCGATTGTCGATGACGCCGCAAAGGCCCGCCGGGCGATCGACAAACTCGACGCGCCGGTGGTGGTCGTGGGTCATTCTTTCGGTGGTGTCGTCATCTCGCAAGCCGCCCACAACGCGCCGAACGTGAGTGCGGTGGTATACGTCGCGGCGTTCGCGCCCGATACCGACGAGAGTGCTGCGGACCTCGTCGGTCGCTTTCCCGCGCTGGAATCAGCGAAGTACACCGTAGTCGACAAGAACGGGTTCTTCGCGTTCCCTCAGGACCAGTTTCCACGGCTGTTCGCACAAGACCTTAATCCCGTTGAGGCGCGCGTCATGGGTGCTGTCCAAGGGCCTGCGGATGCCGCGCGTTTCACGTTTAAGTCCGGACCACCGGCATGGCGGGAGCATCCCTCCTGGTATGTCGTCGCGGCAGCGGATGGGATCATCAATCCTGAGTTACAGCGCTGGATGGCCAAGGGCATGGACGCAAAGACGACCTCAGTGCCTGCCGCAAGCCACGCAGTGATGGTATCGCATCCGCGCGAGGTCGCCAACGTGATTCTTGCGGCAGCGAAGGGCTGATCAGGGCAGAGATGGGGTGAGGTGCGGTCTGGTAGGGTAAGGGAAGGGCAGGGTTCCACGCTGAGAGGGCCTGGGTTCTTATCTCTCCCCCAGGCCTTCTTCTCTTTTGATCGCTTGCGAAACGGACGGCATCGAGCTACTGCGTTGCGCGGGCCTACATGTGACTGGATGAGCAGGGAGCGGCGTCGAGAGGAGTGAAGAGTTATCGAGGTGAATGAGAGCGCTTCGAAACCCACTGACACTCAGGGCCGCATAGCGTCTGCGCAGTGAGCCGATTGCGATTCAGGGCTGTGATGCGCTTCGCCCGCGCGCTAGGCTCGAGTGATGGTTCCGTTTGTTTCGCGCACCTAGTTGAAGAAAGGGAGTCGCCCGATGTCTGAGGTGTCAACCTTCCGGCTATACCTATTGCGGGCAACTTACCTGCTGATTTTCGTGGGGCTCGGATCCGAAATATGGCCGGGAATAATCCAGCACGCCAAGGCGTGGGATCTGATGCATGGCGTTGCCAGTAGCTTGCTGGCGGCAATGTCGCTTCTAGTGGTTTTGGGAATCCGATATCCGCTACAAATGTTGCCGTTGCTTCTCTTCGAACTGCTCTGGAAGTCGATATGGTTAATAGCAATCGCCCTCCCGCTGTGGTCCGCCAATCAATTGGACGCCAACACCATGGAGACGGTCAAAGCTTGCGTCATGGGGATTGTGTTGTTTCCCATCGTGATCCCTTGGCCCTATGTTCTGGCGAATTACGTAAGAAAACCTGGAGATAGATGGAGGGGAGTTAGGGCGATCGCCCTCGCCGATCGGCCCTAGATCCAGACGGGCGCGATCGTACAAGAACATCGCATCCCCTTCACGTTGCCGACCTCACCGTCGGCCGACCCTTGGAAATCCCGTACCAGGAACTCGAGTTCCTCCGTCGCAGCGGTTGCCGGTAACCGTTCGGACTCTCCGGTCAGTGCTTCCGAAAGTCTTGCCGGCGTTTTGCACGCGGTTTCCACATCGCGAAACCGTTGGTCAATCTCTGGGGCGTGTCCCGCGCGCTCGAGCGCTTTCGGGTGCTCGAACGTCCATTCGCAGAGCTGCCGTAGTGGTCGATTGATGGACTCACCCAGCGGCGTCAGGCGGTCTGCGACGCGCGGGGGCACCGCGGGATAGACGGTTCGCTCGATCCGGCCATGCTCCTCGAGGCCCCGGTCAACGGTCCGGGCTTCGGACGAGCGACGGTGATGGGCGACGCCCCGGCTAACGGACGGTCTCGAGGACCCTAGACAGCTCGGGCTATCGCCCACCCCAACTTGTCGCAGATTTACCGCACAGGCGATATACAAGACGGCTCACGGGGTCCACTCGATTCTTAGGCGGCTAGCAGCGCTGATCCTGCGACTCCTACCGTGACACGACCACTCACGCGAATCGGCAAGACCCGTAGGACGACCCGCGGGGCGGCCGCAGCGGCCACTCCGCCTCCGGTGCTTCCCATCCTCTATAGCAATGAGACGGGCCGGGGATACCGCCTGGACCGTCTGATCGGCAAAGGGGGCTACGGGGAAATCTACCTGGCAACGCCGACCCGCGCCGGAGCGCTCCCACCGCGGGTCTGCGTCAAGATCAGCTCCCGGATGACGGGTTGGCTCCGCGAGGCCTACTTCGCTCAGCTGCTTGAAGGGCAAGCGCGCGCGCTCAGGGTGTTCGACCGATTCGTCGCGTTTGAGGTCACCGGCACCCGCTACTGCCTGGTCATGGAGTACGCCGAGCATGGCGACCTCGCCGCCTGGCTCGATGCCAAGGGTGCGCAGCCCGAGAAATTTGTGCGCCACGAAATCGCTGCCCTGCTGGAACCCTTGGACGTTCTGCATCGCGGCCAAGCCCTGCACAGAGACCTGACGCCGTTCAACGTCTTCGTGTGCGAGAACGAGCGTCTGAAGCTGGGTGATTTCGGAATCGCGACACACCAGGCGAGCCGTCGCGGCGTGACCGCTGACGCATTCAACCTGTTGGGAGCACCGACCGAGATCGCCTGGGGGAAGGTGCGCAAGTGGCAGCAGCGCGATGACATCTATCAGGTAGGCCAGCTCATCGCGATGCTGCTCCGGGGCGACGTCCACAGCCCGATGCGGAGCCGCGACGTGCGACGCCTGCCGTGCAGTGACCACCTGAAGGAGGTCATTCATCGCTGCCTCGGCGCGCGGGAGAAGCGCTATCAAACGGCGGGCGAGCTCATGGCTGCCTTGCGGAAGCGTCCGACGCGACTCCCGACCGGCCGGGTCCCGAGCCTCATGGGCCGTCGCGTGTCGTTCACCGGGTTCCTCAACCGGCCCCGACGTGAGGCGATTGCGGCAGCCACCCGAGCGGGCGCGGTGGTACAGGCCAGCCCCGGACCGTCTACCGATATCCTGGTGCGGGGCCGGCCCAACGTTCAACAGGTGGCCGGCAAGAGCGGCGGGCTCAAGTTGATGGAAATCAGACGCCTCGCGGCCAAGGGACACCGCGTGACCATCATCGGCGAGGGGCTGTTCTGGAAGCTTGTCGCGCGGGCGAAGTCACCGGGTCGGACGAAGCGACGGAGCTCAAGCGCGATCCGCTAAGCCGATTGCCGCTATCGCACACGGGGGCTGGGCGTGACCCGCCGATCCCGTTTCGGCGCCATCATGCTCGGGATACCGGTGGGACTGGTGTCAGGGAAAAGCGACCAGCGGCGATCACTTCGCGCCGAGCCTAGAGCTCTGGCGATGCTCACCGGTTCATTCAGGGCGGTGTAAATTGGCCCTCCATGGCGCACGTGGTGTTTCTGAGGGGCGTCAACGTCGGCGGGCATCGGACGTTTCGGCCGACCACGCTGGTTCAACAATTGAAACGCTACGACGTAGTGAACATTGGCGCCGCGGGGACCTTCGTCGTCCGCGCCCCCACGAGCCAAGTGCGGCTCCGCGCGGCACTACACCGGCGCCTCCCATTTGAAACCGAAATCGTCATGTGCAAAGGTAAGGAGGTTCTCGACATCGCGGATGGCGATCCGTTCGGCGATGAGCCGGTCGGCTCCGGTGTGGTCCGTTTCGTGAGCGTCTTGGCGAAACGTCCGCGGGTGCTGCCGTCACTTCCCATGAGTTTGCCGGTTAAGGGAAGGTGGCTCTTGAAAATCCTGGCGATGGAGAACCGATTCGTGTTCGGACAATACCGGCGCCACATGAAGACAATCGGCTATCTGGGGATGATTGACCGGATCTTCGGCGTACCGGTCACGACGCGCAACTGGAATACCATCATCACGATCGTCAGGGTATTGAGAGACGGCGCTTCGTGACGCCCGGAGAAACGCGATGAGTGGTGCTATGCGAGCCGCCCGAAGGCGCTCTAAGTTTGCGGAAGGCTCCAGGACCCAAGGCGCACACCTGTGCCCGCTCATGTCCGGAGAATCGCTTGTAAAATGCTTGAAGAGAGTTCTGGTCGACTCTCGTGATGAGCGGTCGGGCGAGTCTGTGGATCAGGCGGGTGTGAGCTTCTTGCGCGAAGCAAGAGCGCGAACTACTTCGGTTGGCGAGCCACCGATCGCCAGCACAGCCCTCAGCAGGAGATCGATGCTCACCGAAGGATCACCAGACTCCATCTTCGCAACGCGCGACTGACTCGAGCCAACCAACTCGGCCACCCGACTCTGCGACAGTTTGCGGCGGATCCGAAGGGCATGCAGGCAGCGGGCTAGGGCGAGCTTCATCTCGACGAACGCGGCCTCCTGCTTGTTGAGGCCGAGAAACTCCGCGGCCGTGCCAACCTTCCACCCGGCAGCTTCAAGACGAGCCTTTTTCGCGCTGTTCATGGAGCAAAGCCTCCCATCTGCTAATGCAGGCTGTCGTAGTGCTTCAGCCTTCTCTTGCACGTGTCGATAACGCTTTGTGGCGTCTGTCGAGTCGTCTTCGCAAAGACTTCTAAGATCACAATGGCGTCGGGGTCGATGCGGTACACAATCCGCCAGTCCTGGCCTTTGTCGGGAACCCGGAGCTCGTTGCATCGTCGGCCGATCGACGGCATCGGTCGCGAATGCGGCAAACTTAGATTCTCGCCCTGTTGCAGCCTGCCGAGTAGATACCCCGCCTCAATTCTCGCCTGCTCGGAGAAGGGCGGCGTCTTGATCTGGCCGTGTAGCCAAACGAGTGGCTTCTCCCCCGGCGCCATCGGTCAACAAGCTATGTCAAATATGACATATCCGCAAGGGGTGGCTATGCTGAGGCGGGCTGCGGCTTAAGGGGAAGTAGGTGTGCGCATCGGAGGGGAGACTTGGCTGGGACCCGTCGGCAGCGCATCATATACGCAGCGCCTTCGGGAAACCCGGTCAGGATGAGTAGGACTACCAGCGCTATTCGAGTCGCACCTGGACTTCTCGCCTTCGCCTTAGCACCCAGACCGAGCACAGGCCAAGTGGCGGCCGTCATCCAGCAGTCAGACCTTGGGTCGCTCACCTCACATGGACAACCACGCAGCGCGTGAGGACCGGACCGACACGGCGTCGGCCTTGACGGCTCACTTACAAAGCCGTGGCATCGCGCTGACCGGCTTCGAAACCCCCGCTGATCTCGTGGACCTTCGTTC
>WNFJ01058507.1_pt1 | contig 11532 bp, 10 predicted proteins | sample 5400461 | NCBI WGS metagenome assembly WNFJ01 (sample SAMN13153349, study PRJNA577476) | soil metagenome | isolation source: 115 cm saprolite on Douglas fir-dominated hillslope | place: USA:California | collected 2013-09-17 | reverse complement strand
AACCAGCCGCTTGTATTATGCTGCGACCCGCTCATGTATGACGGGATGAGAAATCGCTCATATTGAGCAAAGACTTGGGCTGTCCAGTGACGGTTGAGCGCAATGGAGCTGTTTACGAAGCCGTCAGTGATGGTGCTGCCACCAGGGAGGAACTGGGTGCTACCTTTGTTTTGGCGGTAACCGGCCTCAACCCGCGTTCTGCCTGAGAACCAATACCCGGCACGGCCTTCAATAGCGCGGGCATCGCGACCGACAGCGTTGCCCAGCAGGAAGCCCTTGTTGGTGTTGCTGTCCAGGTACTGATTGTTCATGAAGAAGTGCTGCCCGCCGAAGTCTGTGGCGAGGCCGGTGGAGCTGACAGCCTCCACGCGCAGATCCATATGCGGCAGGAAGGGTAACCGAGCGAAATAAATCCCCGGGTTCCAGGCAGCTCGGCGTGGCGCGTCGATGGGGTTCGGGTCATCATCCGAGTAAGCATCGGCATACAGTGTGACCATTTTGCGCAGAAACGGCAGCTTGTAGCGGAAGTCGAAGTTGCTCTTACGGTCGCCGGGATCATTGCGGTCACCGTACGGCGCGGCGCCGTTCCCCACATAACTGCCAGTTGAATTGAAGCTGAAGACATTGTTTTTGAAGCTGTGAAGTGTAATGGGGTGTCCAACACCCCAGAGGACAGACCAGCGGGTAAAGCTGATCTCCAGATTGTCTCCAAAATTGAAATCCGCCTTCTGGCCATTAAACCAGGGACGTGCTGGATACGAATGCCCCGAGAGTTTGCCCAGGACGATATCGAAGCGGTAGGTGCCAAGCGATGGTAAAAATGGTATCGGGTGAGGGCGCGTGGATACGAATCGCAGGTTATAGGTAGGCTCGGCATTGCTTGAGAATGCGAGCGGCCCCATGGTTGTGGGGCCCCAGTAGAGTTCCTGTTTGCCAAGAGAGAGCGCATTGCCAGCGAACGCAACGCCTGCATATAGCTCGATCGGACGCTGGCGGTTGTATGCTGCGCGTACAGGTACTAGCGGGATGTGCGGATCAGAAGAATCTGCCCGATCCAGCGAATTGATCAATTGATTGATCTCAGGCGACTGCGCTGGGTTACCCGGACCATGCTGCAGCTCCTGCCGGTCATAGAAGAAGAAGCGTCCATGATGGGCGCGCAGGGAGTAGCCGGCGATGAAATTGCTGCCTCGGCCTTGCGGGCGGCCAAAGTCGTTCCACCAGGTCTGGCCGAAGTGGAAGCTATCGGCCAGCGCTGGCCCTGCAATCGTGCCGTAGCGGGCGTAGACGGACTCCAGCGACAGTGCCTCATAGGACGCTGGTTCGTCTGCCAGCTCGTGGTGGAGATCGGTCATCAGACGGTGAGCTTCGGACAACAGTCCTGAGCCGTAGGAATCCTGTCGATCAGCAAGTTCCTCTGCTTCTCTGAGCTGACGCAGGCACTCCTGCCGTGTCCATGGGCGGATGGAGATGCTCTGTCCCGGAATAAGGCCCATGGCAGCCAGGCGCTCCAGAGCTGGATAGATCCAACTGTCCATTGGGACGTTGGTCGAGCCGATGGTGTCTGGATCCGGATCGAAGGGTAGTGGTGGCCGGTTGGGAATGGGGTCGGGCGGTAGGTGGGCTACAGTTTGCTGCAACGTGGAAGCGGATTGCTGCATTGAGGCGACAGCCGCGGCGTTCATATTTGCAGGCATTGTGCGGACAGGGCTTGCGCCGTAGTTTAGGGGCAGCGGCTGAGGATTGAATGGGGTCAGGCTGTAGTCATGGTGCGCCTTGTACACATAGTGGCCGATCAGCCATCCTGCCGCGCTGCCAACCAGAACATCGGTTGGGAAATGCTTCTCCGCGAGGACTCGGCTGACGCTTACTGTGCTGGCCAGTCCGTAGACTGCTGTCCGCGTAAGCCAGCCGGGATACTCCTCCCCAACAACCGAGGCTATGGACCAGGCAGCGATCGCGTGATTTGACGGGAAAGACGAATCCGAGAAGCTCGAACTGAAGAAGTTTCCCGCGGCGTTGTTTACCAGTGGCCGGTCGCGGCGGAAGACAAACTTGAATGCTTCGTTGACTGCCAGACTGTTGGCCAACGCCTCGCCTGCCAGCAACCCGGTCTCACGGGCTTGAGGCGCATGATTGACCAAGCTCCACAAATAAGCGCCGGCAGGGAGGGCTCCAAGCGCTGCCACGCCTCCAGTGGAGATCGTGTTGGCTTTCTTCTGGCCGTCGGGGTTGATATGGATTGCTGATGTCATCGTGTGCTGGTCGCTGCCGATCAGTAGGCCCGTGGCTACGCCCAGGGGAATGAGCCACTCTGCGTCCTTCGGCCGCAGATGGAGTGGACTGGTCCAGATAGCCTTCTGGTCACTCAGTAGACGCTTCGGCGTGCCTCGGAGTGTGATCTCTTCAGGTGGCGTCACCAGCGCCGATGCTAGTAGTGATGCTGGCGGTCTGGCGGAGTCTTGCGGCTGTGGTCCATCCGGCAATGCCGTCTGAACATCGGCGGTGCCTTGCGCAAGGCAAGGCTGTCCTGTCGTCAGAAGGAAAGACGCCGCAAGGCAAAGGTATCCGCACCGCATTTTTGGCATCACAAAAATAGGAAGATGGTGAGTCGGCCTGACGTTGAAGATACTGGAACCCCTTGCAGGGGGCTACCATAGCCGGACCCCCAGTCGACTGAACCTGCGCTGTGTTCAGTGGGTCTATTCTATCGTCCAGATGGCAGCCGTCGCTGCGGAAGTGGCGAGCCGGACAAGAACGGTAAATCCTGCCGCTCATTACTGCCGAGAAGGCGGATGAGACAGCAGCAGCCCGAGCTGAGTACGACCGGGCGCACAGGCGTCTGCGGAGACGCCTGTGCGTCCGCGCTATCGGCCGCTAAGGGCGCTGACGATATCGACGGCGTCGACGATGATGCGGGTGCGAGGGTCAACCACGACGGCGTAGCCATCGTAGTAACCCTGCTGATAGCCGTAGGGAACCGGCGGCAGTGTAACGATGACCTGCGGCGGCATGGGGCGAAAGCGCTTCTCCCAGCCCGGCGGGAGCGCCTGGTTGCGGTAGTACTTTTTGCGCAGACCGGGTGGAAGGTCGCGTGGGCCATCGTAGTAGCGGACGAGGTAGGCGTTGTCCTGATCGCGGAAGTAGCGCTTGTCGTAGTGTTTGCCATTGCCGTTGTCGTCTTTGTCGTGGCCCTTGCCGTGACCCTTTCCATTGCCATGGCCTTGGTCGTCGCCATCGTCGCCGTGTCCATGGTTGCCGCTGTTGCCTTGCGGCTCAGCGTGGGCAGGCGGAAGGATGAGGCATGTTGCTACTGCTCCGAGCAATACTGCAAAGTGTCGTCGATTCAATGGGGAGGTCCTTTCGGAAAAACGGTCAGGTGGAGCAGTTTTGTGGTTTCACATCTGGTTACGTTTCGCTTGATTGCGACACCTGAACCTTGGATGCATAAGAATGCGTCTATATGCCCTGCATTTTACAGTCCGATTATCACCATCCCACACAGCTCTTGCCTGATATTCCCAGGGGGTACCCCCTCCCCTACCCTGGCGTAAAATCTCTGAATTCAATGATTTACGTAGTACCAATGTCTGCAAAATATTCCATCTAAACGGGTTACCGGCAAAATATTCTATCTAAATGGGTTACAGGCTTCAACGAAGGCTTAACACCGATCTGCACCGAGGGACACCGATTTGTTCTGCCTCCTTAGGGTGTTTCCTAGTGGGTTCTTAAGAGGAAAACCCCGGTTTTTGACCGGGGCTTTTTTGTCACTTTTTTGTCACTGTATTGATTATAGCGGATTGAGTGGAACTAATACGCGACGTGATCTCTTTTATTTAGTTTGGGTTAGAGTGTTTTGGGCTTGACAAGAAAAACAGGGAGTTGGGAATAGGAGCAAAGGCGCCAGGAACACAGGTCGGGGGAAAAGGTTGCGCGCAACCGGTGGACTGAATAGGTGTTCAGTGTGATGTAGTCAGGAGGTTGTCATGAAGCTCACAAATGTAAAGGCGATGGCTGCAAAGGGTATGACGGTTGGCTTGCTGGCGGGTGCATTTATGCTGGCGGCTCCGGCGAAGGCTCACGCTCAGGGCTTCGCTGTGGGCATCCAGGTTGGGAATCCGTCGTACGACTACAGCCGCCGTGACTACTATGAGCGCCTCCGCTGCGAGCAGGAGCGCCGCGAGGCCTTCCTCCGCCAGCAGGAGTGGGAGCGGCAACAGGCCTTTCTGCGGCATGAGGCCTGGGAGCGCCAGCAGGCTTACGGCCGCTACGGCTACGGCTACCGTGGACACGATTGGCGCGACCATGACGACCATCGCGATTGGGACCGCGATCGCCACTAGAGAGCGTGCGGAAAAAGTCTGATTGCAGCTACGGAGAGAGTGCCGGAGCCAGGTAGTGTCTGATGAATGGCGACTTGCTCCTCTGAGAGGAGTGCAATGAGACAAGAAGGCATACCTCAGGGGCTAAAGCCCGCTTTTGTGGATGCCTTAAAAGCCCGGGCCTACCTCAGAAGCAACAGCAACAACCCAGGCGATTCATCAGACACTACCTAAAGCTCCTCTGTCGTGCAAGGGTTTGTCGCAGGGCTGAAGCCCTGTGCTCCCACCGAAAGACAGCGGCTAAGACTTTTTCCGCAGCCTGTCAAAGGTATGACGGCTTCGGCGTTTGCTGCCGAAGGCTGAGACGAGGTTCAGCGGGCCGGCGCGGAAGCGATTTCGCGCCGGTCGTACTGTTTATTGGTGCCGGCTATTCTGCGGCAGGGGCTGGTAGTAGCGGGTCTCAGGCGAGGCGCAGCCCTGACAGAGGATCTCCTCCGCGACGATGACCTGCCGGTCGTAGTTGATGCCTTCGCCGCATCGGGCGCAGGCGATACGTGCGGATTTGTAGCCGGGCAGCTCGCGCGGATGCATGGGGACGTGGACCCACTCCTCGGCGAAGAGCTCGGCGGCGGGGAGTTCGCGATAGGCGAGCATCTGCTGCTGGTTCTTGTTCTCGATGTCGGGGTAGAGCTCGCGGGCGCGCTGTTTGGAGGACTCGAGAGCGGCGATGCGGATGGCTCTGCCGGTGCTGAGGTCGAGAAAGGTGGCGGCCATCTTGCCCCAGTCGCGGAACTTCAGGGCTCGCTTGCCCAGGCGGCAGCCGGTCACGACGGCGATGGCGTCGGTGGCGCAGCGGTCGATCTCGACGAAGGTGACGAGGCGCTTGCGGTCTGCTCCTTTGGGGTCGTCGATGCCGAGGCGCTCGCAGCCCAGCATGGCCAGGCGCACGCCGAGGATCTGGCCGGCGCAGAGGTGGCCGTGGGCGACTTCGGCTTCGCGGAGAAGGGCTTCGAAGGTCTGCATGAGGCGATGATTATTTGACCGTCCTGTATCGCACCGGTAGTATTCGATGCCCGAGGGGCCTGATGATCGAATTTGCGACGACAATTGGTGCGGTGCTGAAGCGGAAGATGGGGCAGGTTGCGTCCACGACACCGGAGGCCTCCGTGTACCAGGCCATTGAGACGATGGCCGAGCGGCAGGTGGGCGCTCTGCTGGTCATGCGGCAGGGAGAGTTGCTTGGCATTGTCTCGGAGCGCGACTACGCTCGCAAGGTCATCCTGCAGGGAAGGTCGTCGAAGGAGACGTCCGTTGACGAGATCATGAGCAGCCCCGTGATCTCCGTTTCGCCGCAGCATACGGTGGGCGACTGCATGCGCATCATCACCGACAACCGTATCCGCCATCTCCCGGTTCTCGAGGACGGCGCGGTGGTGGGTGTGATCTCTATCGGAGATCTGGTGAACTGGGTCATCTCGGAGCAGGAGGAGACCATTCGCCACCTCGAAGCTTATATCTGCGGCACGGCGACCTAGACCCGGCCCAGGTTGTTGTTTTACGAATCGATTTTCTTCTCAGGGTTGTCGGGCAGCGGGAAAGAAGGCACACCTCAGAGCTAAAGCCCTATTTATTGCCGGTTTTGAATGCCTGGGCTGAAGCCCAGGCCTACCTCAAGAGCAAAAGCAACATCCTCCAGGACTCGTCAAACCCGGCCCATCGCCCGATGAATCTTCTGGTCGGTCTTGTACTGGCTCAGGGCGTAGACGGCCCAGATGGTGGCGGGGAGCCAGCCGATCAGCGTGACCTGCAGGATCAGGCAGATGATTCCGGAGACGGGCCGGCCGATGGTGAAGAAGGTCAGCCAGGGCAGCAGAAATGCGATGACGAGTCTCAAGGTGTGGGCCTCTCTTGTTGGACTTATAGCGATGCTACAGCCAACGGAGGAGGATACGCATCACGCGGGGCATCAGTTCTCGTCGGAGTTGTCGCCCTCTTCCATGATGGAGGAGGAGCCCAGCACGTCGAAGGTGATGGGGTCGCCGCCGGTGGGTTGCAGGGTGACGCGTATGGGCAGGCGCTGCCATTTGGCGGGCTGGCAGACCGGGATGAAGTGGTCGGTCTGGGGCCATTTGCCGATCTGCCGTTGGACTACGGCGCGGCGGGCTCCCAGTTGCGCGACGATGGCGAAGAGGCCTCCCTTGGCGGTGCTGGCGGTTCCGCAGTAGGCGGCGTAGTCGCGGAACCAGACGGCGTTGGAGACGACGGGGTCGAAGTCCGGCAGGTGCAGCGCGGTGATGTGGCCGGTGACGCGGTCGACCGTGATCCACGGACCGGGCTGCCAGACCCAGTGAGGCGCGGCATCGGTCGGAAGCCCGTCGTTGATGTGCAGCGCGCGGCGGATGGCGAAGGTGCGGTCGGTGATGTCGTGGGAGTCTCCCATGGTCCACTCCTTCTGGCGGTCGTCGACGAAGAGCGGGCGAACCTTGAGGGTGGAGGTCTCGTCGGACTTGGTCTCGGGGGTGGCATCGGGTTGAATATAGGGGACTTTGCGAATGGCTCCCAGGGCTACGGTGTGGATCTTGGGGGCCGCGGCGAAGAGCTGCGGCGCGAGAGAGGCAGAGAGCAGGAAGAGAACGGGGAGACGGCGTGGATTCAAGGCAGGGACTCGCTGGATGAGTTGGCCCCGGCGCATCTGCGGTGAGCTGCTGAGGGCCGAGTGTGGGGTGGAGAAAGCAAGCCTGGGCTCTGCGGGCTTAAGGAGATTCAAGTGCTGTCATGCTACCGGACGTTTCGTGTTTTGGGCGGAAGATGGCCTGGCACTTTTGGGGAGTGGAATAAAAGGGATTACGTGCGGAAGAAATTGCAGGGAGGCGGGAAAGAGCTTCCGGGGTGCATGAAAAGGCACAAATCTGTGGAATAGATTGTTAATCTTGGGCGATACGCGGCGAAGTGCAGCGTAGTATCGTGGAAAGAATGCGTGCTGCCCTCGTGGTGGCGCGTCCCCCAGCAGCCCGCAGCGGCGACATTTGAGCAGTGACGAAAGGATACGAACGAATATGTGGAAACCGAATCAGCCCGGAAGCAATAGCCCCTCAACTCCAGAACCGGTGCGCCCGACACCACCCGCGAGCCATGAGGCCAGCCCGACCCGTCCGGCGACGGTCGGCAGTTCGAACGCAACTGCGGTGCCCACGGGCGAGCAGGCGACGATCGGCAAGTCTCTCATCGTGAAGGGCGAGCTGACAGGCTCCGAATCGCTCTACATCGACGGCAAGGTCGAGGGCGCGATCAACCTGCCGGGCAACCGGGTGACTGTGGGCCGCAATGGCCAGGTCGCAGCGAACATCGTGGCGCGCGAGATCGTCGTGCTCGGCAAGGTTCGCGGCAACTGCCAGGCCAGCGACCGTGTCGACATCCGCAGCGAAGGCTCGCTCACCGGCGACGTCATCGCCGCGCGCATCTCGATTGAAGATGGCGCGTTCTTCAAGGGCGGCATCGACATCCGCAAGCCCGGCGGCACGGACCTGAAGGGCGGCCCTGCTTCGCCGGTCTCGGCCGAGCCGGTAGCGGTCGAAGCGTAAGCTCTACGCGTTGCGATTGCATGTTTTTCCAGGATGGCCTCGGCGTGTGTCCGGGGCCGTTTTGCGTCTGGCTTCTATCGCGGCAGGTTGCGGGCAATCGTGAAGACGGCAGTAACGCCGAGCATGGCGTAGATGACGCCGGAGTGCAGCCGAGGCCATTGCAAGGCCTCCCGCTGCAGGAAGCTCCGATAGCGCCGGACAGCATAGCCTGCGGCTATCGGGATCATCAGCGTGGTGAGAGCGTTGATGCGGAGAGCCTCGCCCAGGTGGCCGCGAAGAAGCACGGCAAGCGCCCGGGTCGTGCCGCATCCGGGGCATAGCAGATGCAGTGAGCGATAGATGGGGCACTGCGGATAGAAGCTGTATTGCGTGGGCGGAAGATACAGCAGGGCAGCGGCGGCCAGCCAGATCAAGACCACGGGTGCAGCCGCTCGCGAGATGTTCGCGGAACGGCTGCGGGGTGAGGCGATCATCGTATGGCGGTCCGGTAGCGGAGGCCCTGCTTCATCTCGTTAATCTGATTCAGCTTGTACTGGAAATAGAGGCCGCCAAAGAAGAACGTCATCACGCCGCTGAGGCGGAGGCCAAGCGGTTCGGGACCGTTGAAGTGCTGTTCCAGCGTGTCGCGCAGGGTAAAGCGTGCAATCAGCCGGACAACCCAGCTGGCGATGCCGATGAGGCTGCCGAAGACGCTCTGGTGCGGATGCTGGTGATGCATGGCGGCAAAAAACACGCCGAACGAGCCGCCGAAGTTGAGCACGACCAGCACGGTGGCGATGATGTAGTACATCAGCGCGTTGCTGGCGGGTTGGACACGCTTGGCCCATGCGGCGATGACGAGGTTCCAGACCACGACGAAGAGTCCGCAGGTAAAGAAGCCCAGCAGCAGTTCGAGCCCCCAGTTGAGGTTCGGCGGATCGGGGTAGGCGGCGCCGGCAGCCTGCGGGTAGGCGGGCGCCGAGGGAGGGATAGGAAGATCGGGGCTGGGAGTTCCGCTGGGAGCTCCAAGAATCTGCGCGACGGGAAGCCACTCGGGCATCTCCTCGCTCTTGGCCAGGTCCGTGAGAAGGACGTTGCCGGAGGCGACGTACCGCTGGAGATCCTCCAGGGTGTAAGGGCCGTACATCTGGCCGTTGCGCGAAACGTGGTAGGGCATGGCTGGCTCCTCAAAGTGCGGCCGCGAATCAACTAGACCGATGAAAACACGGAGTCCAGTTCTGCACAATCAGATTCGAGGAGACTGCAGGCTATTTTGCCGATGCGAGAGGCGCAACGTGGTCAAGATCGAGATTGAGCTCAAGCACGTTGACGCGAGGCTCGCCGAGGAAGCCCAGTTGCCGCCCCTGGGTGTGCCGCGCGATCATCTGGCGGACTGCATCCTCGGGGAGATGACGCTCGCGGGCGATGCGAGTCACCTGGAACTCCGCGCCTGCAGGGGTGATGTGAGGATCGAGGCCGGATGCCGAGGATGTGACCAGGTCTATCGGGACGTCGGTATTCGGGTGCTCTGCCTGCAGCGCTGCGACGTCGGCGGAGACACGGTCGATCAGCTTCTTATTCGTAGGGGCGTAGTTGGAGCCGCTCGAGTTGGCTGCGTCGTAGCCATTGCCGGCAGCCGATGGCCGGGAGTGGAAGTACCCCGCGCCGGTAAACGGCTGGCCGATGATACGCGAGCCGACGAGCTGGCCGTTCTGCTGGATCAGTTGGCCGTTCGCCTTATCTTTGAAGAGAAGCTGCGCGACGCCGGTGACGACGTAGGGATAGACGAGGCCGAAGATGAAGGTCGTGACGACGGTGTAGAGAACGGCGGTGACGAGATTGCGACGCATGGCGGTATTCCTTAGGCCAGATGGATGGCGGTGATGATGATGTCGATGAGCTTGATTCCGAGGAACGGCGCGACGATTCCGCCGACGCCGTAGAGGATCAGGTTGCGGCGCAGCAGCGCCTCTGCCGACATGGCCTTGTAGCCCACTCCGCGCAGAGCCAACGGGATGAGGCCGACGATGATCAGCGCGTTGAAGATGACCGCCGAGAGGATCGCGGACTGCGGGGTCTTCAGGTGCATGATGTTGAGCGTGGTCAGCACCGGGAACGTTGCGGCGAACATGGCCGGAATGATGGCGAAGTACTTGGCTACGTCATTCGCGATCGAGAATGTAGTCAACGCGCCGCGCGTCATCAGGAGCTGCTTGCCGATCTCGACGATCTCGATCAGCTTGGTCGGGTTGCTGTCGAGGTCGACCATGTTGCCCGCCTCCTTGGCGGCCTGCGTGCCGGTGTTCATCGCGACGCCTACGTCGGCCTGGGCCAGGGCCGGCGCGTCGTTGGTGCCGTCGCCGGTCATGGCGACCAGCTTGCCCTCGGACTGCTCGCGGCGGATGAGGTCCATCTTGTCCTTGGGCTTGGCCTCGGCGAGGAAGTCGTCCACGCCGGCCTCGCGGGCGATGGCGGCGGCGGTAAGCGGGTTGTCGCCGGTGATCATGATGGTGCGGATGCCCATCGAGCGGAGCTGGGCGAAGCGCTCCTTCATGCCGCCCTTCACGACGTCCTTCAGGTGGATGACGCCGAGAGCCTTGCGGTTCTCCGCAACCACCAACGGCGTGCCGCCGCTGCGCGCAACCACCTCGACGGCAGCGCGGACTTCATCCGGCATCGTGCCGCCATTCTCGCTGAGAAACTTCGCGATGGCGTCGGTCGAGCCTTTGCGGATGACGCGGCCATCGAGGTTCACGCCCGACATCCGCGTGACGGCGGAGAAGGGGACGAACTCCGCCTGCATGTCGCTCAACTCGCGGCCGCGGAGGCCATAGATCTCCTTGGCGAGGACGACGATGCTGCGCCCCTCGGGCGTCTCATCCGGCAGGGAGGAGAGCTGAGCGGCATCGGCCAGCTGGTTTTTGGTGACACCAGGCGCGGGAACGAACTCGGAAGCCTGCCGATTGCCGAGCGTGATGGTGCCGGTCTTATCGAGCAGCAGCGTATTCACATCGCCCGCTGCCTCCACGGCACGCCCCGACATCGCCAGCACATTGTGCTGCACCAGACGATCCATGCCCGCAATCCCAATCGCCGAGAGCAGCCCGCCGATCGTCGTAGGGATGAGGCAGACGAGCAATGAGATCAACACGAAGACGGTCTGCGGGGCTGCCGAGTAGATCGCGATGGGCTGCAGCGTAACGACGGCGAGCAGGAAGATGATCGTGAGCCCGGCGAGCAGGATGTTGAGTGCAATCTCGTTCGGAGTCTTCTGGCGCTCGGCGCCCTCCACCAGGGCGATCATACGGTCGAGGAATGTCTCTCCAGGGTTCGAAGTAATGCGGACCTTGATCTGGTCGGAGAGGACGCGCGTTCCACCGGTGACGGCGGAGCGGTCTCCACCCGCCTCGCGGATGACGGGCGCGGACTCCCCGGTTATGGCGGACTCGTCGACCGACGCCACGCCTTCGATCACCTCGCCATCGCCGGGGATCATGCTCCCCGCGACGACGACCACCAGGTCGCCGGAGCGCAGGTCGGAGCTGGGCACATTCTCCGTGCTGCCATCCTGGCGAAGGCGCACGGCGGTCGTCTCGGACTTGGCGCGACGCAGCGCATCGGCCTGGGCCTTGCCGCGGCCCTCGGCC
>WNFJ01365221.1_pt3 | contig 11534 bp, 11 predicted proteins | sample 5400461 | NCBI WGS metagenome assembly WNFJ01 (sample SAMN13153349, study PRJNA577476) | soil metagenome | isolation source: 115 cm saprolite on Douglas fir-dominated hillslope | place: USA:California | collected 2013-09-17 | reverse complement strand
CTTTGCCCTGCAGCGCCAGGGTCAGAATCTGATCTTCATACACAGTGCCGATGGGCACATTTTCTTCGAACACCGGGATCTGCGAGATATCCTGCTCCTGCATGGTCTTCAACGCATGAAACACCGTCTGATACGGCCTGACAATCACGAGGTCGCGGACCTTGCCGGACTGTTTTTTGGCGCTTACCACTTCCGCGGCAGTGATGGGCACACTCGATTCCACGTAGCCGCGTTCGCGCATCCACTCTTCGTTGTACACCTTGCTAAGGTAGCGCATGCCCGTATCGGGCAGCAGCGCCACGATATAGTCGTTCGGCCCCAGCTCTTTCGCCAGCCGTAGCGCACCGGAAAGGCATCCGCCGCCGGAACCGCCGGTGAAGAGTCCGTCCAACTTGGCCAGGCGCCGCGCCACCACGAAGCATTCTTCGTCGTTCACCTGGATGACATCGTCGAGAATGTTCATGTCCATGGTGGTGGGAAAAAAATCTTCGCCGATGCCCTCGACGACGTAGGTGCGTGCCTTGGCAATTTTTCCGGTTTTGTGGAAATCGTAGTACAGCGAGCCTTCGGGATCCACGCCGATGATCTTGACGTTGGGACTCTTTTCTTTCAGGAATTTGCCAACCCCGCTGATGGTGCCGCCCGTACCCATGCCGCAGACAAAATGCGTGATTTTGCCTTCCGTGTCTTCCCAAATCTCGGGGCCGGTGGTCTTGTAGTGCGCTTCTGGATTGGTGGGATTGTCGTACTGATTGGGATAGAAGGAGTTGGGGATTTCGCGCGCCAGCTTTTTCGCCACGCTGTAGTAGCTGCGGGGATCTTCCGGCTCGACGGCGGTGGGGCAAACAATCACTTCGGCGCCCAATGCCTTAAGCAAGTCTACTTTTTCTTTCGATTGCTTATCGGTGGTTGTGAACACGCACTTGTAGCCGCGCACGGCCGCGACCAGCGCCAATCCCATGCCGGTGTTGCCGGAGGTGCCTTCGATGATGGTGCCGCCGGGCTTCAACAAGCCGCGTTTTTCGGCGTCGTCGATCATGGTGATGCCGATGCGGTCTTTCACAGAGCCACCGGGATTCAGCATCTCGGCCTTGATCCAGATTTGCGGCTTCAGGCCCTGCGCCATGCGATTCACCCGAATCAGCGGCGTGTGCCCTACGGCTTCAATAATGTTGTTGCAACGCATCCCTCGTCCTATGCCTGGCGCGTCAGGCGCGCAGATTGCGCCGACCCCATGCGATACTGCTGTAAGTTTATCATGCGGCCCTAGGCCACTTGGGCAAACGGGCCCAATCAGAGGGGACCATATGGCACGACAGAACTTCGCCAGCGGAACGCCTTGGGAGCCGATTGTCGGCTATTCCCGGGCGGTGCGCATCGGGAATCACATCAGCGTTTCGGGAACGACGGCGACGGGGCCGGATGGCAAGATCATCGGCGTGGGCGACTGTTACGCACAAACCGTGCAGATTATCCGCAATTTGCAGTCTGTGCTGAAGCGCGCGGGAGCAGGTTTGAAAGATGTGGTGCGCACGCGCATCTTCGTGACGAATATTGCGGACTGGGAAAAGATCGGGCGCGCCCACGGCGAGTTTTTCAAGGACATACTGCCGGCGACGTCCATGGTGGAGGTCAGCAAGCTGATTTCGCCGGAGATTCTCCTGGAAATCGAGGCCGACGCAATCGTAGAAGGGTGAACGTAAGGGTCTGAAAGAGAGCAGGGCTTCTCACGAATTAATCCGCTCGGCACTCAGTTCTGCTGGACGATGTCATCCTGAGGGCCGTGCCGTTTGCGGCCCGAAGGATCTCAACTGAGCAATGCTGCAAAATTCCGTTGAGACCCTTCGCTGCGCTCAGGATGACACGCTTGGGGGTTGCGTAGCCCGGCAACTTTCATTACCTCATTACTTCCTTGCTTCATTTATTTCTTCTTTTTCACCACTTCGCTCGTATGCGGTACTTCAGCACGGACTCGCCATTCGCCTTCACCGGTACATCGAACTGCGCCGCCCAGGCCGAGGTCTTTGTGTACTTGTAGCTGGACGACAGCATCTCCCAGTCGCCGCCGATGGGTTCATTCACCTGAACCGTGATAGACGTGTCTTTGTGGTTGCGCATGGTGATCTCGAATTCCATTTCCCAAAGACGGTTGCTGAGGGCTTTGTAGTCCGTCTGCTTGCGCTCGGAAACCACGTCAAACGCGTTGCCGATTTTCACGTTGATGAATTCGTCTTTCGGGGTGTGGTCGATGCGGTCTTCGCCGATGAACAGCAACCCGCCTTTGGAATCCTGCTGATAGACACGCAGATTGCCTGCAGGCAATGGAATGCCCAGCCCGGCTTTCTCTTCATTCTTGAACTTGTAGAACACCATGACGGGGTCCTTGATCGGCGAACCGGGATTCTGCGCGTTGTGGTAGTAGAAATTCTGGCCGTTGACGACAAACAGTTTTTCCACCGGTATGCCGCTACCCTGCAACAGGCTGATCTGCTTGGTTTCCTTATCTTCGACAGAAGTGTGCCGCCCCAGGGAATAGAGGTGGTACTCGCTGAAATTTTCCTGCACGAATTGCGCTGCGTTCGCCGCAACTGAGGACTTGGTGACCATGTCCGCGGCGCGATATTGCTGTGGTGCGGGAACACGATTCAGATCGCCAGCCACGAGCTGCAATTTGGCGTTGTGGAACGCGGTGCCGGAATTGTTAACGATGGTCACCCAGCCATCCAGGTCGGCAGCCTTGTCATCGCGGCCCACCGTCAGCACGTAATCCGAGTTCCAGGTCAAATTGCCCGCCAGGTAGGACGCTTCGATCTTCTGCTTCGGCGAACCTGAATTGTCCAGCGTCATCAAGAGCGTTGGCCGGTCGTACAGATTCGCAGGAATCTCAGGGAAGCGATAGGTTTCGCCATACGCTCCCGTAACGATGTCGTTGCCAATCCTCCAAACCGGGCCGTTGTTGTTGGCTAACAGCGTGGCTTTGATCTCCTCGTGCTTGGTGGTGCCGTTGTCCATGTAGCTGCGCACCAGGGTCACTTCTTTGCCGACATATTTATTCAGAAGCTTGGCCGGCTCCAGCAGGTCGTACTCATAATTTTGTTCGATGACTCCGACCTTGTCAGGTTCCGTCAGCGAACGAAAATGCACCGTGGCGGGATTGACGGTGGCGGCAATATCCATGAATTTCAGGCGGAAATTACCAGTGGGCAACTGCAACTGCCGAACATCGCGCACCAGGGCGATATTGGAGTTGTAGACCGTCACCGCTAATTCGGTCTGATCGTGCAGCGTAGTGCTGTGGTCAGGCGCTCGGCTGGCGTCTTTCTCCTGTGGCTCAGCTTTCTTTCCTGCGTGGTACGAGGGCACGAACGCGGCCGCTCCCGCTAGTGCGATTGCCGCGGGCACCATCCACAATGAACGGGCACGCGCTACGCCTTGCGAAGTCTTCATGGATTCTCCTCAGCTTGAAACCTTGAATTTGCCTTCGCTCTTAGAACGGCGTCAGCGACATTTCTTGCAGGAGAGTTTACTTCTCGCCAACGGGAGACCAGGTGGCGCCGCCATCATTGGTCTCAAAGCTCTTGCTGTGCGAAACGGTCCAGATGGACGCGCGCTTGTCGTCCACCGCGTTCACTCCTCCCAAATCTTCTTTTGTGGGCGAAGCGAGCTGCTTCCAATGCTTGCCGCGGTCCGCGGTGAGCAGCACGGTTCCGGCCTTCCCGACGACCCAGCAGACTTTGCTCGAAGTGGCGGAACCCGCTGTCAGGTCCGTCGTGACGCCGCTCTTCTGCAGCATCCAGGTACGGCTGTTGTCGGTGCTGTGCTCAATTTTTCCGTTGGAGCCCACGCGCCAGGAATAGGCATCGTTCGGTGCAACGATAATGGTGCCGCCTTCCGGGAGAACGTCGCTCATGGATTGAGGCAAAGCTCGGTACTTGCCGCCCGTGACTTTGCCGCCGTATTCTGCTGTCCCAACATCCTCCCCGTATTCGCAGCCTCATTTGCCGTGACTCCGCGGGCTCCCGCGGTTGAAGGCTGCAGGGTTTGCGTCGGAGGCAACTCGCGATTCTGTGTGGTGTAGTAATTGACTTCCGGGGCGGCTGGGGGCTCCGGCGCAATCGCCGACGCGGACAGGTCCTTCAATTGCATCGCATCGCGCTCTCTCTTTTCCTTGTCCGGCATCGGAATATTCAGGACAGGCGCAGCGCCTCCCACGGCTGCCTTCTTGTTCAGCGCGACAGCGGGCTGCGTCGCCGACAAAACCCTATCCTGTCGACGCAATTCATCCAAACTCCGCGACCTTGTTTCAGCGCTTCGATATTCCTCCGGCAAGCTCGTTTTGGGAGCGGGCGCCGTGGCCATCGGCGCGCTCGGCACAGCCGGACGGTTTTGCGCCACCTCGAGTTGCGCCGATCTTATGTTCTTAGCTTGCTGCGTCTCTCGCACGCCAACCCACACAAGCACACCTGCGGCCAGCGCGCCAACCGGCACAACCCAGCGCAGAGCCGCGGCGCGTTTTGACGTTTGAGCGGCGGTGGAACTGCGCAACACGGGCAGCGCAGCGGGAACAGCTTCGTTCGCCATGGAGCTTACAGCAGCAGCGGCAGCAAATTTCCCTCCAACCAGTTCCATCATTTTTCGATTCTCCTCCTCGCTTCCCTGCAGAACATTGGACTCTTCTACAAGATTCAGGGTTTCCTGGCAACGTGCGCACCCGGCGATGTGCTGTTTCCATTGCGCCATTTCTTCCAGCGAAAGGGTGTGCTCGTGATAGGCGGCCAGGGTTTCGGCGTCGGGGCATGCGGCATCGATCGCATCGCTGCGCAGGTGGCGCGCGAGCGCCTTTTCCAGTTGCCGATCGCGATGGTCAGACGGCATGGCCCACTCCATCCTTAGAACGTTGCGAAACGTCTTTCTTGCAGTAGTTCACGACGTTTCCTTCCTTCCCGCGCCAGGCCTGCCGGGTTCCTTGCCGGGAAATAACTTTCGAAAATCGATGGGAGAATCTTCCGCGGCATACTGGAAACACAGTACGATCTCCGGCTCGCTCAGAGGCGGCGGCGCTTTCAGCAGAATCTCGATGGACGCGCGAAGTTCACGGCGGATGCGCTCCAGATTTCGCGAAACGCTGGATTCGTGTTCTCCCAATTTTTTGCCGATTTCAGCGAGCGTCAACTGACGCGAATAGTAGAGCTCCAGGCGCTGCCAATCGTTCCTGGCGAGTGAGGCTAGGGAACTCTCCAGTGCCGCCACAAAACGAGAGACGTAGCGTTCGCGGTGGGGATCAAGGACGGGGTTCCCGATGCGTTCTGCCGGCAGTGTTTTTTTCTCTTCGCCATTCTCGCCTTCCAACGAAGTAAACCGGCGGCGCTCCCGAATACAGTCCACGTGACGCTGCGCCAGAATGGTGCGCAGCCAGGTCTTCAGCGAACTGCGGCCATGAAAGTAGCGAAGCAACGACCGCTCGCCTGGTCGGCCGTCGACGAGCCCAAACAGTTCCGCGAACAGCGAGTCAGCCAGCTCCTGCGCGTCGGCTCCTGCGTGGCTTCCCTTTGTGATGGCACCGGCGGCGGCTCGCAGATAGCCCTGGTATTCGTGAACGAAATATTCCCAGGCCTGCTCGGTTCCTGCCATGCAACCGCAAGCCAAAGCCAGATCCTCCGCATAGAGTGCCTGAAGGTATTCGTCCAAGCGCTGCTGCGTCAGCCCGCCCTCCTGAAAGCGTTTGCAGACACTGCGCTCCAGAGCCGCCAGAAAATACTCGCGAGGCACATTCCAGGCCGCCGCTCGCGATTCTGCATAGAGAGAATCCAGAAGCGCTTCGGCGGCCGACCACAAGGCACTGGGCACGCGATGTTCGGCGCTTTCACCCGGGGACTGCGGCACAATCCTCCTTCTCCTACAGTAAAGCCTGTATTTTTATTAGTCTAACGGCCTCGCATATTTATCCAACGCCGACTGCAGGCTTGGCATCCTAAAGGGTACCCTTTTGGGAGGAAACCGGTGCGGAAATCAGAGGGTCCCTCCTGTCCCCGAATACGGTATCCTAGGAGGTGTTGCGATACCCGCCCCGCAACGAAATTCGCCTCGGCGGGTTAATCCCCGACAAAAGGCGTGTGCGGGAGTGCACTCGCAAGGTCATTAGCGAGTTCGCGACTTTGGTACGAAAGTCCTATTCGGACGGTTCCTAGGCCCAAGTACCCTCGTATCGGTAACACACACGTCCCAAGCGGAGACTACTCGACTCCTTTGGAATCGAGAGGTGGGATAATCTTTCGTACGAGGCTAAAGCGGTGACAACGATGATCGCAGATTCCACACAGGGCAAAACCATGGGCGTGGGTTTGAGCGCCAATCGCGCCGCCCGCTCCTCGAATCCCGAAGCCTGGAAGGAACACATTGGCAACCGGCAGGTACCCGCGCGCCTTGCGCTGCTGCCCGATTCCAAACCCCGCTGGGATCGTATTGGTGTGAGCGCCGGCATTCAGGTCGCTGCAACCATTTTCTTTCTCCTGATTCCCTTGATGTATCCCGAGGGGATGAAGACGGCGCTGCATTACAACAGCGTCGAGATCGCTCAGCCAATCACGGAGATTCCCGTCGCGGCTCCGCCACCTCCTCCGGCAGCCCCGAAGCAGGTGATCAAGAAGCCAGATGTCCCCCCACCCACAGTCGTCGAGACACCGCAACTGAACCCCAAGCAGCCGCACATCTTCCATACCCTTGCGCCCAAGAAGGTTGAGCCGAAAGTCGAAAGGATAGCTGAGAAAACTCCGGACATAGCTCCAGTGTTCGAACCGGCCAAGATCGATACCAAGGACAACGGACCGAAGCGCCCGAAAGAGGACGTGAAGGTCGGTACGATGACCTCGACGGGTAGCGCGGCGCCGGCCACGGTGAAAGCGCCCGTGGACAAAGTGCAGACCGGGGGATTTGGCGATCCGAACGGGATGCCCGGGAAGGGTGATCCGAATCACGCGACGAACGTGAACCGCCTGGGCTCGCCAGCATTGCCCGGCGGCGAAGGATACGGCAACGGCACCGGCGGCAAGAACGGAATCGCAGGCACAGTTGCCAGCACCGGCTTTGGCAACGGAGTCGCTACGCCACCAACGGGAGGCGGCGGAAAGAAAGGCGTGGTGGTGGCGGGTGGTTTTGGCGACGCTGCGGCGGTCACTGATGAACCGAAGAAGAAGACCCAAGCCAGCGGTGCGCCGGACACGGCTATTGTTATCCAAGACAAGCCTCGCCCGGAGTACACCGCCGAAGCGCGCAGTCTGAAAATTGAAGGCGACGTGGTTCTGGACCTGGTTTTCCTCGCGAATGGAAGCATTCAGATCAACCGGGTAGTCAGCGGCCTCGGTCACGGCCTCGATGAAGCGGCCGAACGAGCAGCGCAACAAATCAAGTTCAAACCGGCCAAGCGCGAGAATGAGCTGGTAGATTTTCCGGCGCGGGTGCGAATTGAATTCCGGCTGGCGTACTGAGGGAGATGAACATGCGAACGTTGTCTAGAAATATCCTGGTTTTGGCGCTCAGTGTTTGCGCCAGTGCAGCAGCGGTAGCCTCGCCGGTGCCGGCGGCCGACCAACCGCGAACTGTCGATCAGGTGATCGACCGCTTTGTGGCGAACGAGCAGCGGCTTTATGGCCAGATGCGCAACTACACTCCGCTGGTCGAGACCTACATTCAGAACCTGAAGCCCGACAAGGACCTTGGCACTGTGCCAGCGGGCGACAAGTATTTCCTGGGCCGCGCCAATTTCACCAAGGGTGTCGCTCTGGTGCCGCTAAACGACACCGGCAGCAAGGGCCGCAAAGTGATCGGTTCGATCGGGAACTTCTTCAGCTTCGCCATGCAGTTCTTGCCCGATGGCTTCCTGCAAATGATNAATGATCTTTATCGATACCAACGGCTTCGATAAGCAGCACTACAAGTTTGATTATGTTCGCCGCGAATTCCTTGGCGAAGTGCGTTGCCTGGTTTTCGATGTGACCCCGGCCGAAAAGGGCAACCATGGCCGGTTCGTCGGACGCATCTGGGTTGAGGATCAGGACTATCACATCGTTCGCTTCAATGGTGGTTACGGCGGCAACGGGCATTCCAGCTGGTACTTCCACTTCGATAGCTGGCGCACAAATATTCAGCCTGGACTGTGGCTGCCGACGTTCGTGTATAGCCAGGAAAGCGATCTGCACTACGCCATCAGCAAGAAGCTCGACTTCAAAGCCCAGACGCGGCTGTGGGGCTACAATCTCGGCAACTCCGCTCAGGAGCAGGAACTCAGCAAAATCCTCGTAGAGACGCCGGTTCAGGACGACACCAAGACCGCGAACGACCTTAATCCGATCCAGGCGCAACGCTCCTGGGATCGTCAGGCCGAAGACAACGTCACCGATCGCCTGGAGCGCATTGGCTTGATGGCGCCGAAGGGTGAAGTGGACAAGGTGCTGGAAACGGTCATCAACAACCTTGAGGTTACCAACAATATCGACCTCGATCCCGAAGTTCGCTGCCGCGTCCTGATGACTTCGACCCTGGAGTCTTTCACCGTGGGCCACACGATTGTGTTGAGCCGCGGTTTGATCGACGTGCTGCCTGATGAAGCCAGCTTGGCCGCCATGCTCGCTCATGAGCTCAGCCACGTGGTCCTTGGCCACCGCGTCGATTCGCAATACGCTTTCTTTGACCAGATCCTGGTGGAAGACAAAGACACGTTCCGTCACTTCGGTTTCTCCCGCACTCCGGAAGAAGAAGCCGCGGCCAATTCCAAGGCCCTTCAACTTCTGAACAATTCGCCGTACAAAAACCAGCTGGCCAATGCCGGACTGTTCCTGCAAGCCCTCGACAGCCGCCAGAAGGAAATTCCTAACCTGATCAGCGGACACCTGGGCAATCGCGTACCCGAAATCAACGACCTCAAGTCCACCATGGCGCTAGATGCAACGCACGGCCCGCAGAATCCGCAGAAGATAGCGGCGCTTCCGCTGGGCGGCCGCGTGAAGATCGATCCATGGAACGACACGCTGGCGATGATCAAGAGCAAACCGATCGGCACGGTTGCCGAACGCGAAAAGATGCCGTTCGAAGTGACGCCCTTCATGCCCTATCTGACGCGCTATGGGACTGACAACGGGAAGCCGGTTGCAGCCAGTGCTACTTCTCCAGAGGTAAAGCCGGGCGAGGCGCCGGATCCGACCAAGCCCTGAACTTCTTTGATATTCAAACGAGAAAGGCCTCCGAGAAATCGGGGGCCTTTTCTTTTTGGTATTGGCTTGGTCGTGTAGCGGCCGCCTTCTGAGGGGGGCGCCTTAGTTCGAGCCGAGCGCTCTGATGAACCGGTAGCCAAATTCCACGCCGTCGTAGTATTCCGGTATCTCAATGCGCTCGTCTTTTCCGTGAGCGCGATCGTCTTCCATGTCGAAAAACATGCAGGCAATTCCATAGGTGGGTATGCCTGCAATGCGCAGGTATTTGCCGTCGGTCGCTCCGGTGGACATGCTCGGCACGACGGGGAGGCCCGGCCACATGGTGGACAGAGTGCGCTCCAACGTCTCGGTGACTTCCGGGAGAAGGGGTGAAGGCGGCACAGCAACAATCGGAATGAACTTCCCATCCGCGGTTTTTTCCGAAACCGGCGTTACCTTCACTTTTGGATTCGCCACTTCCCGCTCCAACGTTTTGCGCACTTCCTCGGGATCTTCTCCGGGGAAAATGCGGCAATTCACATTGGCGCGCGCAGTTTGCGGCAGCGCGTTCGGCGCATGGCCGCCGGACAACAGCGTAGCGACGCATGTGGTATGCAACAGCGAGTTGTAATACGGGTTCGCCGAAAGCCTGTTGATGGCGTCCGGGTCCGGAGGCTGCTTGGCCGCGCCGCGAAGATCGCCGGCGAGTGAACCCGCTGTCAGCGAAGCGGAGTGCTGGAAGTAGTTTCGCGTGATATCGTTGATTTTCACCGGGAAGGAAAATGCTTGTACTTTCAGGAGAGCCGCCGCCAGTTCATAGATAGCGTTTTGCGCGCCCGGCACTGAACTGTGTCCTCCGGGATTCGTGGTCTCCAATTGGAAATCGGCTGGCTTGCAACCCCGCAAGCACGCGCTTCCCTTTTAACTTTTCGAATTCACCACCGTCCAGGTTGATGCAGTATTCCGCGTCGATCCAATCCTTGTGCTCCTTCAGCAGCCAATCCACGCCATTCGCGGCGCCACCTTCTTCATCGGCAGTAAGCGCCAGAATCAGGTCGCGGTCCGGCACAAATCCTTCGCGCTTCAGCCGGAGGAAGGCCATCACCAGAATGGCGTCGCCCTCTTTCATGTCCTGCGTGCCGCGGCCGTAAAAGTACCCGTCTTTCTCGACGAGCTCAAATGGATTGGTAGTCCAGTCCGCGCGCAAAGCCTCCACTACATCCAGGTGCCCGATGAAGAGAATGGGCTTCTTCCGACCCGTACCGCGATAGCGCAGGACGAGGTTCTTCTTGCGGTCGTTTGGCCCGGCCACCATCACGTCCTTCTCGGTAAAGCCGGCCGCGCGAAGGCGTTGTGCCATGGCCTCGGCCGCCTGGCTGACGTTGCCAGCGGAATCCGTGGTATTGATCTCGATCAGTTGCTTCAGGACCGCTCGCGCTTCCTGGTCAATCTTCTGGCGGTCTTCCGCCCGCGCTCCGGTCAGCAGCAACAGAGCACAACTGAACGCCGCAACCCACCCACGCACTCGAACCATTCGTCGCTCCTTGGCAAACAACCAGACTACGGTTCGCGCCGCGCGGCGTCAAATCTCTACGAGTAGGCGCGGTTGCCGCCGCATCCCGACTTGCTTAGACTGGGTAGGCTCGAAAATTGGGGAGGAATGCGATGGAGTTGAAGAAACGAGGAATGATTCAGATTTCGGCCGCGGGCGCGCTATTTCTGGCCGGCGTGGCGACCGGAAGCGTGGCCACGCAACACGTCTCGGCAGTAAATAAATTTGGCCAGCCCAAAACCGTGATTCACGTTGTGGCATACAAATTCCGCGACGCCACTTCCCAGAACGACCAGGATCAGGCCATCGCCGGTATCAAAGACATGGCCGCAAAGATCCCCGGCATCAAAAATATCTGGCTGAAAACCGAGCGAAACCAAATTCGCGATTGGAGCGGCGTGTACATCATCGAGTTTACCAGCGCCGAGGCCGCCGCCGACTACGCCGAAAGCCCGATCCACGATGCGTGGCGAAAAAAGTGGGAGCAACTTCGCGAGACTAGCGTGTCCTTCCAGGTGTCAAACTAAGCTTACACAGCCCAACATTTGTCATGCTGAGACGCGGAGCTTTTCCCGCGCCGAAGCATCCCAACCAAAAAATCTTGCGCGGTCTTTAGAATGGGATCCTTCGCTGCGCAAACGGCGCGTCTCCCAGGATGACACCGCGTTACGGAACCACTAGTCGGTGCGAGTGATGCCGTACTTGCTCCTCATGATCGAATCGAGAATCGTGTCTGGCACGAATCGTTTTGCGAACGACACCCACTTGGCCAGCGGCGTGACCGGATACCTCGCCTT
>WNFJ01516109.1_pt1 | contig 11535 bp, 12 predicted proteins | sample 5400461 | NCBI WGS metagenome assembly WNFJ01 (sample SAMN13153349, study PRJNA577476) | soil metagenome | isolation source: 115 cm saprolite on Douglas fir-dominated hillslope | place: USA:California | collected 2013-09-17 | reverse complement strand
CAACCTCGCGGAAGGCAATGATGTTGCCTGTGGAGGGAGCCCGTGGCCAAACGGCAAGTCACCACGCGCCGTCGGCACGAATTTCAGTGGCCTGCTAGCCGACCGCGCCGATCAGATCGATCTCGATGCGGCAGCCGTCGACCAGCAATCCAGAAGTTCCAACCGTGGTGCGCGGGGGCGGCGTCCTGAAGAACTCCTTCCAGACCTCGTCGAAGGCGAAGAAGTCGTTGAGGTCGGTGAGGAACACCTGCGCCTTCACCACCTGATCGAGCGAACTGCCGGCGGCCTCAAAGGTGCTCTTCAGATTATTCAGAATGTAGCGGGTCTGCTCCTTGATTGACGAGCCGTAGTAGGGAAACGCGGGATCGACCCTCGCTTCGTGCGCAACGCCGGTGCTGAAGTCCGAGGCGAGCTGGCCGGCCGCGAACACCAGATCGCCGGCGCGGAACGCCTCGGTGTAATTGGCGAGCGGCTTCGGGTTGCTCGAGGTGATCGCCTGACGCGTCGAGCCGCGGCCGGGAATGTGCCCGATGAGATCGATCTCGACCAGCGTGCCGGCCACCAGCAGCCCGGTCGTGCCGATGGTGGTGCGCGCGGGCGGCACCTTGAAATATTCCTTCCAGACCTCGTCGAAGGCATTGAAGTTCGCGAGATTGGTCAGGAACACCTGCGCCTTCAGCACCTCGTCGAGCGAGCCGGCGGCGGCGGCGAAGGTCTGCTTCAGATTGTCGAGGATGTAGCGGGTCTGCTTCTTGATGTCGGAGCCATAGAACGGAAACGCCGGGTCCTTTTTGGCGATCGTGGGAACGCCGCTCGCGAAATCGCTCGCCAGCTGGCCGGCGGCAAAGATCAAATTGCCGACGGTGAACGCCTCGGTGTAGTTGGCGAGCGGCTGCGGCGCCGCCGACTTGATCGCCTTGCGCTCAATACCCTGTCCCGGCACGTAGCCAATCAGATCGATCTCCACCAGTGTTCCCGGGACCAGTAGCCCAGTCGTGCCGACGGTGGTGCGCGCCGGCGGCACCTTGAAATATTCCTTCCACACCTCGTCGAAGGCATTGAAGTTGGCAAGGTCGGTCATGAAGACCTGAGCCTTGAAGACATGATCGAGCGAGCTGCCGGCGGCCTCGAAGGTCTTTTTCAGGTTGCCGAGGACGTAGTGCGTCTGCAGCTTGATGTCGGAACCGTAAAACGGAAACGCCGGATTGCGGCGCGCCTCCGGCGCCACGCCGGTCTTGTAGTCGCTGGCGATCTGGCCGGCGGCGAACACCCAGTGGCCGACCTTGAAGCATTCGTTGTAATTGGCGAGCGGTCGCGGCGCGCCCGATTTGATGGTTTCGATCTGCATCATTGTCTCCAGCGGTTTCAGACGACGCCGTCGGACGGAAATCGCGGCGGGCGCTTCTCGCGCAGCGCCGCGACGCCTTCCGGCAGCTCGGCTCCGGAGAAGCCGAGGAATTCCATGCCGAGCGAGGCGTCGAAGATCGGCCCGGCCGCGCGCATCCAGTTGTTAAGCGCATACTTGGTCCAACGGATCGCGTTCGGGGCGCCTTCTGCCAGCCGCACCGCGACGTCGAGCGCGCGCGTCTGCAGCTCCGCATCGGGCACCGCCAGCGAAACGAGGCCGATGCGCTCGGCCTCCTCGCCGGTGACCGGCTCGCACAGCAGCAGGTGGTACTTGGCTTTGGCCATGCCGCAAAGCAGCGGCCAGATGATCGCGGCGTGATCGCCGGCAGCGACGCCGAGCTTGGTATGGCCGTCGATCAGCTTGGCGGAATTGGCGGCGATGGAGATGTCAGCAAGGATCGCCACCACCAACCCGGCACCCACCGCGGCGCCGTTGATCGCCGAGACCACCGGCTTGCTGCAATTGATCATGTTGTAGACCATGTCGCGCGCTTCCCTCCAAACGCGCATGCGGGTGTCGAAATCCGCCATCATCTTGCCGACGAGCTCGAGGTCGCCGCCGGCGGAGAACGCCTTGCCGGCGCCGGTGAGCAGGACCGCATTCACACTCGCATCGGCGTCGATCACCCGCCAGATTTCGGTGAGGTTGGAGTGCATCTCGCCGTCGGCGGCATTGAGCTTGTCTGGCCGGTTCATCACTACGCGCAGGACGCGGGGATGCGGGCGATCGATCTTGAGCCGCGAAAAGCGTGCGTAAGGTTCATCCATTTGTGGCGCTCCGAAGTCGTAGGGATCAGTGAGACATCCGCGCCACGACCTCGCGCACGAGCGCGTGGCGCTGGATCTTGCCGGTCGGTGTGAACGGGAATTGCGTGAACAACTCGAGGCGCTCCGGCAGCTTGTAGGTGGCGACGCTGTCGCCGAGAAATGCGACTAGCTCCTCCAGCGTCGGTGGCTCGCCCGGACGCGGCACCAGGCATAGGCAGTTGCGCTCGCCGAGGCGAGCATCGGGAATGCCGACGATTACGGCGTAGAGCACCTGCGGATGGGTGTAGAGAATCTCCTCGATCTCGCGCGGGAAGAACTTCTTGCCGCCGCGGTTGATCATCTCCTTGAGATGCGCAGGCGGCCATCGGCATCGATCATGCCGAGATCGCCACTGCGGAACCAGCCGTTGGGCAGGAAGGCTTCGGCGTTGGCGGCCGGGTTATTGTGGTAGCCGAGATGGACCGAGGGGCCATCGCAGCAGATGTCGCCCGCCTTGCCCGACGCGACGTCGTGCCCATCGGCGTCGACGAGGCGCAGCCCCATGTGGCTCGCTGGCACGCCGACCGAGCCGGCGACGCGCTCGGGATCATCCGTCGCGCGCGTATAGGCCTGGTATCCGGTTTCGAGCATGCCGAGCAGCTCGAGCAATACGCCCGGTGCGGCGCGCCGCCAGGCGCGGATGGTCTCGACCGGCGCCGAAGCGCCACCGCTGACCACGATGCGCAAACTCTTGAGATCGCGCCGCGCGAGATCGGGCTCCTGCAGGATGCTGGTGAGCGACGCCGGCGCGGTCGGGATGTAGGTGACCCGCTCGCGCTCGATCAGATCGAGCGCCGCCGCCGGCCGGAAACGATCAAGCAGCACCGCCTTGGCGCCGGCGAGGATCGCCTGCACGAGGGTGAGATAGCCCCAGTTGAGGCCGAGCGGCAGCCAGATCATCATGACGTCGTCGGCCGCAAGCCCGATATCGCCGTTGAGAATGCGCGCCGCGGCGAGTGTGGTGTTGTGGCTGTGCATTACACCTTTCGGATTGCCGGTGGTGCCGGACGTGAAGGCCATCCGCATGACCGTGTCGGCATCCATCCGCACCGGCACGAAGTTCACGGGCGCCCCGCTGCCGGCAGCAACATCGTCGAGGCTCACCATGCCCGGGCGGGGAACGCCGCGGGCGACGCCGATGCACTCGAGCGCGGGCAGCTTGGGCTTGAGCTCCGCCGCCATGGCGACGTGATCGAAGTCGCGGAACTCACCGCAGCAGACCAGCATCTTGCTGCCGGCGAAGCGCATGATGTATTCGAGCTCGCGGCTACGAAAATCGACGCTGACGGTGACTGCCACCGCGCCGAGCCGCTCCAGCGCGAAAAACACCAGCGCAAACTCGATCCAGTTCGGCAGCTGAATGGTGACGACGTCGCCTTCGCCGATGCCGAGCGCGCGCAGCCGCGCCGCCATGCGATCAATACCGTGCGCGAGCTCGCGATAGCTCAGCCGATAGGTCCCGTCGATCAGCGCCTCGCGATCGGGCGTCGCGCGCATGCGCTCGGCCAACGTGGTCGCCAAGGTCTCGTCGCTCCACAGGCCGGCGCCGCGCCAGCGCGCGGCCATGGCCGGCGTCAGCCGCGTTTCGAAGGCCATGCAACGCTCCATGCCGAGACGATAAATGTCATTTGACGTTCATCCCCTGTAATACGGACTCACGCCGCGATGATCTGGCCGCCATCGACCTGCAGCACCTTGCCGGTAACGTAGCCGCCGTCGGGCCCGGCCAGAAAGCAGACCACGCGCGCGACCTCTTCCGGCGTGCCGATCCGCCGCAGCGGAATGCCTCGAACGATCCGCTCGCTGGTTTCCGGCCCCCACTGCGCAAAGGCGGCGCGCCCCATGTCGGTATCGGTGAGGCCGATCGCCACGGCATTGGCGCGAATGCCGCGCCGCCCCTCCTCGCGCGCGATCACGCGGATCATTGCCTCGAGCCCGGCCTTCGCGGCGGCACCCTGCACGTTGCGGGGCTGGCACATTTGCGCAGCGATCGACGAGATCGCCACGATCGCGCCGCCGCCGGCCTTGCGCAGATGCGGCAACGTGGCGCGGATGACGTAGAACGCCCCGGACAGGTCGACGGCCAAGTAGCGGTCCCACTCCTCGGTCGAAAGCTCCGCGGCCTCGCGCCAGGCGACCATGGCGCCCGCCGCCGGCACCAGAACATCGAGCTTGCCGAATTCGGCCGCGGCACGATCGACCGCCGCACCGACCGGGGCGGCCTGCGCGATATCGGCCTTGAGCGCCAGCGCGCGCCCGCCGAGCGCACGAATTTCTGACGCCGTCACTTCGGCATCGGCGTCGCGGCTGCGATAGATGAAGGCGACGTCGGCGCCTCGGCGCGCAAGCTCGAGGCACACGGCGCGGCCGATGCCGCGGCTGCCGCCGGTTACCAGGGCCTTTCTGCCTTCGAAATCGGTCTCGCCGCTCATCGTGATCACAGCCTTCCCCGGATACGCTCGTTCCTGAACCTTACAATGTCAGATACTTCGCCTTCACCTCCTCGCGCTCGGCACGGAAGTGCTCGAGCGGGGCGTGATAGACCATCCGACCTTTGACCATGACATAGACCACGTCCGCTACGGCCTCAGCGAGCTTCAGGTTCTGCTCGACCAGCAGCAGGCTTACGCCCTCGTCGCGCAGCCGGGCAATCAGTCGCGTGAGCTCCTCCACCACCAGCGGCGCCAGGCCTTGCGAGGGTTCGTCGAGGAGCATCACCTTGGGATCGGTGACGAGCGCGCGCGCGACCGCGAGCATCTGCTGCTCGCCGCCGGAAAGCTGCGACCCTTTGTGGCGCCGGCGCTCCGCGAGCGAGGGGAACAACGCGAACAGGCGCTGCATCGGCCATTGCCTCGCCGGCACGCGCTGCGCCACCTCGATGTTCTCCACGACCGTCAGGTCCGGGAAGATCATCCGCCCCTCCGGCACGTAGCCGACGCCGAGGCGAACGATGCGGTGCGGCGGCCACCCTGCGACGTCCTCGTCGCCGAGAAGAACGCGGCCGCGGCGCGGGCATGTGAGGCCCATGATCGAGCGCAGCGTCGTGGTCTTGCCGACGCCGTTGCGGCCGAGCACGACCGCGATGCGGCCCGACGCAACTTCCAGATCCACGCCCTGCAGGATGTGGCCGTGGCCGTAATATGTGTGCAGGCCGTCGAGGCGCAGCATCACTCGGATCCTCCGAGATAGGCGCGGCGCACGTCGGCATTGGCCTTGACCTCGGCCGGCGGCCCATCGGCAATCACGCGGCCGCGATGCAGAACCGTGATGTCGTCGGAGAGCTTGAACACCACTTCCATGTCGTGCTCGACCAGGAGCACGCTGAGATTTCCGACGACGAGCATGCCCTTGAGAATCTGCACGGCGCGATCGGTCTCCTCGAGCGAAAGGCCCTGGGTCGGCTCGTCGAGCATGAGGAGCCGCGGCTTCTGCGCGATCGCCATCGCCACCTCGAGCAGACGCTGGTCGCCGTGCGAAAGCATGGCGGCGGCGACGCCGGCGAAGCGGGTGAGCCGCATGTGCTCGAGCGCCTCGTCAGCGATGGCGGCGGAACGGTTGCGCACCCTGCCCCCGCCGACGAAGCGCCAGCGCTGAGCGTCGCGCGCCTGCGCCGCAATGCGGACGTTCTCGCGCGCGGTCAGCGCCGGGAAGATGTGGCAGAGTTGGAAAGTGCGGGCGATCCCCTTCTGCGCCACGATGTGCACGGGGAGCCCGGTGATCTTCTCGCCGGCGAAGATGACCTCGCCGGCGGTCGGTTTCAGCACACTCGTGATCAGGTTGAACACGGTCGATTTGCCGGCGCCGTTCGGACCGATGACGGCGCGGATCTTGCCGGCGTCGAGGCTCATGTCGACCGCGTCGACGGCGACGAGCGCGCCGAAGCGGCGCACTAATCCCCTGCATTCAAGCAGCGGCATCGGATGTCTCCTCGTCGCCGGCAGAGCTCGGGTCGATCGGCTTTTGCTTAAAGCGCGCAGTCACGATGCCCCAGATGCCCTCCGGCGCGAACATGACGAAGGCGATGAAGATCGATCCGAAGATGAGCGGCCAGAGGTCGGTGACCTGCGACAGCTCATGCTCCGCGAACACGAAGAACACGCCGCCGATGATCGGGCCGATCAGCGTGCCGGCGCCGCCCACCACCACCATGATGAGGACGCGGCCCGAGACCAGCCATAAGAACAGCTCGGGCGACGCGAACCCGGCGAAGCCGGCGTAGAGCGCGCCCGCCAGCCCGCCGAAGCCGTAGGCCAGCACGACAGTCGCGATCTTGTAGGCGCGCGTATTGTAGCCGAGCGAGACGGTCTTGGCCTCGTTCTCGCGAATGCCGGAAAGCACCGCGCCGAACGGCGAGCGCACGATCGCGCGGCAGAGCAGGTAGGAGCCGAGCAGACAGCCCAGCACGAGATAGTAGTAGCCGATCTTGCCCTGGAACCAGGTCATGCCAAACGGCCCGGGCGGCCGCGGGATGCCGACGATGCCGTCTGATCCGCCGGTGATGTCGCGGAAGCGAAACAGCATCGCGTAACCGAGCTGCGCGAAGGCGAGCGTCAGCATCGCGAACGAGACACCGGTCGATCGTGTGCAGATCCAGGCGATCGGAACCGCCGCCGCGATGGTTGCGGCGACTGCAAGCACAATGCCGATTGAGAGCGGCAGCTGCAGGTGGGTGAGGATGAGGGCGGCGGAATAGGCGCCGAGCCCGTAGGCGGCAGCATGGCCGAATGAGTAGAGCCGGCAATAGCCGACCATCAGGTCGAGGCTCATCGCGAACAGGCCGAAGATCAGCGCCTCGATCAGGACCGTCAGCGAGTATTGAGGCACCACGAACGGCAGCAGCACACCGACCGAGGCGGTGAGAGCGAAGGCGACCTTCCCGTTCACTTACTGCTCCCTGCCGAGCAGGCCGCCGGGCCGGATCACCAGAACCGTCAGCATGAGGAAATACATGAACGCGAGCGCGAGGTCCTGGAAGTAATAGGCGCCAAGCACCTGCACGAAGCCGACCAGGACGCTGCCGATGAGCGAGCCGAGGAACGAGCCCATGCCGCCGATGATGACAATGACGAAGGCGTCGATGACGACGGTCGTTCCCATGCCGAGAAAGGCGGTCACCAGCGGCGCGGCCAGCACGCCGCCGAGAGCCGCCATCGCGCAGCCGAGCCCGAACACTCCCGTGCGTACCAGATCGACGTCGGTGCCGAGTGCGTGCACCATCTCGGAGTTCTGCGACACCGCCCGGATCAAGAGCCCGGCGCGGGTGCGCTCGAGGAACTGCCAGACCGCGATGGCGGCGGCGAGCCCGAGCACGATCAGGAAGAGCCGGTAGAGCGGGAATGGCTGATCGAGAATCACGACGATGCCGCGCAGCGCATCGGGAATGCCGGAGCTGAGCGGCTGCGCACCCCACATGATCCGGATCAGCTCGCTCAGCACGACTGCGAGCCCGAAGGTGAGCAGCAGATAGGCGCCGCCGTCGCGCCGACCGTAGAGCGAGCGCAGGAAGATGCGCTCGAACGCCATGCCGACGGCGCCGACGACGATCGGTGCGACGATCAGAGAGACGAGGAAGCTTCCGCTCACCGCGGCGGCGGTGTAGCCGACATAGGCGCCGAGCATAAAGATGACGCCGTGCGCGAAATTGACGATGCGCATGATGCCGAAGATCAAGGTTAGCCCGCAGGCGATGAAGAACAGGATCGCCGCCTGCGAGAGCGCACTCAGGCACTGCGCCAGGATGAAACCGATCACTTGCTGAAGCTGGAGCTGCGGCAATCCGGCGTGTTCAGTTCGCGCGGATAGATCTTCACGATCTCGGCGATCGGCTCGGCGAATTTGTCGTTCTTCGCGACCTTGACGATGAAACCCTGGTTCTCGCCCTGATGGTCGCATTTGCGCATCAGGATCGGCCCCTTGACGCTGGTGACCTCGAGGTCCTCCATCGCTGCGACGACCTTCATCGGCTCGGGGGAGCCTGCCTTCTCGATGGCGGCGAACAGGATCATCAGTGCCTGATACATCTCGCCATCCGTCCAATCCGGGATCTCGTTCTGGTACTCGCTCATGAACGCTTCGCGAAACGCGTTGTTCTGCGGAATGTCGTAGGTGAGCGGATAGCGCGACGATCCCATCAGCCCGATCGCGTCCTTGCCGAGCGCCTTGATGTCGGCCTGCGCGACGATCTCGGTGAAGAATTGCACGCGCTGGGCGAGCCCATACTGCGTCGCCTGCGAATAGAACGCGCGCGCCTCGTCGCCCTGCAGTGCGATGTAGCCGCCCTGGGCGCCGGATTGCAGGATCTTGGTGATGTACGGCGAGTAGTCCTTGTTGGCAACTGGCGCGTAGATCTTGTCGACGAGATCCTTGCCGACCTTCTTGATCTGCTCCTCGAACGCAGCATTACTCGAGCGGCCCCAGGCGGCGTCGGAGGCCATAGCGATGAACTTCTTCTCCGGCGCATCCTTGAGATAGAGCGCGAGCGCGCGCGCTCCCATCGGCGCCGACGTGTTGGCACGGAAGAAGCGGGGCACGAACAGCTCGGCGGTCAGCCGGCCGTCGCCGTTGCCGTGCGAGATGAAGATCGCGTTCCATTCCTCGAGCTTGGGTAGCATCGCGGCGGCCTCGGACGACACGATGACGCCGGTCAGAATGTGGCAATTGTCGCGCTCGACCAGCTCCTGGCATTTGCGCACGCAGGTCGCCGGGTCGCCCTGGGTGTCCTGGTAGACAAATTCGACCGGCTGACCGATGAGGCCGCCCTTCGCATCGGTGAGCTTCTTGACCAGCTTGCAGGTGCGGATGACCTGGCGGCCGAGGAGCGCGTAGCCGCCGGTGATCACGGTCGGGATGCCGATCTTGATCGGCGTGGCAGCGGTCGCGTGCCGCAGATAGGCGGGCGCGGCGACCAGCGCGGAAGCGGCCGCCGCTCCCCTGAGGATCGTGCGCCGCGTTGCTCTCTCACGTATCATCATGGCTTCCTCCCTGATGATTGAATTGCTGCGAGCAGTTGCCGCCCGCTTTTTGAGTCGAGATAGGCTATTCCAGCTCCACGGTCTCGAAGTCCGCCGGCGTGATGATCTCAAGCAACTCGCAGTCGTCGGAATAGTCGAGCACGGTGTGCTTGATGCGCGGAGGCTGCAGCCAGGCTGCGCCCTCGTGCATGGTCACCACCTCTCCGTCATATTCGCCTTTGATCCAGCCCTTGAGCACGTAGATCATCTGCAGGTCCACGTCGTGATAGTGCCGCTTCGACACCACCTTCGGATCGCACGGCGGCACCAAGCGGATAACATGCGCCTGCAGGAGGCCATTGGTGGCCTTGCTCATACCGAGATCGCGGTACCTAGCGTAGCTGCGCAGGCCGTCGGCCCGGAAGTCTTCTGCGCGGAAATGGCTGACGTTGAAGGTCTGCTTCGAGTGCACTTTGGTCTTTGCTTTCGATTTCGCTAGCGCGGCGCTTTTCGTGCCCGACGCCTTATTGCGGGTCGGCGTCTTGCTTGAAGTCTTGCGCGCTTGCGCCTGTAGCTTTGCGATCGTCTTTGCCATGGCCTGGCTCCTCCGCATATTGTCTATGTCGATTGGACGCTCGTTGGGCAGATGCTCCTCTAGCAGAAACCGTCAGGCTGACCCTTGCGGTCGCAGCTCGATGAGATCGGGACAGCAGTTGGGCGCGGCCTGCGCCGCATACATGACTGCTTCCGCCACTTCGGCCGAGGTGAGAGCCTCGAACTTTCTGGCAGCCAGCGCCGCCAGCACGCTCGGGTGAATGCTGTCGGCGCGGATCTCGGTATCGACCATCCCGGGCGCGATCTCGGTGACCTTGATGCCATGGCCCTGCAGCTCGATGCGCAGGCCCCGCGCGAACGCCGACAGCGCGTGCTTGGTCGCGCAGTAGATCACGCCGAGCCGGTAGACTTCGCGGGCCGCAATCGAGGTCATGACGATGATGTGGCCGCGCCGCCGTTCCACCATCGACTTCGCCACCCGATGCGTGATCCGGAACGAGGCGAGCACATTGGTGCGGAACATTGCCTCGCAATCGGCGTCGGTCATATCAAGGAGCGGGGCGTATTTGAGTATGCCGGCATTGTTGACGAAAAGGTCGACGTCGCGCGCGGCGCTCGCCAATTCGTCGACGAAACGGTCATCATTCAAATCGCCGGCGATGGTCTCCACGGCACTGCCGCATTGCTGCTTGAGCGCGTCGAGCCGCGCCCGGCGGCGGCCGGTCGCCAGGATTTTGGCGCCGGCCTGCGCGAGCGCAATGGCGGTGGCACGGCCGATGCCGGCACTCGCTCCGGTGACCAGCACTGTTTTTCCGGACAACGGCATGCTCGTTTCGTACCCCACAAATCGCGACTATACATGACCTGATGTGACGCCGCCAAACCGGCAGTCTTGCGCAGCTTTGTTATGCTGGGTAGGGCGCGGGGGCAGTGCGCAAGGCTGGACCTGGAAGAACCGTGACCACGCACGCTGGGCAAGATAAAGGGGCGCGTTGACACCGACGGCATCGAGCGCATTACCTTACTCGAAGCGCAGCGCGCGATTGAGGTAGGCGGTCGCTTGGTAAGACGATTCGGCTTGGGTATGGTAAACGCGGCCGGCCATCGTCTCACGCGCAGCATAGTGCTCCGCAAATTTCCTACGCTTGACTTGGCTCACCCGTTCTTTTGCGCCCACGTTTCCGAGAGCTATGCTGAGCACGGTGGTCGGCGTGGTCGAGGGCCCGGTCTAAGCTCTTGAACCACTGAAACGCGCGATCGATGCCGGCGGAGTCTATTCCCAGCGTGCGTTCAACCCATTCGAGCTGCCAGGGTCTGTCCGTGACCCGACCGCGGTCGTGGCGGCCCGAAGTCGAAACTGCGCGGAGTTTTGCCATGGCGCCTTCTCCCAACCCGGGGCCGCGCCTGCCAGTGCCGCTACCGCCGCCACCGCGCTGACGGGCATTGCCCCATGGTCCTGAGCCCTGTGCAAGAGGGTTCGGCGCGGTCCGAGGCTGGTCGAACCGGTCGACGCCCATCTGCGCCGCCAGTTGCTGCAGGGCGGCGATGCGGTTCGCCGTTGAGGGATGGGTCGCGAACAGGTTGTCCATGCCGCGACCGGTCAGCGGATTGACGATAAACAGATGCGCCGTTGCCGTGGTGCCTGGCGGCCGACTAGGACGCTTCCCACAGCGTTATCTGGTCAGGCGCTGCCTGCGTTCCGCGCGTCGCGACCATTTCGGCCGGTGAGTGGATCACGGCATCGGGCGATGAATCAACGACCGCACGCACGGCCAGCAGTTCAAGGCACGCTTCCTGCGCACATCGCCCCCGACTG
>WNFJ01358559.1_pt1 | contig 11536 bp, 10 predicted proteins | sample 5400461 | NCBI WGS metagenome assembly WNFJ01 (sample SAMN13153349, study PRJNA577476) | soil metagenome | isolation source: 115 cm saprolite on Douglas fir-dominated hillslope | place: USA:California | collected 2013-09-17 | reverse complement strand
CATGATGGCGCTGGCGAGAACTGGCTGCGGAATCATCGTTCGCATGCCCTCGCGAGACGCCGCAGCCGCCGGCCGGATGCTTGATGCCGGTGCTCACGGTGTCATCTTCCCGATGGTTGAAACCACCGACGACGCTCGCGAGGCCGTTGAGGCGTGTCGCATTTTTCCCGACGGTCGCCGGAGCTTTGGACCTGTTCGCGCGTCGCAGTCATTTGGCCGCGATCCTGTTGCCGTGAGCGAGGGCGTGAGCTGCATCGCCATGATTGAGACGGCGGTCGGCGTCGAGAACATTGAGGCAATCGCCGCGGTTCCCGGTGTCGACTGCATCTACATCGGGCCCGGGGACCTGGCCATCACGCTGGGCCTGCCGCCCGGTAACGACCCCATACCTGGCCCGCATGCCGACGGTATCGAGCGCGTGCGCAAGGTTGCCTCCGCGCACGGCGTCGCTGTTGGGATGCCGTGCACCACTGCGGCGAGCGCGCTAGCACTTGCGGAACGGGGCTTCAGCCTCCTAGCGGTCGGCGCCGATACCTGGTGGCTCACGGACCGCGCACGCCAAGAGACGCAGGCGCTGCGGCAGGCCGGCTACCTCGCCAAGTAACGCAACGCAGATGTTGCCAGTTCATGTTCCCGGGCCTGTCGTCCCGCTGCAGCGGCATGTCGTCCCGTCCGGTCTGTCGAATTCCACCTGCAGCGGCCGTATACGAAAGGATGGTGCTCAACGATGAGCAGGATTACCCTGATCTCAAGCGACGGGCACGTTGCTGCGCTCATGAGCGATTACCGGCCGTACCTGGAGTCGGAGTACCTAGAGGACTTCGAGGCATTCCTCGTCGACTACGCCAAGTATGGCGTGGTGACCACCGATTCGACGAACATCACCAACCGGCTCGACCCCGACGCGGCCGCCGAGTGGAAGGAAAAGGTCGCGGATCCGGGCCGGCTGGACTCCATGTGGAATCCTGAGCGGCGCGCTGCCGAACTGGACCGTGAAGGGATCGCGGCCGAGGTCCTCTTCCAGGAGTTCGCGACTCCCTTCCTGATGAGCTCGCCGACTCATGCCGCCACGCTGAAGGTCGCGGCACCGACGGATGACCAGCTCAGCGCCGGATACCGGGCGTACAACAGGTGGCTTACCGATTTCCGGGCCTTTGCGCCCGAGCGCTGGTCCCCGATGGCGGCGATCAGCCTTCACGACGTTGACGCCGCGATCAAGGAGCTCAAGGCCGTCAAGGATATGGGGTTTGCCGGTATCGCCTGGCCGGCCCTCCCGGGCGCCGACCGCCTATACCAGCCGCGCTACGACCGGGTGTGGGCCACCCTGGAGGAGCTTGAGCTTGTCGTCAACATTCACGTCGCGATCGGGAGCTCGCTCCCGCAGTACACGGAGGCTCGCACGCTGACGTCAGCTCGTGCGATGGTCGGCGCGGATATCTTCACCAGCGTCCGGAACCTACTGCCGACGCTGATCTTCGGTGGCGTCCTCGAGCGCTTCCCCAAGCTGAAGATCGTCTTCACCGAGACGCACTCGGACTGGGTCCTGGGCGCGCTGCAGCGAATGGACCATTCATACGAGCGCAGCGACCTGAGGCGCGACATTCGCGATGTCATCCCGCTGCGGCCGAGCGAGTACTGGAACCGGCAGTGCTACCTGGGGTCATCCCTCTTCTCCCGGGCGGAGATCGAGGCCCGGCACCGCATCGGTGTCGACAAGATGATGATCGGCATCGACTTTCCGCACAGCGAGGGTGCCTGGCGGTACGGCACCCGCAATTACGTCAAGGCGACCTTCGGCACCGAGCACGTCCCGGCCAGCGAGGCGCGCCAGATGCTCGGCAAGACGGCCGCTGATGTCTTCGGGTTCGACCTGGCGGCACTGGACAAGCTCGTCGGCACGATCGGGCTGGATGAGGACGACGTGCTGACCCCTCCGGACGTGCAGCCGACGTACCGCGGCGACCTCGACCGTCCGCTCATCCCGTGATGCCGTGCGGTAAGGCATGCGGGTCGCGTGAGAGGAGAAGGCGAGTGCAGATCGTAGACACCACGCGACAGGCATGGGAGCTCGTGCTCCCGAACCCGCGAGGCGGTGACGTATTCCGTAAGGTGATTCGCGCCGCTGAGGGTGGTGCGCAGGTTAGCTACGATATCCGCTTCGAGCGCTTCGGCGAAGGCGATCGTGAGTACACCTCGGTCCGGCATCGGCATGACTTCGAGCAGCTGCGCTTTGCTGCTGCTGGCCGTATGGACCTCGGCTTCGGCATGCTCGAGGAGGGAGACGTCGGCTACTTCCCGGCCAACGCCTACTACGGGCCGCAGCGGTGCGATGGCGCTCTCATCCTGATCGCTCAATGGGGTGACCGGTTCATCACCAAGGAGCAGAGCGATGCGGCCGTAGCGGAATTGTCCAGGCATGGTGAATTCCGCGACGGCATCTACCGCTCAGTTGATGAGCGGGGGCGTCCTTACAACAAGGACCCGTTGAATGCGATCTGGGAGCAGGTGTACGGTCAGCCCTACAAGCCCCAGAAGCCTCGGTATAGGCAGCCGATAGTGATTACCCCGGCGGCCTTCGGATGGTCGGCCGGGGAAGGCGCCACGCGCCGCCGCAAGCTGGGCGTCTTCACCGAGCACGAACTCGCCGTCGAATCGGTTCAATGGCGCGAGAACGGGTCGTTCGAGGTGGCGGCCAGCGAAAGTGATCGTCGTCCGACGTTCCTCTTCACGACAGCGGGGCGCTTCTCGCGCAACGGCCAGGCTTTCGGCCCCGATACCGGCGTGTGGGCCGACCCGGGCGAGGGCCTCAGCGTCGACGGCGACGCGGGAAGTGAGTTGCTCATGGTCCGGTTCCCAGCCCCATCGAGCCGGATCACGCTCGGGCTGGATGACGAACCGGTCTCGATCATGAGTAGCAGTGGAGTCTCACTATGAGTGAAATGCGATACGACGGAAGGGTTGCGCTCATCACCGGAGCGGGCCGCGGGCTCGGACGTGCCTATGCGGAGCTGCTCGCTTCCCGAGGAGCAACGGTCGTGGTCAATGATCTCGGCCCGCAGTCCGTCGATCAGCAGGACGGAGCATCGGATCCCGCGGTCATCGAGACGATCCGCCGGAACGGCGGGAAGGCCGAGGTGATCTACGCCGACCTGAGCGTGCCGGACAGTTCTCGTGAGCTGGCCCGCGAGGCGGTCCGCAGGTTCGGGAAGGTCGATATCTTCATCCACAATGCCGGAACCGCTACCGGCACTCTTGACCAACACCTGGACCTTCACCTGAAGGGCGCTGTCTGGGTCATGCACGAGCTGTGGCCCGGAATGGTAGAACGGGAGTTCGGGCGAGTGCTCATCACTGTCTCTGGGGTCGGGATGTACGGCTCCGGAGCCGGCGGAATGCGCGAGGGGGATGACAGCGCGACCGGGTTCGGCGAGAACTGGCTGTACGGCGTGGCCAAGGCGGCAGCGTACGGGCTTACGCGACACCTCGCGAATCGCGGCAGGGCCGCCAACATCAACGTCAATGCGATCGCCCCGATCGCCTACACCGTAGCCGCGAGGCACGCCACGACGGGACGGGTCGCCGACCCCACCGGGCGGCTCCAGTGGATCCGCGAGAAGTGCACCCCGGAGCGAGCGGCTCCGGTCGCCGCTTATCTCGTGCACGAGGACTGCGCGGTGACCGGCGAGGTCTGGCGGGCAGCGGGAGGCCGTGTCGCGCGCATCTTCGTCGCCGAGACTCCAGGCTACGAGGCGGAGGACCTCCAGCTCGAGGACGTGCAGGAGCATATCGACCAGATCCGTGACGAGAAGGACTACACCGTCCCGGCCTCGTCCGGCGTCGGCTAGACCGCCGCGTCGTGACGGTGCCCCGCAATTGATCGCAGGACCTAATCCTAGATGAGAGGGGTCGCGGAAGTGAAAACGGGTGTGGACGGGAACGCGGTCGATATTCGGCTCGAGATGCTACTAGACGAACGTGAGATCAAGAACTGCGTGTTGCGGTACTGCCATGGCACGGACCGGCTGGACTGGCAGACGGTGACCGAGTGCTACCTACCGCAGGCTTCCGATGATCATGGCGCATTCCAGGGTGGACCAGCGGAATTCGCGAGCTGGCTGGCCGCGAAGAGCAAGTACCGTGGGGCCAAGCAGCACTACGTGGCCAACCAGCTAGTGGAGATCTCCGGCGACAACGCGGTATGCGAAAGCTACTACTGTTGCTACATCGAATTCATCGACGACCCTGAGTTTGTTGCTTCTGGCCAGTCCGAAGCGGTGATCATGGGCGGTCGCTATGTTGATCGTCTCGCCCGAGTCGACGATACCTGGAAGATATCTAGTCGCATTTCGGTCGTCGACTGGACGCGGAGCCTCGGGGAGCCCGCATACTGGTCGTCGCCCGCTGCGGCGCAATTCACGCACGGGCGTGGCGATGACCTAGATCCGGCCCGGGTCGCATTCGCGGAGCTGCGGGGGCAAGGCCAGTAGACGCATGCCGGCGTGGGCATCGTCGTCAACGGACGTGTTGATGATCAACTGTGGGCGGTGCCGGGTGCGGCGCGAGCAGGCTCTCAGGTAGAACCGGTGTTCCGCTGCATTGGGTGCAGCACCTGTGGGTTATGATTATTAGCATGAGCAAGCGGCCGATGGGGATGATGGATGGTTAGCGAAAAGCGACAGCCAACACTCGCGATGAAACGCGAGGCCGCCCAGCAACGAGATCGCACCCAGTACGGTGCCAAGCGTGACATGATCTTGAAGGCAGCTGGCCCCGTACTGGAGCGTAACGGGTTCGACGGCACGACCATGGACGCCATCGCCAAAGAGGCCGGCCTTGACCGCGCCACCCTCTACTACTACTTCGCGGATAAGGGCGCCATCTTCCGCGAGGCAATGCACGATGGGCTTGCCGAGTTGGTTGCTCGCCTCGAGGAAGTAGCCGCTAGCGGAGACCCGCCCGAGGTGCGCCTACGAAATTCTATGCGCGCCCTCATGCGATCGTTCGAGCACCACTACCCTCAGCTGTACATCTACCTGCGGAGCGGCGATTCGGCGTCGATTATCGACGAACATCTCAATCGCGAGCTTATCGCCTCCGGTCGCCGTTATGAGGACCTGATCGAGCAGGTAGTCCGGGATGGCATCAAACAAGGTGTCTTCAAAACTTCCCTGCCGCCTAAGGTCTTCGCTAAGGCGATAACCGGCATGCTCAACTGGACATCTCGGTGGTGGGTTCCAGGGGGTGTGCTCGATGCCGATGACGTCGCCGACGGCATGGCGGACACCATCTTGAACGGTGTGATGGTTCGCTAGCGCCCTCCTGTCAGCGAGTTGTGGTCAACGCAGATGTTGATAGACTGGCATCAGTAACCCGTGGCCGAGGGAAGCGCTGGCCTCGGCCTGGACTGCGTCCCGGTGCTCCCGATGACTGATGGCGGTGCGATATTCCGATGAGCCACTCTCTAGCTAGCGCGATTCTGCTTCGCCGGTCACGATGACCGAGCTCCCGCCTGTTGCGGACAGGAACCGGCAGGTCCCGCCCGGAGTTCGGTTGGACCTGGTCGACGCGGTCGCGCGCATCCGGTTCGACCGGCCTCCGGTCAATGCCTTCACGATCGAGGGGTTCAGGCAGTTCCACGCGTACCTGAAGCAGGTGGGCGACGATCCGAGACCGGTACTGCTGACCGGCGCCAATGGGATCTTCTCGGCCGGTTTCGACATCAGGCAGCCAGGCCTGGACGAGGCCGCGACGGTCGACGCGGCGCGGGACTGCCTCGCCGCGATTCAAGGTCATCCGGCGCCGGTGGTTGCGGCGGTGGAGGGAGCCGCCGTCGGGATCGGGCTGCTCATCGCGGTGTCGGCAGACATCCTCGTCATCTCGCGGTCAGCCCGGCTGAGAATGCCCGAGGTCATGCTGGGAATCGACAGCGACGTAGCCCCGTTGCGGCGCTTCCTCCCGGACCCGTGGATCCGCCGTATGTGCCTGTCCGGGGAGGCGTTCACGGCGTCTGACCTGCGGCTGGATTACTGTGCGGGCGCGACAGTGTGCGAACCAGGCACGACCGAGCAAGCCGCGGCAGCCGTTTTCGAGTCGTTCAGCCGGATCGACCCTTCGTTTCTTGAGCGGGCGAAGCGGAGGCTTGCCGACCTTCTTTCAACGTTAGCGTTGACATAAGTTAAGGTTAGCCGTAGGGTGGATTCGTGCAGTATTTTGACCGCGCTGATATGTCGGCGTGCTAAGGCGAAGGCAGGCTTGCGGTGAGCGTGGCATATCTTGTGGACGGCATCCGGACGCCGATCGGCCGCTACGCCGGCGTGCTGTCCGCGGTGCGCCCTGACGACCTCGCGGCGCACGTGCTGCGCGCCTTGCGGGCGCGGCATCCAGCGGTGGACTGGTCCACGGTGGACGATGTCCTTCTCGGGTGCGTCAACCAGGCGGGGGAGGACAACCGCAACGTTGCCCGGATGGCGCTCCTGCTCGCCGGGCTGCCCGACACGGTGTCGGGCGCGACGATCAATCGCCTGTGCGGGTCAGGTGCTGACGCCGTCGCGGTCGCGGCACGTACGATCCGGGCCGGCGAGGCAGACCTGGTGATCGCGGGCGGCGTGGAGAGCATGAGCCGCTCGCCCTTCGTCATTCCGAAGGCCGCCGCGCCGTTCGCGCGCGGCGCCGAGATCTACGACACGACGATGGGCTGGCGGTTCGTCAACCCGGCGATGCAGGCCGCATACGGCACGGACTCGATGGGGGAGACCGCCGAGATCGTCGCGGCCGAGCGCGGCGTCTCACGCGCCGACCAGGACGCATTCGCGCTGCGCTCGCAGCAGCGGGCGGCGAAGGCTCAGGAGTACTTCGCGGAAGAGATCACGCCGGTTCCGGTGCCACAGCGCAAGGGCGACCCGGTGTACGTGTCGCAGGACGAGCATCCCCGCGAAACAGACCTGGACCAGCTCGCCAGGCTGCGACCGGCGTTCCGCGACGGCGGTACCGTGACCGCCGGAAACTCCTCAGGCGTGAACGACGGTGCGGCCGCACTGCTTCTTGCCTCCGAGCGCGCGGTGCAGCGGTTCGGGCTGAGGCCCCTGGCCGTGGTCGCCGGTGCGGCGACCGCCGGCGTCGCACCGCGGGTCATGGGCCTGGGACCGATCCCGGCCACGCGCAAGTTGCTCGACCGGGCCGGCCTGGTGGTCGGGGACGTCGATGTCATCGAACTGAATGAGGCATTCGCCGCGCAGGCGCTGGCCGTACTGCGCGACCTCGGGCTAGCCGACGACGCCGAACATGTCAACCCCAACGGTGGCGCCATCGCGCTCGGGCATCCACTGGGCATGAGCGGCGCGCGCCTGGCCCTTACCGCTGCGCGCGAACTGCGGCGCCCCGATGCGCGGCGCGCGGTGGTGACGATGTGCATCGGTGTCGGCCAGGGCATCGCTCTGCTCCTGGAGGCGCCGTGAGTAGCGTCGTTGTCCGCCGTGAGGGCGACCTGTGGTGGGTCGGCCTGAACCGTCCCGACCGGCGCAACGCGCACGACGAGGCGATGGTCGCTGAATTCGACGCGGTACTGGCCGAGGCGCGCCGCACGCCGTCCATCCTGCTGGTCCACTCGACCACGCCGGGCATGTTCGCCGCGGGCGCCGACATCCGCGAAATGCGCGACCGCGGCTCCGATCACGCACTCCGCGCGATCAATGCCGGGTTGTTCGAGCGGCTCGAGGCGCACCGCTGGCCGACGATCGCCCTCGTCGACGGGCCCGCGCTCGGCGGAGGCTGCGAGATGGCGCTCGCCTGCGACTTCCGGATCGCGAGTCCGCGTGCCGTCTTCGCCCAGCCGGAACTGTCACTCGGCATCCTCGCCGGTGCGGGCGGGAACTGGCGGCTCGCACAACTCGTCGGCCTGGCCACCGCGCGGCGCATGCTGTACGCCGGGGCTCGCCTCGACGCCCCCTCGGCCCTGGCCGCCGGGCTGGTGGACGAGATCGCGGACGACCTTCCAGCGCGTGGCGCGGCCTTGGCCGTCACCATCGCGAAACGGTCCTGGCGTGCCCTCGAGCTCACCAAGCTGGCGTTGCGCGCCCACCGCCGGGACACCACCAACTTCGACACGGCGGCGCAAGCGCTGCTGTTCGAAAGCGCTGACAAGTACGAGCGGATGACCACGTTCCTCGAGCGGAAGAAAGCATGATCTGTTTCCGCGGCCAGGCCCGCACACGGCTCTCGAGAGCCCGATCCATATCTCATCGCTTCCCGAAGGGCCAGCCATGGACCCGAAACACTTCCGTCAGGTGCTGGGGCAGTACCCGACAGGAGTAGTCATCGTGACTTCCGTCAGCACACAGGGGGAAGCGCTCGGCATGACGGTTGGTTCGTTCACGTCCGTCTCACTGGATCCGCCCTTGGTCGCCTTCCTGCCCGACAAGGCGTCAAGCTCGTGGAAGGCGCTTCGGGAATCGGGCCCGCGTTTCTGTGTCAACGTTCTCGCCGCCCAGCAAGAGGACGTCTGCCGAGCCGTCGCGTCGCGCAAGGTCAACAAGTTCCACGACATTCGCTGGCGACCATCGGCGGCGGGCAACCCGATCATCGATGGCGCGGTTGCCTACATAGACTGCACCGTAGAAGCGATTCACGACGCGGGTGACCACCACATCGTGATCGGTCGGGTCCACGATCTGGACCTTACCGGCACCGGCCACCCGCTGCTGTTCTTCAGAGGCGGCTATGGATCGTTCCGGCCGCAGTCACTCGCAGCCGGTGATGCCGATCTCGTCGAGCAGCTCAAGCTCGTCGATCGGGTGCGTACCAACATGGAAGGGCTGGCCGACCGGTTTGGAACCGAAGTGACCGTGGTCTTCCTGGTGAATGACCAGCTGGTGTTGACGGCCGCGGCCGGGCATACCAGAAGCACGGACCTGCCGACCCGCGTCGGGCTTCGGTTGCCCTTCATGCCGCCAGTGGGAAGCGTGAACGTCGCGTGGGGGTCCGCGGAATTGCGTGAGCGATGGTTGGCTAACCTTCATCCCGGCACCTCTCCGGAGGAGACGGCACGGATGAGGCGCGTTCCGGAGCTCGTGCGCTCCCGCGGCTACGCCATTACCCTTGGACACGAACTCAGCGCTGAACTGGAACGCGCCACGGGTCGCGCAAGTGAACCGGACCCCGGCCTCTCGCCCCGCGCGCTCAGGGAACTCATCAAATCCGCCACGGAGTGTTACAACCCGGACTCTCTCGACGGCGACGATTTCTACGAGCTCCGAGCCGTCTCGGCCCCGGTGTTCGACGCGGACGGCGAGGTTGCCTTCACGCTTACCCTGTGGGGGCCGCCGGGGCGGGTGAACCGCACTACGGTCGACGAATACGCCCACGAACTGCTGAAGAGTACCGCGGCGGCAACGGCTGAGATCGGCGGGCTCGCCCCAGCTGATGCGTGAATGGTTCTTTTTGGCCGAACGGGCGGTGGTACCACTTCCCCGCTTCCCGGCCCGCATGATCACGGGTCAGGCCGCCTCCAGGGCGGTCCAGAACGCGCAGTTGTGCGCGATCGCGAAGGTGTTCTCGGTCTGCGGCACGGGCGGTACCAGCGACTGCATCGGCTGGGTCAGCCCGTTGAACAGCGGCCAGAACGGCGCGCCGAACGACGACGGGAGCCCGCTCTTGGCGAAGTTCGTCCAGTACCCCTTCATGGCCGTCGCTAGCTGCTGCTGCGGTGCCGACAGCGCCTTGCCGAAGGCGGCCGTCGGCAGCCCGAACAGGTACTGGATCTCGGACGCGTGGGCCGCGCCGTAGGGGAAACTGACCGGGGGCAGGAAGAGTTCCGGCGCGTTCTCGTCGTTGAACTCGTAGGCGAAGGTCGGCACGAAGCGCGAGACGGACTGATCGATGGCCAGCGCCGGGCAGGCGAAGATGGCGTCGGTGCCGACCGCGCCCAGGGCGACCGACGGGCTGGGGTACGCGGTCAGCGGGTACTTGGCCGCGATGACCGCCGCCGCCACCGCGGGAACCCCGAGCGTGGCGGAGATCATGCTCTGGTAGTTCGCGGCCGTGACCGGGTTGCCCTCCAGCTCGCTCAGCGCCACGAACAGCCGCCATTCATCGCGGTTCGTCCCGTTGATGATCGGGACGCGGTTGAAGTTGCCGGTGGCGAAGGCGGTCCCCAGCGACTCCGGCAGCACCTCGCTGTTGATGTTCGGGGTGTAGCCGGCCGCGTTCTCGTTGGTCAGGATGGTCGAGACGGGCAGGCTGCGCAGGCAGGCCGCGGTCTGGCTGGCGCATCCCGCCTTGGTCGCGAAGGCCTCGTCGGCGGTCTCGGCGCTCGCCAGCGATGCCTGCGTGAGGTTGTACGACCCGCTCTCCGCGATCGCTCGTTCGAACAGCCCTCTGGCCTGCGGCGACGCCACTTGTGACAGCGTCGACAGGCCGCCCGCGGACTCACCGAAGACGGTCACGTTACGCGGGTTGCCGCCGAAGCTGGCGATGTTGCGCTGTACCCAGCGCAGGGCGGCCTGCTGGTCCTCCAGGCCGTAGTCACCCGACTGGCCGTCCGCGTCGGCCAGCGCCGGGTGGGCCAGGAAGCCGAGCGCACCGAGCCGGTAGTTGATGGTGACGACGGTTACGCCGTCTGCCACCAGCCCTGCGGGAGCGTAGTCATCGCTTTCGCCGGTTACCAGCGCGCCACCGTGGATCCACACCATGACGGGGTGGCCCGCACCCGCCGTCCGGTGGCTGGGCGTGAAGACGTTCAGGAACAGGCAGTCCTCCGACGTGCTGGCCTGGCCGAAGGGCGAGGCCACCTGCGGGCAGTGCGGCGCGAACTTCGTCGCGTCGCGCACGCCCGACCAGCCGGCGGCCGGCTGCGGCGGCTGCCAGCGCAGCGCGCCGGCCGGCGGCGCGGCGTACCGGATGCCGAGAAACTCATCGACCGTCCCATTGGCCACGCCCCGGACCGCCCCGTTGGCGGTACCCGCTACCGGCCCGCTCGCGGCGCTCGCGCTCACCGCGGGCGCCGCCGCGACCAGGGCACCCAGGGTGGCTCCGGCTACCGCTAGCCGGGTGCGTGCCGACCATCCGGCCCACGTGGTAAACATCCAGATCTCCCTTCACGGCCGATGCCGGGCCGAAGGGCGAGGCCACCTGCGGGCAGTGCGGCGCGAACTTCGTCGCGTCGCGCACGCCCGACCAGCCGGCGGTCGGCTGCGGCGGCTGCCAGCGCAGCGCGCCGGTCGGCGGCGCGGCGTACGGGATGCCGAGAAACTCATCGACCGTCCCATTGGGCCACGCCCCGGTCGCACGGACGACGGGATCATGATGTGCCTTCGGCCCGGGAGGTCTCATCACTCTCTTCCCGCCGCTGTGCGTGACGTCTTTTTATTCGGCCGAACGGAACGCGGTTCCCGCGCCAGGACAGGTGTTCTCGCGAACGCGTGCGTGGACTAACCGTGCCTTCACCAAAAGTACGAACCAGTACTTTAGATTTACGTGGCCTACTGTAGGCCCGTGACCGGCACCGGGCAAGAGGCGACGCCCGCCGAGATCAACGAGGGGG
>WNFJ01197102.1_pt1 | contig 11536 bp, 8 predicted proteins | sample 5400461 | NCBI WGS metagenome assembly WNFJ01 (sample SAMN13153349, study PRJNA577476) | soil metagenome | isolation source: 115 cm saprolite on Douglas fir-dominated hillslope | place: USA:California | collected 2013-09-17 | reverse complement strand
CCAGATAGATGTAACGTTCGATGGCGATCGCCAGACCCACCACGAACACGATGGCGATGGGGTACATGAAATTCCCGCCGCCCTGAAAGAATCGTACGATCAAGTTCCAGAGGTCCATCTAAACACTCCCGCTCATAGAGACCGCCATACACGCATTAGCTTGCGAAAGCTGAATGACATAAGCCCAAAAAGCTGCGACCCAGCTCTCATCCTGATACTGCGCCCCGGCCATTTTCAGTGCTTGTCGCCCGAACCCTGCACCGCGCCTGCCTCGGGACCCGCCCGCTCGGGCTTCAGGGCGTCGTAATAACGGTTTTCCCGCTGGAAAACATCCCGATCCAGCGGCTGCAGCACGTCGTCCAGCAGGCTGTTCACGGGCTTGCCCACCAGATCCCCGAGATCGGAGCGCTTCCACGGCACGATGTACAGCACCTTGGGCAGCTCGCGGTTGCCGGTGATGTCCGTCGGGTCGAGCTCGAGCCGGTCCGCGCCCTTGCGCGCGCCCGCCTTGGAGGCGGAAGGCTCCTTGCGCGCGGCAGCCGTCCCGAGCGCCGGTGTTTTGTGCGCACCGCCAGCCGCGTTGCCCTCCGGGGCGGTGGCCACAGCGGCGGCCGGCGTGGCCGCGGCCGGTGCGCTCTTGGTGGTATCCACTGCCGGCTCGAGTTGGTCCGGTCGCGGCAGGGCGCGCGCGGGTGCGGTCTGTGACTCCTGGGCCAGTGCCGCGCCGAGGGTCAGCGGGCACAAAGCCATGAGAACCGACAGCACGGTCGGCGGCCTCAATCGGTATAGGCGCTCGCGGTACATGCTCAACCTCCTGCTCTGAAGGCGCTGCCTCCGGAGGCAGCGCTCGCCAGGCTGTCGCCCGGCGTGGCTTGCGATTGCGGCTCAGGCACCGCGCGTGGCTCGGACGCCGGCGCGCCGGGCGGAGCCGCCGTCCCCGGGGTTCCCGCAGGCGGCGCGCCCGGCACTGCGTCGCCCGGGTTGCCGTCGGTGGGCGCGCCAGGCGCCGGACGCTTCACCGGCGGCATCCCCAGCCGCTGTCGTAACTCCGCAATCCAGCCGCTCACCGGTTTGTCCTCGCCGGTAAGCTGCCGGTACTGCTCGAAGGCCGTGAGCGCGCGGCCGGGGTCTCCGAGATAGAGATCCGACAGCACGCCGAGGTTCCGCCAGGCCGGTGCATAGCGCGGATCCGCGGCAATGGCCTGCTCGTATGAGGAAGCCGCGTCCTTGAACTCCCCGCGCATCCGCTGGGTGGCGCCGAGTTCGTTCCAGGCGACCGCGCTGCCGCGCTCGTGAGCGACCGCGCTTTTCAGGGTTTCCTCGGCCTGGTCGAGCTGACCGGCCTTGCGCTGCAGAATTGCGAGGTTCACCAGGGGAGCCGCGAACTGCGGGTACTGCAGGGCCAGCTGCTTGAAGCCGAGCTCCGCCTCCAGCGCGTTGCCGGAGCGCATGTAGCTCACGACCCGATCGAAGTCCGCCCGCGCCGCCGGTGACACCTGCGGATGCGCACTCCCGCCCGCTGCGACGCCGGGCGGGGTCGGGTTCGCGGTACTACCCGCCGGCGCGGCGCCGGCAGCACGCGTCGCCGGTGCAGGCGCCGGTGCGGCCGATGCGGCCGCTGCCGGGCGGGGCCCGGGCGCAACCGACGGCGCTGCCACCGGTGGGGCGGTGCTGGTGGCGCTGCCTGCCGCGGGCGCGCCGGCCGGCGCAGCCGCTGGCGCTGGCTGCTCACGCGTGATCGGCTTCGCCGGATGCATCACCGGGCGCTTGGGCCCGGAACTGCAGGCACCGAGCACCGCCAGCGCCAGCCAGGCGAGCGCGGACGCGGCGCCACGCAGTGCGCGGCGCGCGGCCCGGGTGTCGGCGCCGGGTGTGCGCTCACTCAAGGCTGGTAACCGCATCCTGTGTCAACTCCGTCTTGCCGTAGCGCGCGGGCTTGAGCTGGGCGAGCGCCTGAAAGCTCCTGCGCACCCACTCGTCGTACACGCCGTCCTTGGCGCGCGCGGCATTCAGCTCGTGCGCCTTGATCGCCTGCTCCTCGAACGGAAACACCTGCTCCTCGAGCAGTGAGTTGTATTCCTCCAGCGCATCGCCCTTGAGGTTCGACGGCCGCTGCGAGCCCATGATGTCCTTGGCGAGCGTGCCGTACAGCTCCGCCATCTCGTAGGTGGCGGCGGTCGTCACCTCCGCGACCTGGTATTCCGCGGCGCGCTTGTAGCCCTCCATCGCGCTCTCGAGCGCATTGCGCTTGACCAGCAGGCTCTTCTTCAGGGGTGCGGTGAGGCGCACGGCGCGAAACGCTTCGCGCGCCGGCTGCGCCAGCGCCAGCTGCGCCTTCGCGGCCAGGTAGTGGGTGCGATCGGTGCGCTGCGCGCCGGCCTGCGCGTCGGCGCGGATGATCTCCTGGTACCAGTGGTCACGCCGCGTGGTATCGCCGCTCTTGCCGGCGTAGTCCGCCAGGCGCTGGCGCGCCTCTTCGGCATCGGCCAGCGGTGTTGGGTTGGTGTCGACGAATTTCTCCAGCATCCCCATGGCCCTGGGATTGTTGCCGGCCTTGGAGTACAGGTCCGCGGATTGCATCAGCGCTTCACGCTGCACGGCGTGATTCTCCGCCGGGTTTGCGGCGATGCGCTCGAACTCCGCGGCCGCCTCGCCCGGCCGGTTCGCTTCGGAGTACGCCACCGCAAGCTTGCGGGTGACGTCCGGCTGCAGCTGATGCTGCGGGAACTGGCGGCGAAATTCCTCGAGCACGCCGATGGCGCGCTCCCACTGCTTGAGGTTCAGCAGCCCGGCAGCGGCGTCGTACTGCGCATTGGCGCGCACCTTCGACTCCGGTGCCACACGCGCGACGCGCAGGAAATCCTCCACCGCGCCGCCGGCATCGCCGGCCTTCTGCTTCGCCTCGCCCTCCTTGTATACGCTGGCGGCGAGCCGCTCGGTGAGATCGGCGCGCAGCTTGTCGTCCTTGCCGGCGAGCTCGCGCGCCTGCACGAACGCGGGTTCCGCCTTGGCATAGTCGCCCTGGTCGAAGTGCGATTGCGCGATGATCGTCCAGGCGATGCGCTGCTTCGCGACATCCACCGGCGGCTGGCGCGCGAGAATCGACTCGGAAACGCTGACGGCGCGCGGCCGGTCCCCGGCGGCGAAGATTTCCTCCGCCGCGCGGGTCAGCACGCCGGCGCTGTCCGGGTGTTCGGGAAAGGTCTGCGCGAACCTGACTCCGGCGTCCATGGCGCGCTCGTGCCAGGCGTCCTTGTCGGCGCCGCTCACTTGTCGTTCCTCGCATAGCCGTAGGCGGTGTGCTCGTACTCGGCAGCCGCATCGGCATACTGATGGCTTTCGAACAACGCCTCCGCCAGCAGGTAGTTGGTCGATGGGGAGTCGGTATCTTCCGGGAACGACTTCAGGTAGTCCTGGTACCAGCGCGCGGCTTCCTGGTAGTCCGCGACACGATTGGACTTCTGTGCGCTCGCATGGAAGTAGGTGGCCACGTCCTTCAGGTTGGTCTTGAGCTCCTGCACCACGCGCGGATTGTCGGCGCGGGTGCGGGTTTTCCAGTAGGGAGAGCCGAAGTTGTAGCGCTCGACGAACTCATGCTTGCCGTCGAGCACCAGCTGGCTGAAGCCGCCCTTACCGTAAGCCTCGATCGCCGCCATGTCGAGGTCCGGCGCCTGGTCGCTGTAGGGGTCGCGCGCCACGTACGCGCGGTAGACGTTCGCCGCATCCTGGTAGCGCTGCTTGTCGACGTACAGGTTGCCGAGGCGGGAATACAGCAGCCAGGCGTACGGGCGCTCGCCGTGCTGGCCCATGTATTGCTCGAGCGAGGCGGCGCCCTCGTTGTAGGAGAACGTGATGCTCATCACCCGCAGAGTGTCCTCGACCAGCTCGCGGTCGGCGCGCTTGAGCTTCTCCAGCCGCACGGACTTGCCGCGGCCGGTGCCAAGCTCCTGGTCCAGCACGCCGCCGAAGGACGGCAGGCTCTCGAGCGCGAGCGACTGCTTGAACAGAGACCAGCCGCGCTTGTACAGGCTCTGCTGGTAGAACGCCGAGCCTGCGCCGCGCCCGATGACGGCGGCGTAGGCGCGCTCGGCATCCGCGTAGCGCTTGTCGGAAAACAACAGCTCGCCGCGTCGGAACTGCACCTCATCGAGCTGCGGGCTTTGAGGGTAGCGCTGCACGATCCGATCCAGTGTGCCGAGCGCCTGCCCGGACTGGCCGGTGGTCTCATAGGCGCGCGCCAGCTGATAGAGCACCTGGTCGTTACGCGCATAGTCGGGGTATCCCTTAAGCAGCGTCGTGTAGAGCTTGATCGCCTCGGCCCCCTGCAGGTCCACCGCGGTGACTTCCTGTTCCAGCCGCTGCATCTCGCCGGCGTCGAGGTTGAGGTCGCCGAGACGGCGCAGGGCCTCGGCGCGCAGCTTCGGATCGGTATTCTGCAACTCGAGAAAGTGCCGATAGTTTTCCATCGCCCGGGCGGCGTTAGCGCTCACCACCGTGTCGCGGTGCACGTCGACCTTGCGCGAGGCGAGATCCCCGATGGTGGGCTCGCCGGCCGCGGTCGCCAGCAACGCGAGCGCGAGCGCCGGCGCGAGGGACGCGGCTGAAGGCACGCGCCGGCTCATCGCGGCGGCTCCGCTGCCTTGGGCACCGGAGCCTCCTCGGGCGGTGGCGGAGCCTGCTCCAGTGGTGCCGGAGCCTCCTCGGGTGGTGGTGTGGCGGGCGCGGCTTGATTGCCGCCTCCGGTGCCCTTCTGCGTCGTGTCTGCGTTAGCGGCGCGATCGTACATGCTGGCGAGGGCGAAGCGCGCCTGCACCTGGTAGGCGGCGAGGCGATCTTTCTGTTCCTCGAGCTCGTGAGCGGCAAGCCGTGCGAGAAACACACTCTGCTTCTGTTCGGTGGCGGCGAGGCGTGCCTGCAGGGTGTCGATGCGCTGCTTCAGGGCGGTCACGCGGGCCGCGAACTCCCCGGTGTTGGTCGGCACGCTCTTACGGTCGCGCTCCACGCGGATCCAGCGGCTTTGCGCCTCATGCAGTGCGAGACTCAGATCCTTCAGCCCGCGATGCTCCTGCCACAAACGCGCGTTGAAGGCGTCGTTCAGCCGAAACTGCAATACGCCCCTCACCAGCGCCAGCCGCACGCGCAGGTCCGCATTCTCGGGCGTGTCGGGGGCGGCGGCGAGCGCCGCTTCCACACGCCGCACGCGCGCCCATTGCTCGCGCTCGACCGTGGTGCCGAGCGCGGCCATGTCGCGTTGCGTCTCGATGGTGCGCAGCTCATTGGCCAGCGTGACGTTGCGCTGCTGCAGCTTCTGCACCGCGCCGGAGGCCAGCAGCGCATCCGCCCGCGGCAGCCGCTCGGCGTAGGCGCGTTCGCGCGTCTCGATCATGTCCTGGAAGGCGCCCATGCTGTCGCCCCAGCCCTCCAGCGTACCGTTCAGGTACACGAGGTCGCGGTAGTTCTTGAGCCCCTCCTGGAAATCGTGTCCGGCCAGCACCGCGTACAGATAGCGCGACTCGGGCGCGTCGGGCAGGCTCTTGAGCTGCCAGAACCAGCCGTAGCGCGCGCCCAGATCCTTGGCGAGCACGCGCTCGAGCATGTCGCCGTTCTCGATACGTGCGATGGCCTCATCCAGCCGCCCGTTTTCGGTATCGAAGGATTTGACCGCGCTCTCGTAGTACTCGGCCGACTGCGCGTTGGCGTTCAATTTGCTGAAGGCGAAAGGCACGGCGAGGTAGGACTCCTGCACCGCCGCGTCCAGTACGTCACGGCTGCGCAGCTCCATCCACGGCGTGAGCGCCCGCTGGTAGTCCCCGAGCGCCGCATCCGCCCAGCCGATGCCAAGCAGCGCCTTGTTCGAGTACGGACCGTTCAGGCGCACCCGCGCGAGCGCCGGGCGCGCCCGCGCCGGTTGGTTGGCCTGCAGGCACGCAAAGCCGAGCGCGAGATTGGCGCGGTCCTTGAGCGCCGCCAGCTCCGGAGTTGCGGCGAGCATGGTGCCGACTCCGGTGCGGTGAGCCGTCCGTTACGCACCAGCGCCACGCCGAGGTTGAAGCGCGCGTACGCGGACCAGATCTGCGGGCCACGCCAGGTCGACAGCAGACGGATCGCCTCATCGTAGCGTCCCTCGTGCATCAGCACGTTGCCGAACAGCAGTTCCTTCTGCGCTTCCAGCTCCGGTGACATCCGCCCGTTCACCTTGCGCAATGCCGCATCCGCTCTGTCGAGATAGCCGCGCGCGTACCACACCTGCGCGAGATAGAACCAGGCGCGATTGCGCACTCCCGTGGGCACATCGTTGGTCAGCAGTCTCTCGAAGCGCTCGCCCGCTTCATTGTGCATCCCGAGCGACAGGTACAATCCGCCCTCGAGGAGCTGCGCTTCCTCCGCATGGTGCGGCACGCGGCTCCAGTGCTCGTAAGCGAGCAGGCGGGTCAGCGCCGCGAAGTCATCGTCCTGATAAAAGTAGAACAGCGCATCGCCGTAGTGCAGATCGCGGATACGCGTGCCCGGGAGCTTCTCCGCGTCGTGGCGCCGCGCGCTCGCCGCTGCGGCCGGCAGCGCCAGCACGGCGGCGAGAAGCAGCGCTATTCCCAGTCCTTGATCTCGAACTCCGGCTGCAGTTTCCTCTGCCGGTCATCGATCTTGAGCTCCAGGTACTTGGCGCCGACGCCCTTCTCGAACCTAAGCGAAGCACCGCGCTTGTAGGCGCGCTCGTTCGGCCCCTTGCCGTTGAAGAAGGCGACCAGCTCGTGCGCGCCGACCTTGAGGTTGCCGAGATACAGGCGCTGCACGCCGCCCTTGAGCAGCGCCTCGACTTCGCGCGGCGTGTACAGGTAGTTGATGACCTCCTTGCGATCGATCTTCAGCTGCACCGAATCGAGCCCGAAGAACTGCCCGACGTCGACCGACAGGAACACCGCCACTTGGGTGTTGGCCGGGAACAGCAGCTCCTCTTCCAGGATGAACAGGTCCTTGTTGAGATCGACCACGTCCTTCTTCAGATCCTGGATCTCCTGGTCGAGGCCGCGGGTGTCGCGGGAGGACTCCGCGGCCGCGGGCGGCGTCGCGGCGGGGGCCGGCCGCACCGGGGTGCTGGGCGCCGCCGCAGGGGTGGTAGCGGCGCCCGGCCCCGCTGGAGGCGCGCCGAGCGCCGTGGGCAGCAGGGCAGCGAGCAGCACACCCGCAAGCAGCGGGGCGCGGAGCGCGGCGGGCGCCGCGCGCCGTGGCGCATCATCGGCTTCGGACATTGCGCGTGTCATCTGCAGCATGGTGGTTCCGATCATTCGTTCAGCAGAGCCCGCAGCTGTTGCAGGTAGAGCTGTTCGCTTTCGGGGCTGTAGTCGCGCAGCACGGTGCGTACCGTGCCGCTGCGGTCGATCAGCACGGTCATCGGCAGGTTGTCGACCTGATAGCTGCGGCTGACCCCCTTGGCGGGATCAAGCAGCAGCGAGAAGCTCACGGATGCCGAGCGCGCAAAATCGCGCGCCTGAGCCGGATCGTCATCGACACCGATCCCGAACATCGCCAGTCCTGCCGAGTGGTAGGTCGTGAGGCTGCGGTTCAGGGCCGTGAGCTGCGTGCGGCAGGGCGTGCAGCGGCTGCTCCAGAAGCTCAGCACCACAACCTCGCCGCGGTGCTCCGACAGGCGCGCGTTGCCGCCGACCGCGGCGTGCAGCGCGAAATCAGGGGCGCTCTGCCCGATCAGGGCATAGGGCGGCTGCGCCTGCACCGCCAGGCCGCAACCCAGTGCCATCACGGCCACGCACAGCAACACCTTTGCGCGTGACCCGGCGGACCCCATCGGCACCAGCCAACGTACTGCCACCTCACGCCACACCGGCTCGTTCGGCCGTTGCCAGCTCAATAATGATCCTTCGCCAAGGGATGGCGCCCGCGCCAAGCGCGCAAAATTGCACAGCGCACTTAACACTGTCAAACAATGACTCGGTGAAAAGAGGGGTGCTGGCGTCGTCACCATGCGACACCGGCCCGGGCGCCGCGGTGCGCGTCCGGGCGCGCCGGCCGCCTCAGACGATGCGGTTGAAGGCGGTCAGTCCGGCCAGGGCGGTGCCCGAGCCCAGGCTCTGCATGGGGAACAGCGTCGGGAACTGCCCGTCCGTGCCTATCAGCCCCATGTAGTTGAGAATCACGGCGTCCACCAGCTGGTTCACGGCGTTGGCCGCTGGGCTTGAGGTGCTCACCACCGAGCCGTCGGCACTGAAGTAGCCGATCTGCTGGCCGGCGGCGCCGTTGCGCAGCGGCGGGCGCCCCGTGGGGCTGTAGACCAGGAAGAAGGTCGACGCCACGGAGGCGTTGTCGCCCTGCCAGCCGAGCTTGCCACGGCCGCCGACGCTGCTATCGATCATGCCGGTGGAGGTGAGCGAGCCGTCGCTGAATACGTAGATCATCACCGGCGTCTTCAGGCGCTGCGCGTACTCGAGTACCGCCCCGATCATCTGGCCGGCCTTGAAGTTACGCATCTCGCCGGTGGCCCGGGTGCCATCGTGGTAGTCGTAGCCGCCCAGGACGATGGTGCCGGCGCCGGCGAAGCCGTTGAGCACCAGCTTCATGACGGTGGCGGTCTTCGCGACATCCTTGTCGGAGAAGTCGCTCGCCGTGAAGATGGGCGAGGCGCCGCCGGTGATGTTCGTGTCCTTGGTGGGATCGAGCGCGGCCGGATCGCCGAACTTGTCGGCCGTGTGGGCCGCCTTGACGTAAGCGCAGCGCACCTGGTTCTTCAGCGCCGCATCCGCATTCGGATCGCTGCCGATCAGCTGAACGCCTGGGGTCCCGCCGTTCGGCATGCTGAGCGTCCCGGTAAAGGCGGCGGTGTCGCCCGCGCCGACCTGCGCCGTGTTGCCACCGCTGATGCGCACCTGCGACTCGAGCACCGCCACCGCGAGCGGATCCGGAGCGCCGCCGCCGGGAGGCATCGGCACCAGCGACGTCGAGTCCGAGGGCTGGCTGATGGTCGTCGGCTGCAACGCCGGGTTGATCAGCGCCATCGGCGCCTGCGAGTTGCCACCGGACACCGAGGACTCGGTGCCGATGAGTGTCAGCAGCAGACCCTGCGCGCCCGCCATGGCGATGCCGTACATGGGGTTGTGCGGGTTGTTCTGGGTGTCGTTCTGTGACATGGCACACAGCACCGCGCCGTTGGTGCCGGCGGCGGTCGCCGGGGTGGTCGCCTTGCTGAGAATGCCGCGCTTGATGGCGCCGTCGGCGTGCCACAGGAGCCCGAGCGATGCGTCGATGTTGGCGCTCGAGCTCGGCACCATGTTGCCCGGCACGCCGAGCTTGCCGTAGCCAGCGGTGGACAGGAAGTTCGTTTGCCCGCCCTGCACGCCGACCAGCACCTCGGAGCCGACCAGGTTCGCCCCGCCCGCGAGATCGAAACAGATGAAAGGCAGGCTGCCCGATGCGGTCGGTACGTTGCACTGGGTGGAGGCGAGCAGCGCCTGCATGTCCGGAGACAGGGCGGTATTCGCGCCGCTCGCCTTCAGCAGCCCGCCGAGCCACGCCGGCCCGATCACCATGGCCGGGCCGGACAGGAACCCGGCGGCAACGAAATCGCGGCGCGTCACCGGCAGCGGGTGATTCTCGTGCCGCAGCGGCTCGCCGAGCGCGTGCGATCGCGGGGGTTTCTTGCGGATCAACATCTGCCTATCTCCAGGTCCTTAAAAGTCACTGCAGGGTCACCACGGCGCTGCCGAGCACCGCGGTGCAGGCCGCGACGGTCGCCTGTGCCACCGTGGCGCTGGCGTTGAGCGTCGGGATGCGGGTGAGCAGGCTATCGACCTCGCTGCGTACGGCGCTGGCCGACGCGGGCGTCGCGCTGCCCACCGCGTTGGTGACCAGCGCGTTAATGACGAGTTGGCGATTGGCGCTGCCGCTGGCACCGAAGAATCCGGACGCGCTGGCGTTGAGGCTCGCGTCCAGCCCGGTGCCACCGAAGAAGGTGTCGCGCAGCGACTGCGTGGCGAGCAACTGGCCACAATACGCGTTCGCCAGCTGCGAGATCGCCGTCTGCTGCGAGGGCACGAACGCCGAGATTAATGGACCCGCCGGCAGCGACTGTTGCGAGACGTTGTAGAGCGCGGACACGATCGGGTTCGCGATCGGCACGCCGGTGATGCGCGCCAGCGAGTTGTTGATGCGCTCGAAGGTCGCGACGCCGAAGTCGGGCCGCGGCGTGTTGTCAGGCGCGGGCGGCGCTACCACCACCGTCGGCTCCACGTAGGCATGCACGTGCGAGCCGAGCTGGTCGAACGACAGGAAGAACAGATCGTTGGCCGGTCCCAGGGTCACCGGGATCACGGTGCCGAGGCTGGAGAGCAACTGACCGTTGACGGCGGTGTAGTTCGCGCCACCGACACTGGCGCTCATGGTGGCGTATGCCTGGCCGGCCGGGGCCAGCACGCCGTTCACGCCGAGGCGAATGCCGCTGATCGGCAGATTCGCCGGTACCACCGCCTTGGGATCCAGGCTGATGAACTTCGGCTGGTAGAACAGGTAGCTGAAGTTGTCGTACTGACTCGCCTGGAACAGGATGTAGGACTGCGACACGCCCGACAGGGCGCTGACGCCGAACAGCAGGTAGTACTTCTCGCCAACGCCGGCGGCGAAGTTCTGCTGGATCTGTGCCGAAGTGAGCGCGCGGTTGTGGATGGCGACGAACTTGATGACGCCCAGCCACTGGCGCTGACCGGTGGTCTCGTTTCCGAGCACCAGCGCGAAGGTGCTGTCCCAGTTGGCGAGCGAGCCGCCCTTGGCCGGATCCGCATCGCCGGTAAAGTTGCCGTTGACGTAGATCTTCTGGCCGTTGACCGGATCGTAGGTCAGCACCACGTGCTGCAGGGCCGCCTGCGCCGCGCCGCTCGCCGTGGTGGTCATGAGCGAGGGTGTGCCGTTGGTATCGGTGGTGCTGCTGCGCGCGCGACCTTCGTACTGCATGGCGCTCTGGCCGAGCGTGGCATCGCGCGTGGTGTTGCTGCCGGAGTAGCTGACGATGTAGGCGTTCGTCTGCGCGACGTTCGCCGGCGCCGCCCACACTTCCAGCGAATACTCGCCCGAGGACTGGATCATGGCGGCGAGCTTCTGGCTCGAGCTGGTGGAGGCCTGCGCCTTGCCACCCGCGCCCAGGCTGATGCCCCAGCCGCCCACCCAGCTGACGTTCCCGGACAGTGACAGGTCGGCCGCCGGGGTGACGCCGCTGGTGTCGTAGGCGGTGCTGCCGCTGCCGGTCTGGAACATGTATTTGGCGACCAGGTTCGCCTCAAAGCGGCTGCCGCCGGAGGCGACGGTGCCCTGCTTGAGCGTGAGCGCGTTGGAGATCACCAGGTTGGGATCGATCGGCGTCACCGCGATACCGTTGGCGAACGCGGTGATCGCGGCCAGCATCGCCGCGGAGCTCCCCGGGCAGTCGGGGGCGCCGCCGGATGAGGGCGTGACCCAGCAATGGTGGAACTCGTCCGCCAGGCGCACGTAGAAGCGCGACTGGTTGGGACTGGCGAGATTGATCTTCGGCTGCGCGGCG
>WNFJ01586629.1_pt1 | contig 11538 bp, 8 predicted proteins | sample 5400461 | NCBI WGS metagenome assembly WNFJ01 (sample SAMN13153349, study PRJNA577476) | soil metagenome | isolation source: 115 cm saprolite on Douglas fir-dominated hillslope | place: USA:California | collected 2013-09-17 | reverse complement strand
GATGCGACTCCCGGACACGCTATCAATTCCTTTGATCCCGATAGCGCGCTGGGCAGTTCCATCGATGTCTTGTCTCATGATGACATCGACAAGGTTTATACCCCACACATCATTCAGGAGTCGCTCTCGGCGGGCTGGGGACCGATTACCTATCGCAACAATTCCGAGCTGCGCATGGCAGCGTGGCATTGGACCGAAAACGGAACGTGGAGCGATCCAGTTCACAAGAGCGGGTACTTTACCGGAAGCACCGAACTCAAGGAACCTATACGCTACATTCTTTCTTACGCGTTGCCGCACCGCGGTTTCTCGACCAGCGGCGACCGCCCGCTTCAAGGCCCCAATCTCAGTTATTGGAAGAGCAATCCGTATCTCACCAGCAAGTTCACCGGGGAGAGCGACGCGCTGCACCCGCAATGGGTTGTCGTGGATCTGAAGGCGGAACAACCGGTGAATGCAATCCGTATCGCATGGGCCAGTCCGTATGCCAAGATATACCAAGTCGAGTACTGGGAGGGAAAGCGGGCACTGGATTTCGATGAGGGCCCCCAGGGCGAGTGGAAGACATTCTCGTCGGGAGTGATAAACGATGCTCGAGGCGGCACAGTCAATCTGAAACTAGCGGATGCTCCAATCCTTGTACAGTATGTGCGCATCTTGATGACGGAGTCATCGAACACCTGCGATCTGCATGGAGCGAACGACGTTCGCAACTGCGTGGGTTACGCCATTCAGGAAATCCAAATCGGCAGTGTCGATTCCAGCGGAGCCTTTGCCGAGAGCGAGAAAAATCTCGGCGACAAACCGACCACGTATTGCACTTCGTCGATTGATCCCTGGCACTCGGCCGCCGATGTGAATGCCTCCGGCGGCTATCAGCACACCGGCTTCGACTTGTTCTTCACCAGCGGACTTACCAACAATCTTCCGGCAATGATTCCGGTCACTATGCTTTACGGCACGCCGGACGACTCAGCCGCCCAAATTGCCTACATCGAAAAGCGCGGCTACCGCATCGGATACGTCGAAATGGGAGAGGAACCCGATGGCAAGCACGCCATGCCCGAAGATTACGCGGCTCTGTACATTCAGTGGGCCGCGGCCCTGCACAAGGTCGATCCCAAACTCAAGCTGGGTGGGCCTATCTTCGAGGGCGTGAACCAGGACATTCGGGTCTGGCCTGACGCGCAGGGCCGAATATCGTGGATGGGGCGCTTTGTGGACTACCTGAAGACGCACGGCCGCATCTCCGACCTGGCTTTCGTGTCCTTCGAGCACTATCCCTTCGAGCCGTGCACGATTACGTGGAAAACTTTGTACACCGAGCCTCAGTTGATGAAGCACATTCTGCAAGTTTGGCGGGACGACGGAGTTCCCAAAGATGTGCCGCTGATAGTGACCGAGAATCACCTGGCCGCCGAGCTCACCGGACCGATGACCACCATTTTTGCGGCCTTGTGGCTCGCCGACAATGTTGGCTCTTTCTTCGAAGGCGGAGGCGCGGCTTTCCACCACTCGCCGATTCAGCCGCAAGGCATTCAGAACAGTTGCCTCGGCTGGGCCTCATGGTCGAATTTCGTCTCCGACGAAAGCTACGACATCAAGGGATACACTTCGCCTTACTTCGCCGCGCGAATGATTAATCTGGAGTGGGTACAGCACCGCTCTGGCGTGCATTACATGTTCCCTTCTTCCGTTGATATTAGGGACGGGGAAGGAAATGCGCTGGTTACGTCGTACGCAGTGCATCGTCCAGATGGAAATTGGTCGATCATGCTGGTCAACCGGGACGAGAGCAATCCGCATACCGTACGCGTGCAATTTGAAGATTCCAGGAACAAACAGAATGCGTCATTTTACGGGCCGGACACATTCGTGACTTTCGGAAGCGAGCAATATGTTTGGATTAACGACGGACCAAACAGTCATGCAGACCCGGATCACCCGCCGATCGCGACCACTGTGGTCGCAGGTCCGGACACTGCGTTCACTCTCCCGAAGGCCTCAATCACGGTGCTGCGAGGAAAGGTAGCCGGTCTCAAGGATTGAAGGCGCGTGTCAACTCTTTGGCATTTGACATTTTGTGCAGGTGAAACCTCTAACATCGATGCCGCCGGGCAAGTCTACGAATGGAACGTCCCAACTTTAGTCTCAAGCAGGGTGATTTCCTCGCATTGATGATCGAGTTCGATGTAAGCGGCTTGATAGCGGCGCTTGAACGAGTCGAAGCTTGAAAGATCGCGCCACCGGTCAATGATAAGGAAACGATTAGCGTTTTCCGTATCGCGCATTAATGCCGTTTCTATATACCCCTCTGCCCTGCGGAAAAGCTGGACCCAATCCCCATTCACACCGTAGGCTTTTTGAAACTCCAGCTGGCGGTCAGGTTGAGCTTCAATCACCCATGCTATTTGAATCATCAATCGCCTCTATCTCACCTGGCGGGTGTACCAGACTGCGCCTGGCGTCAGATAGTCGTATCCTTCCCCCCAGCAAGCCTGCGTGTGGCCTAGATAGTCGATGGCGAGATCGAAATAATCGCCGAAGGGAAATCTAAAGCCATCACTGAAGATGTAGGTATATCCAGCAACGTAGGTCGAAAGCGTGGTTTCTGTTGACCACGTCGCGCCTCCATCACCGGAAGTCTGATAGTAAACGTTCCAATGCGGATTGTTGCGCTGATCCATCCAGGCCACGCGGACATCGCCCGCCCCGCCGGCAACGATTGCCGGGAATGCATGGTCCACGCCCGCAGGAGCGGACGAAATGTCTAATTTCGGAGTCCAATTGACGCCATCGAGAGAGCTGGAAAAATAAATCCGCTCCGGTCCAAAACCCACCGCACCGGCATTCCAGAGCAGATAGAGTTTTCCGGCTGCGTCTGTAGTCATGGCCGTGCCTGCGCCCAGAAAAGCCCAGCCGCACGAGTACGCCGAACAATCGGGCGGTGCGCCGGAAACATCCACCAATGTCTCAGTCCAAGTGATTCCCTTGTCACTCGACTTGCTTACGTAAATATTTACTGGACCCTTCGCGCCGCCATTCTGGGTATAGCCTTCCCACGCGAAATATACATTGCCGGCATTATCGATCGCGGCCCCTCCGGTGAGAGACCAGCCGAATTGGGCGTTCTGATTTACTTTCGCGGAGGTGAAGGTCTGGCCTCCATCATGCGAGGAGGAGACCCAAACGGTCTGGGAATGGTCGTAGCCTACATAGACATCCTGGCCGTGAACCACAAGAATATCCTTGTCGGTTCCAGCCTTTGTCTGATTCGCTATTACCGTGCTCCAGGTCTGACCGAAGTTTGTGGACTTGGCCACGTCGATTACGCTTTTATTGTTTTGCAGCCAGGATGCATACACAGTTCTCCCGTCCACCGGATCGACCGTGATCTGCACGTCGATTTGTTCTGATCCCGGAGGCGCGATAATGCGTGGCGCCGACCACGTGTTCCCGTTGTCGTTGCTCATGACCAGAAACATGGTTGGACTGGGACATGTCGGACAACCGGGGATCGTTGGCTGGGTAGGAGTGGTGTACTGGGGAATGAGAATGTAGACGTGTCCGTATCGGTCAGCGGCGATCGAAGGCTCCCATTGGTCTCCCACTGTGAATCCAACTCTGGTTTGCGCTTGGAAAATGGGATGGGCTCCCGCTGTCAGGAGCGGGCAAGCTAAAGTGAGAATGAACAGGCAGACACTCATGGCACAGAATTGACTGGTTCGACCCCGTATCATTGGTAGCCTCCTGATGGTTAAGTTGACTGCACTGACGGCGCTCTTTGAGCGGGAGAAAGTATAGACCAAATTCACTCCGCCTGACGCGGCTTATTTTCCGAATGCTGGACACTATGATCTCTCGCGCCGTCGCTATTTCCCGTTACCTCCGTAACGTGCGGCGCTTACCCTATGGATTTAACCTTTCTATGGGCTTACGCCCCAGCTGCGGGTTGAGGAGACCCTTATCAACAACGCCAACACATTTCACGCCAACCGGGCAGCATCGGCACGCGCCTTCGTTCACAGCCTGAACATCCTCATTAAGTACGCGCGTATGTACGGCTACGGTCACAAACGTACCGAAGCTCAGTTTGAAATTACCTGGAAGGAATTGCAACAGGGCTTGCCAATTGCTGGAGACGGAGGGTTCTTGCTTGGCGTTTCCGACAATATGTTGTTGCTGGATGGAGTGCCGCTCGACACCGGCCAGGTTGAGCGCAGCTTTGGACAGCTTTTGAGTACGGCCGGGCTGGCCAGCCTGCACTTCTCGAAAGATGTGACTATCGAAGACTTCACCCGTCTGGTGCGCGCCTTTACCCTCGCAGGCTCCAAAGCACAGGACGTGGCCAAGCAGATTAAAGCAGCGTTAAGCAGCGGAAACAAGAAAAGCACGATCAAGATCAATGAAGTGAAGTTTGTGGCCGCCGATCCGCTGACCGGCGACATCAGCGTGGCGGCACAAATTGCAGCTCAAACCCTGGGACCGGAATTCAAACAATGGCTCAACGATCCGCAGAAACTGCTGCAGTTGATCGCGGCGGCGGAAGGCGCGAACTCCGCGGGCGCAGGCCAAAGCAGCGGCCCTAGCGGCCCCTTCGGTAGCGTTCCGAATCTGCCCGGCCATTGGGTCGCAGGGCCAGAGCCGGGATCTAAAGGGACGGGCACGGGTACGGCGCCCGCGTGGGAAGGCGGCGTGGTGCCACTGCAGGAAGCGGAAGTGGTTCAAGCGATTCGCCTCCTCACTCGTTTCGGCCAGGTGCAGGGCGATCCAACTATTAGTCCGGAAGCTCTCCAGAAAGAAGTGGGCGAGACCGATCCGAACACGCGGCTGAACCTGCAACAATTGCTGGGAAGCCTGGCGGCCAAGGCAACTGCTGAGAAGCAGGAAGAAGACACGCCGCTGTTGATGAAGGCGGCTGAGCACATGGCAATTCGCTTCGCTCTGGAACGGTATTCCAAGGGCGAAGTGAAAGTTAACGCCGTGCACCAGATGATGGAGCACATGAGCCGGCAGATGGACTCGCTGCGCCAGATTTTGAAATTGCAAGAAGACAAGATGAACAAGGCGGGCATTCTCGTGGAGTCGCATGCCGACATCCTCGACCGGATGTTCTGGGCCGAAGTACCGGAGTCAGGAAAGAAGACGGTACTGCTTTCCAACGAAGCTCCGTGCGTTCCCCCGCGCAACCTGCGCCAGTTCCTGGAAGTCTTATTGGATCGCGAAGATAAGAAAACGTCGGCCGAAATTCTAGATAACTATTCCGGTTGCCTGGCCACAAAAGATGCGGAAGCGCGGCGCAAGACGGCCATTGGGTTGAGCCAATTAGCCGACCTGTACGCGCGCTTGGCCGGCGACTCGATGGGCGCAGCGATTCGCAAAGTGACGGATCAACTATGCGTGGAGAAGGATCCTGAACTGCAAAGCCTGCTGAGCGCCGCATTCGTGCGCCTCAGCCAGGAGGCCAGCGAATCCAAGAATTACCCGGCAGTGAATGCGGTATGCGCCGGTATGGAGATGCTGCAGCAGCAGCGTCCGATACTAGTGAACGACCTGCGGCCGCGAGTGGGCGTGGAAAACCGGATTCCAGAATTCATTGAAGAAGCCCTGCGCGGCGAGAAAATCCCGGGCGATCTATTGCTGGTGTTGCGGCGCACATCGCAAACCGGCGCGGAACATCTTGCCGACCGCTTCTTCCGCTGCATGCGCCGCGATGAATGCGACCGCATGGTTGACCTGGTAAGGGAGATGGGAACTTCCGCTCTGGCCCAGCTGCGAGAGATTCTCCGCACCGGACAGCCCCGGCAGGCTTCGGCAGTGGTGGGAATATTGAGCCGGCTCGATGTGGGAACGCTGCTGGAACTCTTGCCCATGCGCCTGCCGGAATGGAACCGTTTCTACCACGACATTGTAGTTCGCCAGATCGCCTATGGCGCCGCGTTGGACCGTGGGCGCACGTTGCTGGAACTAGCGGAGGTTCTGGATTCAGTGGTGTTGCCCGAGGCGATTGATGAAATTGGCATGAGTGGCGATCTCACGGCAGCGCCTCCGCTGCTGGCCATGGGGCGTCCCGGGGAGTCGGCTTCGCGGTCGCCGTTTGTGCAACTGAAAGCCATCGAGTCGCTGGGCAGGCTACGAGATACTGACTCCCTGACTCTGTTGCGTGAGATTGTCGAGGCGAAGAAGACCTTCGGATGGATTCATCACCGCGAGTTGCGGATTGCTGCGGCGCAGTCGCTCTCAAAAACCGATCCGCGCTACAGCAGTCAGATTCTCGCCGATAGCGGCATCGAACCGGCGGAACTGGCAATCGCCCCTCTGGATACCGCCCCGGCATGCCCGTGGGTCCGGCAACGGCGCTACGAACGCATGGTCCTGGCGCGCGCGGTCAGCGCTACGATCGGCAGTTCGTGGGGTAAGTCGCGCATTCTGATCCGCGAACTGAGCCTGGGCGGAGGCATGGGGACGAAGGAAGACAATCTCCGCATTGGCAGCGAAGCCGACATGGAAATTTCTCTGGGCATGCGATCGAAGATCCGCGCGCATGTGCTGTTGCGCCGGGCACGCGTGAACGAAGTGGGATTTGAAATCGTCAGCACCGACCTGGAAAGCCGCTATCGTTTGCGCAGAATGCTGGTGGAAGCAATCAACCGCGCCCCGCAGAAGAGTGATCCGCAGTGGAGCGGGCAGCGGAAAATTTAGAGCTCTCTCAATTTCTAACTCAGAAACAAAACAAGCCTCTGCGCGCCAATGCGAACAGAGGCTTCTTGCTTCTCTGCCGTCTATTTCACGACCTTGACGAAGATGATAAGGAACGTGAACAGGACCAGCGACTCAATGAAGGCCAGTCCCACGAACAAAGCGATTTGAATTCCGGGACGGGCCGCAGGATTACGCGCCAAGCCTTCGCACGCCGCGGAAGCGACCCTGCCTTGGCCCAGAGCGGCAAGGGCGGCCGCGAAAGCCATTGCAAAGCCAGAGGTAATCGCTACCCAGTTCGTACCGCCAGAAGCAGCCGCCTCCCCGCCCTGAGCAAAGGCCGGAATGGCGAAAAGCGACAATGCCGCCAAGGTTAGAATTAAGAACACAACTTTACGCATGTTCGACTCTCCTTTAAGAAATATCGCCAGGAGGTGGTTGACGTCATCCTCGAGCAGACGCCCTCACGCTGACGAAGCGTTACATAAAGCCGGAACAATCAGTGATCGCGGGCCGTGGCCTCGCCCAAATAAACGCAGGCTAAAATCACGAAAATATAAGTCTGGATCAGAGAAACCCCGACGTGAAGACCTTCAAAAACGATCGGGACTCCGATGGGAATCAGGGAAAAGAAGACGAGCGTCACCATCTCGCCGGCAAACATGTTCGCGTACAGACGAACCGTAAGTGACAAGAGACGAGCGGTGTGGCTAAAGATTTCGATGGGCAACATAAGAGGGGCCAGCCACCATACTGGACCCATGAAATGCTTAAAGTATCCGACACCATTTGTACGCAGGCCCTGAAAATGGTAATACAGCCAAGTCACCAAGGCACAACCCAAGGGGACAATCGGAACCGCGGTGGGAGACTCAAACCCCGGGATCAGCCCAAGCAGGTTGCTGGTGAGAATAAAAAGTCCTAGGGCTACCAGGTACGGGTGGTAAGGCTTGTAATGATGGCCGATGATCTCTTCCGCCATATTCCCGATGAAGCCTTCAATGCCTTCCATGGAGTGCTGTAAACCGCCAGGCTGGTCCACTGATAACCCAAACCTCACAGCGATAAAAAATGTGACCAACAACAGCATCACGATCACTTCCATGGCGAAACTGTTGGAGATGGGCGTGGCGGCGTGTCTGGGATTAATGTGAATATGCAATGCAGTCAGCAAGGAATACACCGGACCGCCGAAGAGGCGGTTGAGCAGCGCGGTGAACCAGAGTTGCTTCATAGGTTACGATTCCAAACTTACGATCCAGCGAATTCCAGATTGCAATCTCTGACGGTTAATATCCCCGGCGTAGCGCGGCATAAGCCTCAAAACCAGCTTCAATCAAGCCCAAAAAGAAAACCCCGAAAGGCCTGAGAGGAACTTGTGAATATAACATAGGCGACGATTCCCGCCAAAAGATAGCGGAGGAAGAAACCGTTGACCAGGGAGAAGCCGCTGACTGGCTGTTTCGCTTCGACGATGCGATTGGCGAGAGCGTGCACCGCTTTATTCAACGACCGAAAGCTGAGGTAAGCGATGACTGCACCCCCGGCGAAGCCCAAACCTGAAATCAGGCCGAAGCGCCAAGCGGCGATTAGTGCGAAGAGCGCTCCGAGGATGGGGATGGAACGAAGCATCCTGGGGATGGCGGCGGAGAAGAAGCGGTCGGCGGGGGCTGGAGCTTCGGGCGACGGTGGCGGAGGTGGCGGGCTGGAAGTCATCGGGGTTGCTGCGTTACGCGGTTGAACTACTCAGAGGCTAGAGCCCTGGGTAATTTCTCCGCGGCCTGTTCTAGGAATCCGGCTTGTCGCGGGATAGGGCCGAAGCCATGCGGATCATCTGCGCGAATCCAACGACTGCACCGAAGATGACTCCTGCAAGGTAGAGCCAGTGAGTGTGCAGCCAGTAATCTCCAAGTCTACCGAGAGCGTAGCCGAGGAAGACCGCGGCCGGGATGATGAAACCGATCTCGGAGTAGCGGGCCGCCGAGACCAAGGCGTTTGGCTTATCTGGGAGCTTTGGATCTTCCGTCACGAAACAGATTCTACCGTAAGCGGCCGAGGAGCGCCGGTGCGAGCTTCGCTCGGGCCGGGACAGCCGAGGGGCTGTCGCTACGTGAGCATGCTAGCGGATTAACTTTGCCACCGCCGGACTCTGTGCCAGCCCCAGCGACCAGTTCACAATTTGGATGAAGCGGTCGGGTATGATTCCGACGAAGAGTGTGGCGAAGGCGGTCGCAGCGAGCGCGACGCGCATGGTCCAACTAACGGGCAGCACTCCTCGCTCTTCGGGCTCGCCCATGAACATGGCACTCGCCATCTTCAGATAGTAGTAGAGTCCAAACACGGAATAGAGCACGCCCAGGGACGCCAGCGCGTAGTGTCCGGTTTCGATCAGGCTGAGGAAGATGAAGTATTTGCCCCAGAAGCCGGCCAGGGGAGGGATTCCGGCAAGTGAGAGCAGGAAGATCAGCATGAGCACGGCTTCTACCGGAGCGCGCGAGTAGAGGCCGTTGAGGTCGTCAAGTTCGTCGCCGATCACGTTGCGGTGGCGCAGCGAGGTGATCACGCCGAACGCGCCGAGATTCATGAAGGTGTAGACCAACAAGTAAATCAGGATGCCTTTGATGCCATCGGGACTAAGCTGAGTGACGGTTCCTGCGATCAGGCCGAGCAGCATGTAGCCGACGTGTGCGATCGAAGAGTAAGCGAGTAGGCGCTTGGTATTGGTCTGGGTGAGTGCGGCGAAGTTCGCACCCGTCATGGTGGCGATGGAGACAAAGACGAGGAGCGGAAGCCAGACCGCGCGCATTGGCAGTAGTCCCCAGATCAAAATGCGCAACAGCATCGCCCATCCCGCGGCCTTGACGGCGACGGACATGAATCCGGTGATGCAGGTGGGCGCACCTTCGTAAGCGTCCGGCGCCCACTGGTGAAAAGGGACGGCGGCAATTTTGAAAAGAAGTCCGGTAATGGTGGCGAGCAATGCCACGATGGCAACCGGATTGTGCGGGTCCCGCGAAAGAAGGCGGGACAGTTCACGGCTGATCTCTCCGAGGTTGGTGCTGCCCGTGAGGCCGTAGAGCAGCGAAAGTCCGTAGGCAAAAATGCCGGACGAAAAGGCGCCCAATAATAAGTACTTCAGCGCCGCTTCGTTGGAGCGGCGGTCGCGACGTAAAAATCCTACGAGAACGTAAGTGGAAATCGCCATCAGCTCCAGGCCGATGAAGATGAGCACGATGTCGAAGCCGGAGGCCATGCACATCATGCCAACCACCGAGAGCAACATCAGCGTGTAGTACTCGCCGTGGTTTTCATGCTCGGTCTGCATGTAACGCATCGACATGAGAATGGAGATCGCTGTGCCCCCGAGAAAGAGGTAAAAAAAATAAAGGGCAAAGCGATCCATGTACATCGCCCCCATCAAGCCCGGCCAGCCGCTTCCCGGAGGCAGATGGTTTGCCTGCAGCCACAGCTGAATCTTTACCACGCCCCCAGTGGCAAACGCTACGCCGATGAGGGCCGTAACCGCATTCACCCACTTGGATTCGGGCGGGAGCATCAGATCGATCAGCAGAATCCCGAGAGCGAACAGCGTAAGCAGAGTGACGGGAAGAGCGAGCAGGTAGTCATTCCAGTTGAATTGAGAGAGCGCACCCACTAGTTCTTCCCTTTCGTCCTGGAGTCTTTGCTCGCAATCGGCGCTGGAATAGGCGATTGCAGCGCGGCATTCACGGCGCTTCCGGCCTGCGGATTGCGCACGTCTTGTACGATCTGATTCACCGGCTGCTCAAGAATTTGGAAGAAGGGTTTGGGATAAAGGCCGATCCAGAAAGCCATGATCAGCAGCGGCACGAACGTCAGCACTTCGCGCGGTGTGAGATCGTGAAGTTTCTCGTTCTTCGGATTTGTCACCGTGCCGAAGAACACGCGTTGGTAGAGCCATAGCAGATACGCGGCAGCGAGCACGACGCCGGGGACAGCCCACGCGCCCCAGCGCCAGTTCTCCATGAATGTCCCTTGCAGGATGGTGAACTCACCGACGAAGCCGTTGAGCAACGGCAGTCCCATCGAGGAGAGGAACATAATCATGGTGATGGTGGCATAGACGGGCATGACATTCGAGATGCCGCCATATTCGGCGATCTCGCGGGTGTGTCGGCGCTCATAGAGGATTCCGACGATCAAGAACAACGCACCGGTGGAGATGCCGTGATTGATCTGCTGCAAAACCGATCCGCTCAGGCCCGCGGAGTTCAGCGCGAAGATTCCCAGTGTGCAGAAGCCGAGATGGCTGACTGACGAATAGGCCACCAGCTTCTTCATGTCCTTCTGCATGAGCGAAACCAGCGCGCCATAGATGATGGCGATGATGGAAAGCGTGATCATCCAGCCACGGACTCTCGTGTGCATCAGCACGTCGGGAAAGAACGGCAGCGAAAAGCGGATGAAGCCGTACGTTCCCATCTTCAGCAGAACGCCCGCCAGGATGACCGAGCCGGCCGTCGGCGCTTCCACGTGAGCGTCCGGCAGCCACGTGTGAAAAGGAAACATCGGAACCTTAATCGCGAAGGCGAAGAAAAAGGCGAAGAACAGAAGCGTGGCGATTGTGGGGCCGTTCGCCTCGTTATAAATCTTCGGCGCGGTTTCATAAAGCGCCGTCAAGCTGAACGTGTAGATCTGCGTCACGGTGTGGTGATGGAAGTAGAGGAACAAGATACCGAGCAGCATCAACACCGAACCGGCCAAAGTGTAGAGGAAGAACTTGATCGCGGCGTAAAGCTTCCGGGGACCGCCCCAGATGCCGATCAGCAAATACATCGGGACCAGCATGGCTTCCCAGAA
>WNFJ01512118.1_pt3 | contig 11538 bp, 9 predicted proteins | sample 5400461 | NCBI WGS metagenome assembly WNFJ01 (sample SAMN13153349, study PRJNA577476) | soil metagenome | isolation source: 115 cm saprolite on Douglas fir-dominated hillslope | place: USA:California | collected 2013-09-17 | reverse complement strand
ACTCCGAGGCCGAGCGGCGGTAACGATCGCTATCTGGTCCTTTTCAGACTGCCGGTCGGACGACGAATTGGTGTTATTTCCGCGATTCGACGCCTTCGAAACCGGAGCGCTATCGAGCCAGTTATCGATTTGCGCGTCGCCGGTAAAGGTCCCCTCCAGCAGTTTCCCCTGCAGCTTCGAGAGTTTGATCTCCTTGTCGCTGGCGCAGTAATCCGCTGTGGCGTTCGCTTTCTTGAGGCCAATTTGATTGCCCTGCCAGCCGAGATCGCGCAGGGCCAAGGCTCCCGAGGTAGCGAACTGTTCCAGAGACCAAGTGCCCTTTCCCTTGAATTCCACCACACCTTCGCGTAGGTCGCGGCGGCGAGTAATCGATGCCGCTTCGGCCAGATCGAGATAAACATCGTAAGTGCCCTGCAGGTTCGGACGGCGGAAGTCGCTGACACGTCCGCTCGCCTCCAAGCGGGAACGTCCGGAGTTGAACTTCAGCGATTTGATGTCCGCAAATGTCGTTCCCAGACTGAATTCGGCGGTGGTCATCCAGGCGAAAGGACGGAAATCTTTGAACCTCGTGTCCGCCTTGCCCAGCAAAACGCGCCCCTCGTAGCGCCTTCGCAGATGGGAATATTCCATCTGCAAGGCAGCATCGTGAACGGTGAAGTCGAGGGGGATGGTTTGATCATCCCAGAGCAACTCTCCGTGGCGAACATCGAGCCGGTCGATCGAAAGGCCGAAGAGTTGCTCAATCGGAGTTTTGCCAGAGGCACTTGGAATGTGCAGGCCGGGCAGGTTGGTCGAACCATCCGGATAAAACATGACGTGAACCACGGGATGATCGAGCACTAAGTCGTGGAACCCGAACTCGGTACCCAGGAAGGAGATCACTTTGACCTGGGCAACCAGGCGATCAGTGTGCGCGAGGGGGACGTCGGTCGGGGCCTCACGACCGTGCACGGTAATATCCCGCACATCAACTTGCATTCGAAACGGAGTGGTGTGGAAGCTGCCGATCTCGGCGCGACCTCCGGTGATGCGCTCAACTTCTGCGACCAGCCGGCGGCGGACCAGCCCCTGGAAAGAGTCGGTGATAATGTACGAGAGCCCCGCAAGTATGCTGAGAATGCCGGCACCAGTGAGGATCAGCAGGTATTTCCAGTACACGCGCCGGAAAGGCCTGGCGGTGGGCTGGCTCACCGCGTCTGCTCTCCCTCCACGGAAGACGGCGCCATTCCAGGAATGCGGACGTCGCCCTCGGAACGCAGGGTCTGCAGCCACGAAACTAATAACTCGCTGACCTTCTGCTCCGTAAGCAACTCGCGGATCCTGGCCGAGACGTCGGCGAGAGGAACTTCGCTGGACCCCGACTGCTGCAATTGGGGAACGAATTTTTCGCGGTAGTAAGCCTCGATCGTCTTCGAGTCAATCTGGACCACGGGGCGAAGGCGAGCATCTACAAGGCGCATCAGGTCAAGCTGCTGCAGGACGTGAGAGAGCAAATCTTTTTCACGCAGACGATACCGGTCCAGCACAGATTGCCAACCGGCCTCAGTGGCGGCCTCCGCATATTGTTTGCGCGCATCGGAGACGCGGTTGGCTGCCTCAGCTTCCGTGGCATGCCTGAAGTCGGCGGACTTCAACTGTTCGCGCAACAATTCCTGATCAATCAAGCGGTCGAGAACAGAGCGGCGATCGTCCTCGGTGAACTGGCTGAGGTTCCGGCCGTTGAGCAGCGCTTCGTAGCCCAGGGCTTCATCCATATCGCTCTGCAATATGATGCGGCCATTCACCGTGGCCACAATGCGGTCGATCACTTCCCCCGCCATCGCCCCTGGAAGCGAAAAGGTGCCGAGCAGAAGCGCGAGCATCGCGATCATTACCGTGCTGTTTCCGAAAAATCGTCTCATTAGAAGGGCTGACCTATGCTGAAAAAAACATTGAAGTGACGCAAGTGTTGGGGAATCAACGGCGTCACCGCGGTCGACGTGAAGCCACTCGGATACAACGTCGGATTTAAATTGTACCCGAAGTCAAAGCGGAACGGGCCAATGGGTGTCTTATAACGCAACCCTACTCCAACTGCGTGCGAAGTGTAGTCAAAGCCTGATTTGTTGAAATTGGTGACGCAACTGTTGTATGGCGCCGAGGCCGGAGTGAATTGCAGGCACTGCGAAGGATGGGGCTGATGCCAACGCATCAGGCCTGTGAGCATGTCGTGCCCGCTGGTGTAAACGTTGCCCATATCGTGAAAAATGGCAAAGCCAAAGCCTTCCCCCAGATAAGGTAGACTCACCGGCGGAAGGCGCAGTTCAACGTTATTGACGAACAACGCCGCGCCACCGACGGGAAAACCGGAATCGGGATCGCGAGGGCCTGCCTGATTCAACCCAAATCCGCGATGAGAGTTTCCACCGCCGCCGAAGAAAAGTTCAGGCAGCGGAATGACCATCTCTCCGGTCTGCGGATTCGTGGGACAGGATCCCGGGGGCAAGATTCTGGTCTTCCTGAACGGCTGTTCCAGGCCAATGGTCGTCGAGCGCGCAATCACGTACTTGCGCCCGGGCCGTCCTTTACCCCCGAAGGCGTAATAGGTGGAGTTCTGGGCGACAGCGCGGCCGAAGTCAGCTTCGGAACTGAATATACTGGAAGCCACGAAGGCATCAAGGGTGAAGTAGTTGCCTTTCGTGCTTTCCAGCGGATTGTCGCGTTTGTCACGAATGTAGGTAAAGCCGGGGCCGCCCACACGCGCCGGCAGCGACAATAGATTAAACAGGCCAGGAGAGAAACTGGTGGCGAAGTTGCTGGCCTTTACGCGACGGAAGTCAAAACGGTAGGTGAGCGAACTAGGCTTACTGATCTGCTGGCGAAGATCTATTTTCCCTTCTAGGCGTTGGGACGTGAAGGTAGCGACGTCCAGACTGTTGTCATAGAAAACCGTAAAGATAAGCTTGAAGTTTTCGTGGTTAAGCAGTTTAGGGATTCCGTAGCTGACGAGCCCGCGCTGCTGCAGGCGGCCGACATGGGACTGGAAGGTAATTGTCTGATTGCGGCCGCCTAAGTTCAGGCGGGTCACATCGAAACCGACCCTCGGGCTCACACCGGTCGTACCCTGAGGCGCGGTAGTGCCCGCTGGCTGGCCCGTCTGAAATTCAATCCCAAACCCGTAGGTAAAAGTATAGCGGTTGGCCTCCCGCACCTGGACGAGAACATTCTTCTGGGGATCGGCTCCCTCGGGATTCTGCACCGCCGCATCCACTTGGCTGAAGATGCCCAGGTCGTAGAGTTTGGTTTGTGTGTCCAAAAGATCCTGCTGGCTCAGCGGAGCGCCTTGGTGCACCTGAATTTCGCGCTGCACCACATAATCGCGGGTGTGGTCCAATCCGGAGACCATAACCCGGTCGACCGTGAACCGTTCGCCTTCCTGGATGGTGTAAGTGACGTCCTCGCGATTAGGCTGGCCCGAGGGCTTAGTGGTGATGTCGAGCGTGGCATTGGGAAATCCGCGGTTAAAGTAAAGGCTGAGGATTCTCTCCCGATCGGATGCGAGCTTCTCCTCGGAATAAGTCTGCCCTGATTCCGTTTCCAGAGGAGGAAACTCGCTGGTCGCGATCCTTTGATTGCCCGCGATGTGCACATCACCCACCAGAGTCTGCGGCCCTTCTGCAATGTGAACATGCACCGCCAGCCGATAATTGACGCCCTTGTAGTTATCGTCGACCTGGGTGGTGATCTGTACCTGGCGGAATCCGTTGGAGCGGTAGAGGGCTTGCAGCATCGCTACATCATTTCGAAGCAGTGACCCACTGTAGCGACCATGTGACAACAGGCGGGACGCTGGCTGAATCTGCATGCGCGACCGGAGAGAGGCCGTATCGAGGAACTTCTGGTTGCCCGTGATCTCCACCAGCACCAGCTTGTGTACCGGCCCGGGTTCGATCTCGTAGATCACGCGCAAGGTATTCGGATCGTTCTCTTTCCTGAACTCCACCTTGGCGTCGAAGTGGCCGCGGGTCTGCAGGTAATCGAGCAGATTGCGCTGGCCTTCGTTGAGGAGGTCGTCGTCAAGGGCGTTCTCTTCGTAGACTGGAATCTCTTTCTTGAGAACACGCCGGCTGATGTGGAAGCCCCGTGCGTAGATCACGACCACCGGTCCTGGATCAATCTGGAAAGTGTAGTCGACGGCGTTAGATTCGGGATGATAGGTCTGCTCCGCAATGGATACCTGCGCCAACACGCGCTGCTGCTTCTGGAACCTCTTGCGCAGCCGCTGCAGTGAATTCGAGACGCGGGAGGATGTCACCCGGTCGCCGCTATCCATGTGAGCGATGTCCTGAACCTGGGCCGCAGTCAGGCCGGCATTGCCTCTCACCTTCACTTCGCCCACATGCGCGGGATCACCGGCGCTGATGTGGAAGATGAGGTTTACTTGCTGGGTGGCGGCATCTGATGTGCTTTCCGCAGTGACGCGTGCCCGGTAGTAGCCGTTCTCCTGCATGAGCTGGCGGATGTTTTGCAGCGCGCGGTCCAGTTTGTCGAGACTGTGAAGCTCTCCCGGCTCAAACTTGGAAGCGTTGATGATCTGGTTTGTGCTGGGATGGCCGGGGGCGCCTTCGACGTCGATAGCTCCAATAAAAAAATTGAGGGAGGTGGCAAAGGTCAGGACGACCTCACTTCCCGACGGTACAATCTCGGCCTGGATGTCAGCAAAACGGCCGGTCGCGAACAGTGCACGAATGCTCTCGCGAACCTTATCGCGATCGAGAGGCTCTCCGGCTCTCTGGGTCAGCAACTGCAGCAGGTGTTCCCGGTCATGATCCGGAACTCCCGGAAGTTGAATGGATTGAACGATTCTTCCCTCGTAGGCGGCGATTGCGCTGGAGGGAACGGAAGGCGTTTCCTGGCCTTGGGCCGGTGGTTGGGCTTGGCGTGCGGTTGCATCCTGCGATTCGGCTGACCCGGCAGCGCGCGCCCCTGCCCCGCCTCGAAAGGCCGGAGACAGCAATACAATCATCGCGGTCAGAAATGGCGCGTACCGTCTCAGCAAAAAGTTTCCTTGGGCCCAGGTGCTAGTGATTTCGATGGAAGGCGCGGAGGTTCGTGTTGTACGGATTGCTCCGACTCATCTTCCATAGGCACTACCACAGGCTGAACTGCCGGCGACGGCAATCGTCTTCCGGCAAACATCTTCCGATGACTCAGCCACTGATAATAAAGGTTTTATAGCTTGGGACTGGTGACCTCTTTGGCACAGGAAACGGAACGGGACACATCGCGGCGCACGACCGCAGAATTCGGAGCACTATCCGACGACCGGTATTCGCGGCAGATTCTGTTCCACGGTATCGGAGCGCAGGGACAGCGGAGGCTGGCAGAGTCGCGCGTGGCCATCGTCGGCTGTGGCGCCACCGGCTCGGCGCTGGCCGAACTGCTCGCACGCGCTGGAGTCGGCACATTGCGGATCATTGACCGCGACTATGTCGAGTCCAGCAACCTGCAACGGCAGTCGCTGTTTGATGAGAAAGATGCTGCCGAGTCCGTTCCCAAGGCGATCGCTGCAGCGCGCAAGATTGCGGCATTCAACTCTGAGATTGCCGTCGAGCCAAAGGTAGACGACCTGGTTCCGGCGAATATTGAACCTTTACTTGAGGGAATGGATTTAATCCTCGATGGAACGGATAACTTTGAGACTCGCTATCTAATCAACGACTATGCAGTGGACCACGCCCTTCCCTGGATTTATTCCGCTGCGGTTGGAAGCTATGGCGTGACCCTCAATGTGGTGCCCGAAAAGACAGCTTGCCTGGCCTGCATCTTTCCGGACTTTCCTCGCGGCATAGTGGAGACCTGCGAAACTTCTGGGATTCTGAATTCGGCGGTGAATCTGGTGGCTTCGATTGCGGCGACAGAGGCCCTCAAGTTTCTGGTGGCGGGCGTGGATGCTCCCCAATTACGCCGCACCCTGCTGTCGTTTGACCTCTGGACCAATGAGCACGCGGAGATCGCGGCTGCGAAACCGCGCCCGGGATGCCGCGCCTGCGGGGAGCGGGACTTTGTTCATCTCGCCGGTGAAAGCCGACCACATATCACGTTATGTGGCAGGAATTCCGTGCAAATCCATGAACGGCAACGGCCTATGGATTTCGCAGAGATGAACCGCCGACTGCAGCCGCACGGCCTAGTTCGGTACAACGACTTCGTGCTGAAGTTCTGGCACGACCCGTATGAGATGACGCTGTTCCCGGACGGCCGCGCCATCATCAAGGGGACGACCGATACGGCCGTGGCGCGAAGTTTGTACGCGCGGTATGTGGGAAGTTAGCTGCTGGCTACCAGCTTCTAGCTCAAGCGCCAGAACTTATTACTCAATTGCAACGGGTCCGAGGTAGCTAGGAGCTAGAAGCTTAACTCTGCTAATCTTCCCTGCTCGCACATTCCAGGAATTCGGAAAAGAGCGCTGATGGCGGAAAACACGCGTCCTGAACCTAGCCGCCTATACCGGTGGCTCGTCCTCGTCTTCGTTAGCCTGGCAATGTTTGGGAGCTACTACGCGTACGACGCTCTTAGCCCGCTCGCCGATGTGCTGAAGCAACAGCTCGGGTTCTCTGACCTGGACATAGGATTCCTGCAGGCGATTTACAGTTTTCCTAACATTTTCACGGTGGTCATCGGCGGCTTCATCATTGACCGCCTAGGGCTGCGAAAATCGCTGATGATCTTCGGCCTGCTTTGTTTTATTGGTCTTGCCATTAGCGTGATTTCCGGCCACCTCTCGATCATGGCAACCGGACGTCTCATTTTCGGGATGGGAGCGGAATCGCTCAACGTCGCGGTAACTACCGCGCTCGCGCGCTGGTTTAGAGGTAAAGAACTCAGCTTTGCTTTTGGATTGAACCTGACGGCATCGCGCCTGGGCACATTTGCCGCGCTCAACTCCCCCACTTGGGCGCGCTGGGCCTATGCCAGCTGGCGAACGCCTTTCCTGATCGCATTGGCCTTCTCGGCCTTATGCGTGGTGGGAGCGGTCATCTACTGGGTGATGGAAGAGTGGGCCGAGAAAAACTACCGCCTGGGAGAGGTTTCCTCCGACAAAGTGGTGTTCGCCGACCTCTGGAAGTTTGGCGTGAGTTATTGGCTCATCGTTGCCCTTTGCATTGTTTTCTATTCGGCCATCTTCCCTTTTCAGACTTTCGCCGTGAAGTTTTTTATGGAGGCACACGGCACTTCCCGTGAATTCGGCGGATTCCTGTCGAGCATGCTGACGCTGTTTGCGATGATCGCGACCCCTCTATTCGGGCTGTGGGTCGATCGCATAGGCAAACGCGCGCTCTTCATGATGTTCGGATCCTTGCTCCTGATCCCTGTCTATCTGATGATGGCGTATACGCACGTCAGCTTATACGTGCCCATGGCGATGATGGGGGTGGCGTTTTCGCTGATCCCGGCGGTGATGTGGCCTTCGGTCGCCTACATCGTCGACCAGTCGAAACTGGGGACCGCATATGGGTTAATGACGATGATCCAGAATATCGGACTGTTCGGCCTCAACTTGCTGGTTGGATGGGCGAACAAATATGGTCATGCCGATGCCGCCAATCCCGCGGGCTACAACCTGGGCATGTGGATTTTCTCTGTCCTGGGATTTCTTGGAGTGCTGTTCGCGTTCCTGCTGCGGCAACGCGAAACCGGGCCGCACGGACACGGACTGGAGACGATCACTACGGCCGGGACTGCTGGCTGAGAGGGTTCTAGATTACTGATTTCTGAAGATGGCAACTCTGAATTCCGTACCGGGTTTACACTCTCTGACACTATCCGGCGTCCAAGGCGTCAAATCCAAAGGGGTTTCCGCCACGCGAGATGGGGAGACAGCAGATCCCAAGATCGGTAGAAATACTCTGATATTCTGAAGGTGCAGCGCGACCTTGGGAATCGGTACATTCCCCGCAAGCCATACAACGAAAAGATACTTAAGCCGCATCAGAAAGAGTGCGGCCGGAAAAGGCGACTTGACCGAGCCACGACAGCGATCGAGTAACGAATTTAACGAAGCCGATGCGATCGAGAGGGCCAAGCAGGGTGACGCGGAAGCGTTCCAGGCGCTTTACGATCGGCACAAGCGGAGGGTTTACTCGCTCTGTTTGCGGATGACGGCCAATACCGCCGAAGCGGAGGATCTGGCGCAGGAAGCGTTCCTGCAACTGTATCGCAAGATCGGGACCTTTCGCGGCGAGTCCGCCTTTTCGACTTGGCTGCACCGGCTATCGGTGAACGTGGTGCTGATGCACCTGAGGAAGAAGAGTCTTCCCGTGGTTTCGCTGGAAGAGACCACGCAAGGCGGTGGTGAGGAAGATACTCCGAAGAAAGATTTCGGAGCGGACGATGTGGCATTGGCCGGATCCATTGACCGGCTGCAGTTGCAGAGGGCAGTGGACAGTCTCCCTCCCGGCTACCGCACGATCTTTGTGCTTCACGACGTCGAAGGTTATGAGCATAATGAAATCGCCGGGATCGTTGGATGTTCCATCGGAAACAGCAAGTCGCAGTTGCATAAGGCGCGAATGAAATTGCGCGACCTGCTTAAGCTGAATAGAGCCGAAAAGGCCGGGAAGTCTTAAGCAGTAACAGCGGTAACCTTGGCAGAGGCGCTAAGGGCTGCGGCCAACACTGGAACCGCAGTACACTTGGGGAGAGGGCAGTATGACTTGCGTTGAGCTGCAGCAGAGCTTGGCGGAAATCGAGGACGGCAGCAGCGCCGCACAGCAGGCTCATCTGAGGTCCTGTTCCTCGTGTACGGCGCTGGTTGAAGAGCTGGCACTGATCATTTCCTCGGCGCCGGAACTGGCCGAGGCAGACGAACCCAGCCCTCGAGTTTGGAATTCCATTGAAATTGCGTTGCGACAAGAAGGGCTGATCCGTCCCCAGCAGGCGCATCGGCCCTTGATCTCCTCATTCGACACGCGCTGGGGATGGGCGCGGTGGATGGCGCCGGCGGCGGCAACGTTGCTGATCCTGGTGGGAATTTACGTGAAGCAGCATTCATCCTCGCGGCAGATCGTAAAGAATATCGCGACCGTGAACAGCCCCGACGTGGCTTTGGCTGGCTTGAATGACGACGAACTGCTGCAGGCAGTTTCGGACCAGCCACCGGTCGCGCAAGAGCAATATCAAGATAACCTGCGCCGAGTGAACGAATACATTCAGGACGCAAAGATGAATGTGGAGGCCAGTCCGGACGACGAGGAGGCTCGGCGCTCGCTGATGGAGGCCTACCAGCAGAAGGCCATGCTTTTTGAGATGACCATGGACCATTCGTCGCCATAATCGTTCTCTGCGATAATCATGCTCGCGGTAGTTATGGCGCGCGCGACCTGCAGACTTGGGCGCCTGCGGGAAGCTAGAGAGAAGCGTGAGGGATTCGATGAGCACTCGCACGATCAAACTCGTCATCATCGGGGCCATGGTGGCTGGGACACTGGTCGCCGAGAGCCGCAAGGAATGGCACTTCAACGTGGGCCCAAAAGCCGGCGTCTCAGTAAATAATCCCTACGGATCGATCTCCATCAAGCCGTCGACCAACAATACGGTCGTGGTCAATGCGGTATTGCATTCCGACAAGGTCGAGGTAGACAACCGGCAAAACGGAAATCGCGTTGACGTCCAATCACATTTGCTGCCCGGCGCGGATGCCACTTCAGGCCGCGTAGACTACGAGGTTTTGGTGCCGGCCGACGCCAGCGTGACGCTGCACTCCAGCACCGGCCCTCTGCGCGCGGAGAAGCTGCACGGTGATGTGTCGCTCGAAGGCTCAGGAGCGACGGTGGATGTGCGCGACATCGCCGATGCGCACGTGCACGTCAAAACTCTGACCGGCCCCGTCACCTTGACCAATATCCACGACGGGCATGTGGAAATCGACTCCCTGAGTGGCCTGGTAACGATGACGGGCGTGACCGGACAGTTGGTGCAAGTGATTTCCACCAGCGGGAACATCATCTACATCGGCGATTTTGGCAGCAGCGGCGAATACCGTTTGACCAGCCACAGCGGCGATATCGAGGCGACGGTCCCTGAATCGACCTCGGCGGACGTGAGCGCGCGCTCGGTGCGCGGCGAAGTGCAGGACGACATCCCCCTCCAACCCAGGTCCCACACATGGATTCCCATCAAGCAGGGGAGTGCCTTCGTGGGTACGATGGGCAAAGCAGCATCGTCGGTAGTGCTGCGAACCTTCAGTGGTAAAATCCACCTCAAGAAACGCGCAGAAAAATAGCAACGAAGAGAAAACTGGATCGTTCGAAAAGGCGTCCTAGAAAGACGGCCAACGTGCCGATGCGCTTGCGCGTGCTCCAGGACAAGTCGCGGACAGCGGAAACTGCGACTGCAGCTGTATTTCTGGTCGGATTTATGGGCGCGGGCAAGAGCAGCGTGGGCCGCGCCCTGGCGCAGCGGTTGAATTGGATTTTTGAAGATCTGGATGACCGCATCGAGCGGCGCCAGGGCCAGACTGTGGCGGAGATTTTCCGTGCTGGCGGAGAGCAGGAGTTTCGCCGCGCCGAGCGAGCGGCGCTGCAGGAAGTACTCGAAGAGTTGCCACGGGGACCTTCGAGGATCATCGCTTTGGGAGGCGGGGCGTTTGTGCAGAAGGGGAATGCGGCGCTCCTGAAAGCGGCTCGAGTTCCCACGATCTTTCTGGATGCCCCGGTCGAGGAGTTGTGGCGGCGCTGCCAAGAACAGGCCAGCAAGGTGGGCGCGCAACGTCCCCTGCTTGGCAGTACAGAACGGTTTTTCGCGCTCTACGAGGCGCGGCGTAACGGGTACTCCAAGGCTTCGGTGCGGATTGAAACCGGAAGCCGCAGCGTCGAGGAGATTGCAAGCGAGATTGCCCGGACTTTGGGCCTGCGGAGTTAGCCAGACGGCGCGTCAGCGTTTAACGCGAAGGAGCAAACGATTGAAGCTTGGAGCGGCAACTCGCTGGATCATCGGGTTCGCACTATTAGGTGGAGTGGTGACTTTCGCTGCAGAAAAAGCTGCAGACAAGAAAGACAAGTTGAAACCGTCGGCCCCCCAAACGGTTGACTCGGGCTCGTTTGGCGTCTTCATCAAAGGACAACGGGTTATCACAGAGACGTTCAGCATCCAGCAGGAGAGTGATTACAGCACCATCAAGTCGCAGCTCAGGGAAACGGCGGGCGCGACTCCGACGGATCAGAAATCAAACCTGGAGATTAGCTCCAACGGTGAGCTCATCCGCTATGAATGGAGCCAGGCCGCGGGCGGTTCCCTGCTCGTTCTTCCCAAGGATGATTTCCTGATTGAGAAGATCACGGCCACGCCGACCGCGAAGGCGGCGGAACAGCCGTTCCTGATGCCCAACTCTTCGACCGTTCTCGACAACAACTTCTTTATTCATCGCGAGGTGATGGCCTGGCGGTACCTGGCAACTGCGCCTTGCCACGGCGATGCTGGCAATCGGCAATGCCAAGCGGAGGAGTATGGGGTACTCGTGCCGCAGGATCGCAGTTCGCTGCGCGTGCGTATGGAACT
>WNFJ01431791.1_pt4 | contig 11538 bp, 10 predicted proteins | sample 5400461 | NCBI WGS metagenome assembly WNFJ01 (sample SAMN13153349, study PRJNA577476) | soil metagenome | isolation source: 115 cm saprolite on Douglas fir-dominated hillslope | place: USA:California | collected 2013-09-17 | reverse complement strand
CCAGATCATCGATTCCCGCGGCGCGCTCGCAGTCTGCTACCAGACACTGATCAAGGGACGCAGATCAGTTTGAGGCGCTGTTCATGCCTTGGATCCTGACGGATCTAGTTTGGTTTGCCGCCGGGATTGCGGGTCTTTACCTCCTGTGTTTCGGAACACTTCCCGACAAACAGAAAGATAAGGCAGACGAGTTCAGACAGGTCCGGGTCTGGTTGACATATATCGCGCTCTCCATTGTTTCCATAGCGGGTCTGCTCCGATTTGTCGTTTTCCGGAATCATCAATAATTCTTGGTCTCGTTTGTTGAACCACCGCACATGCATCTGTGTCTTATCAAGGCGATTCTTGTAGAATCCTAAGTTTGCATTCACTCAGGAGAACAGACCGACATGTCCACCAAGATCGCCAAAGTTCACGCCCGCCAGATCATCGATTCCCGCGGCAATCCTACCGTCGAGGCTGATGTGATTCTCAGTGGCGGAGCGGTGGGCCGTGCCGCGGTTCCTTCGGGTGCCTCCACCGGCGAACATGAAGCCCTCGAACTGCGCGATGGCGACAAATCGAAATATATCGGAAAGGGCGTCCTCAAAGCCGTCGCCAACGCCAACAACGAAATAGCCAAATCCGTCGCCGGTCTCGACGCCGCTGACCAGCGCGCCCTCGACCACAAAATGATTTCGCTTGACGGCACGCCCACCAAATCCCGCCTCGGTGCCAACGCCATTCTCGCCGTCTCCATGGCCGCTGCCCGCGCTGCTGCTGTGGCGCTCAAGCAGCCGCTCTACAAATATCTTTCCCGCTACTCCACGGATACCTCCGCCAATCTTCTTCCTTGCCCGATGATGAACATCCTCAACGGCGGTGCGCACGCCGACAGCTCCGTGGACTTCCAGGAATTCATGGTTATGCCCGTCGGCGCGCCCAGCTTTTCCGAGGGCCTCCGCTGGGGCGTCGAGGTCTTTCACGCTCTTAAGACCGCGCTGAAGAAGCATGGCTACTCGACAGCCGTCGGCGACGAAGGCGGCTTTGCCCCGAGCTGCAAATCGAACGAAGAAGCTATCCAGATCGTTCTCGAAGCCATCGCCGCCGCCGGATACAAGCCCGGCGAGCAGGTAAGCATCGCGCTCGATCCCGCCTCCAGCGAGTTCTACGACAAAGCCAGTGGCAAATACGTTTTCAAGAAGTCCGACAAATCCGCTTACGCTTCTTTTCAGATGGTCGCCTACTGGACCAACTGGGCCGAAAAATATCCCATCGTTTCCATCGAAGACGGCATGGCCGAAGACGATTGGGCCGGCTGGAAGACTCTTACGCAATCTATTGGCGGCCGTGCTTCGGCGGGGACTGCTGCCGCCTCAGGAACCAAACAAACCTACCAGGTAAGCGGCTATCCAAACGCTTACGTCACCCCCACTTCTATGAAAGCTTCAACAACTCCATCCTCAAGGCACATTCAACTCGTCGGCGACGATCTCTTTGTCACCAACACCACACGCCTCTCGCGCGGCATCAACGAAGGCATCGCCAACGCCATTCTCATCAAGCTCAATCAAATCGGCAGCGTCACGGAAACCGTCGACGCCATCGAACTGGCCCGCAAAGCCGGCTACAACTCCATCATCTCCCACCGCTCTGGCGAAACCGAGGACACCTTCATCGCCGATCTCGCTGTCGCCACCGCCGCCGGCCAGATTAAAACCGGCTCTGCCAGTCGCACCGACCGCGTCGCCAAGTACAATCAGCTTCTTCGCATCGAGGAAGAGCTCGGCTCTGCCGCCCGCTTCCACGGAAAAGCTGCACTATCGTAGCGGCGTCCTCGGGCCAGCTCGCGGTCACTCTCAGGAGGTGCATCTCACATGAAGAGCCATCTGCGATTCCTGGCAATAGCGTTTCTGTTTTTCTCTTGCGCTGTGGGCGCGTCTGCGCAGGGCGAAGACTTTCCCACCATCGCCGGGGCGCCGCCCAAATTGCTTCTCCTTGTCCACCAGGAGTTCAGGTCCGGCAAAGCCGCTGAACGCCGCAAAATTGAAGTCGCCATCTCGCGTGCCTGCGATCAGTTAGCCGTTCCTAACTCATGGATTGACCTCGAATCCATCTCCGGCCCGACCGAAGCGCTTTTTTTCGATCCTTTCGATTCGTTCGAACAGATCGAGACCGCCTTCGTGGAATGGGGCCGCATTTTTGCCACCCGTCCGGAGATTGCCCGCATACAGGAGGAACTCCAGTCCCTTGTCGCCGCGGAACGCACCATCATTGCCGTTCGCCGCGATGATCTCGGCTATCGCGCGCAGTCCATCGATTTTTCCAAAGCTCGCTTTATGCGCGTCCTCGAAGTTCGTCTGAACCCTGGCCATGAAAGCGATTTTGTCGAAGCCTTCCGCACCCTCAGCCACGCTTACGAAACGATCAAAGCCACCACGCCATGGGTCGTCTATCAGGTGAACGTCGGCATGCCTTCGCCCACCTTTATTGTGTTTCTCCCCATGCGCGCCCTCAAGCAAAACGATGACCTGCTCGATTGGCGCCGCAGCCTCCGCGAAGTCGAAGGGGAAGAGGCCGCTCAGCGCAGCGATCAAATTGCGCGCGAGGCCTATCTCTCTACGGAAAGCAATCTCTACGCACTTAGCCCCGAGACGTCGCACGTCTCCAAAGACTTTGCCGACGGCGATCCCGAATTCTGGTCGCCCAGGAAATCATCTGCCGCACCTAAGCCGTCGGTTCGGAAAGGCTCGGACTCGAAGCCGAAGCCATAGTTGATAGCCGGCGCTCTAGCCGCGGCCAGTACTTGGCAATCCGGCTCTCGCTCGTTCAATTTGATCAGCGGCAAATTTGTCCGAGTACTATTGACACACCTCAGAGGCCTGCCTAGCATCGATCCTAGCTCCCACCCGATATCCTCACGCTCTAGTTCATTAGGAGGTCCACTATGGCAAGAGTTCTTTATTGTCACGACCTCGTTCCCGGTTGCAAGTTCGAGGCTCGCGGCGCTTCCGACGAGGAGATTCTGGGCGACTTCACGGATCACCTCGCGACCGTGCACGGCATGGTTGATATTTCAGATGGCATCTTGGCGATGGTGTGCAAGGCGATTCACGAGGAAGTCCGAGTCCGCACTCGCGCGGCTGGCGCTTAGCCTTCCCTCGCATTCGGAGAGAGGTCGCTTCCTCGAACACTCACTAGACCTGTCCGCTTCGGCAGAGCTGCACAATACCACTCCACCTCTTGGAAAAGGCGGACTATCGCATTCGTGCTCGGTTGCCGAAACCTTTATAAGGGATGCGCGTTAGAATGTTATTTCGCGTATGAGCGAAGCGGCCAAATTTTTCTCTCCATCCAACGCACTGCGTTTCCGCACCGCGGACTCCGACGACGTTGACGCCCTCGGCCATTTGATCAACGCTGCCTTCCGCGTCGAGCAACCCTTCATCGAGGGTGACCGCATCGACGCCGCAGGTGTTCGCTCCTACATGGCCAAGGGCAAATTCCTTATTGCTGAAGACTCCGCCGGTTTGGCTGGCTGCGCCTACGTTGAACTTCGCGGTGATCGCGGCTACCTTGGCCTCCTCGGCGTCGAGCCGCAGCGCCAGGGTAGCGGCTTGGGCCGCTTGCTCATGGATTCCGCCGAGAATTTCTTCCGCGAGGCCGGCTGTCTTGTGGTCGACCTCCGCGTTATCAGCGCACGCACGCCCCTTCCCGCCTTTTACCGCCATCTCGGCTACCACGAAACCGGCACTGCCCCTTTCGCTCCGGACGTACCGGTTAAGATCCCCTGCCACTACATTCTCATGTCCAAGACTCTGGATTAAACCTTCCCGCAGCTTTCCAATCCTTCCGGCTTCAGGCAAAATACCCCCCTCGTTCTGGGGGAACAATGAATCGCACTGTCGCAATTGCATCTGTTCTTTTTGTCTCCATTTCGCTTGCTCCTGTCGGCGACCATGTCATCGCCGACGAGCAGCCTCTCTTCGGCTACGCCGCTGAATCTTCCCGCACTGAACGCCAGTGGGAAGAAAAATTCCGCGCCATTCCCAGTCCGGAGAATCTCCGCGCTTACATGCAAAAGCTGTCCGCGCACCCGCACCACGTCGGCTCGCTGCCCGACAAAGAGAACGCCGAATGGATCGCCGCAAAATTCAAGGAGTTCGGCCTCGACACGCACATCGAGCAATTCGATGTCCTCTTTCCCACGCCCAAGGAACGCGTCGTTGAGCTTGTCGAAGGCGGCCCGAAGTTCGTTGCCAAACTCCAAGAACCCGCGCTTCCCCAGGACCCTACTTCAAATCAGCAAGCCGAGCAGCTTCCCACCTACAACGCCTACTCGATTGACGGCGACGTGGCTGCTCCTCTCGTCTACGTCAACTATGGAATCCCCGAGGACTACGAGCAGCTCGACCGCATGGGTATTTCCGTGAAGGGAAAAATCGTCATTGCCCGCTACTATCACTCCTGGCGCGGCATCAAGCCTAAGGTTGCCGCCGAGCACGGCGCTGTCGGCTGCCTCATATTCTCCGACCCGCATGAGGATGGATTTACCCAGGGAGAGACTTTTCCCGCCGGCCCTTTCCGCCCTCCCGATGGAGTCCAGCGCGGCAGTGTTGCGGACATGCCGTTTTATCCCGGTGATCCGCTTACCCCCGGAGTCGGGGCCACCAAAGACGCCAAGCGCCTGAAGATCGAAGACGCCCCTACAATCACGAAAATCCCAGTGCTCCCAATCTCCTACGCCGACGCCCAGCCGCTGCTCGCGGCGCTGACGGGCCGCGTCGCTCCGGAAGGCTGGCGCGGCGGCCTTGGAATCACCTATCACGTCGGCCCCGGCCCCGCGAAAGTTCACCTCAAGGTGAAATCGAATTGGAAAATCGAGCCTATCTACGATGTGATTGGAACAATTCAGGGCGCAACGTTTCCCGACGAGTGGGTGATTCGTGGCAATCATCACGACGGCTGGGTGAACGGCGCCGAGGATCCCATTTCAGGCCAGGTTGCGATCATCGAAGAGGCGCGGGCCCTCGGTGAGCTGGTCAAGTCCGGATGGAGGCCGAAGCGCACCATTATCTATTGCGCGTGGGACGGCGAAGAGCCCGGACTCCTCGGCTCGACCGAATGGGCCGAGCAGCACTATGACGAATTGCGCGCGCACGGCGTCGCGTACATCAATTCTGACGGCAATGGCCGCGGCTATCTTGGCATCGAAGGCTCGCACACGCTCGAAAAATTCAGCAATGATATCGCGCGCGAAATCTCCGACCCGGAAACCAAACTCACTGCGTGGAAGCGCCGGCAGCTTCGGGAAATTGCTGATGCCAAAACGGCGGAGCAGCGCGAAGAAATTCGCAAGCGTGCTGACCTGCGCATCCCTGCACTCGGCTCTGGTTCCGACTACACGGCATTCCTCCAGCATGACGGCGTGGCTTCTCTCAATATTGGTTTCGGTGGCGAAGACCAAGGCGGCATCTACCATTCCATCTACGACGATTTCTATTGGTTCACGCATTTCAGCGATACGGAATTTGTCTACGAACGTGCGCTCGCGCAGACTGGCGGCACCGCCATCATGCGCTTGGCGGATGCCGACCTTCTCCCCTTTGAGTTCAACAATTTTGCGGACACCGTCCAGACCTATCTCAAGGAATTGAAAACTCTTTCGCAGAAAATGCAGGACGACATCAAGGAACGCAACAAGGAAATCGAGGAAGGCGTTTTCAAGGCCACCGACGACCCCAGGCGCCCGCTCGTGGCGCCCCCCGTGGAAGCCGTTCCGCCGCATTTGAATTTCGCGCCAATGGAGAACGCCGTGGACTCACTCACGCGCAGCGCGGCGGAGTATCGCAAGGCGCTCGATCAGGTGAATGCCAATCGCGGCGCTGTGCTGGCGTCCGCCTCTGTCGCCGAAGTCAACAAATTGCTCATGGAAACCGAGCGCAAACTAACGAATACCGACGGTCTCCCGAATCGCCCGTGGTTTAAACACCAGCTTTACGCTCCGGGTTTTTACACAGGCTATGGTGTCAAGACCGTGCCGGCTGTTCGCGAAGCCATCGAGCTAAAAAAATGGAAGCAGGCGGACGAAGCAATCGTTGTCGTCTCACATGTGTTGCAGGATGAGGCTGCGACAATCTCTTCCGCCGCGTCTAAATTGACGGCGGTGGCCGCACGCTGATCCGGAAAGAGCCCGGCCATTCCTTCCTATAACCTCGCAATCGTTGGCTTTGGCAACGTCGGCAGGGAGTTTCTGCGTTTGCTTGTCTCTAAGGAGACCGAGCTTCGCCGCCGTTATGACGTGCGCTGGCGGCTCACGGGCGTGGCCACGCGCCGCTCCGGCTGGGTAGCCGACCCCGACGGTCTGAATCCTCTCGCCATCCTCAATGCCCGCTGGCCTGCCCCTTCTCCCCAACCATGCCGTGATGTCCGCGATTGGCTCGAAAGAACCCGCGCGGATGTTTTGTTCGAGGCTAGTTCTCTGGATGTGCAAACCGGTCAGCCCGCAATCGACCATCTGAAAGCCGCTCTCGAACTCGGAGCACATGTCATCACCGCAAACAAAGGTCCCATCGTACATGCCTTTCGCGAACTCACGGCTCTCGCTCACGAAAAAAAGAGAAAGTTTCTTTACGAAGCCACGGTCATGGATGGCGTACCGATTTTCTCGCTGTTTCCGCTGGGTTTGCCCGCGACAACTCTGCTGGGATTCTCAGGCGTCCTCAACTCCACAACCAATGTCGTTCTCACGGAAATTGAAAAAGGCCGCTCGTTCGACGACGCCGTCAGACGCGCTCAGGCCCTGGGCGTCGCGGAATCGGATCCGGCGGCGGACCTCGACGGCTGGGATGCGGCGGTAAAAGTGGTCGTGCTGGCTATCGTCCTGATGGGCGCGCCTGTGAAACTGGACCAAGTGCAGCGCACCGGCATCCGCGAACTTAAAGAAGATAAAATCCGTTCCGTGCGCTCGGCGGGCATGCGTTACAAGCTCGTTTGCCGCGCTGAACGCCGCGGCGACGGTGTGGTTTGCACCGTGCAGCCCGAGTTGCTGCTGGTTTCCGATCCGCTCGCCAATCTGGAAGGCACGAGTTCCGCGATTCGTATTGATCTTGATGTATTCAGCCTATCGCTTGTCGAACACAATCCACGCGTCGAAGCCACCGCCTATGGCCTGCTTGCGGATTTTCTACGCGCCGTCCAGCCGTAGTGTCAACTGGCGTGTGTGCTCATGGCTCAGCGGGTGTACCGCGCCGCATACGCGGGCGTGGGAATTGCTGGATCGCACTTCTCATCTCGGATTGGCGCGCCCGGCGTGAGATGTAGTGGGATCACCCCTGCCCACACTGGAAGGGCATAGTCCGCGGCGTCGTCCTCCGGCGGGCCGCTGCGCATCTTGGCGGAGACTTCCGTAAGCGCCAGGCGCAGAACGCTCGTCGCTTTCAATTCTTTTTCGTTGGGTTGCCGCGCGTCTTTCCAGCGCCCGGCGATTATCTTTTCCGTGAACGCGTGCAGCGCTTCTAGTTTTTCTTCCGGTGCGTCGACTAGCGTGGCTTTGCCGAGTGCCACCACGGAGCGGTAGTTCATCGAGTGGTTGAAAACAGAGCGTGCGAGAACGAAGCCATCGATAAGAGTGACCGTCACGCAAACGGAAATTCCGCTGCTCACGTTGCGCAACATTCGGCTCGCGGCCGAGCCGTGGAAATAAATCGCGTCACCAACGCGCGCGAACAGCGTGGGAATAACGTAGGGTTGGCCATCGACAGAAAATCCGACGTGGCAAACGTAGCCTTCGTCGAGGATTTTGTAAATTGTTTCGCGATCGTAGGCGCCGCGGTGCGCTTCGCGCACTACGCGGGTACGCTCCGTCGGCGGAATGGATTCGGGCACGTCACACCTCATAGAGAAGCATGGCGCGGGGCTGGCCGCCTCGCGGCCGCCCATTTGATTTATAGCCGGCGCCAAAGCGGCATGAGTGAGGAACAACCGCAAGTATCGTATCACGGGCGAACCGGGGCAAAATCGGCGCGGGCAAGGAGCCCGAGAAAACGTGGTCCCAATTTGGATGCTACGCCTTACAACGACCGCGCCACGTATGAGAAACTAGCGGACCTGAGATCGTGACCATTTGTGATTGGGAAAGAGACGATGAGCACACCAGTGATGCATAGCGCCGAAACAAAATCATTTGATATCGCCTGGGTGAGGGAACAATTTCCTTCGCTGAGTTTGCAGTACCACCGCCACGGCTTCGCCTTTCTGGATGGCCCGGCGGGCACGCAAGTCCCCAAGCAGGTCATGGACGCGGTGCAATATTATTTTCTGGGTGCCAATGCGAATACCTACGGCGCGTTTCTCACCAGCCGGCGAACCAACGAAATGATTGTGTCTGCCCGCGCCGCGATGGCCGATTTTTTCAATTGTGATCCGAATCAGGTGGTCTTCGGTCAGAACATGACGACCATCACGTTTGCGCTGGCGCGCGCCATTGGGCGGGAACTGAAACCCGGCGATGAAATTGTTGTTACCACACTGGACCACGACGCCAACGTCGCGCCGTGGCGCGCGCTCGAAGAAAAAGGTGTGGTCATCCGGCAGGTGGACATTCGCGAAGCCGATTGCACGCTGGATCTCGACGATTGTGAGCGCAACATTACCGCGAAAACGAAACTGGTTGCCGTGGGATATGCCTCCAACATGGTGGGCACGATCAATCCAGTCGTTGAAATCACAAAACTCGCGCATGCGGCGGGCGCGCTGATGTTTGTCGATGCCGTACATTTCGCGCCACACGGGCTGATTGACGTGAAAGCCATCGACTGCGATTTCCTGGTGTGTTCCCCCTACAAGTTTTTCGGGCCACACATGGGAACGCTGTATGGGAAGCGCGAGCATCTGGAGAGATTCATGCCGTACAAGGTGCGTCCGGCGACGAACACATCTCCCGAATGCTGGGAAACCGGAACGCAGGTGCAGGAGTTAATTGCGGGAATTGGCGCCGCCGTGGATTACATCGCTGAGCTGGGACGGCACTGTAACCCAACCGTGAAGACCCGCCGCGAAGCACTGCAGGCCGCCTATCGCGCAACCCACCAGTACGAGACCGGATTGCTGTCTCGTCTAATCGCCGAACTGCAGACCATTCCCGGCCTGCGCATTTTCGGCATCACCGATCCGAAACGCTTCGATGAGCGCTGCTCGACTCTTTCTTTCCGTCTCGGCGACCACCATCCGACCAAAATTGCGGCGTTTCTCGGCGAACGCGGAATCTTCACCTGGGACGGGAATTTTTATGCGTTGAATCTTTCCGAACGCCTCGGCGTGGAACAACACGGCGGCGTCCTGCGCATCGGCCTCGTGCACTACAACACTGCGAAAGAAGTGGATCGGCTACTGGCGGCGCTGCGAGAATTCGCAGCGCGGTAGTAGTGGAACAGGCATTCCTGCCTGTTCTGTTTTAGCAATCAATCTTAGATGTAAATGCGCGGGAAAGGACGGCAAGATGACAGGCAGGAATGCCTGTCCTACTAGAACCCGATGAGTAAGCGACCGAAACCAATTGTGTTGACTATTCTGGATGGATGGGGATACCGCGCGGAAACGAAAGGGAACGCGATTGCGTTGGCGCGGAAGCCGGCGTACGACGACCTGATCAAGAGATTTCCCAACACTTTGATTCACACTTCCGGGCCATTTGTCGGTTTGCCGGAAGGACAAATGGGCAACAGCGAAGTGGGGCACATGAACATGGGCGCGGGGCGCATCGTGCACATGGACATTACGCGGATCGACCTGCTGATCGCCAACAAGCAATTGCAGAACGTGCCGCTGTTTCAGCAAGCGATGGAGCACGGGCGGGCGCGGCAATTGCATTTTGCTGGATTGTTGAGCGATGGCGGCGTGCACTCGCACATTCAGCATTTATTTGCGCTGCTGGAAATGGCCAAACAGCAAAAAGTGGAAAAGGTGTTTGTGCACTGCTTCATGGACGGGCGCGACACGCCGCCGAACAGCGGGCGCGACTACGTCCGGCAGTTGCAACAAAAAATGCGGGAGTTAGGCGTAGGCGAAATCGCCACGCTGGTCGGGCGTTACTACGCGATGGACCGCGACAATCGTTGGGAGCGCATCGAGTTGGCTTATCGCGCGCTGGTTCACGGCGAAGCGGAAACGCGGACGGATGATCCCATTGCAGCGTTGCAGCGCAGTTACGAAGCAGACGTAACGGACGAATTTATCAAGCCAATTGTGGTGACGAGGGGAAGCGGAGGTTCAACCGCGCCGGTTGGGCTGATTCGCGACGATGACGCCGTGATCTTCTACAATTTCCGCGCAGATCGCGCGCGGCAGATGACCTACGCACTTGCCGCGCCGGACTTCGACAAGTTTGTTGATGCGAAGCGACCGAAGAATCTTTTCTACGTGGGGATGACGCAGTACGACAAGAAGTGGCCGTGGCTGAAGTACGTGATTGCGCCGGAGAAACTGGAACACATTCTGGCGCACGTGTTTGCGGAACTTCAGTACAAGAATTTGCGCACAGCCGAGACCGAAAAATACGCGCACGTGACGTATTTCTTCAATGGCGGCGTGGAGAAGCCGTTTGCCGGAGAAGAACGGATTCTCGTGCCATCGCCGAAGGTAGCGACCTACGACTTGAAGCCGGAAATGTCCGCGTCGGGAATTACAGACACGGTGCTCAAAGCAATCGAGAAAGGCGAGTTCGACGCCATCATCATGAATTACGCGAATGCTGATATGGTGGGCCATTCGGGCAAACTGGAAGCGGCAATCAAGGCCGTCGAAGCGGTCGACGCGGGACTGGCGCGGATTTATCAGGCACTGAAACCGCGCGGAGGCGTGTGGATTATTACCGCGGACCACGGGAACGCGGAGACCATGATTGATCCCGTGAATGGCGGTCCGCACACGTATCACACCACGAATCCCGTGCCGCTGATTTTGGTGAGTGACGATGACAAGCTACGTTTGAAGTCGGGCGGTTCGCTGCGGGACATTGCACCAACAATGCTGAGCGCCCTCGGCCAGCCTCGCCCCGTCGACATGACCGGTGCCGATTTGCGCATCGTTTCATGATTTCGACCATGAGCCGCACAACACCTTCAGAAACAAAGCTTGTCGTCTGTGTGTGGCACCCGTTCACGGAGTGGCGGCCGAAGCCAGCGATGGCGGAGGCCATTCGAAAGCGCTGGCCGGAGATGTGTGTTTTGCATCTGCCGAACTACGACCAGTTGCCCGGTGAATTGCCGGATACGGACATTTTCGTGGGCTACTCGTTGCGCGCGGAGCAATTGAAAGGCGCGAAAAAGCTGAAATGGATTCACTCGACCGCGGCGGGCGTGGCGCAATTGATATATCCGGAGCTTCGGGATTCCGGAATCATGGTGACCAATCCCAGCGGAATTTTTTCCGTGCCCATGGCGGAGCACACCATGGGATTGTTGCTGGCGCTGGCGCGGAATTTTCCGGATTCGGTGCGGGGACAAGACCGCGGGAAATGGGCGCAGCAGGAAATTTGGGACAAGCCGCAGCATTTGACGG
>WNFJ01144699.1_pt1 | contig 11538 bp, 5 predicted proteins | sample 5400461 | NCBI WGS metagenome assembly WNFJ01 (sample SAMN13153349, study PRJNA577476) | soil metagenome | isolation source: 115 cm saprolite on Douglas fir-dominated hillslope | place: USA:California | collected 2013-09-17 | reverse complement strand
AAATCTTAGGAGCCTTCTGGGTCCAGCACTGGTTTACCGCGGCAAGACACCACTGGGCGCTCTGACGCGATGCGCGAATCGGTTGTCCGTCCACCAATAGGAAAATTGGGTTGGTGTGTGAAGAACCCAGAATACGCACTGCTAGCCAGCTGCTGCGTTCCATGGATGCGTCAAAAGAGACATCCTGAATACTTCCATCCGCGACGATGTTCTTCCGCGCAACCGGTTTCCCATTCATCACCAACTCAACGGGCACTTCGCGCGTGCTTCCGATGCGCGCCCGTTCGACGTGCCAGTAAGGTGTTTGATCTATCGGTCGATCATGGATGTTGTCCGCTGCGCCGTTGTCTGTGCTAAGAGCAGCCCTCCAGAAATAATTCCCGCGGTCAGAAGGGATGTTGTCGGTTCCCGACGCAACGGGGTTGAGGTAAGCCGAAACCTTCACTCGAGCGTGCACTGTCCCTTTTCGCGTCAGCTTCACCTCGCTCGCGTTCGTTCCTACCTCGATGTTGTTCACGCTGAAATCCATGAGATGGCTCCTGCCATCGGAAACGTAGCTTCGGCCGGCGCGCAGCGCCTCCACCCAGCCGCTATAACTGAGCGGCCCGCCAACTTTGGCGTAGACACGACCCTGCCCGACGCGGGCGTCGGTGATGCAAGGGAAATCTGTCTCTCCGGAGATGCGCGTCCGGAACCCGACATTCAGCGTGTGATACCAAATATTGAGTTCCCAGGGGTAGGGTGTATCCATAGTGGAAATGAAATCGACCGCGTCGGGATGCGTCACATCCACGATGTATTCGTTAGCCCCAATGGAGTCGAAGCCCGGAATTTCGTAATTTGGAAGTTCGCGCGACTTCACTGCAAGTCCCCAACCAGAGTGCGCAAAGCCCGCCAAAGCTCCCTGGGATTTCGCCCATCGCAAAACAGGCAGATCCCAGGTGGGCCATTGCTCGATCCGCGCGCAATGTGGATAATCCTGATTCGTTAGCCCGAGCAACACCAAATGCCCAGCGTGGCTCGATGGGAACCCGGAAACTTCCAGGTCGTAGTGCATCAGCCGATCCGGCTTCGAGAGGGGATGATCCTTGCCGCTGAAAAACTGTTTCTGATAGTAGTAACAGGGTCCCCACGTTAGCACGGCGCCCACGTTCAATTTCTCGCCCTGGATTTGGCGCACCATATCATCCGGTTGCACGCCTTCGGTGGGATTCTGGTAGTGCGAGCAGCCCGCGGCGTGCACGTGATGGTCGCCGGAATACCAGCGGTATTTCGCAGGGTCAATCCAACGCTGCATGGTGAATGAAACTTCGTTTGGGCCCGTCGTGGTTACCTCTACTTGTTTCGTTTGCGCGTGATATTCAGGTCCCATTGATGAGGTCACGGTGTAAGAACCCGCCGGCACCAGAATCGTGTCGCCGTTCTCACGATAGACCTGCGGTTGGAAAAAGAGGTCGGGTGCCAAACGCTTTGCAGGATTCGGATAGAGGCGGCCTAAAGCGTCGCGGATGGTGAAAGCTGCCATCGACGGTGCGCCGTTCTCGTCGCGGACCCAAAGCCGCAACGGACGTGCGGGTAGAGCTGTGAAGACAACGACCATCTCATTGCGAAAGCCGATGTCCTGAGTGCCCTGGCCGACGTTGAAGGAAATCTTGGCGGAGCGCTGCCCTTGGTCGCGGCTATAGATCTCAAGTAAGCGGTATTCGAGCGGCAGGCCGGAGAGTTTCTCGGACATGGGATCCTTGTCGTAGAGTTCGCCGTCCATCCAGCGGTCTCGCACATCGGCTGGCGAGAGCCTCTTGGCCGGCTCCGAGCTTCCGTCCGATCGAACGAATACCGGAAGTGCGTTTGGGCTCTCCGCCTCGAGTTTTGCCGTGACGCCCGCTTTGTTGATGACCTTCACCAGGAAGACGCGCGTCCCAGCCTCGACGAGTTCGGGCTGCGCCGGACCGAGCCGCACCTTGACGCGACTTTCTGGATTGATGTCGACGACGGCGAGTACGTACTTGTCTAGGATTTGTTCCAGCTGCGCGATTGCGGTGGCCTCATCCGCATTGCCGATGGCGCGATTGACTGCGTCCGCATCATTCTGTGCGAGCGGCTGGCCGAGATAAGCAAGGCTCGTTTCCACTTGACGCACCTGCTGTGCAAAGGGCTGAAGGGGAACCCGCGTCTGCGCGGCGAGGGGCAAAGCAATCATCGCTTGAAGCAGAATCCAAATCAGATTAGAAGTGATTCCGAAGATGCGTGCTGGCGGACGAGAATTTCTATATTCCATGGCAGGCCTGCCTCCTCGTTGCGGGTCATTGTGCGCGAGAAGACGGCGCCACACAAGTGCCGCGAGACGCCCGTCTCTCACCAGTGCATATCGACTGGCAAATCGTAGAAGTGGTTGTCTATTCAGCCTTTCGATTCGTGCCGCCTCGCTTTAAGTCCCGGATTGTCGGCAATCCGGAAGTAATCCAAATGGTCTGCAGAGCAAATCGGTAACGAGAAGTCGGCTTCTCTCCAGCGATTGATCGCTCACTGCTGGCGCGTTTCTCGGTACCAATCTCGACGGGCGGCGCGAAATCCGCGCCATCTCCGCCACGTCCTGCGGCATGGCGAGGCTCACGCCGCCAAGGGATGGACTGCGTTCGGTACTTCGCTTACGCGAAATTCGTTATTTCTGAGGGCCACTGGATTGATTCGAAGCGGCTGCAACGGCTGTGGTCAGCGGTTTCGTTGGCAGGATCTGACTTGCGGACAGGCTAAGCCAGTCTTCAAAGCGCGTCTCGCCGAGTGGCGCGCCATCGCCGGGAAGGAGTGTGTTCTCGCTAAGCTTCACGCCGTAGTAGGGCGCCTGCGGGTCCGCGACAACCTCGCGCGGATCCTTTCGTGCGGCTAGAAATTGCCGGACGAGTTCATCGAGACGAAACTTGTCCGGCCCTCCTACTTCCACGGTACCATTCACTGGTGCGCCCGTCGCGATCCGGCCTACCGCGGCATGAAGCAGTTGTACGTCAGCGATCCCGATGGCTACAGCCTGTGCTTTCAGTGGCCGGCTAAGTAACGAGTCGCGATTTGCTTAGGCGCAATGGCGTGGATTAGACGAGTGCATGATGCTTCGCCTGCGCGCTATGATGCAGCGGTCATGCCGGACACCTTAACGCCGCCCGTTCGAAATCATTCCATGTTGTCGCTGTTGCTGCTGGCCATTCTGATTGTTGTGGCGGCAATTTTGCGGGTGCTTGCGACACATAATGATGTGTGGCTGGACGAGATTATTTCACTGGGAATCGCGAATCAGGTGAAGTCGCCCTGGCAAATCTTCAGCGGCGTACACAATGACAACAATCACTACCTGAATACACTGTACCTGTATTTCATGAGAGGGCAGAGTTACGGGCCTGTGTATCGATATTTGTCTGTGCTGTTTGGAGTGGCACTCGTCCCGACGGGGTATTGCCTGCTGGCGCGGCGGTCCCGTGTGGAAGCGATGATTTTCGCGGGGCTGCTCGCGTGTTCCTATCCGCTGATTCATTTTTCTTCGGAAGCGCGCGGGTACAGTGGAGCGTTGCTTGGCTCGCTGATGGCATGCGCAGCGTTGACGCGGTGGCTGGCGCAGGAGGGGATGGGGAGGCAATCTCTTTGGATGGGGCTGACGTACGGATTGGCCCTTGTACTAGCGGTCTTGTCGCACTTGACGGCTTGTTTGATTTGGTTCCCCTTAGCAGGGGGATCGCTCCTGATTCTCATGCGGAGGCCAAGCCGAATGAAATCGGTGTTGCAGTGGATCGGCCTAAACTTGCTGCCGGGGAGCGTTTTAGCGGCACTCTATTTCTTGGACCTACGGCATCTGACGCCGTTGGGCGGGCCGCCGATGACCTTGGCGCACGGGCTCGGGCGGTTGCTGGCGTTGTCTCTTGGGTGGCCCGCGAAGGATGCGGCGACGGTTTTGATTGTGCTGGTGCCGCTGGTGGGACTAACCGTGCGGCAGTTGGCGCTTGTGCGGAAATCAGGGGATCCCTTGTGGATTTTGCTGCCGCTGATTTATGTGATGCCGCTGGTATGCATGTTGTGCATTCGGCCGGCGTTTTTTTCTCCGCGCTATTTCCTGGTGATCGTGCCGTTTCTGTATGTGCCGGCGGCGATGCTGTTGGCGCGGCTGGTTCGGGCACGAATGGGACGTGAGGCGCTCGCGGTGGTGTTAGCGCTGTTCGCAGCAGGGCAGGCGTATCTTTACGCGGAGTTTCTGCGAGTGGGCCGTGGACAGCTCACAGCGGGGCTGCAATACATGATGGCGCGTACGCCGTCGCCCGAGTTGGGGGTGGCGTCGAATCAGGATTTTCGGGCGATTATGGAGCTAAGTTATTTTGCGCCGCGCGTGCTGAAGGATCGGGAACTCTCATATGTCACGGTGCAGAATCAGGGACGGATTCCGGCGGATTGGTACATCCTTCACGGGGAAGGCTACGATCCTCCGGGGCCAGCCTCGCTTCATTTGCCGGACCATCCGGCATGGTATCGAGTGGCGTATTTTGGGGCCTCGGAGCTTTCAGGACAGGCGTGGACGATTTATAGCCATCAGCCCATTCCGTAAGGATCATTTCAATTGACATCGTGAGGTGGGTAGGAAGCGACGCGTCATTATTACCGCTATTGCGCTCGAACAAATACGACTGCGAGATGGTCCTTGTAAGCAACGCGGTATCTTGAGTCGCTCTCTAGAGCAGAAGCAAGTGGGGCAGAACGCTCCAGAAGCACAAAGTTGGCGCGGGCAAGATCGGGATCATTTTGCCAGCCGATGGCGTTGACGGTATTGACCGAGCGTGTCGTCAACTCATCTCCATAGGCATTCACGCGGGGATCCATCGAGACGAGGTGCTCGCGCAGGTTGAAAATCAGGAAGCCACCCCAGTTAAAACTGTTGTACATCGGCCCTGGCAAACGAGAGTCGCGCACGAACTCAGTCGCCCGGATGGGATAGACGTGATCGATGATGGTCATCAGCGCGGGAGAACTAATGCCCTGGCGGATGGCCATGCCGAAGGACAGCACGAGCGCCGCGACGGCGGCCGAGACGTAAATCGAGTTGGTGACCAAGAGAGCGCGCTTCTGGCCATCGGGCTGTGAAGTTGCCGGCGGCCGCGTTTGCCCCACGGCTTCCGCAAGTACGAACGCCGCAACAATGGAAACAAACCAGGCATCACGCAAGGAACGAAACGAAACCAGCGCCGTAACGAGGAGCAGCAGGGGCCGAAAAAGATCCCGGCCACGGGAACGTCCGAGCACAAAGCAGGCAGCGAGCACCAGGAAAAGTTCGACGTAGTGTTCCGGCCGGCGGAAGTTCATGGCCAGCATTTCCTGGATGAATTGGTATTGGGCGGCGTGCACCACATAGCCGAACACTTCTTTGTAGGGATAGGCCCAATTGGGTCCGAGGCAGGAGGCTATAAAAGCGGCGGCCAATATGGTGAGGAGCCTTGGTGTAGAAGTCGCGCGCGAATCGAGGGGGAGCCAATTTCGCGCGGCCACAGCTACGATTCGTGTCCCAACATATAGGGCGAGGACGAAGAGTCCGTGGATAAATTGGATGTGAAAGTTCGCCCAGAGGAAAAAAAGAGGTACGGTCCAGAAGAGCAGCTTGTCATCTTTTTTACGCTCCGCCTCGAAGATCAGCAGCAGCTCCAGGGTAAAGAAAAGCAAAGTAAACAACAGGGAGCGCAGCGGATTCACATAGAAAGCGTAGATGGCAAGCGCGGCGATCAGCCAGGACCACCAAAAGCTACGAGCAAAATGGCGAATGGCGAGCAGAAACGTCAGGGAAAGCAGGACCTGCAGACAGATCAGAAAGCCGGGGATTCCCGGCAGGCCGAAGCGATGCTGCACGCCGGACACGATTACATCAAAGAGCCAGCTATAAGCAATCCACGGGCGCTCGCTATGCTGGGAAAATATGGCGTATCGAGGCACGGTATGGTTCGCGAGGATCCAATCCCCGGTGCGAATGTGCCACCAGATGTCCGGGTCTACCACCGAGGCCCACGTTCGAATGGAATAATAAGGAGCGATCAAGAGAGCCAGCGTGGCGGCGGCCCATTGAGCGATGGACGACACGGCGGAACGCATGTCCTGACTCCCAGGGAAAGAAGCAGCATGGCGGCGGGCGGCCGTTATTCGAATGATTCTTCCCCGCGCCTCGAGAAGAATAACATTCCAAGAAGGACTCGATTCCAGGGTTCCACCGACTTGTTCGGGTTGGTCAACAATGGGTCTGGATTTCCTGTTCCATCCATACAACCGGCGAGGATGGCGAAATAGCTACGCCTGTATCACTAGTGTGTTGCGCCCCTTTTTGCGTGGAGCCTATACTGGCGGAGATTCGGGGAGTTCGTGAGAATCGGGCGAATTTGTGTTTCTAGGCGAATATCTGCCCGCCAGGGGAGGGTGCGAGCATTGCAAGTCCTAGAATCAGCAGGGGAGAGGAAGTGACACGAGTGGAGGAAGTGAATCAGTTCCCAGCCGTGGACCGCCGCCGCAATCCCGCGGTGCCGTCGGAAGGAGAAGTTGCCGTCTTCCAGGAGTTGGGGAAGGCGCTCACGTCTTCGTTGGAACTCGATCAAGTTCTCCGGACGATCATGGAGAAGATCGATGAGTTCTTGCGCCCGGATAACTGGTCACTGCTGCTGTTGGATGAGGACAAGCAGGAACTCTACTTTGAGTTGGCGGTCGGAAAAGCCTCCCAGGCGCTGAAGGACGTACGCATCAAGATGGGACAGGGGATCGCGGGCTGGGTAGCGCAGCACGGGGAGACCGTGGTGGTCCCGGATACTACCAAGGACACGCGATTCTTCTCAAAGGTGGATGAGAAAACCAAGACCGAGACGCAGTCCATCGTGGCCGTGCCGGTGAGGTTTCGCGACACTTGTCTGGGAGTCATCGAGTTGATCAATTGCATGGGGCCGGACGGATTCGATCCCCGGGACCTAAAGCTGCTCGAGGCGCTATCGGATTTCGCCGCGATCGCGCTGGAAAACGCCCGGCACGTAAAGAAGATTCACGAACTGACGATCACGGACGATTGCACGACACTTTATAACGCGCGGCACATGGGCTTCATCCTGGAGACGGAGATCTACCGTTCGCAGCGCTATAGCTACGAGTTCTCCATCGTTTTCATCGACCTGGACCATTTCAAGCAGGTGAACGACACCCACGGGCATCTGGTAGGTTCGCGGCTGCTGGCGGAGATCGGGAATGCGTTGAAGGAGCATTGCCGGCTGATCGATTACGCGTTCCGCTATGGCGGGGATGAATTTGTGATCCTGCTGCCGCAGACTTCGAAAGACAACGCGCTGAACGTGGCGCGGCGTTTACACAAACTGATCCGCGAGGGCACCTGGCTGACGCAGGGGGGGTTGAACATCCGGCTGACGCCCAGCGTGGGCGTGGCCTCCTACCCCGTGGATTCACGAACCAAGGAAGGATTGCTGCACCTCGCCGATGAGGCTATGTACCTGGTGAAAAATACCAAGCGCGACAGCGTCGCTGCCGCGAATATCGGAATTTTGCCGGATTCGGTGGCCAGCGCCGAGTCGGCGAGCTAGCGGCCTTACCCTACCCTTGTTCTTCCTTTACTTAAGGCGCAGAGATTCCTCAAAACGAACCTTCTGCTAATTTAAACCGCACTCTTCTCAGCGGTCCGGCCGCCCGTGGGCTTTGGTTTGTTTACACGAATTTCTCAATCAAGTAATTTTAGTGATGGCCGAATCCGAGTAAAAGGACGAGGTCCAAGTGCTCTATCAACTGCTAAGGAGGTTTCCATGAAAAGGTATCTTGGAGACGCAAAGAAGGCCCAAGTTCCGGTGCTAGAAAAGAATTCAAGGAAGGGGTGGCGGCGAGTCCTTGCTTCGGCAACGGCCGTCCTTTTCCTGCTCTACCCGGTCGCTCCGGCTTCTCTCGCGCAGCCAATCCCGGCGAAGGGGGCGAGTCATTCGGCTGCGTCACCCCGCTCGCAAGGCGGATGCACCTTGAATTCGCCGCGGGGAAACATACAGCATGTTATTTATATACAGTTCGATAACACGCACTTCATGCGGGATAATCCGAACGTACCCTCGGACTTGGAATTGATGCCGCATCTCTTGAATTTCATTGAAGGGAGCGGCGTTATCCTCACGAATCACCATACACCGCTAATCTCCCACACGGCGAACGACATTCTCACGTCGCTCACGGGCGTCTATCCGGATCAGCACGGTGTGCCGGTGGCGAACAGTTTCCGGTATTTCAATCCGAATGGAACCAGCAACCTGGGGGTTTCGTTCGCGTACTGGACGGCGCCTATATTTGACCCGACCACTTCCGCACCCACGGACACAAAGTACAACATGTTAACGGCGGCGGGGCTGAACGCACCGGCACCGTGGGTCACCGTGGGTTCCTTATACGCGGGCGGGATGCAATTTCGGGGCGGTGGCGACGGCTAACACGATTCTGGAAAACACCGCCATTGATATCCCTACTGTATTTGGAGCAGGTTCGGCCGAGGCGAGTGAGGTCGCCACGAATTCCAAACAAGCTTTCGCGGATTTTGTAGGGATTGGGATCCACTGCGCGGCAGGTGCTGCGCTGTGCTCTGCCGGAAACAGCGGCCGACCGGATTTGCTGCCGGACGAACCGGGCGGGTATTTGGGCTTCAACGGCTTATTCGGGCACAAATACGTTGCGGCGCAGATCAGCCCGGGCGCACCGTTGACAGACTTGAATGGAAACGTCATTCAGGACGCAAGCGGGCACGTTGGATTTCCGGGATTTGATGGAATGGCAGCCGCGGTGTCCCTCGGTTATGTTGCTGCGCTGCAGGAGAATGGGGTTCCCGTCACATACGCGTACATTTCCGACGCACACGACAAGCATCCCAGCGGCGGAGCCTACGGACCGGGTCAAGCCGGATACGTTGGCGCGTTGCAGGCGTATGACGCCGCTTTCGCGACCTTTTTCGACCGACTGGCGACAGACGGCATCGATCAGAGCAACACCCTCTTCGTTTTCACTTCTGATGAAGGCGACCACTTTGCCGGTGGAGCGCCAAGTCCGGCAGGGTGTGACGGAGTAACCATACCTTGCACGTACAGCCAGATCGGGGAGATCAACGCGAACTTGGCGGGATTGCTGGCGACGGAGCAAGGCATCACTACACCGTTCAAGGTTCATTCGGACTCCGCGCCGGCAGTCTATATCACTGGGAACCCCGCCCCCACGGCGAGCGTCACGCGCGCCTTTGAGCGCGCTTCCGGCAAACTTACGGCCGTGAACCCAATCACTGGAAACACAGACACCATTACGCAGGCTTTGGCGGATCCTGTGGAGATGAAGCTGCTTCACATGATTACAGATGATCCCGCAAGGACGCCGACGTTTGTCCTGTTTGCCGATCCAAACTATTTCCTGTTTGCTGGCGCGCCGAACTGTAATTCACCGTGCGCGCTCGAGCAGCCCGGATTTGCGTGGAATCACGGCGACTTTCAGCCAGACATCACCACAACGTGGCTGGGACTGGTTGGTCCTGGAGTGGATCAAGCAGGAATTGACAATACGACCTGGTCCGACCACACGGACATTCGTCCCACAATGCTGGTTTTGGTCGGCCTCACGGACGATTACCAGCACGAAGGTCGGGCGCTCACCGAAAAGCTTGACGGCTGGGCGCAGCCCGCGGCGGTAAAGAAGGGCGGCAATTTCGTCCTTCTGGCCCAGGCGTTCAAACAAATCAACGCTCCACTTGGTGCTCTGGGACTGGCAAGCCTGCAAGCTTCGACGGTGGGCTTGGAAAGCAGCGATTCCGGAGATGCTACCTATGCCAGGATCGAGAACCAGCTCGCTTCGTTTACAACGCAGCGCGACGCTCTGGCGGCGCAGATTCTTGCGCTCCTGGAAGCGGCGGAGTTCAACAATCAGCCGATCCCAGATCAGCAGGCTGCCAGCCTGATTCAGCAGGCAAACGCTTTGCTCTCGAGCGTGCAGGCCTTTGCGAATAATCCATAGAAGCAACTTTTCAAACATCAGAGTAAAGCACAAAAACCGGAGGCTTGCGGTAACTCCCGCAGCCTCCGGTTTTAATTTGCCGAGCGCGCCCACTGAAGCGCCGGCGCGTTGTCAGGTCCATTCCGCTCTCCTATACTCAATTTCATGAGAAGAAGCGAAGCGGCGAAGTATGCACGCTGGTCCGCCGCGGCGGCGTTGCTGCTGGCAAGCCTTACGGCCGGGGTGTATCTCGAGCGCAAATTCGTTGCCTATCGCGAGAAGCAAAAAGCGCCTCCGCCCGCTCCGAAAGATGTAACACGGCTGTCAAGCGGACTGACGTTCTCCAAGGGGGAGGGAACTCAAAAGATTTTTACCGTGGAAGCGTCGAAGGTGACGGATTTCAAGAGCAAGGACGCGAGCCTATTGGAAGACGTGAAGATCACTATCTTCGGAAAGCGGGGAGACCGGCATGACACAATGCATACCCAGAGCTGCCAATACGAAAGTGTGGGCGGCGGCATCGTTTGCAGTGGCGCAGTGCAGATTGATATCGAGAGCGCGGCGGACGGAGAGCGGGCAGCGAAGAATCCCGCTGGAACTGCAGGCCGGAAGGTGCATGTGGAGACGAGCGGCGTGACCTTTAACCGGGCCAGCGGGATGGCGCAGACCGACCAGCCGGTTAGGTTTGTCTTTCAGAGTGGGAGCGGCGAGGCAGTGGGAGTCGAGTATCACTCCGAAGAAGGGGCGATGCGTTTGCTCAAAGATGTGCGCCTGTCGTTGCTGGCGCCGCCCGGAAACGGTACCGCAGGGAGAAAGACTGCGACCGCGGGTTCGCAAGAACCCGTTCGTGTGACGGGAAAGAGCCTCGATTTTGAGCGGGACTCCCGGATAATGCATCTTCACGGACCGGTGGAGGCGGAAACTCACACGGCGCATTTGCATGCAGGCGAGCTGACGCTCACGCTGGACGCGGCGTTTCGCGCCGATAAACTTGTAGCTGCGCCGGGACCGAATGGTGAAAATCCGGAACTGCGATCCCAGGGCTCCAAGGGCTCTACGGATTTGCTGGCGAAGACAATCACCGCACAATTCGCCCCCGAGGGTTGGCTGACGAGAATCGAGGGCGCGGGAGATGTACACGGTTCGCGGCGCAGCGGAAAGGTAAACCAGCCGAGAGAATTGAACTTGAAAGGCAGCGTGCAGTTGCAAACACACGCAGACACGTCCGGCGAGTCTAGAATGCTGCAGACAAGCGAATTACTCGTGGAATTCGCCGAGGGAAAAAAAAGCCAGGGCAGTAAACCCTCACGGGCGGAGACCCTCGGCCCAGGGAAAATCGAATGGACAGAGCCCGCGCCGCAGACCGGGGTTCCTGGAACAATTGCGGCCAACGAGACCGGGCGGACCCAACTGCAGGCGGACAAGCTCGAAGTGGAATTCGGAGAGGAGGGTAAAGCCAACAAGTTGGTTGCGACGGGCAGGGTATTGACCGAGCGCGCCATGGCTGGAAAACCTTCGCAGACGGCGACT
>WNFJ01674113.1_pt1 | contig 11539 bp, 11 predicted proteins | sample 5400461 | NCBI WGS metagenome assembly WNFJ01 (sample SAMN13153349, study PRJNA577476) | soil metagenome | isolation source: 115 cm saprolite on Douglas fir-dominated hillslope | place: USA:California | collected 2013-09-17 | reverse complement strand
CGCCGCTTCGCCCCACCGGAACCGATCGGAGAGGCTGCGATAATGGGACGCCAAGCGAACAGATTACGACCGAACCTGCTAGGGCACCTGCTAGGGCAGCCGCCGGGTCGCTACAAAAACGTATGCAAAGTTAGCTGCTTATGGGTTGAAATGGCGGAGAGGGAGGGATTCGAACCCCCGATACGGTTGCCCGTATGCCGCATTTCGAGTGCGGTGCGATCGACCACTCTGCCACCTCTCCGGCAGCCGCGCTGGCCGGCGTATTTAGAGCATATTCCGGAAAAAAGCATGTCCCGGACTTGATCCGGGGCGGAATCCGCTGCCGCTGGAACATGGAGGCGGCGGAAAAGCCGCCGGACGGCGCGGAAAGAGAAAACCCGCCGGTTCCCCAGCTGACGTCGTCCCTGCGACAAGCAGGGACCCATATTCCGTGCCCTATCGATCGCTTGCGGGTATGGTTCCCGGCTCCGCAAGCGCGTTTACGCGCGTCTTCGACGCGCTATGGGCCGGGACGACCCACCGTGTCAGCGCCTGCCGTGCCCCGGAAAGCCCGTTGGAGGCTTCTCACATTCCCGGCAATGACGGCCGCAGAGGGATGACCGGGGGGAGCCGGCCGTATATTCTGGCGGGGCGAATCTGGCCCCGTTATGCCCAATTAATGCCACAACACCCCTTGGCCAGGGGCGCCAACGGTCCATGCGGGTCGATCATGCGGATTGAGATCATCAAGCGTGAAGTGCGCGGGATTGTCCTCGCCTTGCTGCTGGTCGGGGCGACGACGCTCATCGCCCATTTGCTGGTGGAGTATCTCGGCATTCGCCGGGGATCCGTCATCTACCTGCTGGCGGTGCTGGTGTCGGGCTGGCGCTTCGGCCTGCTGCCCGCCATGGTGGCGGCGGTGGCCGGCGTGCTCGGTTCCGGACTTCTCTTTTATACCCCGAACACGCAGCGGTCCGAAATCCTCGATCTCGCGCTGTTCCTGATCGTCGCCCTGGTGGCAAGCCACGTGGCGAATTCGATGAAGCGGCAGACCGAGGTCGCCCGCAAGCGCGAAAAGGAGATGACCGATCTCTACGCCTTCTCCCGGCGATTGGCCGCCGCACCCTCCGCGGCCGAGATCTACCGGGCGATCGAGGATCATCTCGCCACCCATGCCCAGCGCAAGGTGGTGCTGTTCGAGGCGGGCTCCCCGGACGCCGGCGAGGGCCAGCCCGGCGATGCCGCGGTGCCCGGCGGGGTCCGCGCCGCCATCACGGACGTTCAGCGCGGCCATTCGATCGAAGCCAATGTGACCGACGATACCGGGAATGCCTGGCACGTTCGCCGGGTGTCGCAAAAAACCCCCGACTTCGGGGTGATCGCCATCGATCTCGGGCAGGTGCCGGCCGATGCGGCGGCGGACGTGCACCAGCGGGTCAACGACATGCTGTCGGATGCCGCCGACACGCTCGAGCGCCTCGACGTCGCCCATGCGCTCGACCAGGCCAAGATGCGCTCGGAAACCGAGCTCTTGCGTGAAGCCCTGATCGGCTCGGTCAGCCACGAATTGCGCACCCCGCTGGCCTCGATCCTGGGCGCCGCCACGGTGCTGAGCCAATCTCCGGCGGTCCGCAAGGACGAGCGCCTGACCTCGCTGGCGAGCGTGGTTCGCGACGAGGCGGAGCGGCTGAACAACGATATTCAAAACCTCCTGGATGCCACGCGGATCAGCCGCGAGCAGATCAAGCCGCGGATGGAGTGGATCGAGCCGTCCGACATCGTCAACTCGGCGCTGGAACGGCGGCGGCGGCGCCTCAATGGGCACACGGTGGCGCTGGATTTGGATTCGAACCTGCCGTTCATCTATGTGGATCCGGTTCTCATCGAGCAGGCCTTCGCGCAGGTCGTCGACAATGCGGCAAAATATTCGCCCCCAGGCTCCACCATCACGGTGGCGGCGAAGCGCAACGGCCACGGCCTGGTGCTGTCCGTCCACGATGACGGCGTCGGCCTCACCGACGAAGAAAGCGCGCAGCTCGGCGACCGGTTTTTCCGCGGCGCGCGCCACGCCTCGACCACGTCCGGCTCGGGGCTCGGCCTATGGATCGCCAAAGCATTCGTCAGCGCCAATGGCGGAAAGATCGAGGCCGACAGCGCCGGCGTCAATCTCGGAACCACCATCGCCATCAAGCTGCCGGTGGCCCCCCACACGCCGCAACAGGAGACCGATCCCGATGACTGAACCAGCGCCCGTCGTCCTCGTCATTGACGATGAAATCCAGATCCGCCGCTTCCTGCGCGCCGGGCTGGAGCTGGATGGCTTTGTGGTGCAGGAGGCGGAGACCGGCGCGGAGGCCATGCGGGCGGTGACGCTCACGCCGCCCGATCTCGTCATCTTGGATCTGGGATTGCCCGATATGGACGGCGCCGACGTGCTCGAGCGGTTGCGCGCCTGGTCCAACGTCCCGCTGATCGTGCTGTCGGTGCGCTCGAACGAAGCCGAGAAGGTGCGCCTCCTGGAAAACGGCGCCGACGATTATGTGGTCAAGCCGTTCGGCATGGCCGAGCTGCTGGCCCGGGCGCATGCGGCCATGCGGCGGCAGGTGCGGGCGACCTCGGGCGAGCCAGTGGTGCGCGCCGGGCCGCTCTCGATCGATCTTGCCGCCCGCTTCGTCACCATCAACGGCGAGCGGGTGATCCTGACCCCGAAGGAATACCGGCTCCTGCAGATCCTGGCGCAGCACGCCGGCAATGTGGTGACCCACCAGTACCTGCTCAAGGAAATCTGGGGCTCGCCGCACATCCACGATACCCATTACCTGCGCATCTTCGTGCGCAAGCTGCGCCAGAAGATCGAGGCCGACCCGACCCAGCCCCACATTCTGGTCACCGAGCTCGGCATCGGCTACCGGCTGGCTTTGCCGGAGCCGGCGCGACCCGCGGTGGCCTGAGGGTGTTGGCCCAGAACGGCAGTCGGCGCGCGATTTATTCGGGGATATCAAACTGACGACCCGCGTCCCGGTGCGTCGCATTTCTCGCTCTGAAGATCTCACCCCAACCCTCTCCCCTTCGGGGCGAGGGAGGCGATCGCGGCGATCGCAGCGATTCATCGCATCGCCGAATCCGCGGGGAGTTTGCTTGAGCCGATACGCTCGTTCACTCGGCGCTCTCCAATCTGCTAATTTGGATTCTCTGATATGAAACTTGCGCAGGCGAACTCCCTCGCCCCGAAGGGGAGAGGGTTGGGGTGAGGGGGTTCCGGCATCTATGTGTCGCGACCTGAGGCCAATTGTACGACAAGCGCGTTCGCATCTGCAGGCGGCGTTCACCTCAAGCCTGCCGCAGCGCGGCCTTGAACGCTTCGCGCCGGCCGGGGTCGTCGAGGCGGCGGTAGTCGAACTGCGGGGAGAGCGCGCCTTTCTCCAGATGCAAGGTCGCAAACACCGGGCCCTCCTGCGTCAAGACCTCCGGGATGCGGGCTGCGAAATCGGCGAGGCCTGAGAATTCGTACAGCGCCCGATAATGGGCGGCGCGCGCCAGGCCGTTGAAATCGACCGCGGCGTTGGGAATCGGATGCCCGCCATTGGCCTCGTAGGTTCCGTTGCGGCACACGAAATGCAACAAATTTTTCGGCGCCGCGGCCCCGATGGTCACCAGGCTGCCGAGGTTCATCAACAGGCTGCCGTCGCCGTCGAGCACGATGACCCGCTGCCGCGGCCGTCCGAGCGCGAGGCCGAGGCCATGGGACGACGCGATCCCCATGGCGCCGAATGAAAAGTAGTTGAGCGCGCGCGGCGCGAGCTCCAGCCAATCGAAGGCCGAGGAATAGACCGCGATGACGATCTCGTCGGTGAGATGCCGCGCCAGGACCCGGAAGCATTCATCCCGCTTCATCATGACGCGCGCGAACCTCTGACCTCATCCTGAGGAGCCGTGCGAAGCACGGCGTCTCGAAGGATGGACGCACGGCACGGACCTGCCGCCATCCTTCGAGACGCGCGCCAAAGCGCGCTCCTCAGGATGAGGGCTGAAATTTCTACGCAAGTTGCACTGACCATGTCCTAAGCGCCCGCCTGCAAGGCGGCCTTCAGGGCCTTGCGTTTGTCGGCCGCGTACAGGGTCGGATAGTCGTAGGTCATGGGCCGGCTGCGCTCCACCTTCAGGGTGGCGAAAACCGGCCCGGCCTCATCGAGCACGTGCCCGATCTGCTGCTCCAAGGAGGCGAGCTCGGAGAATTCGTGGCAGTGGGCGTAGCCGGACGCCTTCGCCAGGCCGGAGAAATCCACGTTCGGGTTGGGAATCGGGTGGGAGCCATTGGCCTCATAGGTGCCGTTGTGGCAAACGAAGTGCACAAGGTTCTTCGGCGCCGCCGCTGCGATCGACACCAGGCTGCCGAGATTCATCAACAGGCTGCCGTCGCCGTCGAGCACCACCACCCGCTTGTCCGGACGCCCGAGCGCAAGCCCCAATCCGTGCGAGGAGGCCAGCCCCATGGCGCCGACGGAGAAATAATTGAGCACGCGCGGATTGAGCTCGTTCCATTCCACCGCGGCGCTGTAGGAGGCGATCACGATCTCGCCGGTCACGTGCCGGGCGAGGATACGGAAGCATTCGTCGCGTTTCATCATGGCGCGTTCATCATCGTCACGGCGCCAGCGGCCGGCGCCCGATCAGGAGCGCAACCGGCAGCGATTGCGCATAGGCCTTGTCGATGGCCGGCTTGATCTTGGGCACGTCGGCATCCTGGCTGATGAGATCATGCGCGATGCCCATGGCATCCAGGATCGGCTCCATGATGCGCACCCCATAGCGGCCCGATTGCGTGGGCGGCCGCTCCGGCTCGTGCCCCAACAGCCCGACCATCATGCAGATCGGCTGCTTGTACTCGACCGCCACCGCGCGGATCGCGTTGATCGAGTCGAGAAAGCCGGTGTACTGGATGAGGATCAGGGCGCGCTTGTCGCAATAGGACAGGCCCGAGGCGATGCCGATGCATTCGTCCTCCTTGCAGACCCGCACCAGGCGCAGCTCGGGATCGCGCGCGATCGGCCGCAGCAGTCCGGCGCTGGTCACGATATCGGGAACCGACAGGATGAATTGCACGCCGCTCGCCTTGATGGCGGCCAGGATGGCGCCGCCATGGAGCTCGGCCTTGGCTTGATCCTTGCCGGTATCCTGGCCAGTCGACGCAGCGGCATCCATTCGAAAGCCTCCCCGGATCAGGAAAACGGACCTGTTGCTTGTCATGGCCGGACTTGTTCCGGCCATCCCGATGAGGAATGCGCTGTGCTTCCCTGATCGAGATCGCCGGAACAAGTCCGGCGATGACAAATCATTGAAAACAGCCCTAGCTAATTCGAAATTACCGCCGGCCGCAACCTTGCCGCGGCATACCCACGTTTCGGTCGTGCCCGCGCACGCGGGGACCCGTACTCCGCAGCCGATCCCGCTTTGGAGCCTATGAGGGAATTCCTCCCCCCGTTCGTCCCCGCGGAAGCGGGGACCCAGTCCTTCACACAAACTCGGGCAGAACTGGGTTCCCGCCCCCGCTTTCGCGAGGGCATGCTTCCGCGGGAATGAGCGGGAGATGGGGCTTGATCGGAGCGAGTGCTCGCGACGGATGATCTTGACTCAGCCCTGTCGCCTCCCTAGTTTCCGCCCGCTCACTGAGAGCCGTCATCATCGACCCGCCGACCGGTCCCGCAGGGACCGGAGGCTCCCGCCCGACAGCGCGATGCGCCCTCGGGCGCCAAAGCTGTTTGTTGGATCACTGTTTCTGGATCAACCCGTCTCGAGACCGCCATGTTCGAATCACTCTCCGAGAAGCTCGGCGGCATCCTGGATCGCCTGACCCGGCGCGGCGCGCTCGGCGAAGCTGACGTGGATGCGGCATTGCGCGAGGTTCGCCGCGCGCTGCTCGAGGCCGATGTGGCGCTCGACGTGGTGCGCGAGTTCAGCGATCAGGTGCGCCGCCACGCGGTCGGGGTCGAGGTGGTCAAATCGGTCACGCCCGGCCAGCTGGTGGTCAAGATCGTGCACGACCAGCTGATCGCGACGCTGGGGGCGCGCGCCGAGCCGATCGACCTCAACGCGCCCGCCCCCGTCGCCATCATGATGGTGGGCCTGCAAGGCTCGGGCAAGACCACCACCGCCGCCAAGCTCGCCAAGCGGCTCACCGAGCAGATGAAGCAGAAGGTCCTGATGGCGTCGCTGGACGTGCGCCGCCCGGCCGCCATGGAGCAGCTGGCGGTGCTCGGCCGCCAGGTCGGCGTCGAAACGCTCCCGATCGTGGCGGGCCAAGGGCCGGCGCAGATCGCGCAACGGGCCCTGCAGGCGGGCCGGCTGGGCGGCTATGACGTGGTGCTCCTCGACACCGCCGGCCGCACCACCCTCGACGACGCCATGATGGAGGAGGCCGCGCAGGTCAAGCGGACCGCCAATCCGCACGAGGTGCTGCTGGTCGCCGACAGCCTGACCGGCCAGGACGCGGTCAATCTGGCGCGCGCGTTCGATGAGCGCGTGGGCCTTACCGGCATCGTTCTCACCCGCATCGACGGCGACGGCCGCGGCGGCGCCGCGCTCTCCATGCGGGCGGTGACCGGCAAGCCGATCAAGCTCATGGGCACGGGCGAGAAGCTCGATGCGCTCGAGGACTTCCATCCGGGGCGCATCGCCGACCGCATTCTGGGCATGGGCGACATCGTGTCGCTGGTGGAGAAAGCCGCCGCCACCATCGACGCCGAGAAGGCCGCGCGCGTCGCCGAGCGCATGCGCAAGGGCGCGTTCGATCTCACCGATCTGCGCGAGCAGCTCATGCAGATGCAGCAGATGGGCGGCATGAGCGGGCTGATGGGCATGCTGCCCGGCGTCGCCAAGATGAAGAATCAGATGAGCGCCGCCAATCTCGACGAGCGCGTGCTCAAGCGCCAGGTCGCGGCGATCGATTCGATGACCCCGCAGGAGCGCCGGCACCCCGACCTGCTCAAGGCCAGCCGCAAGAAGCGCATCGCGGCCGGCTCCGGCACCAAGGTCGAGGACATCAACCGCATGCTCAAGATGCATCGCACCATGGCGGATGTCATGAAGGCGATGGGGGGCGGCAAGCGCGGCCCGATGGCGGGGATCGCGAATATGCTGGGGCTGGGCAGCGGCATGCCGAGTCCCGAGCAGATGGCCAAGCTTGCGGAAAAAATGCCCGGCGGCTTGCCGCCCGGCGGGCTGCCGCCCCCCCGGTCTCCCCCCGGCGATGCCGGGCCTGCCGCCGAAATTCCCCGGCAATCTGCCTGGGCTGGGCTCCCCCAAGCTGCCCGGCCTCGGCGGCTATCCGGGACCGGGGAAGAAACGGTGATCGGCCGGCCGAACATCCGCGAAAGAGCCTGGAAGGAATTTCTTCCGCTCGTCCCCGCGAAAGCGGGGACCCAGTCATCTCGCGAAAAGAACTGGGTTCCCGCTTTCGCGGGAATGAGCGGAGATGGCCGGACCGTCCGGATCAACAACACGCCAACAATCACAATCTGAATTCAACCGAAAGGAACCCCGATGTCCCTGAAAATCCGGCTTGCCCGCGCGGGCACCAAGAAGCGGCCGTTCTACCATATCGTGATCGCCGACAGCCGCGCGCCACGCGATGGCCGCTTCATCGAGCGCATCGGCTATTTCAATCCGCTGCTGCCGAAGGAGAAGACCGAGCGGCTCAAGCTCGATCTCGACAAGGTCAAGGCCTGGCTCGCCAAGGGCGCGCTGCCGACCGACCGGGTGCTGCGCTTTCTCGACCAGGCCGGCGTGATGACGCGGCAGAAGCGCAACAATCCGGAGCGGGCGATCCCGCGCAAGGAGCGCAAGGCTCAAGCCGAGGCCAACGAAAAGGCCAAGGAAGCCGCCAAGGCGGCGGCAGCGGCGGCCAAGGCGGCGGCGGCGGCCGCGCCGGCGAGCTGATGTTCGCCGGCGGGGTCTCCGCGACACCTCCCCCTGAAAGGGGGAGGGAAGAAGGCTAGGGTGGGGGGCGCACGTGGTCGAGCGCATCTGCGTGGCTCAAATCGGCGCCGCCCACGGCATCAGGGGCGAGGTGAAGCTCTGGTCGTTCACCGCCGACCCGGCCGCGGTCAAGGATTACGGACCGCTGGAGAGCGAGGACGGCACGCTGCGCTTCGAGATCGAGGCGGTGCGGCCCGCCAAGGACCATCTGGTGGCGCGGCTTTCCGGCGTGCGCGACCGCGACGCGGCGCAGCGGCTCGCCAATGTACGCCTCTATGTTGCGCGCGAGCGGCTGCCGGCGACGGCGCCCGAGGAGTTCTACCACGCCGACCTGATCGGGCTGCGGGCGGAAAGCCGCGACGGCACGGAGCTCGCCACCATCGTGGGGATTCATGATTTCGGCGCCGGCGATCTCTTGGAGTTGCGACCGGTCGGCTTGAGCAGCACCGTCCTGATGCCGTTCACCGCCTTGACCGTGCCGGTGGTCGACATCGCGGGCGGCCGGGTGGTGATTGATGATAGCGAATGGCGAGTAGCGAATAGCGAATAGTGAGTAGCGAGAATACGCTCTGTTACTCGCCATTCGCTATTCGCCATTCGCGACTCTTAGCTGGGCCCCGATCATGTGGCGCGTGAGCGTGCTGACCATTTTCCCGGAAATGTTCCCGGGACCGTTGGGGCTCAGCCTCGCCGGCAAGGCGCTGGCGGCGGGGCTGTGGGGCCTCGACATCATCGACGTCCGCTCGCAGGCGACCGACCGGCACCGCTCCGTGGACGACACGCCGGCCGGCGGCGGTCCCGGCATGGTGATGCGAGCCGACGTGCTGGCCCGCGCGATCGATGCGGCGGCGCCGCAAGGCGACGGGCGCCCTCGCCTCTTGATGAGCCCGCGCGGCATTCCGCTCACCCAGGAGCGCGTCGAAGCGCTCGCCCGCGGGTCCGGCGCGATCGTCCTGTGCGGCCGCTTCGAGGGCGTGGATGAACGCGTGATCGAAGGCCGCGCCTTGCAGGAGATTTCGATCGGCGACTACGTGCTCTCGGGCGGCGAGATCGCGGCCTGCGCGCTCATCGATGCCTGCATCCGGCTGTTGCCCGGCGTCATGGGCAAGGAAGCCTCGGGGGCCGAGGAAAGCTTCACCCGCGGCCTGCTCGAATACCCGCAATTCACGCGGCCCGCCGTCTGGGAAGGCCGCCCGATCCCCCCGGTGCTGACCGCAGGCGACCACGCCAAGGTGGCGGCCTGGCGGAAGGCCGAGGCCGAGCGTCTCACCCGAGAGCGCCGTCCGGCCCTTTGGGCGGCCCATGCGGCGCGTGCCCGTCGCCCCGGCCCCAAAGCGCCGAAGGGCCCCAAAGGGCCCGGCCCGAAAGGGTGACAAGACGCGTTCTTTGTCGTAGAAGCTTCGCCGACCCATAACCTCACCAGCAGAGCTTGATACGCCGACATGCGCCCCGCATCTCCGGCGCAGCCGACGGAGACACCCATGACCCTGATCAAAGAGCTCGAGCAGGAGCAGATAACCAAGCTCGGCAAAACCATTCCGCCGTTCGAGCCCGGCGACACCGTCCTGGTCAACGTCAAGGTGGTGGAGGGCGAACGCTCCCGCATCCAGGCCTATGAGGGCGTGTGCATCGGCCGCTCCGGATCGGGCCTCAACGAGAACTTCACGGTGCGCAAGATTTCCTACGGCGAGGGCGTCGAGCGCGTCTTTCCGCTCTATTCGCCGCTGGTCGATTCGATCAAGGTCGTGCGGCGCGGCAAGGTACGGCGCGCCAAGCTCTATTACCTGCGCGGCCTGCGCGGCAAATCGGCCCGCATCGTCGAGAAGCAGGACCGTCGCCAAGGCGCGGAGACGACCGAAGCCGCCTGGCGGCGGCCACTGACACTCGGAATTCGCCTTTAGGGACGCAGGGCCTTTCACTCCTTCTCCCCATAGGGGAGAAGGTGGGATGAGGTGGCTCCGGCGGTGCGATACGGAATCATCGTAAGCCCCTCACCCCACCCTCTCCCCAAGCGAAATCGGGTCCACCCGATTTCGCCACCAAATAGTGCGCAAGTCGAGCAGGCTCGACTTGCGATGGCGAGGGAGTGAAACTCCGTGCCCGCTGTTCGCAATTCCCCCCAATCATGTCTAAATAAGCCGAAGCACTACGGGCCCAATACCGCCTCAGGAACTTGCGCATGGCCAAGCCCCGCACCCTCTACGACAAGATCTGGGACGACCATCTGGTCGACGAGGAGCCCGACGGCACCTGCCTCATCTATGTGGACCGGCATCTGGTGCACGAGGTGACCAGCCCGCAGGCCTTCGAGGGGCTGCGCCTGTCCGGCCGCAAGGTGCGGGCGCCGGAAAAGACGCTGGCCGTCGTCGACCACAATGTGCCGACCACCGACCGCAACCTGCCCAATCCGGATCCCGAAAGCGCCGAGCAGATCAGGACGCTCGCCCAGAATGCCAAGGAGTTCGGTCTCGAATATTTCAACGAGTTCGACAAGCGCCAGGGCATCGTTCACATCATCGGGCCCGAGCAGGGCTTCACGCTCCCCGGCAGCACCATCGTGTGCGGCGACAGCCATACCGCCACCCACGGCGCCTTCGGGGCGCTCGCCTATGGGATCGGTACCTCCGAGGTCGAGCACGTGCTGGCGACCCAGACGCTGATCCAGACCAAATCGAAGAACATGCGCGCCGTCGTCGACGGCAAGCTGCCGCCCAACGTCACCGCCAAGGACATCATCCTCGGCATCATCGGCGAGATCGGCGCCGCCGGCGGCACCGGCTATGCGCTCGAATATGCCGGCGAGGCGATCGGCGCGCTGTCCATGGAAGGCCGCATGACGGTCTGCAACATGTCGGTCGAGGGCGGCGCCAAGGCGGGATTCATCGCGCCCGACGAAAAAGCCTATGCGTATCTCAAGGGTCGCCCGAAGGCCCCCAAGGGCAAGGCCTGGGAGGCGGCCATGCGCTACTGGGAGACGCTCACCTCCGACCCGGGCGCCCATTTCGACCGCGAGATCAAGCTCGATGCCGCCAACCTGCCGCCGCTGGTCACCTGGGGCACCAGCCCCGAGCAGGTGATCGCGGTCACCGGCCGCGTCCCGGCGCTCGATCAGATCGCCGACGAGAGCAAGCGCCGCGCCGCCGCGACCTCGTTCGAATATATGGGGCTCAAGGGCGGCGAGAAGATCACCGAGCTCAAGCTCGATCGCGTGTTCATCGGCTCCTGCACCAATGGGCGGATCGAGGACCTGCGCGCGGTGGCGCGCGCGGTCGCGGGCAAGCACGTCAATGGCAATGTCGCCGCCATGATCGTGCCGGGCTCGGGGCTGGTCAAAGAGCAAGCCGAGGCCGAAGGGCTGCACACGATCTTTCTCAAGGCCGGCTTCGAATGGCGCGAGCCCGGCTGCTCCATGTGCCTGGCCATGAATCCCGACAAGCTGATGCCGGGCGAGCGCTGCGCCTCGACCTCGAACCGCAATTTCGAGGGCCGTCAGGGCTACAAGGGCCGCACCCATCTGGTCTCGCCCGTGATGGCGGCGGCCGCCGCGATCGCCGGACATTTCGTGGACGTGCGGGAGTGGAATTGA
>WNFJ01216880.1_pt1 | contig 11541 bp, 7 predicted proteins | sample 5400461 | NCBI WGS metagenome assembly WNFJ01 (sample SAMN13153349, study PRJNA577476) | soil metagenome | isolation source: 115 cm saprolite on Douglas fir-dominated hillslope | place: USA:California | collected 2013-09-17 | reverse complement strand
CGCCCGCCACGCGATCGAGGAAGAGGTGGCGAACCTCGTGCGCACGCGGCTCTGGGTCTGGCATCACCGCGTGCAGGCGCCGACGCTGCTGCTGCGCGCACCCGACGGGCTGCTGACGGCCGATGATGTCGGGCTGGAGACTGCCGAACAGGCCCAGCGCGGAACCGATTGTGACATACCCGAGTCGACGAGCGGAGCGACATCCACGATCTCGACTTCCAGGACATCGCCAGGTTCTGCGCCTTCGACCGAGACAGGACCGGTGAGCGGATGCACTTTCGCGAGGTCGAGCGTGAGAATCCCGCCGGGCGTGAGCGTCCTCGCCGCGGTTCCGATGTCGAGCGCGTCCCTGCACAGAAACTGGACAGCCTCCCCTTCACGCGCCGAGATGACGGCCGGGATGTCCTGATTGAAGCGGTTGTGCAGGACCTTCGAAAATCCGTCGACGGTCTTGGCGCCGGCCACCGTTGGAGGGGCCTGGGCGACGCCGAGGTCGGGCTTTCCGACGCCGATGGCGGCGACGCCCTCGCCGGCCGCCGCCGTCAGCGTCGCGCCCACGCCAGAAACCGAGGCGGCCGCCGCCGCACCCAGGGAGATCTGCGCGATGAACGTTCTTCTCGAAATGTCCGAGTGAACGAAGCACACGACGCACCTCCTCGTCAGGGGGTTCGGTTTGACCGCCGCACGCGCGACCCAACGGTGGCGCGACGGTAGCCCCAGATCTTCGAGGGGTCAAGCGCGATCCACACCTGGCGCGCTCTGCATCGCAGTACTCTTCTGCCGGCCACAAGCGCCTGCGCCCTTGGACCGGGCGGGACGCGGCGCCGCGGCCCGGGCCGCCGCGTGGCCCGGACCCGGCGCCCGCGTTGTCAGCGCACGTGAATGGGCCGCTCGAAGAGCGACAGCTCGACCGATCTGCCCATGACGAAGTAGCCGAACGGATTCGGATGGATGTGGTCACCGAAATCCAGGATCGGGTTCATCAAATCCGCATTGGCCGGATCCTTCATGACGGCATCGAAGTCGATCACGGCATCGAAGTCGGCCCGATGGCGGATCCAATCGTTCACGATGTGGCGATACGCCGTCATCTGCGCCGTCCACGTGGCGTTGTGCCGCGGGATGATGGTCACGCCGAAGATCGGCAGTCCTCGCGCGTGCACCCGGCTGATGATGTTCTGCATGCCCGCGATGAGCTGATCGGCCGTGACGGCCCCGCTGGCGAGGTCGTTGGTGCCCTCGAAGAACACGACGTGGCTGATTCCCGAGCGGGCCAGGACATCTCGATCGAGGCGATCCACGGCGGCCGGGCCCTGGCCGGGGGCGATGTTCGTGACGCGGTTGCCGCCGATGCCCTCGTTGACCACGCCCAGCTCGGCCTTCGCCTTCGAGTCCAGCATGAGCCGCAGAGCGACGATGTCGTGCCAACGGTCATGGCCGTCGGTGGTCGTCGCCGTGCCGTCGGTGATCGAGTCACCGAAGAAGACGATGGTGCCGTCGGCGGTGGACGAGAAGACATCGATCGCTGAGACCCACCACATCGACGTCGTCGTCTGGGTGAAGGCGGTCGCGGCCTCGTCTGACGTGTGATTGCCGGCGCCCGGCAGCGTCCACAACGAGGTCGTGCGCGCATTCGTGTGCCGGCTGATCGGCACCGCCGCGCCGGGGATGTAGAGGCTCACCGCCACGTCCTGCCAGGCATGGACGGTGAACGGGAGCGGGTCACTGTAGGTCGCGCCGCCGGCCGGGATCGTCACCGACGCCGACCCGCCGAACGTCAGCGGCCGGTTCGAGCCGGGCGCCAGCAGCGCGCCGTTGACGCGGATCCCGATCGCCGCCGCCCCGATGGTGAGCGGGGTCGTGGCGAACGTGTTCTGGAGCTGGACGCGGACGAAATTTCCCGAAAGCGTGGGCCGCGCGATCATCCGGACGGTCCCGTCGGTCACCGTCTCCGGCGCCAGCCCCTGTTGCGAGAATCCCCAGGCGGCAAACCAGTCTGCCTTGGATTTCGCGTATGAATCGACGTTGAGCCCGATCCCGACGGTCAGGATCAGCGCGATTGTCATCGACACCCGCCACACGGCCCTCACCGGTGACTTCATCGCTCCCTCCTTTCTCTGAGCTGCGGCGGCGGTCCTATCCAGACACCGGGCCTGCGGTAGCGCGCACCGACGTCGTCACTTGCCGACGTCTGCATGCGCCGCCGCGTCGATCGACGCCTGCGCGTCCGGCTCGAGGAGGTACCCGGCCTTCACCGCGGCTCGGGTCGCCTGCGTGAAAGCCGACACGTACGCGCCGTGGTTGCGGTAGAGATCCTTCAGCGACGGATCTGGCCAGAGGTCGGCGGGGGGACCCGCGCTCGGCGGCTCCGGCGTATTACTCCAGTAGTCGACGGTACCCGCGAGGTTGCACAGCAAGCGTACGAGTGAATCGGTGCTCGACGTGGCGCCGGACGGTCCATACCGCGCGACCGGCACGTTCATCTCGGGCAGGCGGATGCCGCCGAGAGCGTTGCCGTACTGATCGCGCTGGATCGCGCGCGGCGTGCCCTGGATGTCGATCTTGGGCAAGGAAGGCGGCGCAGTGGCGTCCGCCACCCAGGCGTTGAGGTGTGCCAGCGCCGCCTGCAGGACGTGATGGAAGGGCATGTCGTTCTGGTGCGTCGCGCACAGATTCGTGTCGAGCGGCAGGCCGTTCTGCGCGTTCGAGTACTGGCTTCGGAACCACGGGTTGTGCGCGCTGCCCGCGACCTCCCACTCAAGGAAAATCGGCGAGTCGGGCTGGCGCGCCGGGAAATACCCGGTCACGTCCGTCTCCGAATTCACCGTGAACACGGGCACGGTCAGGTCGACGCGGCTGAACGACGGCGAGGGCACGCTCACGCCGGTGTCCAGCGCGGCGCCGGCGGCACTGCGGGCGTGAATCAAGAAGCCGTCGAAGACATTGGCGACCGGGTGGATGGCGTTGACATAGGTCACGAGCCGACCGGCCGATTGCGAAGTGCCCAGCGCGAGGACACGCGCCGGACTGAGCCCGCCGAGAAGGATGGCCGACTGCGTGCGAGCGGCATTGCCGGCCTGAGAGAAGATGTCGTACGAAAAGCCGTCGCCGCTTCCCGAATGCACCGCAGCATACCGGATGGCATTGCCGACCACGGGCAGGGCGTCGATTCCAACCTTCTGCGCGGACACGCCGACGTACGCATAGCCCTCCCGCTCGATGAGCGGCCACGTTTGCGCGAACGTCGATTCGGCATCATAGCCGCGCGTGACGTTGAACCACTCGACGAGCACGGTCCCGTTGAAATCTCTGGCGTTCGCCGGTCGCCGCACGATCACGCGAGTCGTGTACGGCTCCTGCCCGGTCGGCGTCGCGGTCCAGAGGCCGTCGGAGGTCCAGGTGCCGGACTTCCCATACTTGGTCGCCACCCCCGTCAGGAAAAACTCCTCCTCGACAAACCCGCTCGCGGTGAGACCGATGAAAACGTCGGGAGCGCCCGACTGGATCCTGCCGACGTTCGGAGGAGAAGACACCGTGACCGAGCCAACGGCAGCCGACGCCGCCGACGGCGCAAGAGCCGCTCCGACCGTGGCGGCAATGCCGAGCAGCATGGCGAGGACACATCCGTGAAGCATCCGTCCCTCCTGGAATGATGGGCCGTGGGGTGGAGATTGCGACCTCGTCGCGTTGACTCTCAAAAGAACTCCCAGACGTCCTCGAACGGCTTCTGTCCGACACCGGGCTTGCGGTAGTCGCACACGCCTTGAGCGAAGATGGCCGCCAGCTGAGCCTTCTCGGCCGAGGTGAACGTCACCCGGTAGTCCGCATAGTCGATTCGCTTCAGCTGGCACTTGAGGACGTTGTTGGCCACCGGTTCTCCGGCCACCATCCGCGGAGACGAATACGCCGGGAAGAGTCCGTTGCAGACGCCGCCCCCCTGAAAGGTGGCCGGCTCGGCGATCTTCTCGGTCCCGAGAAGAGTGAAGCAGGCATCGACGAGGTCGCTCGGCTTCGCGCGACGGACCTTCACGTGGGCCGGGGCATGCGAGGTGTCCCGCTTCAAGTTCGTCAGCCACTCGTCCATCTGGCGCAGAGCGCCGCTCAGCACGGGGCTGGCGTCGCCGTACAGACCGAACGAGGCGCCGTCCTCGGTCAGCATCACGTGGTTGTCGAAGTTCCCGTTCGCGTCCACCAGCCGCTCGCGCATCGAGAACGAGTGGAACCGCTGGTGCACGTTCCCGGCTGGCTGCTGGTCCACGTAGCCGCGATAGTCGATGATCGGCGTCTTGACCATGCCGGCGCCGCCGTAGGTCACGCGCCCTGTTCGGTACGCGATCCGCAGGGCCTCGAGGTCGCCGACCGTGCGCGTGGCCACGTAGTTGCCGTCATTGTCGTAGCCGCCGATGAGCTGATTGACGTCGAGGAACTGTTGTTTCGTGATGGTCCCGGCGTTGAGAGCGGTCAGCCCGTATTGAACTCCGACGTTGTCGAGCGGCCGGCGCGCGAAGCCGGTGGCCGGGTCGCGCCCGAAGATGTTCACCATGTGGTCGTAGACGTCACAGCGCACACCCGTCGGGTTCGTCGCCCTGTCGTAGCGCATGCTCGGCGAAATGGCCGCATTGCAGGTTCCGCCCTGCGCCTTTACCCGGATCGCGTTCGGCGGACCGATCGTCGCGATGGTGGCGGCGTTGGCGTAACCCGAGACGGCGACCTTGTCCGGGTCGGTCCACGTCAGCGCGGTTCGCTGTTTGAAGTAATGATCGAGGAGATCCGCGTCGGTGATGTTCATGACCTGGGCGGCCGTGACCTCGGGGAAGCTGCAGCCGGGCACGATACCGTCCAGCAGACCGGGATAGTCGTCGCTGATCGGCAGGCTCTGCTCCGACCCGCCGGAGCACCCCCAGCCGATGGTGAAGAAGACCTCGCCGTAGTTCTCGACGAACCGCTCCTTCACCATCATCAGCGTCTCGGCGGCCAGCACCTCCTGGCAGTTGTTGCCGAAGACGTTCAACGTCGAGGACGCCACCCCGTAGCCCTGCGAGAGATGGAGATGCTCGAGGATGCCGCCGTTGCCGATACTCGTTCCCTGGATGTACCAGCCGCCCACGCAGCCACCGCCGAGGGTGTAGACGAGGCGGCGGTTCCATGCCGCGGGCGAGGCAAAGGGACTGGGCGTCACCTCCGTCGTCGGATCGTGCAAGACCGCGGTCTGATAGATGGCGCGATTGATCGTGCCGGTCTCGACGCGCACGATGTAGGGCACCGTCTTCCCTTCGGTCGTGGTCGTCTGCATGAGGTCCAACGGATGGATCGACGGATTCGGCAGCAGCTTGTACGTGCCGGCGGTCGTGCGATAGACGTAGTCGACGCGGGTCGCGGCCGAGCAATTGCTGTCGAGGGGGCTTCCGAGCGTCTGGGTGCTGGTCGCCGCCGAGGGCACGCGGAAATTCTGTGTCATGCAGACGAAGGGCTGCTCGTGAGGTCCCGAGAAGATCGGCCCGGCGATCGGATAGTTGGTGAGCGTCAGCTCCGCCGAGCGGTGACCCTTCCCGTGCGCCGCCTCGTTCACCGCCAGCGTGTTCTGCCCGAGGTGCAGTCCGTTCACGAGGCCCAGGAGCGACCGACGGCCTGCCTCGGGCTGGAAGGCGCCGGTGACGTCGTGGCCATTCAACGTCACCCGCACCGCGTTCAGGGGTATATCGCGATGAACGTCGACCCGCACCAGCACGTCACCGCCGCTCACGGTGTCGGGGCGAGTCGACAGGGTGACGATCCGGAGGTGCTGGTCATCGTCGTCGCGGGCGCGCGCCATCGACGCCGGACCTCCGAACACGCCGACGACGATGACGATGACGGCAAGGCCACACCTGACCGCGAGCGAGGCAACACGATGAGTCATCGATCATTCTCCTTCGCCGAACGGCATTGTTCCAGAACGCTCCGCCTAGTCCCCGTCCTCGTGATCGTCGCCGTCGCTGAAGTCGAGCCAGGTGCCGGCCAGCGGCCGCTGTTTGACGCCGCGCTTGGAGTAGTCGCAGACGCCCTGAGGGAAGATCGACCGCAGCCGGCTCTTCTCCGCCGGCGTGAAGTCCACGGCGTAGTTCTTGAAGTCGATCGGGCTGAGACTGCACTTCAGGATGTCGCCCCCGAGGGTGGCGCCGGCAGCGATGCGCACGGTTCCGTAGATCGGATAGAGCGTGTTGCACACGCCGGAGGGGTTCAGCGTGAACGGCTCCTCGTGCGCCACGCCCGCGGCGTCCCAGCAGGTGTCCTTGAGCGTCGCCGGCTTGTTGCGGATCACCTTGACCGCGTACGGGGCGTCCGAGGTGTCGGCGAGGATCTTCTCGAGCCACTCGTTGTGGGCGATGAGCGCCATCCGCGCCACGTTCGGGATGACGCCGGTGCGCGCCGTCAACCAGTTGACCTGGTTCGCGGTCGTTCCGTTCGCCCGCTTGACCCGATCGAGGAACATGAACGTCCGTATGCGGGTGTGGATGTCGGCGTTGTTGTCCCGGTAGTCACGGGTATCGATGATCGGGAGCGTCAGGTTCTCGCCCGACGTGACGACTCTCCCGGTGCGGTACGCGATCTCGATCCCCTTGAGGCTTCCCTCCGTGCGCTGCGGCACGATGTTGCCGTCGATGTCGAGGCCGCCGATTTTCTCGTTGAGGTCCAGGAACTCCTGCTTCGTGATGTCGCCGGCGTTCAGGGCGTTGAGGCCGTACTGGATGCCGACGTTGTCGTACGCGGAGCGCGCAAAGCCGGTGTGCTTGTCGATGCCGAAGACGTTGACCTGCCCGTCCCAGAACGTGGCACGGACACCGGTGGGATTGGTGACGGGATCGTAGCGGACGGCGGGCGGCACGACGGGATCGAAGCGGGCGGTGGGATTCTGCCAGCCGTTGGCGAAGCCGCTCCACCCGTTCTGGCACACGGTGTTGCCGGGCGTGACACCGGTCGAGACCGCATAGCCGTCCACCTTGCTGCGGCGACTGCCCGGCCAGGCGGCGGGGTTGGCGATGGTGTCGAAGTAGTTGTCGAGGATTCTGCAGTCGAGGACGTCGACCACGACCGAGGCGATATCCGGGTACGAGATGCCCGGGGTCAGCGCGTCGAGGAGGCCGGGGTAGTTGTGGGCGATCAGGTGCTGCTGGATGGAGCCGCCCGAACCGCCGGAGCCGATCGTAAACTTCGGAACGCCGTACTGCTCGATGAAGCGTTCCTTGATCATCATCAGCGTCTCGGCGGAGACGTCGTTGTCACAGCCGTTGCCGAGCGTGTTCCGCGTCCCGAAGGCGACGGCGAAGCCCAGGCTGAGCGGGTCGTGTGAGAGCGCGGAGGTCGCGACGTTGCGTCCGGACCGGTACGCGGGGCCGCAGCCACCGCCGAACGGGAAGCTCAGCTTGCCATTCCACCCAGGGCCCGGCTTCTTGCCACCCGGCGACCACGGGTTGGAGATCGACGCCGTCGGGTCGTCGATGATGGCGATCCGGTAGATCGACTGGTCGATGGTGCCAGACTCGACCCGCACGATGTAGTTGACCGTGCGCCCGTCGATGGTTGTCGTCTGCGCGAGGTCGGCGGGGAACGGCGGGGTCAGCGAGGGGAGAGCCTTGAAGGTGTTCGCCGTCGATCGGTAGAACCACTCATACCGGACAGCGACCGTGCAGTGCGCGTCCAGCGAGGCCCCAAGGCCCGACGTGTCGGTCTCGCAGATCCACGGAACCTGGTGCGGCCCCGAGAAGATGGGGCCGTAGATCGGGAAGTTCTGGATCTCGAGCCGCGCGGTGAGCGATGGCTTCGTGCCCCGGGTGGCGGCGGTGAGGACGTTTCGCCCGTCCCTCAGGCCGCTCACGAGCCCGATCAGGACGTGGTGGGCCGCGTCCGGCACGAAGACACCGGTCACGTCGGTTCCGTTCCGGAGCACCTTGACCTCCGGCAGTGCGGTGTCCGCGGGAACGTCGACACTGACGAGGACGTCGCCTCCGCTCACACGATCGGGACCAGTGGAGAGCGTCGTGATCTCGAGCCGGGAGTGCGAGCGCCCGCGATCGTCGGCGGCGGCAGGGGCCGATGTGCCGGCAAGCACGACGGCAGCGAGGATGGTCAAGAGCGCGGCGCGAAACCTCATAGCGACCTCCGGGCGAGTGTGAGCGTCGTGAAGGCGGATACCGTGTGCCGCAGGACGCTACGGAACAAGCATTTCGCCAATATGATCGAGTTATTACGAATTGTTGCAGGCGGGCGAGTCGGCCCTCTTGATTTCGGCCGCCATCTTTGGCAGCCTGCGGCCGCCGATGGAGATCACCGCCGCTCTCGATCAGAGCTCGCTGCTACAGGCGGGCCTCGATCACATCGACCAGGGCATCACCGTCTTCGACCAGGATCTCCTGCTCGTCGGATGGAACCGGCGCTTCATCGAGCTCCTCGATTTCCCCCAAGCGCTCGTCCGCGTGGGCGCCCGCTTCGAAGATTTCATCCGCTACAACGCGAAACGCGGGGAGTACGGGCCCGGACCGGTCGAAGAGCTCGTCGCCGAGAGGGTCCGAGCCGCTCAGAGCTTCGTGCGCCACTATTTCGAGCGCACGCGGCCCAACGGGCGGATCGTGGCCGTGGAGGGCACGCCGCTGGCGACCGGCGGCTTCGTGACCGTCTACACCGACATCACCGAACGGCGGCGGGCGGAAGGCGTCATCCGTCAGCACAGCAACGAGCTGGAAGCGCGGGTCAGCCAGCGGACGGCGGAGCTCCGCGCCGTGAACGAGGAGCTGAGAAAGACCGAAGAGCGGCTGCGGCTCATCACCGACGCGATCCCGGCCTCCATCGCCTACATCGATCGCAACATGACGGTGACCTTCTCGAACCGCAGGTATGCCGAGCTGTTCGGGCGCACCTCGGACCAGGTCGTCGGCAAATCGATCAAGGAGGTCCTCGGTCCCAGGCTGTTCAGCCGCCTGCGCTCCTCTCTCGCTCCCGCGTTCGCCGGGCGAAGCGCTGCCTTCGACTACACCCACACCTCCGCCGACGGCGAGGTCCTGATCACCCACAACGTGCTCATTCCGGAAGTGGCGGAAGACTGTCTGGTCCTGGGCATCTTCGTGCTCTGCCTCGACATCACGGCCGCCAAGAAAGGGGAGGCCGCCCTTCGCGAGGCCCAGAAAATGACTGCGATCGGCCAGCTCGCGGGAGGGCTGGCCCACGACTTCAACAATCTGTTGACGGTGGTGGTGGGGAACCTCCGCTCGCTGAAGCATGAGGTCGACGCCGACCTGGCCGAGGAGTACATCGAGCCGGCGATCCGGGCGGGCGATCGCGGCGTCGACATCACGCGCCGGTTGCTGGCCTTCGCGCGTCGTCAGCCGCTCGAGGCCATCGCGGTGAATGTGGAGCACATCATCTCGAGGACGGCCCAGCTGCTACGGGGGTCATTGCCGAGTACCATCGCCATCACGTGCACTGTCGAGGGAACGCCCTGGTCCGCGCTGGCGGACCCGAACCAGCTGGAAAGCTCGCTGGTGAACCTGGCGCTCAATGCCCGCGACGCCATGCCACGGGGCGGCACCCTCACCATCGGCGTGACGAACCACACATTCCCGGCCGGGGCTCGGTTCGGTGACCATCCGGTCACCGGCGAGTTCGTCAACATCGCCGTGACCGACACAGGCACCGGGATCGATCCGGCCACGCTGTCCAGGGCGTTCGAGCCGTTCTTCACGACGAAGCCGTTCGGCATCGGCAGCGGGCTCGGTCTCAGCATGGTGTATGGCTTCGTCAAGCAATCCGGCGGACATATTCGGATCGTCAGCGAAGTCGGCAAGGGCACGTGCATCTCCTTGCTTCTGCCGCGCGCCGATCGGATCGCCCAGGTCGACACCCCGTCGCAGGAGCGGCCGCCCTCTCGCGCCCGGGGTGAGCTCGTGCTCCTCGTCGAGGACAACGACGACGTACGGCTGGTCATTCGCCGTGACCTTCTCGAGCTGGGGTACAACGTCATCGAGGCCAGGGACGGAGTCGAGGCAGATGGCCTGCTGACGACCGTCCCCGACATCAAGGTGCTGGTCTCGGACGTCATCATGCCCGGCGGACTCACGGGCCCGGCACTCGCCGCGCGGGCGCGGGAGGCGCGGCCCGAGATCAAGATCGTCCTCATCACCGGATACGTCGATGGGCAGGATGGGCAGGCGCCCCGCCCCGAGAACGTGGAGCTCCTGCGCAAGCCGTTCGAGAAGGAACAGCTGGCGCGGGCGATCGATCGATGGTGACCGGGCAACTCGTCTTCGTCCTCGAAGACGAGGATGATGTCGCGCGGACCATCTGCACCGTCCTCAGACAATTCGACTTCGAGACCGAACACTTCAGCCGCGGGCACGAGATCCTGCGGCGCATCGCGCGCAAGACCCCGGCGATCTGCCTCGTGGACCTCGGCCTGCCGGATCTCGACGGCCTGGAAGTCCTGCGCAAGCTGCAGGAAAGCGGCACCGCCACCATCGTGCTGACGGGCCGGGCCGATGTCACCGATCGCGTGCTCGGCCTCGAGCTCGGCGCCGACGACTACATCGTCAAGCCGTTCGCGCCGAGGGAGCTGGTCGCCAGGATCAGCTGTGTCCTCAGACGGCTCCAGAAGAGCACGTCCATCGGCTCCAACAACGTCGCGCACTTCTCGGGCTGGACGTTCGACGTGGACGCCCACCGCTTGATCTCTCCCGAGGGCGAGCACATCAGTCTGAGCCGGGCCGAGACCCAGCTCCTCGAGCTGTTCGCCCGTGCTCCACATCGCGTGCTCACGCGAGACTACATCCTCGACGTGATCGGAGGGGCGCCAACGTTCGACCGGACCATCGACGTCAGGGTTTCGCGCCTGCGGCAGAAGCTGGAGTCGGATCCGCAGAATCCTCAGATCGTGAGAACCGTCTATGGCTCCGGGTATCTCTTCACCAGTACCGTTCACTGGACCAAGGCGCACTGACCCGATGGCATGCTCCCCCGGCGGAGTGATCACACCCCGCCGGGGGAGGCGCTGAAGTTCTTCTGCAATGTCGGCTCCGCCCTAGCGGGGGACGCGGTAGCGCTTGAGCGCGTCGGGATCGATCGTCGCGCCGAGGCCGGGCGCATCCGTGAGGCGGAGCACACCGCGGTCGAGTTTCACCGGTTCGGCCACCACGTCGCCGGCCATCTTCAGCGGACCGACGGCCTCGCAGCCCGGCAAGACCGCGGCGCTCGTCGCGGCCACGGCGGCCTCCGCGAGCGTCGAGAGCGTAAGGCCGAAGCCGTGGCCGACGACGACCCGAAGACCGGCGGCGGCGGCGCAGGCGATCATCTGTTGCGTGCGCGTGAGCCCGCCCTGCTTCATCACCTTCACCTTGACGATGTCCGCGGCCTCGCGGCGGATGATCTCGATCAGCGAGGCCGGCCCCGTCACGCTCTCGTCCGCCATGAGCGCAGTGCCGATCGCCCGCCGGATCTCGGCCAGACCGGCGATGTCGGTCCGCGCGATCGGCTGCTCGACGAGCGTCAGCGCGTAGGGCTCGAGTCGCCGGATGA
>WNFJ01007360.1_pt1 | contig 11541 bp, 13 predicted proteins | sample 5400461 | NCBI WGS metagenome assembly WNFJ01 (sample SAMN13153349, study PRJNA577476) | soil metagenome | isolation source: 115 cm saprolite on Douglas fir-dominated hillslope | place: USA:California | collected 2013-09-17 | reverse complement strand
GTGCCGCGCTTGTTCGTCGCGCCACCCGGCACGCCCCCGATGCAAAACGCGGAGAAGGCCGTTCGGCGATGTCATACGCAAACGCCCGCGCAACGTGCGAGCCAATATCTGGCAATGCCATTGGAAGAACATGTCGCATTTCTCAAACAGGAGGAGCTTAACCTCGAAGAGTTGCTGAAGCGTTTGCCCATTCACAATCGCCCTTATGCGCAAGTGCCACCGCGTCTTCCACCGTATTTCGGCACTTTGGACCGGGAACGGCGCGCCCGCATGATCGAGGAATGCGCCCGGCCGGGGAGCGAACTGCAAAGACGAATTCAACAAATCTGGCTGCCGCTTTTTACCCCGCCGCCGCCGCCGACTTACATTCCGAGAGAAGAGTTTGCGAAAAAAATGGGGCAAGCGATTGAGCAACGCTTCCATGACGTTGCCGCCGCTGTGCAGAAACTTCGCGCGCGTGGAGGTAAAGTTGTGTTCGTTCGTTTTCCGCACAGTGGAGAATTAAAGAAACTCGAGGACCGTGAGACGCCACGCGCTGGTATTTGGGATCGAGTGATCAAGGACACAGGTGCACCCGGTATTTACTATGAAGATTACCCGGAGCTAAGCGGTTTCAATTGCCCCGAGTGGTCGCATCTATCCGCCGGCGATTCGGTCGAGTTTAGCAAACGTCTAGTGCCCCATCTTCGCAAGGCGCTTCAGATGTAACGCGCATTGTCAGCGCACGCCCGCCAGAGATTTTCTGCCTGGATCATGATGCATCCTGTTCGAGCACGGAAAGAATATTGCAGGAACATGGTTCGGCTTGGGATAGATCAGAACGTTATTGTCGCCGGCGAGGTGCAACGTCAGCACTCCGTGAGATTCCGAAACCTTCAACCTAAGTGTTTTGCCATAGAACTCTTTCGCCTTTCCGATGTCGTTAGCCGAAAAACCACTAAATGCTTTGCCTGCTTCTAACACACGATTGCCTCACTCGTTACTATTTCGTTTTCCGAGAAGATTTAGCTCTATAATTCTTACTCCTGACTCCCGCGTGAATCGCACACGAATTTTTGGCCTGACATCGCTGGCGATGATCGCCTTCGCGAGTAATTCGCTCCTTTGCAGAGCTGCGCTGAAACAAACCAGCATCGATGCCGCCACGTTTACATTCGTCCGCATCTTTTCCGGTGCAGCCGCGCTGTGGCTCATCATCAAGATGCGGCGCACGACATGGAAGGACGCCGGCAACTGGTTCTCTGCGGCGGCGCTCTTCGTTTACGCCGCGGCCTTTTCATTTGCCTACAACACTCTCTCTGCCGGCATGGGCGCGTTGCTTTTATTTGGCGCGGTTCAGGCCACCATGATTCTTTGGGGCTTGCGCAAAGGCGAACGGTTGCGTGCAATCCAACTCATCGGGCTTGTCGTGGCCGTGACCGGACTTGTCGTGCTCCTGCTCCCGGGGCTCTCGGCTCCACCGCTGAGTGGTTCGATCTTGATGCTGGGAGCTGGTGTGGCCTGGGGAATTTATTCGCTGCGCGGCAAAGGAGAGAAAAATCCGGCTAGCGCCACGGCTGGCAACTTTCTACGCGCCGTTCCGTTGGCAGTCGCTGTTAGTATCATCATGCTGCCGTGGGCGCGACTCGATCGCACCGGAATCGATTACGCCGTGATCTCCGGAGCGATCACTTCAGGACTTGGCTACGTGATCTGGTACAGCGCATTGCCCGGGCTGAAAGCCGCCGGCGCCGCAACCGTTCAACTCAGCGTGCCGGTCCTCGCCGCCACCGGCGGGATCCTCTTACTCGGCGAACCAATTACTTTCCGTTATTTCGTCGCCTCAATCGCCGTGTTAGGTGGCATCGCGCTCGTCATAATCGAAAAGAATAGCGCGTGATGATTTCAAAATGCCTGTCCGGCTCGTTTCAATGTGGCTGAGCGAATGATACAATCTCGTTCGCGGCACGATGGTTCGTCCAGAAGTTCGCGCCGTCTAAAGTAAGCGAGCGACACGCGAACGGAACACGCGCCAGGTCTTGCACGTCGGGCGTCTCCTGCCGCGGGTTGAGACGGCCGATGCGCCAATCCTCGTTCGGTTTTTCTATACCGCGCAGGACGTAAATCAATCCATCGACGAACACATGTCCGCAAATCTCCGCGCCAACATCAATGACGCGCAAAATGTTTCCGCTCGCATCGAGTTTGAGAATGCGATGATTGTACCATTGACTCAGGTAAAGATGATCGCCGTCGAAGCTGAGATATGAACCGGTAAACTCCGGGCACGCGATCCGATCTTCTCCGAACCCGCTCGCCGGATCGAAGCTGCGAAGATAACGATCATCTTCCGGATCTTCACCGATGGTGAAACGGATAGCCCCGTTCGTTGAAACCGCGGCCCACGGAATTCCGGGCGCCTCCGTTTCCCTAACGACTGTCCATGGCTTCACATCGATCGCATAGATCCGGCGAAGATCGCGCGAGCCCATCCACAAAGTGTTCGAATGCCAGGCCAACGCTTGAGGCGTTATCGCTGGCGAAGGAAGCCGACGTCTTTCGTTAATTTCTGGTTGCGCCATCTCTCATCCTCAACTCTCAACCATTCGTGGGAGTTCTCGCGTCGTCACGAAAATAGTGTGCATCGATTCTGCATCAAGGAAAACGTCAATAGTGCTGGTTCAGTGCGTGCCGCCACTGGTTGAATGCGAAACTTCCTCAGCGCGTCTCGTTGCTCACGACAGGTCATTCTCAACGCCAGCGCAACGACTGCCAGCAGGAGGAACACTATTGCCAGACCGAACGAGTAATCACGTGCGCGCAGGTGGGTCATGATGGCGCCGACAAAGAACTGGACGAGGCCGATTGCGGCGGCCGTCCCGATCAGTGGCACGCCGATCCCGACCAGCAGTCCGATCGCGCCAGCTGTTTTAACGACGCCAAGCATGGTTATCCACGATTCCGGTACGCCCGTCTTGGCCATATTGATGAGGATCGGCTTGTAGCGGATGAAATCGAGCGTGGCCGAAAAGATGTTAGCCGCAGCAGTCAGGAGAGTGACAACGACGTAGGCGATGAACATTGCGAGCTCCAACAGTTACTTCGCGATACCGACGATTTTGTGAAAGTGTTTCTCTTGCTCGATCGCGTCGAGCATGAATGCCGCAACGGCCTTGCGGGCGAGAGTGAAACCCATCTTAGGAGCGGCGCTCTCTCGGCTTCGATAGGTCGTATAGTCTCCTTCAGTGAGACGTGGAGGGCGAGCGATCGTCCAATCGAGACCGCTGGCTTCCACGATTTCTTCCATGGCAAGCGAATCGCGCATGTGATTGCGCAGGATAAAACTGACGATTCGGTTCGGAATGCCGGGAAAATGCGCTGCCGCCGAGAGAATGAGAAGCCGCCTTACTCCTGAACGGTTCATTGCCCGCGTAGTCGCAAGTGCACTGTCGTGGAGCATTGAGCTTGGTTTGAAAACCTGTCGCGGTCCCAGTGTCGAAAGCACCGCGTCGTGATTTTGCATTGCGTTAAAGAGTTCGTTTTCGTCCATCGCATTCCCCTTGATGACCGTGAACAAACGCCGTGACGTGATGACCTCGTGCTAGAGCTTGCTCAACAATCTCCCGCCCGGTCCGGCCAGTCGCTCCTATGACAAACAGTTTCATAATCCGCTCCTTGTTATTACGATCCTTGTTGGTTCTATTGGCGTTTCGTTCGCAGAACACTCTGTTTGTCGGCAAGGTACTGATGCGACATCCGAACCAGGTCCATTGCCGGCTGCAAATCCTCTTCATCGTCCACAATCAACGTGACGTATCCTGCTTCCGGCGCCCAACGGTGGGGGCGCGCTTTGCCTTCCGCAAGAACCCGCGCCTGATCACCTTTCGACAAGCGAATGTCGCAATGGCCGTGGCCATGGATGTGCATGAACATCTTGCGTCCGACAAAAAACGCGTCTTCGTGGATTCCCGCATTCTGCCGCTCCGTCACACCGGACAAGTTGAGAATCCTTTGCCGTAATTCCTGATGAAGCTCTTCTGGTTTTATAATTAGTTCCTTTCTGTTGCAATCATTAGTCTTAATCCAATGTCTGGCGGTAACGTTTCATGGCGATGAACATCGCAACGGCGGCGAATAGTGCGATTGGCCAAAGTTCGGGCGCAATGTTTCCGATTCCGTTGCCTTTCAAAAGAATGCCGCGGACGACGCGCACGAAATGAGTGAGTGGCAATACTTCCCCAATCGCCTGCGCCCAGCCCGGCATTCCGCGGAATGGAAAGGCGAAGCCGGAAAGCAGCAGCGAAGGCAGAAAGAAAAAGAAAGTCATCTGCATCGCTTGCAGTTGATTCTGGGCAATCGTGGAAAACGTGATGCCCACGGCCAGATTTGCGACGATGAAAAGAGCGGCGGCCACCAGTAATAGCAACAGGCTGCCGAACATCGGCACGTCAAAAAGGAACCGGGCGGCGAGAAGAATTAGCGTGACCTGGACGTAGCCGACCAAAATGTAGGGAACGATCTTGCCGACGAGCACTTCAATCGGACGCGTCGGCATGGAGAGAAGATTTTCCATCGTGCCGCGCTCCCGTTCGCGTGTAATCGCCAGCCCGGTTACTAAAATCATCGTCAGAGTGAGAACCACGCCCATGAGTCCCGGCACAATGTTGTAGTGGGTGATGGCTTCGGGATTGTAGAGCGCGTGCACGCGCAAATCGATCGGCCCATCACTTGCCGCGAGCGATTCGAGAGGACCTTTCAAATCATTTTGCAGCGCGGTATTCAGCGCCGTTGATAACGACCCGATCGCGTTGCCGGTTGTTCCCGGATCGGTCGCATCTGCTTCCACGAGAAGTTCCGGTCGATCGCCGCGGATAAAATCGCGGCTGAAATTTTCCGGAATATTGATGACGAATTGCACTTTACCGCGGGCCAGCAGATCGCGGCCTTCGGCTTCAGTCTTTACCTGGCGGACGAGCTCGTAGTAGCCGCTGTTCTGAAGCGCGGAAAACAAGGTGCGACCTTCGGGGCCGTGATCGGCCACGAGGACGGCCGCGGGCAAATGTTTCGGATCCGCATTGATCGCGTAGCCGAAGAGAATCAGCTGGAGCAACGGAATGCCAATCATCATCGCGAACGTCAGCCGATCCCGGCGCATCTGAATGAATTCCTTCGCCAGCATCGCGCGGAATCGCGCCATCGAAAATATGCGCAGTTTTTTCATGACGAAGAATTGTCCTTCGATTTGTCCATGAGATGGATGAAGACGTCCTCGAGTCCGGACTCGACCTGATGCCATTCGTATTGGTCGGTGCGGAATGGCGCGATTGCCCGCTCTAGCAAAGCAGCGTCGCTTCCGCTCACGTGCAACATGTTGCCGAACGCCACCGTCTGCTCTACGCCGGGACGTTCGCGTACTTGTTCGATCAGCTTGGGCAAATCTTGGCCGCTCACTGACCAAGTCGTTAGGCGCTCGCTTCCGATCACTTCATCGACCGTGCCGTGCGCCAGCAGTTTGCCATAGGAAATGTAAGCGATCCGATGGCAGCGCTCCGCCTCGGCCATGTAATGAGTCGTGATCAAAACGGTCAGACCCTTGCCGGCGAGATGATGAATTTCATCCCAAAAATCGCGGCGCGCTTTTGGATCGACACCGGCTGTCGGTTCGTCGAGCAAGAGCAGCTTCGGTTTATGAATGAGACACGCAGCCAGCGCGAGCCGTTGTTTCCATCCGCCAGAGAGCTGGCCTGCGAGTTGATCTTTGCGTCCAGCAAGGCCGAGCTGCTCGAGGCTCTCGCCCACAGTTTGGCGCCGGTTTTTTACGTCATACATCCGCGCGACAAAATCCAGATTCTCCGCGATGCTTAAATCCTCCCAAAAACTGAATCGCTGCGTCATGTACCCGACTTCGCGCTTGATTGCTTCGCTCTCAGCAATGACGTCATGACCGAGACAGGTGCCGCTTCCATCATCCGCCCGGAGCAATCCGCACAGCATGCGCAAGAACGTCGTCTTCCCGCTGCCGTTGGGACCGAGGAATCCAAAAATCTCCCCGGCCCGTACCGTTAGATCGACATGGTCAACTACCGTGCGATCGCCAAAGCGCTTCGTCATTCCGCGCACATCGATGATTGGTTCGCCAGTCATGACTTGGATTCAAATTGCACATCCACCGGCTGGCCGGGATGGAGCTTGGCCGCGGTTGCGGGCTCGAACACGGCTTCGATCATGAAGACGAGCTTGTCCCGGCTTTCCTTGCTGTAGATGACCGGTGGCGTGTACTCGGCGTGGGGCGAGATATAGCTCACCTTGCCGATGAAAGGATCGCGTACGCCATCCACCGCGACCCGTACTTCTTCGCCGTAATGGATCGAGCCAACCCGCGTTTCCGGAACAAATGCGCGCACCTTTATATTTTGCGGCGGCAAGAGCGCGACCACTGGCTTACCGGCTGCGACCCATTCCCCCTGACGGTAGAGCGTGTCGTAAACCAAACCTGTTTGCGGCGCCGACTGCCTTTTTTGCAGGAAACTCCAGTCTGTTTGAGTAAGTCGTCGCTTATCCTGATCTCGCGTTGAACGAGCGCGATCGAGATCCTGGATGGCAGCCACTCCAGTGCGGACAAGTTTGTCCTGGCGCGCATATTCCGCTTCCGAAAGCACGAGCGCTGCCTCGATTTGCTCGCGCGCGGCCTTCTCAGGGGTTTCATCCAGGGCGAAGAGCGGGTCCCCGGCTTGCACCTGATCGCCTCGGCGCACGTGCAATGATTCCACTGTCCCGGCGAGCGGCGACGCGACGTAAACGAATTCACCTTCGACATAACCTTGGAAGCGATTTTTCGGTGGGTCACTGCAACTGCCGAGCAAGAGAAGGAGCAGCAATGCTCCAGCGGCGCGCATTAATTGTCGATCTTGCCCAAAGTAAAACGCATTCATGTTTTCCTTCCTTTCCGAGTGATCACGCCTTCGAGAACAACTTTAACGACTGATGCGAACCCGGTTTTTGGCGTGAGGCCGAGTTCTTCTACCTTCGCCGGATTCACGATCGCCTGAACCGCCGCCAGCAGAATCTCGATCATCAGCTTGGCCGGGAGATCTTTGCGCACCATTCCCGTGCGCTGACCTTCCACAAAAAGTTTTCCAAAAAAACGTTCGATCAACTCGGCTCGCCGACGCTCGACGATCTTAAAGACCTGCGGCTCCTTCTGGCGCATGTCGCGAACAAACGGCGGTTTGATCTCATCCAATTCGCGTTGCGTATTGGCCAGTAATTCATGCAGGGCCGCTGGGAAATCGTGTGGGTATGCAGACGCGATTTCCTCCAGCTTCGCTTCGACGCCGGCGAATTTATCGGCCAGCACGGCCTGAAGCAGCGCAATCTTGCTCGGGAAATGGGCGTAGAGGGTTTTCTTGCTGATCGCCAGCTCCTCCGCCAGGTCGTCCATGGTCACGCCGCGGAAGCCGTGGCTGAAGAAGTGCGTCCGCGCCGCCTCCACTATTCGTTGCCGGCCGGCATCGCCTGGTTGGGTCCTTTTTGAGGGCTTCTTTGTCCTGTTAGCTAACATAGTCTTATTTTATATACTCTAGAAACGATATTAGTGTATTCAGTTTCCATGTCAAGCAACAATTTTGTCTCTCAATCGCCGTTTGGCTTTTCGCTGTCGCCGTTTCCTATCTACTTGCCCACGGCGACCTGAGCCATCATTTCGATCAGTTTCCGTGGAAAGACGGTCTGCCCCCTACAAATCGGCGTTTCCAGCCTCCCACGTCTGCTAAAAATCAGATCACCTAAAAATCAACAGCCTCCGCGAGCGACTCAATTTGCTGTTCAGCGGCTGCGATATTCGCGCATGCTCGGCGATATGCCGCGCTGTCCCTGGGCCACCACAGAACCCGCTATCGCCTACCACGATGAGGAATGGGGCGTGCCGGTGCACGATGATCGGATGCTCTTCGAGTTTCTCATCCTCGAAGGCGCACAGGCGGGGCTGAGCTGGATCACCATTTTAAAGAAACGGGAGAACTATCGGAAGGCATTCGACGGATTCCGCGGGGAAAAGATCGCCCGCTACGGCGTGCGCGATGTGAAGCGGCTGCTCAGCGACGCCGGAATTGTGCGCAACCGACTGAAGATCGCGGCCACAATCGAGAATGCAAAGGCGTTTCTCCTTCTGCGCGAAGAAACGACCTTCGATGCTTACCTGTGGAGCTTCGTCGGCGGCACGCCAATCCAGAATCGCTGGCGGAACATGGCCGACGTGCCCGCGCGCACAGCCGAATCCGACGTGATGAGCCGCGATTTGCTGCGGCGCGGATTCAAATTCGTCGGTTCGACGATCTGCTACGCGTTGATGCAAGCGACGGGCATGGTCAACGATCACTTGGTAACGTGTCCGCGACACGCGGAACTCGGTGGCGCACGTCGCCGCAGCTGAGGAAACTTCGACGTTCCATATTGGACGTTTGCTGTAGCGGCGGTCTATGACCGTCGATAAAGTTCCTTCGTTATGAATGACTACAAGGACAACATCCAACTCAGCGCGGTCGAAGATCACGATGGGATATTAACCATTCGCGCCGGCGGCGCCCGGAGGGATTGGAACGGCATTCACTATAAGCAGGGCATGTCCGCCAAAAACGTGGGCACCACCAAATTATCAGCCAATATCGCCACGATCCCTCCGGGTGGCGTCGCGTATGCCCATATTCATGTCGGCTTTGAGGTGATTCTTTATATCCTCGAAGGAAAAGTGAGCCACGAATTCGGAGCCGGACTCAAGCAAGTGTTGGAGAACGAAGCCGGCGATTTCATTTACATCAAACCGGGCGTGCCTCACGAAGTCTTCAACATGAGCGACACGAAACCCGTCGTAGCCTTCGTCGCGCGCTCATCTGCCGACGAGTGGGATAATATCATTCCTTATGACCGCAATCAGAAGGCCTGAAGACGAAGAGACGTTTCAATACAAAGCTCTGGCCCAGTTCTTTTTTGTAGAATCCGACGTTGGATGTTGACGCCAGTGCGGCTCGCACCGTCGGTCCTACGGCGACTGGGGAAGTTCCGGGAGTGTAGAATTTCGATCGGCCGAGGTCTTTTGCGGAGTCGCCTCGGCAGCGGCTCTCTTGGCAGCCCATCGGGCTTTCATCGCAGCCGCGAGTTGCGCGCGACGTTCCGGTGAGAGATTGAGTTTTCTCTTCACTTTCGTGGCAGCGGTTCCTTTCTCCGCGACGGCCGGCTTCGATTGAGCCTTTGCTGTTACGCCGCCTTTCTTCTTTTGGGTTTGCGCCGAGCCTGTAACACTCAAGTGAGCCGCGCCAGCGCGAGCGGCCGATTTTCTTTTGGTCTTACCGGCGGCTGCTGTCGCTGCCGCTTCAAGTTTCTGTTTTAGCCTGGCCAGCTTCTTTGCACCCTTCTGCAGGCGCGCTTCGAGCCGACGGATCTTTTTCCTGAGAGTCTTAAGCTTCATAATGGGATCAACAGTGCTCCGGCTCACTCGCCTTGTCGATCTTCACTGCATTCGACATTGGGCGTTTGCTGCTACCCGGTCTTCTGCTTTCTACTTTTTACTTCCCAATTTCTTCTGCTATCGAAGTTCGATGTCAATCGCTCTAAAAGAGACCGCAGCACCGTCCCCGGCCACGATGATGTCGACTGAAGAAATACGGCGATGTTTTCCGGCCCTCGCGCGCACTCATAACGGTCATCCGGTTGCCTATTTCGACGGGCCCGGCGGCACCCAGGTGCCACGCACGGTGGTGGAGGCGATGAACGATTATCTTTACCGCCACAACGCCAATACGCATTGGGCGTATCCGACAAGCGAGGAGACCGACGCGATCATCGACTCCGCCCGGAGCGTGCTGGCCGATTTTCTGAATGCAGGCCCGACCGAAATCGTGTTTGGCGCCAACATGACGACATTAACCTTTCACCTCGCGCGTGCGCTTGGCCGTGCTTACAAGCGCGACGACGAGATTCTGGTCACCGAGCTTGATCATCATGCCAATATCGCGCCCTGGCGGACACTGGAGAAAGAATGCGGCGTGAAAGTGCGCATGGTGAAAATGATTCCTGAAACCGGCGAGCTGGATTGGGACGATTTTTCCCGGCAATTAACCAGACGCACCAAGCTGGTCGCGATCGGCGCGGCATCGAACGCTCTCGGCACGGTCAACGATGTAAAACGCGCCGGGGAAATGGCCCACTCGTTAGGCGCGAAGATCTTTGTCGACGCCGTCCATTACGCTCCACATGAGTTGATCGATGTGCGCGATTGGAATTGCGACTTCCTCGCCTGCTCCGCCTACAAGTTCTATGGCCCGCATATCGGAATTCTCTACGGCCGGCACGACCTGCTCGACTCGCTTGATTTTCCGAAACTGATCCCGGCGCCCGATTCAGCGCCGGAACGGGCCGAGACTGGGACCCAGAATCATGAGGGAATCGCAGGCGCGGGCGCGGCTGTGGATTTTCTCGCCTCGCTCGCTCCGGGCCCGACCTGGCGCGGACGCTTGCACGCGGCGCTCTTGCAACTACACGGGCGCGGCGACGCATTAATCAGACAACTCTGGAACGGCTTGCGCGAAATAGAGCGTGTCCGTCTCTACGGACCGCCGCCCGACACGGCGCGCACGCCAACGATTGCACTCACTGTGAACGGCGTGCCGTCGATAGAGATGGCGGAGAAATTGGCGGAGCGCGGAGTCTTCCTCTCCCACGGCGACTTCTACGCGATGACAGTCGTCGAGCGATTGGGCCAAACTCCGCACGGACTGGTCCGCGCCGGCTGTGCCTGCTACACAACACCGGAAGAAATCGATCGGTTGCTAGCTGGCGTGCGCGCGTTGTAATCGGGCGCTGTTCTCACGAGGCTTGTCAAACAAGGCCGGACGCAACACTCTCTGCGACCATGCATAAGCCGGAGGATCGGAGCTTCATCGGACATCCGCGCGGCCTCGGCTATCTCGCCTTCACCGAAGCTTGGGAACGCTTTTCGTATTACGGCATGCAATCGCTGCTCGTCCTCTACATGGTCAATCGATTGCTGCACCCCGGACACATCGGGCGCATCGCCGGGTTCGGTCCATTTCGTCACCTGCTTGAGAGCATTTATCGTGGGCCGTTGTCCGTGCAGGCGCTCGCCTCGGCAATTTTCGGCCTCTACACTGGTCTCGTTTATCTCACGCCGATCGGCGGCGGATTGATCGCCGACCGTGTGCTGGGACGCACACGCACAATCACAATCGGCGCGTTGCTGATGGCGGCCGGGCATTTTCTGATGGCGTTCGACGTGTCGTTCCTCCTCGCGCTGCTCTGTCTGCTCACCGGCGTTGGTTGTTTCAAGGGAAACCTCGCCAGCCAGGTCGGCGCGCTGTATGCAACGGGCGACAATCGGCGCGCGGACGCGTTTCAGATCTACTACATATTTATCAATGCTGGAGTAATCGCATCGCCACTGATCGCCGGCACACTCGGCGAAGTCTACGGTTGGCATTACGGCTTCGGCGCTGCGGGCGTCGGCATGCTCATCGGCCTGACGATTTATCTGTCCGGCCGGAAATGGCT
>WNFJ01272350.1_pt2 | contig 11542 bp, 9 predicted proteins | sample 5400461 | NCBI WGS metagenome assembly WNFJ01 (sample SAMN13153349, study PRJNA577476) | soil metagenome | isolation source: 115 cm saprolite on Douglas fir-dominated hillslope | place: USA:California | collected 2013-09-17 | reverse complement strand
CCGCTTTCCTTCACTTTGAGCAGGAAAGGAAGCCCCATGTCGATGCTCTGGCCGAAATGTGCATCGACAATTTCTTGGAAATGCGCGACAAGGTCGGCTCCCGTCTCTTCCGGTTTCGCAAAAAAATTCAAATCCTGCTCCACCAATGCTTTCCCCGCTGGTACCTTCCCCTGTATACCTTGATTACATTCACAACGATCCCCTATGCCGCCGCCCGGAGGCGGGCGCGCATTCAGGATTGGCTGATCCGCGGGATGGTCGGCGGCATTGTGTTATTATTGATGCTGTTGCTTTGCCGGTTCCTGATCTTTGCTTGATTCATCGGTTCGCGCTCGCAGGATTCTTTTGACGCGAAACGATAATGCGAAAATATTAAAACACGGAGCGCGGGGACTATCGGAGTATTCCATGGAACTGACTTATTCCACTTACTTGCACCTGGACAAGCTGCTGGACCTGCAACGGCCTCGCTCCCAGCCGGCCGAGCATGATGAAATGCTCTTCATCATCGTTCACCAGTCCTATGAATTGTGGTTCAAGCTCCTCTTGCATGAGCTGGACAAGATCAAGGGGGATTTCCGCGGCAACAATCTGTACGCGGCCATCGCCACCTTCAAGCGCGCCCGCACCGTCATGAAAACCATGGTCGAGCAGGTCGATGTGGTCGAAACCCTGACCCCGCTGTCCTTCAACAGCTTTCGCGACCGCCTGGAGAATGCTTCGGGCTTTCAGTCGTCCCAGTTCCGCGAGCTGGAATTTCTCCTGGGTTACAAGAGAGCGGACATGCTCAAGTATCATCGTGGTCCTCCCGCGGACTATCAAAAGCTGCTCCGGCGCCTGCATGAACCTTCCCTGGTGGATGCTTTTTACGATTTCCTCCAGCAGCGCGGCATCGTCATCCCCGCGGAGCTCCGCCAGCGCGATCCGGCCTTGCCTGCCGTGCCCGATCCCATTATGGCAGACGGTGTTCTGCGGCTTTACAAAACTCAGCCCGACCTGCAAATCCTTTTTGAGCTGATGGCCGACTTCGACGAAGGCTTTCAGGAATGGCGCTACCGGCACATCAAGCTGGTGGAGCGGACCATCGGCAGCAAGCACGGCACCGGCGGCTCCCTCGGCGTTGAGTTCCTCAAACAGTCGCTGTTTCACCCCATCTTTCACGATCTCTGGGCCATCCGGCACAAGCTATGATTTACGACATCACCCCGCCGATTTCCGAACGCTTGCAAGTCTGGCCCGGCGATACCCCGCCCCGCCGTGAAATCCTCTGCCACATGACCCAGGGCGCGCCTATCACCCTCTCGACCCTGCACGCCAGCGTCCACCTGGGGGCACATGCCGACGCTCCCAGCCATTATGGCGCAGAGGTCCCGGCCATCCATGAGCGTTCGCTCGATTTTTACCTGGGACCTTGCCAGGTGATGGGCGTTCCCGTTGCGCGCTCAGCCCGGATCACGCCGGACCAGGTCACAGGGCCGATCAAGGCGCCGCGCTTGCTGTTGGCAACTGGAACTTTTCCCGATCCAGATCGCTTCAATCAAGATTTCGCGGCCCTCGCTCCGGACCTGGTCGAGTTTCTCCATGGCCAGGGGGTGATCTTGATAGGCATCGACACTCCCAGCGTGGATTTATTTGACTCCAAGGATTTACCGGCCCACAAGATGTTTTTACATCATGACATGGCCATTCTGGAGGGCCTCCTGCTCCGGGAGGTGCCGCAGGGCCTTTACGAGCTGATCGCGTTGCCTTTGAAGCTGGTTGGCTTTGACGCCAGCCCGGTCCGGGCTATTTTAAGAACCGTCCCATGAAACCGACACAACTGCTTGTCATCCTCCGCCAGCGGGGCTTGATTGCGGATGCGGCCAGGTACAGGCCTCTGGGCGGCGGCGTTTCCTCAGACATCTGGCTCATCGAGGATGGCGACAACCGATTCGTGGTCAAATGCGCCTTGCCCAAGCTGCGCGTCCACGAGGATTGGTTTGCCGACGTGGCCCGCAATCGGCACGAGCAGGATTACCTGGATTACGTCGCCCGGTTTCTGCCCCAGGCCGTGCCGCGCATCCTGCAGCGCGCGCCGGAGCACGGCTTCTTCACCATGGAATATCTGGGGGCGGATTTCCAGAACTGGAAATCAATGTTGCTGGCAGGCCGGCCGCTATGCGAACATGCGCTTCAGGCCGCCACCATCCTCGCCGCCATTCATCGCCATTCCTGGAACGATCCGGAAGCGCGCGGCCGATTTGCCACCACTCCACAATTTTTTCAGCTGCGCATCGAACCGTATTTGTTGAGCACAGGCCAACGGCATCCATCCCTGCAAGCTCTCTTCGCTCAAGAAGCCGAACGCTTGGCCGGCACCTCCCTGTGCCTGGTTCACGGCGATTTCAGCCCGAAAAACATCCTGATCGGCCCCGAGCGCATGGTGCTCCTCGATTGCGAGGTCGCCTGGTTCGGCGATCCCGCCTTCGACATCGCTTTCCTTGTCAATCATTTTTTCTCAAGGCCCTGCTGTTCCACGAATCCCCAGGCTCCTTCTTGCGTCTGGCCGAGACCGTCTGGAAAACCTACTTGGCTCATGCCACGTCGGACCAGCAAGCCGGCCTGGAGGAGCGCGTTTGCCGGCTTCTCCTGATGCTCCTGTTGGCCCGCGTGGACGGCAAATCGCCGGTGGAATATCTCACCGACAACGGAAAACAGGATCGTATCCGCTTGTTCGTTCGTAGTCATTTGCCGCGGAATGACGGGCGACTGCGGAATCTATGCCGCGCCTGGGAAACCCAAATCCAGGAATCCCCCGCTTGTCAAAAAGAACAAGGCAGGAAAGCGGGGCAATCTTCGGGTCCACATTGACCCTGACGGGACCCCCGGCTACCATCACCCAACTTTCACGGCCCCTTCGCCAAGCGGCTAAGGCAGCGGATTGCAAATCCGCCATCCCCGGTTCGAATCCGGGAGGGGCCTCTTCTTGACACCTAACCGCAGTGTGCCAGGCTCGCCGGTTCCAAAGGGCCTTTGCATTCCAACCGATTCAGGATGGCGTGTTATTTCAGGGGGGGCCGTGTGTGTGCGCGCTGAAGAAATGAAACACTCGGCTGAAAACCTTAACCTTGTGTGGCAAAAGGAGTTGCTACGTCAAAGTGTTTTTTCACCGGGTAGGGTAGTTTTGAAAAAACGCTTTCAAGAAATGACCTAATTTGATCCGGCCGATTCAAACTTTTATTCCTTGGCCAGGGCCAATTCGACCTGGAGGGAGCCGGCCAGGCGGAGGAGTTCACAAACCAGTTGTTCGCGGGCCTGGCGCTCCGCCTCGATGTCAGGGGCGTCGAAGTAGGTGGTGGCTTCCAGCTCGATGCCGGCGGCGCCGATCCGCTGAATGTGGACGTGGACGCGGCCGGGGTCCACGTCCTTGCGCGCGGCGAGGTACTTGCGCACGCCGTCGCGCAGCGCCTCCAGCCGCTCCAGGGGGGTGGTGGACGCCGCCGAGAACGGCAGGCGGATCAGGCGGTAAGCGCGCATGCCCAGGTTGTCGATCACGCCGCCGGCCAAGAGGGCGTTGGGCAGCATCAACATCGAGTCTTCGGGGGTGCGCAGCCGGGTCGAGCGGAAACCGACGTGCTCCACCACCCCTTCCTTGTCGCCGACGATCAGGCGGTCGCCAATTCGGAAGGAACGGTCGCCGATCAGCAGCAGCGTGCCGAAAAGGTTCTTGAGGGAGTCCTGGGCGGCGAGGGAAACCGCCAGGCCCAGGAGCCCGATCCCAGCCAGAAACCGGGTCAAGGCTTCCCCCTTGCCGAACTGGTAGACGAGGTAGGTGATGGCCGTCAATATCACGGCGATTTTGACGAGGCTTGTGACGAAGGGCACCACCAGGTCACCCAGCTCGTGATGCACCTGCAGGCGCTTGCTGTGCCGGTAAAACAGGCTAACCAGGTCGGCCCACTGGAGGCCGGTCCAGGTCAGGACTGCGGTCAGCAAGAGCCTCTGCACCACGTAGAGGTGGGCGGCGACGGCGGCCGGCAGGTCCAGCCAGCCGAACAACTCGTAGAGCAGCAGCACGGCCACCAGGGCTTGCAGCGAGCGAAGCTTGCGGCCGGCCGTGCGCCGATCGGCGTCGGAGGCCGCAGAGGGCAAGGCCCGGTCCACCAGCCGCCAGGCCAACCGGCGGACCAGCGCGGAGGCGGCCCAGGCCAGCGTGACAATGGCCAGCAGACCCAGCCACTGGTAAATCTCCAGGCCCAGATGCACCCCGCGAAGCCAGGCCGGCATGTGCAGCCTGAGCCAGATGCCCGGCTGGTGCCAGAACTCCGGGGCCACGCGGAGGTGGTCGTCGGCGGCCACCTGGGCGCACACCGGCTGATCGTGCAGGGACTCGAACATCGCCTCGATCTGCCGTACTGTCTCAGCCGAGAAGCCCCAGACCGGGCTGCCGCCCTCCTCGCGCCGAGCCAGGACGAGCCGGCCGATGGGCCCGCGGTACAGGACCACCCGCGGGCCGGCCGGGTCGTTCGATATCTCCTGGAGGTAAATCCAACCGAGGCGGTCAATCACGTACTTCAGCTTGAAGGCAAGCACCGGGCCGAGGTCAGCGCGGGCCGACAGCGGCAGCTCGGACAGGTCCAGGCAGCGGGCGGCCCGGGCGTCCGCGCGCTGGTTGATGGCGGTGAAGAACGACGCCAGCACCTGGCGCGCATTCCCCAGGCCCTCGGTGCGCTCGCCCTCGGCCTTCTCCTGGCCGCCGATCGAGTCGTACATGGCCGGTAGCTGGGCCACGGTTTCGCGGCTGAAGCGCCAGCAGCCGTCCGGCTGGCGGACGATCTCCACGCGCAAGCGCCCCGGGCCGTTCAGCGCTTGCGGCGCAGCGCTCCAGTGGTCCGGCAGGCTGGCCAGGTCCGGCCCGAGCTTGCGCAAGACCGCTTCCAGCATGGCCACTCGCTTGGGCCCGACGAAGGGCAAGTCCTCCGGGGCGAATTGGCTCAGGTCCAGGAAGCTGTAGGCGTCCTGCTGCCGGGCGTCATCATACTCGGCCACGTCAACTGCGCGATAGAAGGCCCGTAGCATGCGCCTGGGGGAGGAATACGCCTCAGGGACCGACGCCGGCTTGCCGGCAGTCCCCCCGCGGTCCCCGGCCACCGGCGCCGCCTCCGGCGGCGGGGGGACGACCGTGCCCAGCACCACGTAGCGGACGTCGGGCGGCCGGTCTTTTACCTTCCGCCACATGGCCTCGATCGTGCTGACGGTGGCGCGGCTGAAAAGCCAGGTGTCTTTGCCGCCGGGCTGCCGCACCCGCTCCACCGTGATGCGGCCGTCCACGTCGGCGCTCCAGGTGTACGGCGGCCCGGCGGGATCGATGGGCACGTCCTCGCGGTACAGGAATCCGCGCCGCTGCATCACGGCGGCGAGCTTCCAGGCGAGGTACGGGCCCAGCACGCGCTGCTGCTTCGCCGGCAAATCCGCCAGATCTAGACGCAGTGCTGCCGATTCGTAATCCCCGGCGCTCGCATGCGCCAGGAAACTGGTCAGGGTCGCGGTCGGGTCTTCCAGCCCCTCGCGGAGCTGCCCGCTTATCTGCTGCCGGGTCTTGGCCTGGGCGCTCATCGCCCGCCGCAAGGCCGGGATCATTGCCACCGTTGTTCGGTCGAAGCGCCACAGACCGTCTTTGCCCCGGGCCAGCACGATGCGCAGGTTCCCCTCCTGGTAAAAGACCACCGGCCGGCCGTTGGCCCCGTCGAACAGGGTTTGAAAAGGCAAGGACAGTTCGTCCAGGACCTCCTCGAGCTGAATCGCAAGCAACTCCGCCGACCCCTGCTCCAGCTTGTCCTTGGGATCGAACTCCAGGCAGGCAACAGCGTCCGCAATCATCTCGGGAATGCGGTTATAGGCCTCGATGGCGAAGCACAGGGTCTGGATGGTTTGCCGCGGGCTGGCAAGCTTCTCGGCCAGCGGCCGATTGAGGAAGACTTTCACCCGCGGATCGGCCGGCCCGTCTGCGGCGGCGTTGCCGGGGAAAACGCTGAAGAGGAGCGCCAGCAGAAAAGCGGTGAGTCCGGCGGCCGATCGGCCTGTCATGGCAGTAACCCTGGATGGGGAGGAATTCCCGGCCGCGCGGCCGGGGATCACCACGTTTCCTCATAATTGTTCATTGTCCACTATTCATTCTTCATTTTCCATTTTCGGTTTTTCCAATGAACAATGAAAAATGAACAATTCACAATGAACAATTCTTATTCACGACAGGAGTTAGAAGGCAGCCGAGAAAGATTGTCTTTCTCCCTTCTTTTGCATCGCGATCGACCTTCTCTGGACATGTTCAATCCTGGAAGTCGCCCTTGGCCGGGAAAGGCATTAAGGCCCGCCCTGGCCCTTGACTGCCTTCCGGGCGTACTCGGCCAATCCGGGCCCGTCGTGGAGGTAATACTGTCGCGGCCAAAGGTAGTAGCCGTAGGTGCTGGGGCCGGTATACAGGGTGTACTGCGGGGGCCAGAGATAGGTCGGGGGCGAGTCGGGGCTGTCGATGACCCAGGTGCCGCTGCCGGTCCCCAGCCACCAGCCGGGGCCGTAGCCGGAGAAGGCGCCCGCGCCCCAGAACCAGCCGCGGCGGTGGTAGCCCCAGCCGCGATGGCCGTCGTGGTGGACGAAGTGGTGACGGTCGGAGTGATGATGGTGGTGGACCACATGATGGTGGCGTGGATGATTGCCGGCATGATGGCGGCCACGATGATTCGGCCCGTGCTTGGCGCGGGCATGATGGCGCGTTCCCCCGCCTCGGTGCGCGTGGTTCGCCTGGGGGCGATGGTGCGGCCCGGCCTTGTGCCCCCTGGCCGCATGATGGGCGTGGCCGCCGCGATGGCCGCCGCCACGATGCCCGCCGCCTCCATGCCCTCCACCACGGGCGTCCAGGTCCGGCGCCGGCACGCTCCACAACAGGATGGCTCCCACAAGCAGGAACAAGCAACAACGAAAACGAGTCATGTATCATCTCCTCGTAGGGTGCGTTGCCGGTCCCAGTTGTGCATGCGATAACGGCACCGATTCAGCGGACCGGCAACGCACCCTACTCGTGTCATTTCTTCTTGAGCTCGGATTTGGATGCCAGGGTTTTCAGGGACTCGTCGGCGGCGGTGCGCACGTCGGGCTCCGCGTCCTCGAGGGCGGTCTTGAGAGCGGCTTGCACGGCCGTGGTGTCTTCGCCGATGCTGGCCCGCGCACTTGGCCAAGGTGTGGATCAACGCACTCACGCACAGCTTGGCGGGCGGGCCGATTTCGCCCAAGGCGTAAGCCGCCGCCAAGCGCACACTATCCTCCTCGTCCTCGAGCGCCCCAGAAATGGCCAGGAGAGCCGGCTTGCCGATGGGCCGAGTCACGCTGAAGGCATCGAGCACCGCCTGCCGGATTTCCGCATCGCCTTGCTTGAGCTTCTTGAGCAAGGCCGGGGTGGCTTGCCGGGCCGGCGGGCCGATCTCGCCCAGGGCGAAAATGATCTCGAGCAGCACATTCCTGTCCTTTTCTCCCAACGCCTTGATGAGTTCGGGAATGGCGGGCTTGGCGGCGGGCCCGAAGCCAGCCAGGGCCTTGGCGGCGGCGTAACGAATCTCGTCGTCCTGGTCTTTCAGCAACGGGGTCAGTGCGGGGACGGCGGCAAGCGCCGCCGCTTCGCCCATCGATCCCAAGGCTTGCATGGCGGCTTTTTTCACGCTGAATTCGGGGTCGCTGATGGCTTTGACCAGCGCCGGCACAGCGCTCCGGGCGTTGGGACCGATCTCTCCAATCGCGATGCAGGCGGCTTCGCGGATGTCCTCATCTTTGTCGGCCACTGCGGCCGCCAGAGCCGAGGCAGCATGCTTCGCGGCCGGCCCGATCCGGCTCAAGGCCCCGGCGGCGGCCAAGCGTGTGCCCTTGTCCGCTTCCTTGAGCAGTTTGGCCAAGGCCGGCACCGCGTGCTTTGCCCCCGAGCCAATGGCCCCGAGTGTGGCCGCCACTGCCTGCCGCACATCCGCATCCTTGGCGTTGAGGGCTTCGAGCAGAGCCGGGACCGCCTCCTTCGCGTCCGGCCCCATGGAGCCGATGGCAAAAGCCAGGGCCTGGCGGGCGCCGGGATGTTTTTTGTCCTTGAAGGCCACAATCAAACTCGGCAAAACGGACCGCAAGGAGCCGATGTTCCCCAAGGCGACCGCCGCCGCCTGGCGTACGCTGGTCTCGGAATCCTTCAAGGCCGTGGCCAGGGCCTGGATGACGGCACGGGCTTCCGGGCCCATCGAGCCAAGCGCTAGGGCCGCCGCTTGCCGGACCTCCGCCTTGTCGTCCTTGAGGGTGTCTCCCAGAGGAGTGACCGCGGCGTGGCCGTCTACCCCAAGAGCGGCGAGGGCCAAAGCCGCCGCGCGCCGCTTACTCGCGTCGCCGTCTTTCAAATCCTTAAGCAGAACAGGAACCGCCTTGGCTGAGGGGCTTTCAGCCTTGCCCGTGTCCTTGGCCGGCGCCAGCGTGAAGCCCACGACCGCGACGACAAGCAAACCCCCAGCCATGAACAGCAAGCGTTTCATGTTAGCCTCCTGAAACCGCTACTAATTTTGTTGCGTGAAAATGGATCGGCTCCTGTTAGCCACGGGATGATGGGCGCCTTTCATAGACATTCTGCTTTCGCCAGGCAAAGGCGAAATGGAATGGTGTTTGATTGTTTTCCGCCGATTTGGGCATGTCAAGTGAAATCAAAAAAAACTTTCTGCCTCATTGCCAAAATCGTCGCATCGAATGTTCCTCTTGCCCTTACTCTCTTTTCGGGTTGGATGATAAAAGAGAAAGAGCAAGAAATCGGCGATGCTTGCTGTTATTGAATACCGACTTTGGTTCACGGACCAGGTCGTCTTACGTACTCACTCACAGTTGGCCCAGGCCCGGTTTCTTACCCCATTCCATATGTCACACCGCGCCATCGCCTAGCAGAACATGGTGGCCGGCCGCAAAAAATCGAATACCGCCGCCCGCGAGCAAGCCGAAGCCATACCAAATCCTTGCTTACGGACCCCGAAACTCCCAGGCGCGCCCCATCAAGGCTCGGAATAGCTACTGAGGAATACCGGCCACTTCGCCCGAGGGCACGGATCACGGCTGCAGGTGCTTGATCATTTCCCGGCAGGCGATCGCACAGTCCTTGCAGGCCCTGGCACACAATCGGTCATGTGCTTGTCCTCCGAGAAGGTCGCGCACGCGGCACCGCACTCATCGCAGGTCTTGGCGCATGTTTCGCATACGATGCTGGAAAAAGGACTGTGGCGCGACGTGAGCTTGGCCGCCGTCGAGCAAACTTCCGCACAATCGTTGCACAAAATCATGGCCTTGGTGTGATCTTTTTTCCCCGCGCTGACCAGGCCCACGCAATGATGATAGCAGGAGGCGCAGGAATTCGCGCAATCGGCACATACCTTCGCGCAAGCCGCGAAGTGTTTGCCGTGTTCACGCTTCTTGCCGCCGGCCCAAGTGACGCTGTCACCGCCGGCCGCAAGGCCCAATGCCATAACGGCGAACAAAGCCCATGCGATTCGTTTCATGACTCTACCTCCTTTGCGGGCAACACAGATTAGATGTGTCAAGGAACGGCTTGACACCACCCCAGTGAAGTTTAGGAATCACGTCAAATACCGGCGATACCGGCCGTGGTCTTGGCCCGATAGCGCCTACCTCGGCGGCAGTGGCAGGGCGCTTTCTTTTGCTGCCGTAGCCGCGTCAGTTGCCTTCCTGGAGAGACAGCCATTTGCCGGCGATCACGAATGCCGCAAACAGGCCGATTGCCAGCCACAGCTCCGGATCGCTCAGGTATTCCCACTGAAAGCCGTCGGTCAGAATGCTGCGGCCGAACTTGGCGAACAGGAACTGATACACAAAGGTCGCGGGCACAATGCCGATCGCTGTGGCCAAGACGTAGTCGCGCAGGCGAATGCCGGTCAACCCGCAGCCGAAATTGACGGCGTTGAACGGAAAAACGGGCAACAAGCGAATGATCAGCAGGCCGGTGAAGCCGTGTTCGCGGATGCGCTGGTCGAACGCGCTGAAGCGGCCGCCAAAAAGCCTCTCGACAAAATCCCGCCCCAGAAGTCGGGCCATAAAATACGCCAGGGTCGCGCCGATGGTCGCCCCAATCCAGGTGTACAAGGTTCCTTCGTAAGCACCGAACAGCACGGCCCCCGCAAAACTGAGGACGGTGCCGGGCAGGAACATTACCGTGCCCACGATGTAGACGGCAATATAGATCAAGCGAGCTGCGACCGGGCCATGCTTTTCAATGTTGTTCAGCACGTATTCAGGCGTTACCTCGCGGCCCCGCTCGGTAAACCGGAAGTAAACCACCGCTGCCGCCAAGAAAGCGACCAATAGCGAAAGTTTCAGCCAGGTCGTGATTCTTCGATCCTTCATAGTCGAGTCTTTCCGTAGGGTGCGTTCGGTTTTCGCAGCCGCCAGGAGTCAGGAGTCAGTGGTCAGGAGTCAGGAATCAGAATCCGCCCTCCTGACTCCTGACTCCTGACTCCTGACTCCTGACCCCTGACTCCTGACTCCAATCAGCGTGTCCACGCCAGCCATTTCTCGAACAACCATTTGACTGTCGGGGTCAGGCGGGTGCGGTTGTAGGCATCGCCAATCTTTTTGATGGCCTCCGCTTGTGTCGGATAGGGATGGATGGTTTTGGCGATCGTCCCCAGACCCAGGCCGCCGACCATGGCCAGCGTCAGCTCCGAAATCATGTCCCCCGCGTGGGCGGCGACGATGGTGGCTCCGAGAACCTTGTCCCCACGTGGGCCGATGAGCACCTTGACGAAACCTTCGTCTTCGCCGTCGAGGATTGCTCGGTCCACATCACCCAGCTCTTGCGTGAAGGTGCGGAAGGCAATGCCACGCTCCTTGGCCTCGTGCTCATACAGGCCGACGTGGGCGACCTCCGGGGTGGTGTAGGTACACCAGGGGATGGTCAAGGCGCTGGCTCTGGCGCGGCCTTTGAACAGGGTGTTTTGAATGACGATGCGTGCCATGGCGTCGGCGGCGTGCGTGAACTTGAAGCGCGAGCAGATGTCGCCCGCGGCGTAAATTTTCCGGTTGCTGGTTTGCAGCCGGTCGTTGACCGAGACCCCGTCCCTGTCATAACGCACACCGACCGCGTCGAGGTTGAGCCCTTCCACGTTGGCCACCCGGCCGGCGCCGACAAGGATTTCATCGACGACGATCTGCTGCTTTTCCTGGCCGCACATGAGATGAACGACTTTTTCCTGGCCGCGTTTCTCGACGCGGTCGATTTGGCAGTTCAAGGTCAAGTCCAGGCCGTCCCGCCGCAAGGCCTTTTCGACCAGTTCGGCGGCGTCGCGATCCTCTTTGGGCATGATCTGAGAATGATTGGCCAGCAGATGGACCCTGGAGCCGAATCGGGCAAAACACTGAGCCAGCTCGCAGCCGATCGGCCCGGCGCCGACCACGGCCAAGCGCAGCGGGAGCTCCGTGAGCGCGAAGACCGTCTCATTGGTGAGAAAGCCTGCCTCGGCCAGTCCTGGGACCGGCGGGCGGT
>WNFJ01230413.1_pt1 | contig 11542 bp, 10 predicted proteins | sample 5400461 | NCBI WGS metagenome assembly WNFJ01 (sample SAMN13153349, study PRJNA577476) | soil metagenome | isolation source: 115 cm saprolite on Douglas fir-dominated hillslope | place: USA:California | collected 2013-09-17 | reverse complement strand
TGAGAGGCAAAAAGCTCGTTAGCCGCAGAAGAAGTGGACGCACATGATTGATGAACCTGATAGGATCATACATATGCTCACAACTTCTAGTATCAACGCGAAAACCTGGAAACAGCCACCTCTTTGGGCCTGCCTGATTTTGTCGACGTTGTATGTGTATTATACTCCAGGGTGGTGGAAGGCGCAAACGTGAGAAGCGGAGAGTTGATGCAATTAAAACCAGGTTGGTCTAGTAAAAAGAAGTACTCAGGTATATAATAATGGCATTGAAAACTATTAGTATTCATTATCACAAATGCCTTTTGAAAGTGAAAGTGTAACCTATCAACGTAGTAATACCTACTAGGATATTTCTTGACCCGCGTCTATGTATGAATCTTACATATAAGCAAGGCGAATGGGCATATCAGGAACACAATCAAGCCGTCTTAGCGGGGAGTACACTGTGGGTTCACTGCGCGGAAAACAAGCGAGAACGAATCTTGCAACAGCAGGGCAAAATGACGCTGGGGTGCAGGGTTCTCGGGGGGCCAGTAATACTGGGTTCTCGGGAGGGGCGAACGTGCAGGAGTTTCAGACGTTTTATCAGGAGAACCTTGGTCTGATTTATCGCTATGTCTACAGCAAAGTAGGGAATCGCGAAGAGGCCGAGGACCTGACGTCACAGATATTTATGAAAGCTGTGCGCGGTGTCGATACTGAACGTGGCGCACAAAGTATGCAAAAGTGGCTGTTTCAGGTTGCTCGCACAACCATCGCAGACTACTGGCGAGCTCATTATCGTATTTCGACCAGTTCGCTTGACCAATTGTTGGAAATCGGCTGGGAAGGTCCGGCCGATGAAGAGCCTACCGCCATCAGTAGCACACCGACAGAACGCGTGCATCATATTCTTCAGGCATTGCCTGAACACTATCGAGAAGTGCTGACCTGTCGTTTTCTGCTCAACCTCTCGATTCGAGATACAGCTAATCGCATGTGTTTGACAGAAGCGAACGTCAAAGTATTACAGTTTCGCGCACTCAAACGCGCGGCTGATCTCGAACTCGTGGTTAGCGGAATACGGTGAAACAGGAAAAAGTGAATGAGGGTGCTTGAATAGCATCCATCTGGAGACATAACACTATGTCAGGTGATATCCATCAGGATAAAGACCAGGAACGATTTGAAGACTATCTGGAGCTGGAACACTTTATAGAGGAGCTTCAGGCCGGGCATGCAGCTCATCCTCCGGGCGAGTTGACACCCGAAAAGGCTCGGATCTATCGTATGGCTGCGCTCTTTCGCTCCGCTTCGCCTGATGATGTCACGCCACGCCCTGAATTTGCCGATGAGTTGCAGGCCAGGCTTGAACAAGAAGTACAACAACCTCCTAAGACATGGCATCTCCCTTTTATCTCTAAAAAGCCGCAAACGAAGCCTCGTGTCTCGCGACGCGCATTACTGGCTGGCGGAGCTGCTGCCGTTGCGGCCTCGCTGACGCTAGGGGCCGGTATCGAACATATGGTAGAGCAGGCCACACAGACAACACTACCGGGTCCGAGTTCGGGATCAACATGGCAAACTCCCATCGTGCCACAGGGTGTAGCTTCTACCTGGCTCTTAGTCACGACACTTGCCGAACTTGGGGGCAGTGCGATACGCTTCGCGACAGACTCCATAGTTGGCTATATCATACGTAACGATGGTGATAAAGGTGAATCAGTGAACGAGGGTCCAGTTATAGCCATGTCCGCGGCCTGTACCCACATGGGCTGTATCGTGCAATGGCAGGACTCAGACCAGAAATTTCATTGCCCCTGTCATGGCGGTCTCTTCACTGAATATGGCAAGCCGGAGAACTCATCGCCGGTTCGCTACTTGACTCATTTGCCACGCCTGGATACGAAAATTGAAGATGGTAAGGTATTTGTCAGGGTACCTGGTACATCAGCGAGTAAAAAATGAGGCGCGCTCTATTGGTAATTGCGCTTGGCATCGCTTTTCTTATACTCATGACCTGGATTGGCACACTTCTTGACTCTATTGTTCCTCACCGTGTCACTGCACAGGTGCAGACCGCTCAAACAGGCCCCTATCACGTGACCTTTCAAGTTAATCCGAACCCACCTCTGATTACGCAACCTGCAACCCTCTCGATACAAGTGCTGTTGAATGCCTCGCAACAGCCAGTCACCAATGCGCATGTAACGCTTATGAGTAGTATGGAGACGATGGACATGGGAATAGACCAGGTAGAAGCACAATCCCAGGGGAATGGAATATATCTCGCCAATGTGCAGTTTTCAATGAGCGGCCCCTGGAAGGTACAGGTGGTGGTTGCTTTACCGGGGGAAAAACAGACTGAAAGTGCTACTTTTGAGGTGGCGACGCGGTAAGAAATCGGCGGGGCAAGGATGAATAGGACGAGGCAGACGTTTGGAGATAAGACTTCCCGTGTGAGGACTTGAGCGGTGTCCTGTCTGTCATCCTTCCCTGCGCTCAGGATGACAGACATTATCTCCAAATGTCCAAAGGCGGGGGCAAGGATTAACAGGCCCCGCCCCTACTATATTCTATCGTTCTTCACCTGTGGCTATGCGCACATAGCTGATATAGCGTCGTTCATCGATCACTCCATCCTCTACCGCCTGGCGAATTGCACAGCCTTCTTCGTCTATATGCTGGCAATCGGAATAGAGGCATTCGCCAAGATATGGGCGAAACTCGACGAAGCACCTCGCCAGGTCTTCTGGCGCAATATTCCAGGCGGCTAATGCGCGAATACCTGCCGAATCTGCCAGCCAGCCTCCACCAGACAAGGGATAGAGTTGCGAACCAGTAGTTGTGTGTTTGCCTTTACCTGTCGCATCGCTCACCAGGCCGGTTTTGAGGGCCATTCCTGGCTCGATGGCGTTCACCAGGGAAGATTTGCCTACCCCCGAAGCTCCGCTGAAGAGCGTGGTCTGTTCCCTTAACAGGGAACGCAAGATTTCAATACCCTCTCCAGTCTTTGTGCTAGTCCAGATCACGCTATAGCCCAGGCGACGATAGAGATCAGCGGCTTCATCAACACGTTGCTCATGTGGCAGGTCAACCTTGTTGAGACAGATGATCGGGCGAATCTCCGCTGACTCACAGATCGCCAGGTAACGGTCGAGCATGCCAAAATGTGGCTCAGGTTGTGCCGTGGCAAAGACCAGCACAACCTGGTCGAGATTGGCAAGCATGGTTTGCTGGATAACTTTTTTGGAAGTTGAACCTGAATCCTTGCGTGACAATGCGCTCTGGCGCGGCAAAATCTCCTCAATCATGCCTGTGCTTTCGTCAAGCTGGCGCAGCTTTACATAGTCTCCAACCGATAGCCGTACTGGTAATGCATTAGAGTTTGTGTCGCGATGCTCAATACGCTGAGCTTTTGGTAATGTTAGCAATTCGTCGTAACGTGGGCGCGCTTTGCTCAACGATTTTGATGATTGAGCCTGGGCAAAGGCTTTTTTGAGTTTACCTCGTAGTGTGCAGCGTAAAACGCCGATATCGGTATGAACGTCGTAGATGCCGTGTGCGCCGTTCAATACCACGCCGGTAAGTGTCTCCGGGTCCTTAATCAATGCTTTCCCTCCAGGAGAATAAAAAACACGGTTCGAACAATCAATCGTGTGATGTCTACCGTGCGGAGGGAATGAGCCACCTTCTGCCTTTTAGCGGATGCCAGGTAATTTCTTGTTGAGTTCTATATTTGTGTCCTGGCCAGGCAGCGTTCGCTCGTTACCGCCGACGCGGGTAGACAAGGTGCATACAAGCACAAATGCTGAATAAACGTGCTTTCCCATATCTTGCACCTCCTCTTAGACTGGCGAAGCCAGAATTTATGCGAACGTTTCTCTTAACTGGTGAATTATCCAGGAACCTTTTCGGGAGTAGCTCACTCCCGGAAGTCTCCCTTGCTTCTGTAGTAGAGAATACATGAATAAACATCTGTTTGTCAACATCTACAACGCCTAAAAGAGCCTGATTATTCCCCTCCATTTAATTAGCGCAACTCAAAACGTGCCTCAACTCTACCGAAGTGTAGGATGTCGCCGTCCTTGAGGGGCATCGATTCATATGGATGCAAGATCTTGCCGTTTAAACGCGTCTTATTGCGGGAGTTCTGATCCTCAACCATCCATGTTCCCTTTTCGTTCATGAGATGCGCATGCACCCGCCCCAGGGTCATCGTTTGGTCATCAATTTGAATATCAGGATGGATCTCTCGTTTTGGATCTTCGCGGCCAACAATCATCTTTGTTCCATTCAAGACAAATGTCTGTCCGGTAGAGATAATGACAAGCTGTGCCTGGGGTAAAGCAGGCACAGGTCCGCGGATACGCTGTTGTATTTGCTCGAGAGCAGCAATAAACTCGCGTGGTGTCTGGTAACGAGCATCAGGCTGTTTAGCCATTGCCTTTTGCATGAAAGCATCCAATTCATAAGGCAAACTTGGGTTTATGCGGCATATTGAAGGTATATCTTCGGATTGGTGCTTCATAATGATGTCTACAACTGTGCCTCCAGTATAAGGGGGATAGCCTGCGAGTGTCTCGAAGAGGACAACTCCAAGTGAATAGAGGTCGGAGCGGATATCTGCTGCATGGCTGCTCATCACCTGCTCAGGGGCCGTATAGAATGCTGTCCCCATAAATTTATCTGAAGATGTAATTGTCGGTGAATCTTTACTACGCGATAAGCCAAAATCGACAATCTTCACTACCCCTTTATTACTGACGAGAATGTTCTGTGGCTTTATATCACGGTGCACCACGCCCATCTTGTAAGCGGCATCCAGTCCTTCGGCAACTTGCAGTATATAATGTACTGCACTCAATAGTTCCATTGGACCATAGGTAGTTATGTAAAACTTGAGGTTCTGGCCATCGATATGATGCATGATGATGAAATAGGTATTGTCATCGTTGCCATAATCGATAATCCTTACAATGTGCGAATCATTCAGGCTATGTAGGATGTATGCTTCCCGTTTGAAGCGTTCCAACAGTTCGTTATCAGATGCATGGTCCAGATACATGACCTTCGCCGCATAGAGATAGTTGGTTTGTAGGTCGCGTGCGATATACACTTCGCCGAAACTGCCACTGCCCCGTTCGTCTATCAGTTTGTAGCGACCTTTGATGACGCGTCCGAGGAGCAGATTAATGCTCATATCTATTCCTATCCTAGAGGCTATGTTTGTTTTCCGTCAGGTATGGATATTATTAGTCTTCTGCTATATTACATCATTTACGAGTTGTTGTCATTGCAGATATGTTTGACCCAGAACCTGGGTTCTAAACTGAAAGTCACCTGTAAAGCTCATCAATATTGATGAGCCTACACCAGTCGGCTACCGCCCCTTTCTATCAAACGAAGGACTATTTCAAATCATCCATTTATCCATCAAAGATTATAGGGAAGGTACGTGAAATTAGAATATATGTACCTTTTTTAACTAAGGAATATATGTTATATATCTAAACAAGAAGCTTTTATACTTGAGTGTCGAGCGGTATCAATTCTCCTGTTGTTGCAAGCGAGCATTGTCTTGATGTAAGGTTCATCTTGTAGGCAACCCCTGCTGTAAAGTATCTTCGTAAAACACGTAGAATCGCAAAGCTCCGCATTCCTAGCTTACATTCGTTTGTTAGCCAGCATTGATCTCTAGACGACATACCCTTGATGTTCCAGTAAGACTATTCGACTACTCATCGGAATCGAAGCCTTAACAGTCAGGAGATGGATTATGCGATCAACACGAATCAGGTATTCCATTGTACTTTTCCTTTGGTTAGTACCAATAGTGCTCAATGCATGTTCGTCTGGGGGCTCCGACCCACCTGTAACTCCAGACACCACAATCCCGTCAACATTACAAGTGACTGTAACCATCGCTGAAGACCAGGAGGCATCAGACGGACTGAATGGAAAGAGCGTGATTACTTTGGGGTTCAGTACCAATGAAATTGCGGAAACTAATACCGTGATATTTACCCATGGAGAAAACGTCCACTGTAATGGCAGCATAATGACTCTAGGGAACTTTATAAATTATTGGTCTCGCGTTGCTATCCCCTATGGCTTTTTGTATACATGTGTTTATCACTACTTTCTTCATAATGATCCTCATAGTCCTCAGATTGCTACAATATTTAGTTTTCACGCTGCACAACATCCTCTATCGCCTGTCTTGCACAGGCCCGTAAGTGGTAATTTCCAGGTTCAATATACCCCAGGCCCTACTATTACTCATTCATCTAATTGTACGGTTCAAGTAACTGCAAATGCTCCTAATCAAAGTGCTTCTGGCGATACTGTGCCACAAAGTGGTAGCACTTATACTGGCTCCGATGCCAGTGGGTTGAATGGATTGGGAAATATCGTGATGACACGCTCTTGTATTCCGATCAGTTATAATCATGATAATGACGCTGATGACACTGGTTTAACATTCGCTGCAGTCAACGTAACGTATACGTCAACCGCAAGTTACGAAGTGTCATGGGTTCCGCCAGGTTCACCAACGCAGGGTACTAACTCATGACTTGCTTACCAGAAACACTAGTTCGCCTGGAAATACGAAACGCTGGATTGACCAGGGTTTGTTCGCAACCTGTTCATAAAATTTGGTCTCGTAGTTCGCGGCCATACCTTTGCTTTTTCCGCCAAGGCTGTGAGCAGGAAATGAGACAACAAGATGGTCGGCATTGAGTGTCTCTAAGAGCCGCAGTCCCGCCGTTTTGTCCACCTGTTCAAGGCATGGAATGGCCTTGAGAATAAAGGCAACATCGACTTTTTGAGTGGGACAATAATGGATTACATCGTCCGTTTTACCATATCCTTGCACAGGCATGAGAGTCATACAGTCGTTTAAGAAACCTATCATATCCTCGTAGATGTCATAGGTATAATACAGCGTATGCTCGCTCAGTGGCATCCAGGGAATGGCAAGCGGATGTAGCCCACAGGCTACGTCAATAACCGAGTTGATGGGAGGAAGATTGGCCAGTATTGTGCTATAGAATTGCTCAAGAATCGGAAGTCGCTCTCTGGTAGAGGAGTGATATCCCATGATCCATTTACACGTATCAAGAAAGTGTTCCTTATTTGCTGATCGCTTTGCATGTTTGAGTTCATCTAACCATAATGAATAGCGTGGGGTGCTCGTTTGATACGCTCCACCGACCTGGTGCAACTTATTTTTGGTAGATTTAATAGCTTGCTTGAGATTATGCTGCCTGGTAAGTTCTTGCGTACCGATGGATCTAATGAAATCAACACCAATGCTCTTATATTTCGAACTTGCTAGAACAGCCTCAATGAGACGATCTATTTGCTGGCTTCCCCTGTCATTCATTCTGTTCTGCTCTCAATCGTTCAACAAGTTGGACCATGAATCTGAGATTGTGTATAGTCGCCAGTCTCAGAAAAAGGCTGTCGTTGATCTTGAAAAGATGGTGGAGATATGCCACTGAGTAGCGTGAACAGCATAGGCAATCGCAGTAACGAGAAACCGGTCCATCGTTCTTGATTGCCTTGTCATCATTGACGTAGAGGTATGAAAACCACTTTTCTGTAGAACTGGGTGCAGGCAACGAATCTGGTGATGTAAAAACATACAACAGGCGCGAGTGTCGTGCATCCCGCGTAGGCATTGCGCTGTCGAAGATATCATAGCCTATCCTGGCACATTCCACGACATTCGCGGGATGACCCACACCCAGGGCATGCACCGGTAATTCCGACGGCACAAGTTCTCTAGTGTATGTGATGATATCAGTAAGCAGTTCGCCTTTACCATCCAGCGGCCAGCCACCAAAGCCAAATCCATCGAAACCAATCTCTAGCAATACACCGGCACATTGTTTGCGCAACTCATGAAAGCCTCCACCCTGGATTACACCAAATAGCAAGGGCCTTTGTTCTTGAGGGAGACGCTTTTGTTGCATCAGCCGCTGAAACTCGTGCTTGCAGCGCTTTGCCCACTCGATAGTTCTTTTGACCGATTCTTGTTGGGTTTCAAATGAATCGTCAACATGCGTGCAGTCATCGAGGCAAACGACGATATCAGTTCCATAGCTGAGTTGTAACTGCACACTCTTTTCGGGCGTGAGGTGAAACTTGCGATCGGAGCCTTCTGGCTGGAAGGTAATGCCCTTATCGTTCATAGAACCAAATTTTGTGTTTTGCCGGATCAAGGAATACGCCTGGAAGCCACCCGAATCGGTGATGATAGGGTGCGGCCAGCCAGCCATGCTGTGCAATCCCCCCAGCGCTGTTTCCCCCCAGCGCTGTTATAGTGGAGGAGCCAGGACGCTGCATCAGGTGAAAGGAGTTCATCACAACAGCCTCGATGCCGCATTGTTCGAGGTCAAGGCTGTCGAGATTGCGCACAACACCCAGCGTGGCATCTGGCAAAAAAGCTGGGAGGTGTATTTGCCCGTGGGGTAGGTGTAAGATGTTTCGATATTCGTTCATATTTTTGGTCGTATATGTATCTCTCTGTGATGCCAATCCGTCAATTGCTGGTAAGCATGAGCGATGCGCAATATCATAGATTCCTCGAATGGCTTACCCGCGACCTGCAAGCCGATAGGTAAACCACCAGCCGAAAAACCACAGGGCAATGAGATAGCTGGCAGGCCTGCAAGGTTAAAAGGCATCGTCAATCTTAAAAGTGCAACCGTTGCTTTTTCAGTGACGCCATCGATAAGAATTTCTGTATCTGCCTGCTCTATCAGAATCGCTGGCATAGGTATTGTAGGGAGAACCAATGCATTGAAACCCTGCATGATAGAACGCAGATTACTCGAAAAGGCGCGCCGTTGCTGTTGTGCGCGCAAGTAATCCACGGCTGGAATAGTCTGACCCTGTAATAAACGCGAACGCGTTATCTCGCCATAATCGTCCAACCGTTTGGTCAGCCATCCTCTTTCCATATGGGCCAGCGAGGCCTCGGGCATCTCGATGGTACGGAATGTATCCATCATAGGTCGCTGCACCTCAACATCTACAAGCTCGGCTCCTTCCTCTTGCAGCACCAGCAGCGCCGCTCTCCAGGCAGCGCGTACTTCGGGATCAAGCGGGGATACAAACGATTCCGATGGTACGCCAAGTCTGATTCCCTGTAGTGAAATCAGGCCTCGTCCCTCCGTTCCACCAATCAGCGTTGCACTGGCTTTACCAGGAGGACCTGAAACACTGTTGGGATCACGCGGATCATACCTGGCAACAGCATCAAAGAGAATAGCGCAGTCTTCGGCGTTCCTACCCATTGGTCCGACGTGATCGAGCGACCAACTAAGAGGTATGACGCCATATGTGCTTACACGCCCATAAGTTGGCTTCAGTCCAGCGATGCCACAGCATGCTGAAGGGATACGGATCGATCCGCCCGTATCGCTACCTATAGCACCAGGGCACATACCTGCGGCCAATGCTGCCGCCGAACCACCGCTGGAGCCGCCAGCGATACGTGTCAGGTCCCAAGGATTGCGTGTTGGAGGTGTATACGTCCCATAGGCGAACTCGTGTGTATTGGTTTTGCCGACAATCACAGCTCCGGCTCTGCGCAATTGCTCGACCACAGTCGCGTCCTCTTGCGGAACGTAATCTGCAAGAACTTTCGAGCCTGCCGTCATGCGTACATCCTTGACAGCAATAAGATCTTTGATGGCGATAGGAATGCCATGGAGCGGGCTACGAAAAAGACCTGTACGCTGCTCGTTCTCAGCCTTCTCCGCCTCTTCGTAAGCCTGATCGCGCAAAACTGTAACAAAGGCCTTAATATCGCTGTCAAGCTGATCAATACGCTCTAGCGTTTCGGCTAAAAGTTCAGTTGGAGTTATCAAGCCAGAACGGAGTTCTTCCGAAGTTTGTTGGATGGATAGGTAGGGCATATCGATTTTCTATACTTTCCTTTTAGTATCTGCAGTTTTCTTGTGAGTATATCACAAACGCGCTAAATTGCTTCTTTTCCTTGCCTCCTGAGGTTCATTTATGTTAATCTCTACATTGAAATACATCTTCAAAGAGGTATCCTTTCCAGCAGAAGTAATGAGTGTGATATATGTCAGGTTATGTTTGTACCTTTTCTAAAGTCAGCAAGGATTATGGCGGCAATTCAATTTTCCGCGATATAGATTTAGAGATCATGGAAGGCGAACGCATCGGCCTTGTTGGAGAAAATGGGGGCGGTAAATCGACGCTATTCAAACTCCTTGCTGGCAAAGATAATCCAACCGAAGGTGTTATCTCGCGACGGCGTAATCTGACCATTGGCTACCTGGCACAAGAGGCTGATCCAGGCCAAAGACATAAGACTGTCTTCGAAGCTGTTTCGGAGGTCACTCAAGAGCTGGTGGATTTACCTCTCATGTTGAGCCAGCTTGAAGCGCGGATGGCTGATCCAGAAGTAGCCTCTGACCCGGATCTCATGAAGGCGATCCTCGATGAATATGGCAAAGCCCAGGAACGCTTCGATGCTTTAGGCGGCTATACGCTTGAGCATAAGGTAGAAGCAGTTTTGCACGGCTTAGGCTTTGGTCCTGCATGGTATGACCTGGAGGTGGGTTCGCTCAGCGGAGGTGAGAAGAAGCTGGTAAACCTGGCCCGTTTCCTGATCAAAGCTCCTGATCTTCTGCTACTCGACGAACCGGATAACCATCTGGATCTGGACGCAAAAGCCTGGCTAGAACAATATATGCAGAGCTACCCTGGTACAGTGCTCATCATCTCACACGACCGGCAATTGCTCGATCACGCGGTGAAGAAAATCTTCGAACTCGAGGACGGTAAAATTTCTGCCTACTTTGGAAACTACAGTTATTACTTTGAGGAACGGCAGCGCCGATTGTTGAAACAGAATGAAATATATGCGGTACAGCAGGGAGAAATCAAACGTCTGGAAACCAGTATGCGTCAACTCAAAGGCTGGTCCAAGTTTAATGATAAATTTGCGACGCGAGCCGAGGATATGGCAAAGCGTGTCGAGCGTGCTAAGCAGGAAAGTGTGGATCGTCCTATCTTGAATCGAGATAAAATCAAAGTGAACCTTGATGCTGACCGAAGTGGCAAGATCGTGCTGGAAGTGAAAGGGCTGAGCAAGTCATTTGATGAGCGTGTCCTGTTTGAGCCATTTGATTTGACTATACTCTACGGTGAGCGTGTTGGCATTGTCGGAGCCAACGGCAGCGGCAAGACGACACTGCTCAAAACAATGATGGAATTGATCCCGCTTGATTCTGGCTCAGTGAAAATTGGAGCGAGCGTTGTAGTCGGATACTATGCCCAGGAGCAGGAAACGCTGCCTTTCGATAGCACGCCGTTGGATTTCGTGCGCCGCATAAAACCGATAAATGAACCACAAGCCATCAGTTTCTTGCGCGGCCTGCTTTTCTCGTACGAGGACATCCATACATCTATCCGGCGCTTAAGCGGTGGTGAGAAGAGTCGTCTTCAAATAGCGCGCTTGATGCTTACTGATGCTAACTTTTTACTGCTCGATGAGCCTACCAACAATCTTGATATC
>WNFJ01380604.1_pt1 | contig 11543 bp, 9 predicted proteins | sample 5400461 | NCBI WGS metagenome assembly WNFJ01 (sample SAMN13153349, study PRJNA577476) | soil metagenome | isolation source: 115 cm saprolite on Douglas fir-dominated hillslope | place: USA:California | collected 2013-09-17 | reverse complement strand
CACGACCCGAATCGGGTTCGGTAGTCCTGGCTCTTCTTTCTCTGAGTGCACTATTCCCACTGAATGCTTGCCCGCGCGCTGTGAGTCATCGAATACTGGTCCGCCGCACTGGTGTGATGGCACCCGCTATCAAACTTGTCCACTCAATTCCGGCTCTGAACCAGGCAACTTAAAAGGGAACTCATTTCCGTTGCCGGCGTGAAGAATAGGAAAGCTGGCTCGAATTTCCGTTCCGAGCGATTGTGTTGAAAGAATGTCCAGCCGTCCAGCAACAGCCAGCGCACGTTCTTCCATTCCACGCAATCCCAGCGTGGTCGACTGGTTGCTGCTGCTCTGCAGACACGTCGACTGAATACCAATTCCATTGTCTTTAACAGACAACATGAGCGTGGAGTCAAAGCTACGCAAGGTGATCGAGACGTTTTCAGCTTGCGCGTGCCGCGCGACATTAGCCAGCGCCTCCTGGAGGATGCGAAAACACGCCGTTTCGACGTTGCGTGACAGTCGGACCTGTGAAATTTCAGAATCGATCCGCACATCAGCCTTGATTGAAGCGCGCCTCATATAACGATCGACATACCAGCGAGTAGCTGCGGCCAGTCCCAGATCATCAAGCAGCGACGGGCGCAGCTCAAACGACAGGTCGCGCACACGTTTGAGGGCCTCGTCAATAACGCGAATATCTTCGGCTACTTGATTTACAATTGAGCTCCTGTCGCACAATTGCTCCAGACTCTGCAAGTTGATCCTCACTGCAGTCAGCACCTGCCCAATCTCGTCATGAAGTTCCCGCGCGATGTGCTTCCGTTCCGATTCCTGTGCCTCAATCAACCGTCGCGAATAGCTTCTCATTTCAGACTCGGCTCGTTTGCGTTCGGTAATGTCCTCAGCAATTCCTGCCAGTCGATAAGCTGTCCCTTCCACGTCACGTATAGGAAACGCGCGAGTCCGAATCCAGCGCACTGAATCATCCGGTCTTTTGATCCGGTATTCGAGACTTTGGTAATCGCCTCGTAAGCGTTGCTGCAGCATTTTTTCAGCCTTCTTGCGATCGTCAGGATGGACCGCGTCCAGAACTGATGGGATACGAGCATAGGCGCTTTCACAAGAGCGCCCCCAAATTCTCTCGTATGCAGGATTGATATAGAGAAGATTCTTCATGCCGAGGTCGACCATCCAAATAACTTCGTCGATATTTTCGGCGATTTGACGAAATCGTTCCTCGGATTCGTATAACGACTGCTCTGCCCACATACGATTCAACGCTTGCCCGCACATATTGGCCAACGACTGGAGTTCGTCCAGTGAAGCCTGTGTGTAAGGATGCNCGGTTTATAGCTCTGAATTGAGAACAAGCCAATGATGCTGGGCCCGTACCTGATTGGCACCGACATAATAGTCGCCAACCGCCGAGCGGACTGGACCGCGCTCTTCTCAAAAAGATAGGGAACCTCTCTGACGATCAGCTCTGCGCCTTTTTCAATTACTCGTCTGCCTCTGGGTGTGGGCGGCTGGCCGGTAAGAAATGGAGTAATATCCCGTCGCTCTTCGCCTATCGTATCGATATTCAGGACGGGCTGGAGCGCATTCTTTTCGCTGTCGTAAAGATCGAGAGTGCATGAATCCCAACCAAACATTTCGTCCGCAGTCTTCACGATCATTCTGGCTGCTTCGAGAGGCGATCGCGCACCACTTAGTCCACGGGCCAGGTCAGCAGATGCGGCGTTCAGTTGTTCTAACCGCTTTTGCTGTGTGATGTCCTTACCGATTCCTATGCTGGTGCCGTCCGACAACTGTAACCTGGCCCAGGAGGTGTCGATTATCCGGCCATCCCTGGTTTTGGTTTTGAAATCTTCCCATCCACAGTCTGATTGGGTAACGAAACTCATCACCCGTTTGCGGTAGTCTGGGGGTCCGGGTAACATTCAGCAAATACATCCACGCCCTCCTCGAGTATTTCTCTCAAGGTCCAACCCAGCGTCCGTTCCCATTCCCCGTTTACAAGCTCAAGACGGCCATCTTCATCAACAAAACTAATCATGAGCGGGATCTGATCGAAAATCTTCTGCAGAATCTCTTTCTGTTTTCTGAGTTCCCTCTCCGCGCGTTTGCGCTCGGTGATGTCTTCAGCGATTCCTTCGTAATAGAGTATCGTCCCGTCTTCCCTGGGAACGGCGCGCACGCTGTCTGAGATCCAGATCCGGCTGCCATCTTTGCGATACGCCTCATATTCGAAGCCTCGAACAATGCCATGGATCTCAAGCAGCCGCTTGAACTCTTCTCGTCTCGCGGAATCAGCATATTGTTGTGACGCTATATTGGTGCGCTCGTTAACAAGCTGCTCTGGAGTGCCAAAACCGAGTATGCGAGCCAACGCCGGATTCGCTGTGAGAAATCGGCCATCGGGGGTCGTTTGAAAGATACCTTCATTGGCGTTTTCAAAGATGTCGCGGTACTTGCGCTCCGCTTCCAACTTTGCTTCTTCTCTCTCACGCAGCGCTTCCTGCACAATTTTTCTATCAGCAATGTCCTGGCACAGCACAACGATGTTGACTACCTTTTTCTCCCGATCGTGTAACAGAGACACGCTGTTTTGTACCCATAGGAGTTCTCCGCCCTTCTTAATGTACGGCTCTTCCAATACAAACGCGGGAACCTCCCGCTCAATCATCTGCCTTATGAACTTTGCTCTCCATTCGCGATAGTCAGGATGTGTAATTGACAAGAAGTCGCGCGAACGAAGTTCAGCGCATGAATATCCGGTAATTCGGCAATAGGCGTCGTTGACTCCGACAAATCGCCCGTTGAGATCGGTGATGGCCATGCCGACTGCTGCGTGGGCGAAGGCGCTCATGAAACTGTTTAGGTCATTCTGTGGAAGCATTGTCTTTACCAGGCCCCGGACAACGATATGCGGAATCTCTCAGGAGACAGAGTCCCCCATTCTTATAAAGATACAGAACGAAACATTTCGTATGTGCCAAATAAGCGAAGAAGGTGATCGTGGTAGCTATGCTCTGGCGCAGCTCAAAGCGAGGCATGCAGCCACATCAATTGGTGGCTGAGTGCAGGACCGAAGCATAACTATCAAACGACTGACTTCAGCGGGGCGAGCGCTGACGCATAATGTTAGAACGAGGACTCGCAGGTTGCAAAGATATTCCGCAACTTTTCGAACCGAGGATTCAAGAGGCCACATCAGGTTACGCCTCGGCTGGTAGTCGAAAAATCTTGGAAATCACGCTTTGAAAGCCGCAAGAGGAAAAGATCAGGCAAAGCCTCAATCAAGAAAACTTAGCCGGCACCGCCTGGTAATTGAAAACGTTACACCTGATTGCTAATTACTTCTTTACTTGAGTCTGCGTTGAGTGCTGCCTGCGCCGACGCCAAACGCGCTACAGGAACGCGGAAAGGTGAACAGCTCACATAGTTGAGACCAATTTCATTACAAAAAGCGATTGATTGCGGATCGCCGCCATGTTCGCCGCAGATCCCCACTTTAAGATCTGGCTTGACGCTGCGTCCGCGTTCCGTACCCATGCGCACGAGCTGACCCACTCCTGCGCGGTCGAGCACTTGAAAAGGATCGTCAGCCACAATCTTTCGTTCAATGTAATTAGGTAGGAAGCGGCTCGAATCGTCTCTGCTCAGGCCAAAGGTGGTTTGGGTTAGATCGTTTGTGCCAAAGGAGAAAAAGTCCGCGTGAGCCGCTATGTGATCTGCCATCAAGGCCGCGCGTGGCAACTCGATCATCGTGCCCACGTGATACTCGATGGTCATTCCATGCTCGCCCATAACCTGGCGAGCCACCTCGTTGATTAGCTGCGCTTGTTGCCGCAACTCTTCACTAAGCGACACGAGCGGTACCATTATCTCGAGCTCGACTTTTTTCTTTTCACCCTGAACCTGGCAGGCCGCTTCGAATATCGCGCGACACTGCATTCTGGTGACTTCGGGAAACAGCAAGCCCAGCCGACACCCGCGAAATCCCAACATGGGATTCGCCTCGCGTATTCGATTTACCTGACGCAGGAGCAAACGTTTCTCGTCGATGTCGTCGAGCATGTGATCCATATCGCTGAGGGATTCGGCGCGTTTCAGCGCCAACTTCAACTCGGCCAGTTCGCCCGTGAGCTCCTCAACATTTGGCAGAAACTCGTGCAATGGGGGATCCAGCAACCGTATTGTCACAGGCAAGCCGGCCATCTCGCGGAAGATACCAATGAAGTCTCCGCGCTGTAGCGGCAACAGTTTCTCGAGCGCCTTCTCGCGAGCGCCAACTCCTTCGGAAAGAATCATTTCTCGCATTGCGGCAAGTCGCTGATCACCAAAGAACATGTGCTCGGTACGACAGAGTCCGATTCCTTCCGCGCCAAATTGGCGCGCAGTTTTTGCATCGAGCGGCGTATCAGCATTGGCTCTCACACGCAGCCGGCGAAACTGATCGGCCCAGGTCATCAGCTCGTAAAAATCTTTACCCAGCGTGGGTTGAATCGTAGGAACCTGCCCGAGAAACACACGACCAGTTGAACCGTCTACCGTGATCCACTCACCTTTCGTTACCACTGTTCCGTCAACCGTAAACTGCTGCTGGCTGTAATCGATGTTCAATGCGTTTGCGCCGCTCACGCATGTTTTGCCCATGCCCCGCGCAACGACCGCGGCGTGGCTTGTCATTCCCCCACGCGCAGTGACAATTGCCTGCGCCGCAACCATGCCGTGGAAATCGTCAGGGCTTGTCTCCTGCCGGACGAGCACGACCTTTGCGCCTTCACGCGCCAGTTCCTCAGCGTCATCAGGACTGAACACTACCTGACCTTGTGCAGCGCCCGGACTAGCAGGCAGTCCGGTGGCTAACACGGTGGCGTTAGTCTTTGGATCGACCGTCGGATGCAGTAATTGATCCAGCTGTTCCGGCGTAACGCGCTGGACTGCCGTGGCACGATCGATCAGCTTTTCATACTCCATCTCCACGGCGATGCGCACCGCGGCCGCGCCGCTGCGCTTGCCTGTGCGCGTTTGCAGCATCCAAAGCTTGCCCCGCTCAATCGTGAATTCGCAATCTTGCATGTCGTGGTAATGCTGCTCGAGAAGGTCGGCAATTGAAGCAAATTGCTCGTAGACCGCGGGCAATTCTTTTTTGAGTTGGCTGATTGGATTCGGAGTACGAATACCCGCGACAACGTCTTCACCCTGGGCATTCAACAAATACTCGCCGTAGAGTTCCTTTTTCCCAGTGGAAGGATTGCGCGTAAATGCTACGCCAGTACCGCTGCCCGCACCCATATTGCCGAAGACCATCGCCTGCACGTTCACCGCGGTGCCCAGCGAATCGGGGATCCGGTTCACGCGTCGATAATCAATCGCTCGCCGGCCCATCCAGGAGTTGAACACCGCGGCAATCGCCACTCGCAACTGTTCATAAGGATCCTCGGGAATCGCCTGCTGCTCAGTAAGAATGATCTGCTTCTCAGCGGTGATGATTTCACGAAGATCTTCGGCTTTGAGATCGGTGTCGCGACCGCCGCTGGTTTGGGCCTTGAAACGATCGAGCACACGTTCAAACTTCGCGTGCGCGACACCCATTACGATTTCACCAAACAGCGAGGCAAAGCGCCGGTAAGCATCGAGGGCGAAGCGAAGGTCGCCGGTCTGTGCTGCAAGTCCCTGCACGGTTTCTTCATTCAGACCGAGGTTAAGAACGGTATCCATCATTCCTGGCATTGAGAACGCAGCGCCGGATCTGACAGACACCAGGAGGGGATTTTTTGAGTCGCCGAAGCGCTTGCCAACCTTCTCCTCGATCTTCTTCAGACCCTCTTTGACCTGCTCCCACATGCCATCGGGGAAGTTCTTGTCATTTTCAAAGAATGCATTGCATGCTTCAGTCGTGACTACGAGGCCGGGAGGGACCGGCAATCCCGCGCGTGTCATCTCACAAAGCCCTGCGCCTTTGCCACCCAGCAACTCTTTGTTGTCTCCGGGGCCCTCTTCGAAAAGGTAGACCCACTTGTTGGTTTTCTCTTCAGTTACTTCCGTTGCTTCTTCCGTCACAGTACTCATTCTTAGAGGCTCTCTTTGCTTTATTGTTTCTTTTCGCTGAACGAATCGACACACATCTCACACTCTAAGCAGACGGGTAATCGAGGAGCGATATATGTGCCGTTGCAAATTATCGCACTTTTGCCCGATTAGGGAAGGGTCGGGCGAGTCAGGAAGGCAGACCAGGTCATTTTTCATCTATCATTTTACATTTATCATTTTGTCATTTGTCCAATCACTGCAACGATCATGAGTGGCATTCAAGCTTGAAAGAGTGAAACGAGAAATGGAAAATCTTCACTTCTGGTACTACAATCACTGACAAAATCTCGAATCCAAATCCGAGGCAATCCGATGGGAAACATCACCACTCTAACCGTTAATGGAAAGAAGCTACCGTTAAATGTCGTACCTGAAGCTAGCCTGCTCAGCGTCTTGCATAACGATCTGGACTTGACGGGCACGAAGTATGGCTGCGGCGAAGCTCAGTGTGGCGCTTGCACTGTACTGGTAGATGGCCAACCGGCACGTTCCTGCATCACTCAGGTTGGCAAAGTCGCGGGCAAGCAAATCACAACCATTGAAGGTCTGGAGAAAGACGGCCGTTTGCATCCTCTGCAAGAGGCCTTTCTCAAAGCAGACGCAATGCAATGTGGCTACTGCACATCGGGAATGATCATGTCCGGCGTCGGTCTACTTAACAAAAACGCGCGGCCAACAAGAGATGAGATCGTTCGTCATATGGATGGCAATATCTGTCGTTGCGGTACCTACCAGCGAATCGTTGCGGCCCTCGAAATGGCCTCCGGTAATCCAAAGGAGATCGCGAAATGAGCGATAAGCATTATGACGAAGACGTTATCGAGGTCGATCGCTACGAGCTCTTTGCCGGACCTGCATATCACTTCGGATTTGATCGGCGGCAATTCATCAAAGTCTTTGGCGGCGGCATCGCCCTGATTGTGCCGCTCACAAATTTGCTGGCGCAACAGCCTCAGCAGCGGTTGGGCGAATCCGGACGAGGCGGATCCAACCACCGCATTCCGAATGACATTGGAGCCTGGATTCATATCGACCAAGATGGGGGCATCACCGTTTACACTGGAAAGGTCGAGATGGGGCAGAACATCCGCACGTCGCTTAGCCAGGCTGTTGCCGAGGAGTTAAGCGTTCCGTTGGCGATGGTTAACCTCGTAATGGGTGACACGGATTTGACTCCCTTCGACATGGGCACATTCGGCAGCCGTACGACTCCAACTATGGCTCCGCAGTTGCGCAAAGCCGCTGCGGCCGCACGCACTGTGTTGATTGAACTCGCAGCGCAGCATTGGAACGTCGAACCGAGCTCAGTGCGCATTGTCAACGCTCGGTTTGTTAATCACGACACCACGAAGTCTTTAACTTTTGCGGATTTGGCTAAGGGCCAAAAACTCGTCAAGGCGATTCCTGCCGAAGTAGTCACAACTCCGCCAAAGGAGTGGACCATCGCGGGCACGCCGGTGCCAAAAGTTGGTGGTCGGGATTTTGTTACAGGCAAGCATCAGTACACTTCTGACCTCAAACGAGAAGGAATGCTGTTTGGCAAAGTGGTCCGGCCTGCCGGATTCAATGCAACCCTGCTTTCTACTGATACGAAAGCTGCTGAGGCGATGGCTGGTGTCACAGTAGTGCACGATGGCGACTTCATTGGTGTCGCGGCGCCGGATCAACAGACTGCCTCACGCGCTGCAAACGTGATTGCCGTTCATTGGAAAGCCCCCGGTCAGCCGGCGAATGCCGAGCTTTTTGATTACCTGAGAAAGCATCCGGCTGAAGGCGGCGGGGGTGGTGGTGGACATCCCGTCGGTTCAATCGCTGATGGTCTGGCAGCCGCCGACAAGAAGCTTGAACAGACGTACACAGTTGAGTACATCGCACATGCGCCGCTCGAGCCACGCGCCGCCGTTGCTGAATGGAAAGACGACAAGCTTACGGTGTGGACCGGAACACAACGCCCGTTTGGCGTGCGCGCCGAACTTGCCGAAGCTTTTCATATTCCGGAAGAGAAAGTAAGAGTCATCGTGCCTGACACAGGATCCGGCTATGGCGGGAAGCACACGGGAGAATGCGCCATCGAAGCCGCACGCCTGGCACGCGCCAGCGGAAAGCCAGTGAAGCTGGTGTGGTCGCGCGAAGAAGAGTTTACCTGGGCTTACTTTCGCCCTGCTGGTGTTATCGACATCAAGAGCGGCGTCAAGAATGACGGGACGATCACGGCCTGGGAGTTTCACAATTATAACTCCGGAGCATCGGGTATTCAGATCAACTACGATGTTCCAAACCAAACCATTCAGTTTCATGCCAGCCAATCACCGTTGCGACAGGGTTCGTATCGCGGACTTGCGGCGACTGCTAATCATTTTGCACGCGAGACCCACATCGACGAAATAGCGCACAGCGTCGGCGTCGATCCGTCGGCGTTTCGTATGCGGAATATGAAAGACGAGAGAATGCGCGCCGTGCTTGAAGCGGCAACCAGGAAGTTCGGGTGGGATCCGAAGAGGTCAGTTTCCCCGGGCCGCGGCTTTGGTATTTCCTGTGGCTACGAGAAAGGCGGTTACGTTGCGACCTGCGCGGAGGTTTCGGTCGACAAACCAACAGGCAAGGTTAAGCTGGTGCGGGTCGTCGAAGCGTTTGAGTGCGGCGCCATCGTCAATCCGGTGCACTTGCACAACCAGGTTGAGGGAGCGATCGTAATGGCGATTGGTGGAGCGCTGTTCGAGGGCATTCAATTTGAGAACGGCAAGATTCTCAATGGGCGATTCTCTCGTTATCGCGTTCCGCGGTTTAGTGATATGCCTTCAATTGAGGTAGTGCTCATCGATCGCAAAGACCTGCCATCGGCCGGCGCGGGCGAAACTCCAATTGTTGGACTTGCGCCTGCTGTTGGAAATGCGATCTTTGATGCCACCGGGACTCGACTGAGATCGTTGCCGCTGGCGCCGAAAGGGTTGACTTGATTACCATGCTAATGCGAATCGCCCTCAACTAACTTCCCAAACACACCTCTGATCGTGGCAACAATGCTTCCAGGCTCAATTGAATAGCGGCGAAAGTCGAAAGTGGTGACAGGCGCAACACCCAGTCCGGAAGAAGTCAGAAAAATTTCGTCAGCTTCAATGAGGTCCGGCATCTCGTAAATTCCCTCGACCAGGGGAATGTAATGTTTAGCCGCGAGTTCGATTACACACTCACGCGTAATCCCCGCCAGGGCGCCAGTGCTCAGTGTCGGCGTATGAACGGTACCGTCTTTTGCCCAAAAGATGTTTGCCATGGTTGCCGAAACAATTTCGCCTCGCTCATTCAACATCACAGCTTCGTCAAAATCACGCATTTTTGCTTCTTCCCAGGAAAGCACGTGCTCCAGCTAGTTCAAACTCCTGATCCCGGCTAGCGGTGAGAAGGTGTTAACACGATAAGGAGAGACAGCCAGCGATAATCCATTTGGGGAAACTCGCTGAGCCTCCCCTGTCAGGATCAATAGGTCGGTCTTTCGTGCACCCGGCGTCTTCGCCTGCCAAATGTCCCTGCCGCTGCGAGCAAGTAAAATTACGCGCGCGCGTCCAACTTGAACTTGATTTACTGCGATCAGCTTCTGTAATGCGTCTCCGACATTCTTTTCCGTCAGGTCATCAAGAGTCACATCCAGCTTCCGGGCGTGCGCCGCGAGCCGCCGCCAGTGTCGGGTCCAAAGAAAGGGTTTGTTCTGATGAATTGCCAGCGTGGTGAAGACGCCGCGGCCATAAAGCATGGCCGATGAGACAGGCGCGACGCGAGCCTTCGTCGCTTCAACCATTGTCTTGTTGAGGTAGATTACGGGATGCACAAAGGCTCCCAGTATGTCCGATATGCTTCATCAGCTTGTCGTTCCTGGTCCAAAACAGTCAGCTGCGAACCTTAACGACAAGCTGATGAAGCATATCGGACATTTCTATTCCATGCCCGCGGCGATTGCTTCCGCCTGAAGCTTTCGAGAGAGTGAGTTACGCCAAGCCGTTTCAAGCTCGCTTACTTCTCCAACTATGGTGTCTTCTCCGTTGGCCTTGATTCGTAACTGTCGTCCACCTACATGGCCAACGACCGCGAACGGGGCACCATTGCGTTGGGCCAACTCTTCGATTTCAGGAAGCACCATGATGTCGAAGCTGAGAATGATCCGCGAAGGCGACTCGCTAAAAAGCAGAGTAGTTGCGGGAAGCCCGTGAAGATCAATCTCCGCTCCGATTTCGTCACGCGTCAATGACGAGAAGCAACACTCAGCAATGGCTACAGCCAAACCACCCTCCGAACAATCATGCGCTGATTGGAGCAACCCAGCTTCGGCCGCCTTCAGGCAGACCTGCTGGACCGCAAGTTCCCGTTTTAGATCGAGGCGCGGCACTTTGCCCTGGGCAATAATTTCCGCAGTAGAAACGCCCCGGATCGTTACTGCGTATTCGCTCATCGACAGATCGTCTTCAGTGGCGCCGAGTAAAGCGATCAAGTCGCCTTCCTTTTTGAAGCCCGGCTGAACGGAACGCCTCACGTCTTCGAGGAGTCCGATCATTCCGATAACCGGTGTGGGTAGAATGCCGCGGCCTTCCGTTTCGTTATAGAAGGAGACGTTTCCTGACACAACAGGGGTGTTGAACACTTTGCAGGCTTCGGCAATTCCGTCAATGACTTCCGAGAACGACCACATCACTTCCGGACGTTCGGGCGAAGCGAAGTTGAGACAGTTTGTAATAGCGATTGGTCGTGCTCCAACGCAGACTACGTTTCTAGCTGCTTCAGCAACAATGAGCTTCGCGCCCTCGCGAGGATTTGCCGCGCAATAACGACCGTTGCCGTCAAGCGTCATCGCCAATGCGCGCCGAGTCTCTTTGATCCTCACAACAGCCGCATCAGCGCCGGGGAGAATCGCGGTGTTGGTCCGGACCATATGATCGTACTGGCGATAGACCCATTGCTTCGAGGCAAGATTGGGAGACGCGAGAAGCTTCAGAAGAGAATCATTTTGGTCCGGGTTTTTGGTCTTTGTGCTTTGGACTTTGTCCTTGTTTTCCAGGTTATCACCCGCGGAAGCTTTCGGGAGAGTTGCTTCATCCTTCATCCTTCCGACTTCATCCTTGTTCTTCATCGGGCGCTCATAAACTGGCGCTTCATCGGTGAGTGCTGAGACTGGAATGTCAGCGACCGTCTCGCCATTGTGAAGCACCTGCATGCGACCACTGTCACGCACGCGACCAATGACTACTGCATCGAGGTCCCACTTGCGAAAAATGTCCATCACTTCGCGCTCGCGACCAGCGTGAGCCACCAGCAACATGCGCTCCTGTGATTCCGAAAGCAGCATCTCGTAGGCCGTCATTCCTTGTTCTCTTTGCGGAACCAGAGATAGATCAAGCTCGATGCCAGTGGCCGCTCGCGCAGCCATTTCACAGGACGAAGACGTCAAACCAGCAGCACCCATGTCCTGGATT
>WNFJ01371082.1_pt2 | contig 11543 bp, 6 predicted proteins | sample 5400461 | NCBI WGS metagenome assembly WNFJ01 (sample SAMN13153349, study PRJNA577476) | soil metagenome | isolation source: 115 cm saprolite on Douglas fir-dominated hillslope | place: USA:California | collected 2013-09-17 | reverse complement strand
CGTGGTGCACTACGGCGCCGTGCGGGTCACGGCAGTGAGCCGACAGTACGTGATCTTCGACTGGAGCTACCAGACGGCCGCCGGGAACCCGGAGCTCGTGACGGTGAAGGGCTCGGGGCCGACGGGGACGGTGGTGACCCCCTAAGCTGCGGGGAGGAGAGGGTAGGGGAGGGTAGGATGAGGGGCGAGTGGCGCGGTGCGCCGCTCGCCCCTCACGTGTGGGAGACTGACGGAAGAAGAGGGCGGGCGCTCGGCCTCAGCGTCCCGGTGCGCCAACGGAGGGCGCTCCACAGGTTAGACCGATTCGCCTGTGCCTTTTCCGGTGCCCGCAGCTAGACGGGGAGTCTCCCGTGCAACACGCCGACTGAGCCCTAGTCCGCACACGATGATCCAACCGACACCCCTCCATGCAGCGGCGCGCGTGGCAGCCAAGCTCCGGTTGCGGGAACGCTGGGCACGGATCCTCGGCGTCATGATCACCGTTGCTGCGATCCTGCTGGGGGTAGGGCCGCTGTTTTGGCGTCGCAGTCCCACGCTCCTCCGCGCGCGGTCACCGGCCGAGCGAGAGCAGCTCCTACGATCGGGAACCTGCATTGTTCAAGAGAATAGCGGAGCCCTGATCGGTAAATTGATCGGGCAACTCGCGCCGAGCAGATTTCGTGCGCGCACCACGTACTTCGTTGAGGACGCCCGAGTCCGCACGACGCGGACCGTCGCCGTCAGCGGAACTCGACGCGTACCGTGCTCGTCCGTACACGAACCGTGATCGCTTCCCCGCGCTGCCTAGGGCGACGTGGCATTTCTGAGCCCGATGCTTACCCGACCCCAGTTCAAGAGAGTCCTGGTTTCGAAACCACGAGGCCCTCGAAGTCACGGCACGACCGGTACGGGGACGTGGATCGCGATTCTGTCCTCTTGCCTAACTGGCCGTAGCCCTTGTAGCCCCAGCCCCATTCCGTATGCTCGCCTCATCCATCGCGACCGGTCCATGTCGCGTCACCGCCACGGACTCCTCCGTTACCTCAATCGCAAGCAGACACTCTTTCAATCGTACGGAGACGCTCCTGCCCGTGCGGTCGCATCAGCACGGTTCCAGGAGACCTTCTTGAGACCGCGGCTGAAGCTCGACAGATTGGCACCAGAGGAGCTCCCCACAAATTCAAGTGGGAGGTAGGGATCCGTGAAAGGGTTCGTCGTCAGCGCCGCTCTCTGCATCGCCGTCGCGTGTTCGAACTCCGCCGGGCTTACTGTAGAGCGGCTCGCGGTACAAGCGGCGCCGCCGGTGTTGCTCCTTACCAACCAAAGTCCGGCACCCGTCTACTTCCTCGCAATGAACCGGGCATCGCTGGCAGCCGCTAACTGGGCGTTCTGCAGCGACCCGACCCGGTGCACTGGTCTCAACCCTGGGGTCAGCACCTCGTTGCCCTACGCTCAGATCGGGGGCTACACGCAGGGAGCTCGCGAGGCCGTCGTGTTCTGGTGGCACCTGATTCCCGCGACCGGCGCGGGTTTCCGCCCTGACAGCATTCGCGCACTGGTCGTCGCGCTCTGAGACGCGCGGGCGGCCTGTGTGTCGCATTTCACGCCCCGGGGGCCGGTGCCGCAAGGCACTCTGGCGGGAGCAGCCGTCATCGGTCCCACCATAAGTCCCACCACTTTCGGTCCGTCATCGGGTAGTTTCATTCCGCCTTGTTCCGGTCTGACGGGCCGGACGTGCCCACTTTCCGTGATCTTCCGTCAACGGCCGTTCCTCGGGACTCTCTCTTAATCAGACGACCCCTCGACTCGGTCGGAGTCCACGCTACGGGTCGTGTCAGTCGACGAGGCGCCATACCTTACTCCAGGCCGCGCGCGCGAGCGCGGAGCTCCGGTCGATCGCCAGACCCGCTCGATAGTGCTCCATCGCCTTGGTGAGCGGTGTGCGGGCATCCTGCACGTTGGCGTGGTAGGAGGAATCACGGTCGGCGTGACCGCTGAGCCCCACGCTGTCGGCATGCGCGTCACCTAGCGCGAAGTGCAGTTGGGCGCGCAGGGCTGGATCCGTCAGGTTCGGCATGAACGCTTCCCCCTGCTCGATAATCTTGCCGGGATCGCATCCACCGATGAGGCTCATGAACGCCAGGTTCCCGGCGCGGCTGGTCGGGTCGAGGCGTACGGCTTCGGCGAGCCACGTGTGCGTGTAGACAAAACCAGCCATATAGCGTTCCTCGAACTCAGCGCCCAATGCGCGGAGCGGTGGGTGTCCCTCAGCACTGTCCGCGCTCTCAGCGAAGAGGAAACCCACGTAGACGTTTCCCAACAGGCGATCCGCCGCGAGGTACGCGGCAGCGCGGCGCGCAGGCTCGAGGGGCCGAGCGTAGTCGAGCCAGTGCCGGAGCGTCGACACGGCGGCGGAGCGAAGCACGCCTCGCTCTGGGTGTATGAGCTGGGCCCACGTACTGTCGACGCGCGCGAGGAGCGATACCAGCGGGGCGATCTTCCCAGGCTCGAGCCCGGTGAGCTCTGCGGCCTCGGTTACGAGCGTCGAATCACGTGTGAACGGCCGGTAGGAGGACGGTGGACCGAGCCCGGAGGCGGTGCCGTACGCCAGGGCCGTCACGTGGGGCCCGCGGTACCATGTGACTAACGTTTCGGCCGCGCTCAGGACCGTGGTCGCGTCCGCCACCCAAGGACCCGACACCTGCCAGGCGCCGTATCCGCCGAAGGGAGGCTGGTACGTCGAGGGCCACGGCTGTGGCGCACCGTGATAGACAGAGACCAGGGTGTTCCCCATGTCGGCATTGAGCCGGACGGCATCGGCCATCGTCGGTACGGCGACCTCCACCCACACCGCTCCCAGGACGCAACGACGCGCAAGGACGTCTGGCCCTGCGGATGCGGGGAGCGTCGACTGCGGCGTGAGCGGGGGAGGATAGAAGTACGCGCGTCGCACGACGCGGGAGCTATCGGGCAGACGCTGTGCGGTCGTAGCGCGAGCGCACCAGTCCTCATCACTGCCGTACTTTGGCGGAGCGAACGTCGCCAGCGTGTCGGTCGCGTGTGCGTGTCGCCAATCATCGAACGTGCCACCGCCTTTCAGAGCGGCGAATTCCCGGACGACGAATGGCGGGAAGGGGTCTTGCCACGAGGTAGTCGCAGCATGCCTCACCAGGTAATCTGCGTTCACGCGCAGTAACCAATACGCGTTCTCGGCCACCGGTTTACTGGGTCCGTGCCGCGCCTCGAGGGCGTCACGGAACGCCTGCAACGCGCGTTTCGCACCGTCGCGGTCGCTCCGTCGGACCGCTGCCGCGGCCTGGCTGAGCTTGCTGCGTAGATCGTGACATACTCCTGCTTGCGTGATCCACGCCAGCTCGCCGCACGATCGCTCCAGGAGCGCCCTCAGAACGCTGAGCGTGACCTGGCCGGCGGCGTACGTCGGCCCCACCGCCCAGCCGTCGCCGGGCTTCGGGGGCGGTCCCATCCCAGAAGACGGTCGGGGGCCACAGCAAGCAGCCGCGACCGTCGGGTCGGCCGCCGACTGTCGAATGCCTGGGCGGAACGGACTCCGCAAGCCGAACCCGCCCCGTGTGACCCCAGGAGGGACGATGGACAATTCGAACCCCCCGCTGTAAGCGCCGGACCAGGAGAGCCATCCCTCCTTCGCAAGCTGGCCGCTCCAGTTGGTCGGTGAGATCGCCCCAACCGGTACGTGATCACGATACGCCCAGAGAGTGACGGTTGCCGTGTCTGCCACATGCGCAAACGGGCCCGTCGCCGGGAGTGTCCGGAATCCCGTTCCTGACGGAGCCGAGACATCGAGGGAAACCGTTGCTGCTCCGCTCTTGCTGTCCGCGGCGTTGGCGACGCGGTAGAGGTAGACGAAGTAGGCACCGCTATCCACGACGTTCGAGAGGCGGAACGCGACTCGGCGCAACGGCGGTACGCCTTGCGCGCTGAGCGGTACGCCTTGCGCGCCGGCCGGGGAGAAAGGGCGGGGGGGGAGCTCGCCGGCCAAGACTCGGGCGATCTGGGGCGGTACCGCTCGGTCGCCGGCACAAGCTGGCTGGCCCGAGGGAGCGTGGAAGAGCGTCGTGTCGAGGCCCACATACACCCAGCAGGTAACCCGCGCTCTCTGGGCTGACATCCAAGCCCCCGGCCCCCAGACCAGCGGTCTGTTCAGGGCGCCCTCATTCCCCTTCGTGAGCGGGAACGCATAGGGTGAGTCGAGGGCCACCCCGGGGTGGCCCGAGTCGGCCATGAACGACGACTCCGCAACTGCCCATTTGCGCAAATCCACCCGCATCGCGGCCATTGCGGCAGCAGTCGAATCACGAGTCTGCTGCGCCTGTGCTGGTGCGGTTGCAAGCGCGATCCAGGTGACGGGGAGCAGCGACGCGATACACGGTGCGGTTCCCATCTACTGCAGACCTCCGTCGGCGATCGCGACCGGTACGTTCTCGCCCACGCGAAGGCTCTGCGCACGGAGCCGGGCGACGCAGAGACCTTGCGTTACCAGGACCGCGACAAGGCAGCGAGCAGGTTTCGTGCGGCGCATGTCAGGGAATCTCGTGGCGCGCGACCCGTATCAGCAGGCTCATGGCACGAGTCTACTAAAGGGGCGCGATACTGCGCCACACCGTGGTGCCAATGGTGGTGCCAACGGGGGCGTCGCTCGTCGTCGCCGGTCTAGCACGCCTCACGTAAGTCGTTGAAAAGACAACGGCCAGCGCTGACGAGCGCTGGCCGTGCGGGCTTACGAATCGAGAGCTCTACCGCTGAGCTACGGTGGCATGGACGGCCTCTAACCTAGCCACTCAGCGGTCGATGTGGTACTCCAGGGCCGCTTGACAGCGCAGTGGCCGATCGCGATCCTTCGCGCGTGCGCCCGGGGCGCCCGCGGGTCCGCGCGAAGGACTGAGTCCACCCCGTCGAACCAGATCACTGCACGGCTGTCTCCGTGCTGGCCGGCTTGCGGACCGCTGGCATTCAGCATGGAGGTCGTATGACAGCCCAGCAGCTGCCCCCGCGCCCCAATCTCGACCAGCTCAAACGGCAGGCCAAAGACCTGCTGCAATCGGCCCTGCGCCACCAACACGGCGCCCGGGCGCGATTCCGCGCGCTCCCCGCGTTCGCGTCCGCCACGGACGACCGCCTTGACCAGGCAACGCTCGCGCTGCACGACGCCCAGTCGGTCATCGCCCGCGAGTACGGATTCGATTCCTGGAATGCGCTGCGGGAACACGTGGAAGAGCGGACCCTCGAATTCGACGCGGCGGTCGTTCAGTTCCTCGAAGCGGCCACGGACGGACGCGGCGACCGCGCCGAGCGAATTCTCGCGCTGCACCCGGGTGTCGCGAAAGCGAACTTCCACACGGCGCTCGTCCTGGGCGACGCCGAGCGCGTAGTGGAACGGCTCAACCAGGACGCTTCCCTTGCCACGAAGCCGGGCGGCCCGCGCGGCTGGGAACCCCTGCACTATGTTTGCTATACCTCGATGGCCCACGATTCGCCCGGGCGCGCCGCGGGGCTCGTCGTGATTGCTGGGCGGCTCATCGCCCAGGGCGTCGACCCCAATACCCGGTTCCCCTGGCTGCATCACAACGTCCGCCGTCCGGTGCTGTGGGGCGCGTCGCGCGTCGTGCGCGTCCTGGCGCTCGTCGCCGCGCTTCTCGACGCCGGCGCCGACCCTAACGACGGCGTCACACTGCCATTGGCCGCAAGCGCGGGCGATATCCCTGTGCTGGAGGCGCTGCGCGCGCACGGTGCCGACGTCGATCAGGCGTGGGCAACCGACGGGGCGACCGCACTGTACGCGATTCTCAACTGGAGTCGCACGCCCGACGGAGCGGTCTGGCTGCTCGAGCACGGCGCCGACCCCAACGCCCGATTCGCCGAAAACGGCGAGACGCCGCTGCATGCGGTGGCACGGGCGTGGGATGTACCGCTGGCCGAGGCGATGGTTGCGCTCGGAGCTGACATTTCGGGCCGGCGCGCGGACGGCCGTACGCCCTACGCGGTGGCCGAGCTGAGCGGCAACCGGGCGCTGGCAAACTGGCTCCGCGAGCAGGGCGCGTCGACCGACATGTCGGAGGTGGACCGGCTCGTCGCGGCGTGCAGCCGCGGCGACCGCGCGGCGGCGGCCGCGCTGCTCACCGCGAATCCCGGGTTGCGCGACCAGATTACCGACGACCACTACGCCGCGTTTCATCAGGCGGCCGAGCGCGGAGACGTCACGGCGCTCGAGGTGATGCTTGGCTGCGGCTTCGATCCGAACCGTCCCGACGCGGGGATCGGGAAAACGACCCTGCATTCGGCGGCGATGGAGGGGTGGCCGGACGCTGTGCGACTGCTGTTGGCGCACGGCGCGTCAGTGACCTTGCGCGACCGCGAATTCCACGGTCAGCCGCTGATTTGGGCTGCCGAGGGATCGCGAACCCAGCACCGGCAGGGACGGGACTTCGCCGCCGTGGGCAGACTCCTGCTGGAGGCCGGGTCGCCGGTGGAGTGGGAGTCCGGCGCCGAGCCGGCGGAAGGCATCCTCGAGATCTTGGCGGCGTGGCAGCGGACGTGACCGTTTCCCCAACGGTAGGTTCGTGGTGCCAACCGTGGTGCCACAACATTCGTTGCTCATCGTCGCAGGCAGTCGCACCCGTCACCTTGACCCGCTCAAATAGAACGGCCAGCGCTGGGGTGCGCTGGCCGTTCGGGATTACGCATCGAGAGCTCTCGGGCTGTTCCCAGGACCGCGTTCGGATACTACGATTGTGTCCCGGTATGTCCCGTAACCAGACACTACCGCATGCGGAGCGCGGTGTACCGCTAGCGGAAGACCTGCTTGAACTGTTGCTCTTAAGACGTAGGGCACACGGAGGACTCGACATTCAGATCGGCATCGCCGCCGCCGCCGCCGTTGTCTCAGTCGCGGCGAACGCTACCGCGCAGCGCTTCGTCGTGTCAGGAGAGCCGGAAGGGCCGGCTCTGTACCAGGTCCACGGAGGGACTCGATCATGTCAGCCATCAGTCCGACCTCACGCGACCGGCAGGCGCGCCGCCGCAACGCTCTGCTGTGGACGGTGCAGGGCCTCCTCGCGGGTCTCTTTCTCTTCGCCGGCGGGGTGAAGCTAGCCATGCCGATCGGGGTGCTCCAGCAAATGTCGAAGCTGCCGGGCGCCTTCATGAAGTTCGTCGCGGTGGCGGAGCTCATCGGCGCCCTCGGTCTGGTGCTCCCGGGGCTGCTGCGCATCAAGCCGGGCCTCACACCCCTGGCCGCCGCCGGCCTGGTGATCATTATGATCGGCGCCACAGCCGTCACCGCTGCTACCCAAGGGATCGCGCCCGCCGCGCTCCCGTTCGTGGTGGGGGCCCTGTTGATCGTGATCATTCGCGGCCGCCGCCAGTGGTGGAGCGCCAGCGCGTGAGTCCGCTGTGCCGGCGCGCACCGCGCGCACCGTCCGCGCGGCTGCTCGCGCGGGCTGAGTGGAATCCGGGCGCCCCGATTCCGAACCCACGTCGCAGGGGAGCCTCCTCGTGCGTTACCTGATGCTGGTGGTTCCCAAAGCCTAGGGTGCGGTTCCGGCGCTACGATCGGGCTCGAGCGCTCTACCAATGGTTTGTCGCGACGCACCCGGCTGGCGTAGACACGGTCGCCGTCCGGCGGCACCTGCTGGCGCTCCCCCCGGCAGGGGCGCGCAGACCGACCTGAGGAAGGTCGTCCTCGAACGCTCGAGTCCCAGCGATGCGCGGAGCGCGAACGCGTCTGCTCGCGGAGACGAAGCGCATGCCGGGTGTCTCCACGTCACCCACGCTCGTGACTATCGCTGATAACTCGCGCGATCCGCCACTTCCCAGCCGCCGTGCGCCACACTCGGCGGAACCTTCTCGCCCGACAGTTCATTTATGAATCATACAGTGCCGAGGATCGGCCCGTGCCGCTCGCGCCGACGTCGGTCGGTACCATGACAAGGACACTCACTGTGCGCGTGCCCCTGGAGCCGCGGCTGACCGCCACACGACCGTGATCACGCCCCTAGCGAAAACCGTGATCCGCCGACCCGGCTGGGTGATCGGCGCGTGGACGGTGCTGGCCCTGGTGTTCGCCCCGCGCGCGCAGCGCGTGCAGCAACTACTCGAGGTGCGCGGCCGCTCCACGCGGCTCACGGAGGCGGGGCGCGCCGATGTGCTGCTTCGGACTGCGTTCCCCCACCCCTTCGCCGAATACGTCGCCATCGTGGTGCGCGGTCCGGTACCTGCGACCGACGAAGGGTTCCAAGCGGTGCTGGACTCACTCGCCATCGCGGTCCGACACCGGCCGTACATCAGTCAGGTCGTCTTAGCCAGCAGCCTTACCGGCTCGCGTTTCGTGAACCGGGACCCGCGAGCGACCTTCCTCCTCGCCGCCACGCAACCCGACCGGGCCGACGATGTGACCAACAACTTCGTGCCCGACCTTCGGCAGACTGTGCGGGAGGCGGTGCACCGCCTGCCGGCGGCGAACGACTTCGAGGTGACCGTGACCGGGAACCCGGCCCTCGACTACGACCTGCGCACCATCAGCACGGAAGACACGGAACGGGCGGAGTGGCGTGTGCTGCCCGCGGTACTCGTCGTGCTCGTCCTCGCGTTCGGGGCGCTGGTTGCGGCGCTTTTGCCCGTCGTGGTCGGCGTACTCGCCATCACCATCGCGCTTGGCCTCGTGACGATCGCCGCCCACTATGAGATCATGTCGGTGTTCGTGCTTAACATCACGACGATGGTGGGACTCGGGGTGGGCATCGACTACTCGCTGCTCATCGTCACGCGATTCCGCGAGGAGCTCGACCGCGGGCTCAGGCCCGCCGACGCTGCGGCGCGCACCCTCGCGACCGCGGGATCGGCAGTGGTCACCTCGGGCCTGACGGTGATCGTGGGGTTCCTCGCCCTGGCGCTCACCACACCGCTCACCGACACCCGCTCGGTCGGCGTGGGCGGCGTGCTCGTCGTCGCTGTTGCCGTGCTGCTTGCCGTCACGCTGCTACCGGCGGCGCTGGCACTCCTGGGGCGGCAGATCGACCGCCCGGCGTGGCTGGCGCGCCGCCTGCGGGGCGTCGGCGTGACGGTGCGCTGGGAGCGCTGGACCCGGTGGCTGGCGCGCCGGCCCTGGCGCGCCGTGGCGGCGGGCGGCGTGGCCGTCGGATGCTTAGCGGCGCCACTGGCGGGAATCCGGTTCGGGCTGCCCGCGGCCAATTGGTTCCCGCCGAACTCCGAGTCGGGGCAGGGGGTCGCTGCGCTGCGCACGATGGGAGCGAGCGGCGTGATCTCCCCCGTTCGTGTGGTCGTTCAGCTTCCCGCGGGCGAGTCCGCGCTATCGCCCCGCCGTCTGGCTGGGCTCAAGGCCCTGAATGATGCGCTCCGCAAGGAGCCACAGGTGAAGGACGTGCGGGGCGTGGCGAGCGTGCATTCGGGGATGTCGCGGTTGGAGCTCGCCGTCTATTACAGCGATCCGGCCGCCGCGCGCGGGCGTCATCCCGAGTTCTTCGACGCCTACCTGAGCGCCGACAATCGCACGACCGTGCTCGACGTCATCCCGGCCGACAGCGTCTCGATGACGGGGATGATGGACCTCGCTCGGCGGGTCCGCGCGATGGCCGCGCACGGTGCGCGGGGCCTCGACGGTGCCACGGTCCTGGTGGGCGGCTTCGCGGCGGGCAGCCTCGACTCCCAACTCGACGTGCTCGGCGGGATGCCCCGGACGGTCGGCCTGATCCTCGCCGTCACGGCCATCATGCTGTTGCTCGCCTTCCGGTCGCTGCTCGTCCCGCTCAAGGCCGTGCTACTCAATTGCTTGTCCGTGAGCGCCGCGTTCGGGCTCACGGTCCTCGTGTTCCAGCGCGGATACGGGGGTAGCCTGTTCGGCCTCGAGGGCCCGACCCAGGCGATCTGGGGCGTGGCGCCGGTGCTCGTGTTCGCCACGGTCTTCGGGCTGTCCATGGACTACGAGGTGTTCCTGGTGGGTCGGGTGAAGGAGGCGTTCGACCGGACCGGGGACAACGAACACGCGGTGGTGGAAGGAGTGACCGCCACCGCGTCCACCATCACCAGCGCGGCGCTGGTCATGATCCTCGTGTTCGGAACGTTCGCGTTCACGCGCGTCCTGGCCGTGCAGCTGATCGGCTTCGGCTTGGCCGCGGCCGTGCTGCTCGACGCGACCCTCATTCGCATGGTCCTGGCGCCCGCCATTCTGTTCCTCGCCGGGCGGGCGAATTGGTGGCCCGGGGACCGAGGGCCGGAACACCCGGCGCGCAACGTCCCGTCGGACGCCAAGGCAAACGCGGGCGCGCCGAGCTCAGCGCAGGCCGACCAGGCCGTGAACCGCCGCGCTGAGGAGGGCAGGGTCATAGCCGATGCCGCGTCGAAAGACGGTCGACACCTTTCGGATGTCCGATGGATGCGCCGTGAGGTCCCCGTCGAGCACGACGAGGTCGGCCTGCTTGCCCGGCGTGATCGTACCCACGCGACTTGCGATGCCTAGGATCTTTGCGCCATTGGCGGTCATGATCTGCACCGCCTCCTCGACCGTGAACCCGGCCTCGACGATCCACCCATTGGTTCGTCATCCGGCATCCGAGACCGTCGACGTAGAACCGCATCGACTGGTCCATGTCGCGAACCCAGAAGAATGGCACCGCCTGCTGCACGTTCGATTGGGTTTGGGTCGTGGTCATAGTGGAGAGTGATTGGTTGGGCGGCTCACCTCGCGTGACCGGGGCGCGCGCCGTCCGATCGCCGGGCTGACCCGGCGCACGCTGAACATGCGGGGAGGCGGCGCTTCGCCGCCACCCCCCTCCGTGCTCGGTTCCAGCGCGCTGCCCGCGCGGGCCAAGCGCCGGCGCGTCGATCAGGTCGCTAGCTGGTTCCCGATCGGCAGGCTGCGGATACGCTTCCCCGTGGCCGCGAAGATCGCGTTGCACAGGGCGGGCGCGACGGGTGGTACCCCCGTCTCACCCACGCCCCCAGGAGGGGCATCGCTCGGCACGATGTGCACATGCGTCTCGCGTGGCGCCGCGTTGATCCGCAGGACCTGGTAGTCGTTAAAGTTGTTCTGCTGCGCGCGACCCTTGCTGAAGGTCACTTGGCCCACCAGTGCGTTCCCGAGCGACATCACGGCCGCCCCCTCCAACTGGGCGCGCACCCGCTCCGGGTGGGCCACGAACCCGCAATCGATCGCGAGGTCCACGCGGGGGATCGTGATCTGCCCTTGCTTGCTCACGGCGACCTCGACCACGCTGGCGACATAAGTGACGAAGCTGCGATGCACGGCGATGCCGCGGCCCCGCCCGGGACCGAGCTTGCGGCCCCATCCGGCCCGCTCAGCCACGAGCTCCACGACCCGCCGGTGCCGGCCCGTGTCGATCGGAAACAGGTCGATCGGGTCCGTGTAGTTCCACACTTTGGCGCCACCACGCGTCAGATCGACGTGGCGTGGCGCGCCGAGCAGCTCGAGCAGGTAGTCCTTGGAATCACGCCCCGCGGCGTGCGCCAGCTCGTCCGCGAACGAGCAGGTCGCGAACGCGTGCTGGATGTTG
>WNFJ01111035.1_pt2 | contig 11545 bp, 12 predicted proteins | sample 5400461 | NCBI WGS metagenome assembly WNFJ01 (sample SAMN13153349, study PRJNA577476) | soil metagenome | isolation source: 115 cm saprolite on Douglas fir-dominated hillslope | place: USA:California | collected 2013-09-17 | reverse complement strand
GGGGCCCATCGAGGCCCAGCTTCCATCTACCCTCCGATATCTGGGCCTGCATCCAATGTGCGGCACCGCGGGGCAGGGGATCGAAGCGGCGCGAAAGGACCTCTTCGTCGGCGCTGTCCTCATCGCCACGCCGACCTCTCGCACCGTCCCTTCGGCGCTGGAGGAGACCTCCCAGTTGGCCAGGCTCCTGGAAATGCGGCTGATAAGGCTCAGCCCCGAAGAGCACGACCGGCAGGTCGCGATGCTCAGCCACTTGCCCTATCTCTTCTCGGTTGCGCTCACCCGACTTGCGCCGGGATTCGACTGCGCGGGCCCCTCGTTCCAGGACGCGACCCGCGTCGCGAAGAGTCCCCCGGCCTTGTGGGAACAGATTCTCTCCCTGAACCAATCGCGGGTTTCGTCCAGCGTGGAGCTGATCTGCGAGGAGCTCGCGCGCCTGGCTGGTTTGCGAGGCGAGGCGCTCGAGAGCGCGCTCGAGGGTGCTCGTCAGCTCAGGTCGAATTGGGAACGCAGTGCTTCTGCGGTCGGGGTCGGCTCGGATCCGGCGGCTGACGCGGGGAAGGGCCGCTCATGATCATCACCGTCGATCCCGAGGCGAGCGAGGAGGCGGTAAGGACGATCCTCGAAGTCGCCGCGCAGCATCCGGGAATCACCCCCCGCAAATACGATTATCGAGGCGCCAACACGACTGTCACCGAGATCCACCTCATCGGTCCGGCCGAAATCATCCGGACGATCCCGGAAAAGCTCTTCTCCGAGCTGCCGGGCGTTCGGAGCGTGCTCCGGGTTTCCACCCGTTATCGGTTGATCGGTCGGCATGGGCAGAAACATCAGTCCCCGGGCTTTGAATACAACGGCGTCGCTTTCGACGAGAGCCGGGTCCATTTGTTCGCCGGTCTGTGCGCGGTGGACACTCCGGAAAACGTCGGGAAGATGATGTCCGAGCTGGCGGCGAACGGGATCACCACCACCCGGATGGGTGCGTACAAGCCGCGCACCAGCCCCTATGATTTTCAGGGACTGGGCAAGGAGTGCCTGCCCTGGACTTTTGAGCTTGCCGGCAAACACGGAATCAAGATCGTGGCGATGGAGGTGACGAACGAGCGCCAGATCGAGGAGATTCAAGACGCGCTGAGGGCAAGCGGAAACGCGACCGGGGTGATGCTCCAGGTGGGCACGAGGAACGCGCAAAACTTCGAGCTTCTCAAGGCACTGGGGCAGCAGGGCACCTTCCCGGTGCTCTTCAAACGCGGGATGGGGATCACGCTCGAGGAATCGCTCAACGCCTGCGAGTACATCGCCAGCGAAGGGAATCCGCAGATCGTTTTCTGCCTTCGGGGAGTGAAGACCCATCTGGGCGATCCCCACCGGAACATGGTCGATTTCGCCCACGTGCCGGTGGTGCGCCGGCAAACGAAGCTACCGGTGTGCGTCGATCCCTCCCATTCCGTGGGTCGATTGGACCGGGCTCCGGATCATCTGTTCGACATCTTCCACGTCGTCGGGCAGGGCGTGATCTGCGGTGCCTCAATGGTGCTGGTCGATTTTCACCCGGATCCGAAGACCGCCTTGTGCGATGGAGCCCAGGCCCTGCGGCTCGAACAGCTGCCCCTTTTGGTCGAATATGTGAACAAGGTGCGAGCGGCCTATGAGGATGTCTGCGCCGCGGCCGCCCAGGCTTGAAACCCCTGTAAATCCCGGAACTGGCTCTGGTTGGGAGTACAGAAGGGCTGCACGGATCGCATCGACACTTGCTGGCAGAGGTGGGGCAAATGAAGCGGAACACCAGAATGGGATCTACGTCTGCGCGGAACGGGGTTTCCGGGGGATGGATTCTTCCTTGCGTGTTTGCCGCGTCTCTGATCGGGTGTGGCAGCCCGGTTCTGCGTCCGGCGGCGGCATTGAAACAAAGTCGAAGAGACGGACAGCCCCTCGCCGATTGGGTGGCGATCATCGGCACCGGCCAGAGCCTGTCCATCGGCGCCGGAGCCGCACCGATCTCTACCGTCCAGCCCTACCACAACCTCAAACTGCTCGACAGCGGCCCGGATCCCAAATACCCGCTCGATGGCGGAGGCGACCTGTCGCTCGTCCCGCTCGTCGAGCCGATCAAACCCCATCTGTTGGGCTACGACGACAATCAGTACCCCAACAACATCGCCGGTGAGACCCCGAATACGGGCATGGCGAACGAGATCTCCAAGCTGTGGCTCGATCGCGCCGGGGGTGACTACGTCACTCTCCAATCTCCGGTGGGCTGGTCCGGCCATTGCCTGAGAGACATCGACAAACGGGGGACGGGCCGCGCNNCGCCGACGAAGCGGGCGAGAGCTTCGCCTTTGGCGCGATCATTCTCACCCATGGCGAGTGCGACGCGGGCACTCCCACCTACGAAGCGGGTCTGTTCCAACTGTGGCAGGACTACAACGACGATTTGAGGGCGATCACCGGCCAGAGTCAGGATGTTCCGTTGCTGGTTTCGCAGCAAAGCACGATCGTTGTTCCGCGCGGCGGATCCTCGGTCGCGGTGTGGAGGCTCGGTGTCGATCACCCCGGGCAGGGGTACTGCGTGGGGCCCAAGTATCAATACCAATACAACGGCGACCACCTGCACATGGATGCCGCGGGGTACCGGAGAATCGGCGAGAAGTATGCTGAAGTCTTCGACCTGGTGGTGAACCAGGGCATTTTCTGGAAGCCGGTTCAGCCCAATACCGTGGTTCGCGACGGGGCGAGACTTATCGTCAACTTCGACGTCCCCAATCCTCCACTGACCTGGGATGAGAACATTTCCGCTCCTCACCAGAAGGTTCACCCGGCTTGGGCCAACGGGAAGGGTTTCGAAGTCTCCGATTCCACCGGAGAACTCACCGTCAGCTCGGTCGACATCGCCGGCGATGACGTGGTGGAAATCACACTCGATCAAGAGCCGACCGGAAGCAACCTGCTTCTGCGCTATGCGCTCACCCAGGATGGCACCGGAATTCAGGGCGGAACCGATCTGGGAATGCGGGGGCAGCTTCGCGATTCGGACACGCTGGTTGGATATGATCTCCAGACGATCGAGTGCAACGTCACCAATGGCTCCCGGACCGTTACCAGCGTGGCTTCGGGAGCGTTTGCCGGACGGACTGGCCACGATGTCGTCGAGGGCTGCGACGTGCCCGAGGACACGGTGGTCAAAAGCAAGGACAGCGCTCAGCAGTTGACCCTCTCGATCCCCTGGCCGGGCGCCACTGGAACCACGTTTCTGACTTTTCACCATGACCAGCACAACTATTGCGTTCAGTTCGAGCTGCAAGTGCCTTGAGCGGCTCCAAGCCCAATAGCGAGAACAGAGGCCGGCGACATCCCCCTCGTACTGTCCCCTGGCAGGCGAACGAGGGGCCGCTGCAATCTGGAACAGAATGACTAGCGCGGTGGTTCCGCGCACCGATATGACGTGCGGTCTCGAAGAGCCGCGCGGGGCGTCGATCTAGTTGCCGATTCTCCTGGCCGGGCGCTGCGGCCGACTCGTCTGATTGGGTATCGCCATTGAAAACAGTCACTCACCCTTCAAGGACATTGCTGCCCTTTGTCCTCGTCTCATTTGCGTGCGGCACCGACGTGTTCGTTGAACGGGCGAGGGTCGGCCCACGCCAGGCTTCGTCGTCTCAGAGCAATCCACTGCCCGACGGAGGGCAGCCCGACGCGGGACAGCCACCAACCGGCCCCGGTCCCGCTCAACCCCCAGCCCCGGCACAAGTGGCCGATTGGAACCTGGATATCAGCTCCGCACCGGTGGACAGGCAATCCGCCGACTACATCGCGTTCATCAATACTCCCGACCGAAAACAACTTCACCCGGATTGCGGAAGAGAACTGTGGCCGGGCAGCGACCAGATTTTCGGAATGCCGGTGGTCCGGGTCGATCGAAATCAGCCAAAGACCTCCGTCGAATTCTATTACGCAGCTCAGAGCGATGGGGTTGATCACTCAACCGGTCGAAGCTTTCCGTTTTACCCAATTCCGGATCGGGCGATCGCAACCCCACACCTGATCCAGGGGGGAGAACCCGGCACTGTCGACCTCCGGGGGATCGAAGATCGGCACATGATCATCCTCCAGACGGATGACAATCTTCTCTTCGAGCTCTATAGCGTGTTCCACGATCAATCCGCTCACCAGTCGATATCGGCGTCCCGAAGGATGGACTTCGGCCGACGCGTCTGGCATGCCGATCTCCCCCGGCCTAATTCTCTACGAGGAGGTCTACGGGGCCGATGAGATGGGGCACGCGATGAGGGCCACCCTGCGAGCAACCAACGGTTATGTTTATCCGGCTTCCCACGTCGCGGGTGATACGCCGGGCGCACTGCCGCTGGGCGCTCGCCTTCGACTCAAGGCGAATGTCGATATCTCGCCTTTTCCAGGGCCGGTACAGAAAATCTTCCGCGCGATGAAGAAGTACGGGTTGATTATCACCGACAATGGAAGGGACATGGACATCGGCGGAACGTTCGATCCCCGTTGGGACAATGATGTATTGAACCCTGCCTTCCACGCCTTGACCGCGGCTGATTTCGAGGTGGTTGAGCTCGGCTTTCGTCAGCAGTAAGTAAAATGCCTTTGTCGAATGTTGACCTGTCAGGTATTCCTGCAGTCGGGGGTTGACTGAGGTCAGGAGATGAGTAACTAGAATTTCTCATTCCAGGAGGAAGACAATGGGCAAAAGGCTCTTCAATAGCTTCGTGGTCGGTGCGTTGTTGCGGTGGTCATTTCGACCTATGCCCGCGCTCAATCGTCAGGGACGGGCAGCTCGACGACGACAGGGACCGGGTCCTCGACCGGTAGCGCAAGCGACCGTGAGCGGACTGGATCGCAAAGCGGCGGCTCGACCGGCAGCTCGACCGGCAGCGGCTCCTCGACCGATACCGGCACTGGCGGAAGCGCGGATGCCGGCAGGAAGGCGAAAGACGCGGGGATGTAGAGAGCAGTCGACGAGGACATTGCCGCTGCCGGTAGAAGGTGCTTTTCTCCGAAACCCTGAGCGGATCGGGATGACAAGCTGCGCCGTTGGAATGTAAACGGATGCGGGCGGGCCCGATACGGGGTAAAGATGGGGATCGGAGGATCCGGTGAGCGTGAGCGTGGATGCTGGAGCGGCCCTTGGCTTAGAGCAGTTCTGGAGATGGTTGAAGGACCATCCGAATTGCATCTTGCGCGCAGGAACCCCCGAGTCCTACCTGTACGATCACGAGCAGGTCCATTGGCACCTCGGTGAGGATCCGGACCGGAACCTCGTCATTCAGCTCATCTGGGGCAAGCAGGTCATCGGCGAGATGGTGATTGCTCCCCGCGACGTGCTGTTCGTTCAGGCGGCGCCCGACGGCGAAAGCGAAGAACCGGGCCGATTCATCTTCGATCTGATCGGGGGATCCAAAGACGAGCCGTACCCGCTCTACCACTTCCAGATGGCCCACAGCTACGAGGGAGAGTTGCCGCACGGATCCTTGAAGCACTGAGGAACGATGTTGGCCGCTAGAAGCGACGCGGAATTCGACCGCGAGCTGACGTTGTTCATGACCGAGCTTCGGGTGGAGCTCCCGGGGGTGCAAATACTCTTCGGTTTCATGCTCAGCGTGCCGTTCAGCGAGAAGTTCAATAACGCGTCTGACCTGGAGAGGAACGTCTACTTCCTCGGATTTGCCTCCTGCGCCATCGCTTCGGCCTTGCTCATTGCGCCCTCGGTTTATCACCGCGTGCATTGGCGGCACGAGGTTGGAAGGCGAGACAAGATGCTCGCCAGCTTCAACCGCTTCGCGGTGCTCGGAGGCGTATTCTTGGCGATTGCGATGAACAGCACCATCTTCGTGATCGGCGGCCGGCTGTTCGGTCTCACCGCAGCGTTGATCCTGACGATCATCGGTGTCGCCATGTTCGGTTGGCTTTGGTTTGGTTTTCCGGCAGTGCGGCGGGTCCGCGAGCTTCGATCGGATCGGCGCCGCTCATCGGGCGAGCCCCGCTGATTTGGTCGCTTTCACCGCAAGCAAGAGCGATCTAGCCGGGCCGACGAGTTCAAGCGCCTCAATGTTTCGTCTGGCCTGGACTCGCATACAGATCGATGACCCGATGGATTGCGTACTGGCATACGGCGCAGAAGGGGACATCGTCCCGGGAGAACATCACGCAATCCGTCTGGGGGCGGAAGTAACCCTTCGACTCGTAGTTGGCGCCCTCGAAGGCGCCCACTTTGCCGGCGTATTTCTCCGAGCTGAGCATCTTTGTCTCTTCCGCCTTCTCCTCGAGAAACAGGGCATCCATTTCCGACTCAGGGCGTCGCTCGGCGCGAATCTGCTTCCGCCGTTTCTGGATCCCCGCTTCAAACGACTGGAATTCTTCTTCCCGCCAGGGGGTGGGAATGGGAATTCCGGGAGAGAGTAGGCGCTCCCACTTTGGAGATTTCGGATCCGGGAGCGCGGTCACGTTCGGCTCCCACGGCTCCGGTCGTCCGACGGGGCTCTCGTACGCCGAGGGCGAGGTGAAATATTCATCGGCCAGGCCCGCGAGGTGATGTCCCAGCTCGTGAACAAAGATGTACGGCGCCCAAAGCGTGTCCGAAGCAACCGTGCTGTAGAGGTTGAAGATGCCTCCACCCCCGTATGTCTTTCCATTGGCGAGGATCTCCACTGCGTCGTAGGGAGCCCAGGACGCGATGTCGCGAAAGGCGCGATTGTCAAATGTGAGGATGTATCGCTCCGAGCCGAAGGCATCATAGGTGGCGCCGACCGGTGATCGGTGGTGGGTTCCGGTCGATGGCCGCGAAATGCCGGATTCCTCCGACGCTGGGCAAAGACCCCAGAGGTTGAAATCATCGCGTCGCTCTTTGAACGGCGAACGGCTGAAGAGTACCTCCATCAGGCGACGGGCATCCTTTTCGCATTTGGCGCGCTCCGCGGCGCGGTATCCGTCCCCGAGGATGAGCAGGTCCAGCTTGGTCGAGGGGTTGCCCTTGTTCTGCAGGGCGATCACCGGCCCGGGCGAGGGGGGCTGTGACGAGTCGACGAAGATGTCCTTCGGATTCACAATCAGCGACCACCGCTCTTTGAAGCTGTTGTCCTTTGCATCCCGCTTCTTGATCACCACCTGCACCGGCGCGTCGGGGGCGGGAAACCGAACCGACTCGTGAAAAGTCCGGTGGATGTCCTTCGCCTCCGGGGTGGTCTCCCACTCCCCATAGATCGACGAGAACCCTCGCGAATAGAGTAGGCGGTGAGTCTCGCGATCCCGTACCTCGAAGAAGTACTTGCCGAGGTTGGTTTCATCGATCGGCTTGGCGGGGTTTCCGGGCCAGGGGAGCGGCTCGAGGATCAACCGATCCAGGCTGAACCGCTCCTCGTTGGCATCGCCGGTGTGAAAATAGTCGATTCGAAACGTGTGAGGAGGGGCAGCCGAGACTATGAGCAGTGCGACGACTGAAATGACAGGCATGCCAACGATTTAGAGCATAACGGTTCAGCGTTGTAATGGGGTTTGCTCTGCGAGGTGGTCGGCGCTGGAGTAGCCGGAATCGCCGTAGTATAGACGCGCCCACCTTTCCTGGCCGTCCGATCGGAGCTGGTATGCGTTCCCGTATTACTCTTTCTTGCCTTGCCCTCTTTCATTCGGCCACCGTCTTCGCCGCCGCTGCCGGCAGCGCCGGGATCGACGTCCGCGACACCAGGCTCCTCAACGACCCGGCGATCAGCAAGCGAAACATCGCCTTTGTCTATGCCGGAGATCTCTGGGTTGCCAACCTGGACGGCACCAGCGTCCGACGTTTGACCAGCGACGTCGGCCTGGAATCTCATCCCGCCTTCTCCCCGGATGGAAGCCTGCTCGCATTCAGCGCCCAGTACGAGGGCAATACGGACGTCTACGTGGTGCCGGTGGAGGGCGGCGTTCCCAAGCGATTGACGTGGCATCCCGGGCCGGATCTGGTGCAGGGATTCACGCCCGACGGAACGGCGATTCTCTTCACCTCGGATCGCGTCGCCTACAACAACCGATACACGCAATTGTTCAAGGTGCCCGCGGGCGGCGGAATGGAGGAATTGCTGGAGATTCCCCACGCCTATCGAGCTGCTTACTCGGACGACGGCAAGCGGATCGCCTACAATCCTTTGTCGCCGCGATATCAACAGTGGAAAGGCTATCGGGGCGGAACGGTTTCCCGCATCTCGATCTACTCCACCAGCGATCATTCGGTGGAGAAGGTTCCACAGCCGGAAGGACGTTGCAACGACGCCGAGCCGATGTGGCTGGGAAACTCGGTCTACTTCCTCTCCGATCGCGGGGGGGAGTTCAACCTGTTCTCTTTTGACGCGCAGACCAAGTTCATCCGCCAGCACACCCGTCATACCGATTTCCCGGTGCTCAACGCATCCAGCGGCGGTGGAAAGATCATCTACGAACAGGCGGGTTACCTTCACCTGTTCGATCCCAACACCGGATCATCCCAACACCGGATCGAGCTCCAGGCTGAAGATCGGTGTCGCCGACGACCTGGCGATGGCTCGCCCCCGCTTTGTGAAGGGCGCGAAGTACATCCGCAACGCGTCGCTGTCTCCTTCCGGCGTCCGGGTGGCGTTCGAGTTCCGCGGCGAAATTGTCACCGTCCCGGCGGACAAGGGCGACGCTCGCAACCTGACCAACTCGGTCGGGGTCCACGAACGGTCCCCGGTCTGGTCGCCCGACGGCAAGCAGATCGCCTACTTCTCCGACGAGTCGGGCGAGTACGAGCTCCACGTCCGGGATCAGAGCGGGAAGGAGCCCCCGAAGAAGTTCAAGCTTTCCGGGGCCGGTTATTACGACCGCCCCGCCTGGGCTCCGGACAGTCAGAAGATTGCCTATTCCGACAACGCCTGGAGCGTGTTTTGGACCGATCTTCGCACCGGGAAGACGAAAAAGATTGCCACCGAGAAGTTGTATGGCCCACAGAAAACCATCCGCCCCGTCTGGTCTCCCGATTCCAAGTGGGTCGCCTACACACTGAGCACCGCTTCGTATATCCAGACGGTCTATGTCTATTCTGTCGACCAGGATAAGTCCTTTCCAATCAGCGACGGAATGAGCGACGCGACCGAGCCGGTCTTCGACCGCGGCGGGAAGTATCTCTATTTCCTCGCCTCGACCGATGCCGGACCGGTCCGCAATTGGTTTGCGCTGAGCAATCAGGATCTGCGGGTGACCCGGTCTATCTACCTCGTCGTGCTCCCGAAGAACCTTGCTTCTCCTCTGGTCAAGGAAAGCGATGAAGAGAAGGCGCAGGAGGAGAGGAAGGAAAAGGATGAGTCGGAGGACAAAAACAAGGTGCCTCCCCTGGGCAGCGTGGTGATGGATCTGGAGCGCATTCAGGATCGCGTTTTGGCGCTTCCCGTCCCGGCCGCGGAGATCTCCAGCCTCCGGGTGGGGCAGGCCGGGCACCTCTATTATTTGAAGAACGTCGACGGGAAGACCTCCCTCGAAAGATTCGACCTCAAGGAACGCAAGAGCAAGAACATCCTCCCGGAAGTCAACCAGACCTACGAAGTATCCGCGGACACCAGGCACCTCCTCTATCGGCTGAAAGATGCCTGGACGGTGATCCCGGTGGAAAAGAAGCCGGAAGTCGCCTCCGCTCCGAAGCCCGACGACCCCGACAAGGACAAAGGGAAGCTCAAGGTCGATGCCATCGAGGTGATGGTCGACCCTCGCGCGGAATGGCAGCAGATGTTCAACGAAGCCTGGAGAATCAATCGGGACTACTTCTACGCTCCGAACATGCATGGTGTGGATTGGAAGGCGGCGCGCGAAAAGTATTCGGTCTTCCTGCCCCACCTCGCCGCGCGTGGGGATTTGAATCGGGTGATCCAGTGGATGTGCAGCGAGCTGTCGGTGGGCCACCATCGAGTGAGCGGGGGCGACGACTTTGCCCAACCGCACGCCGTCCCCGGTGGATTGCTGGGCGCCGACTACCGGATCGAGAACGGGCGATACCGTTTCAAGAAGGTCTATGGGGGCCTGAACTGGAACCCGGACTTGAGATCCCCGCTGCTCGAGCCGGGCGTCAATGTGAGAGCGGGGGAGTACCTAATCGCGGTTGCCGGCCAGCAGCTTCGTCCGCCGAAGAACGTCTACAGCCTCTTCGAGAATACCGCGGACAAACTGATTGATATTACCGTCGGGCCCAACCCTGATGGGTCGGGCTCGCGCACCGTCGCGGTGGTTCCGATTGCTGATGAACACGCGCTGCGGAACCGGGACTGGGTGGAGGGCAATCTGAAGAAGGTGACTGCCGCCACCGAAGGACGGGTGGCTTATGTCTACGTTCCCAATACCGCTGCCGAGGGATACAAGTATTTCAAACGCTACTTCTTCCCCCAGGCATACAAGGAAGCGGTGATCGTCGACGAGCGCTTCAACGCGGGCGGCAGCCTCGCCGACTATTATCTGGACATCCTTGGGCGGCCGCTGATCGCCTATTGGGCGATGCGATACGGCGACGACATGAAGACACCCAGCGCGTCAATCCAGGGGCCGAAGGCGATGATCATCGACGAGACCGCAGGCTCGGGCGGCGATCTGCTCCCCTGGATGTTTCACAAGTTCAAGATGGGAACGCTGATTGGCCAGCGAACCTGGGGTGGATTGGTGGGCGTGCTCGGCTTTCCGGTGCTGATGGACGGCGGAGTGGTCACCGCTCCGAACCTGGCGATCTGGACCGCGGATCAAGGTTGGGTGGTGGAGAACGAGGGCATGCCCCCGGACATCGAGGTGGAGCAGACGCCGGCCGACGTCATCGCCGGAAGAGATCCACAGCTGGAGAAGGCGATCCAGGTGGTGATGGCGGAGTTGAAGAAGAATCCGGTGGTCACGCCGAAGCGGCCACCCTATCCGGTGAAGGCCCGGAAACCGGCTCCACCCAAGCTGTCCGCGAGCGAGAGCGGCTCTCCCCCGCAGTAGCTCGGGTATAAATCCGACGCGAAGTTTCCCAAGGCCTGACGGAGGCGCTCGATCTCCCGCTCCGCGGTTCAGCGGCCTGCGGGCAAACGGGGCCCTCTATCCGGGTTCAGCGCCCGAAGCCTGGCGGCGCGCCGGTTCCAGAGAACCGCGAACGTCATCCGGTAGATGCTGAAGGCGCTGATCGTCGCGGTGACAATTCCGACCAACCCCAATCGGATGTCCGCGTAGAATCGCAGATTCTGCACTGCGAGCATGATGGCCAGTCCAAACATCGGCCCGAAGTAGACGCTCATCCAGATAACCCGGCGCGTGTCCATCGGAGCGCTCCTGGAGGGACGAAGGAACAAAAAGGGCCACCACGTCCAGTCTTGGTCGAGGAACGAGTTGGCAAGTCGCTCGAGCTGATCGAACATCGCGTGCAGCCAAGCTTACCGGATTCTTCCGCCTCTGCCGAGTGCGGAGTGGAGCAGCGGTTGGCCCGGCGCCTCCGGAGGTAGGGCGGACGGAGACAGAATGGCGCGGTGTAGATTTTTCACGTCAGGTTGAGAGGAGGCAGCTTACTTCGGGCTTCAGCATTGAACTG
>WNFJ01015703.1_pt1 | contig 11546 bp, 12 predicted proteins | sample 5400461 | NCBI WGS metagenome assembly WNFJ01 (sample SAMN13153349, study PRJNA577476) | soil metagenome | isolation source: 115 cm saprolite on Douglas fir-dominated hillslope | place: USA:California | collected 2013-09-17 | reverse complement strand
GACTCGGCTGACTTCCCAACTGGACGTGACGTGGATCGCGCGAGGGAGGTTCAGCGCCGACCTTCCGAACCCAGCACATTAAACGTTCGGAACGGACTTGGAACTTTAGTATCGGGAAGGATTTGGTGCTTACTCCTTCCTATTACTACGACACCTACCGCTCCGGCCTCGGAGTTATCAGTCATCGGCATGTGCCAATCCTGGCGATCATGCCGTTGTTCTCGCGTGGAAGATTGACTGTCTCCGACCGCAATCGCTTCGGCGGGAGGTTTGACAGTAACGTTGGGCCATCATGGTTCTATCGAAATCGGCCCAGCATCGACTACTGCGTTGGGCCGTCGCAGTGGGCAACGTCGATTTTTGCGTGGGATGAAGTCTACTACTTGTCGAAATACCAGGGCTGGACGAGGAACCGAGTTGCGGCTGGGGGCGCTGGAAGTTTGGTGAACGACTTGCCTCTGACCTTTATTGCCAGCGCGAAGATAACGCGGCCGGCACACCTGCGCATATTAATACGATCGCACTTGTGATTGAACTGCGGATTCGGTGAATGGTGTGAATGGGGGAATGAGGGGCGGGCAACGTTCGCATACCCGGGACAACGAAGCGATGCCCAGGGGAGAAGCGACGTGAGAAGAGACGATGAACGCTATCAGTTATCATGCTTGCTCCTCTCACGGTCGCTTCTTGGGCGTGCTGCCCTCGTTATGAGCACATGGCCTTCCAAACCCACTTCTTGACGTTTGCGGATCAACGACTCAAGGTTTCAGCCGATTACGCGTCCCAGGTATTTCCCCGACACGAGCGGAGTTAAGAATCTCGACACTAGTGTCGTTGCGTCGACTCTCCGTTCGGCCGCGTCGCGCTTGCTCTGGCGGGGAAATAAATCGCTTGGCGCACTCGAGGACTTAGACAACCCACGCGCTAAAAAAAGGCGGCCCTGAACGGGCCGCCGAGGAGGGGGTCGTGCGGAATCAGAAAGTGAGACTCCCCTTAAACTGAATTAGTCGCGGGGAAGCATCGCCACCGAGGAACGAGCCCAGGATACTGGTTGGGGTATTGACCGTCCTAATGATCGAGCCAAAGTTCGGGTTGGAAATATCGCCGACGGGTTGGTCGAAGTTGGGGTGGTTGAATAGGTTGAAGAATTGAGCTCCAACGCCGAACTTGGCCGCTTCCCAGTGCGGGACCTTGAAATTCTTCATGACTGCGAAATCGGTGTCGACGTATTTTGGTCCATAGAACTGATTGCGTCGCTGGATGCCAAAGGCAGTGCTGGCCGGCGTGAACATTGTCTTGGTGAGACATGGTTTCTTTACCGCGCTGGAACTGCAGGACGATGGCGCTTCGCCAAGATAGTTGGCGAAGACAAAAGCACCCGCACCACTCAGGTTTCCACCATAGTTATAGGCGGCCAGGGTGCCCGTTTCGTTTCCGTCCACAACTGTGAATGGCAAACCACTGCGCGCGAAGATGGTGCCGGAGAAAACCCAGCCTGACAGAAGGGCCTTCGGTCCCTTCCAGTACGGCGTATTCCAGACATAGTTCAGGCTGAAATAGTGCCGAGTGTCGTAGTCCGCGTTGCCGTAGTTATAGCGGCGCAAGTTGTAGGGGTCCTGCGGTGACAGCACGCTGATGTTGGTCAGCAATGAGTAGGGCAGGAATCCGGCGTTGGAAACCTCATCCATAGCATGACTCCAGGTGTAATTCGCCTGCACCTGAAGGGAATTGAATTGGTGTTTTGCGGTCAAGCTCAGACCGTTATAGTTTGAGACCGCCGGGGTGGAAACCTCGGTGATGGTTCCGAAGCGAGGATCGGTCGGGGCGAGAGGCAGGTCTCCGAACCTTGTCGGATCATAGGCGTTGAGCCCCGCGTTCTGGCTGGCCTCATGAACGCCGTGATTGCCGACGTAGTTGAGTGCAACACTGCTCTTTGTTCCCAACGCTTGCTCGACCTGCAGATTCCACTCCTCGTACTGCGGAGCGATAATGCGGTGGGCAGCATTGTAGAATGAAGGTGGCACGAACTGCGGATCGAGTTGCTGGATCTGGCCCAGAGTCTCGCCCGCATAGAAGCCCGTCAAGAAGTCGACATTCGCCTTGCCTGCCAGAAATGCCTGGTTGCCGGGGACACCGGGCGCCAAAGGACCTGCCCCGGTTATAAACAGATTATTCAGAGGGGCGTTGTTCAAGAGGTAATCTGCGATCGTGGCAGGGAACATATCGGTGAACAGTCCGAAGCCGCCGCGAACCACCGTGCCCTTCGTCGCACCAGGTGACCAGGCGAATCCGACACGGGGCTGCCAGCTGACGCTGGTGTACTTCCCCAGCGCCTGATGCAGTCCGGTACGGATGACCTGGTTGTACGGAGTGTTGATGTTGTGGGGAATGTTGAGAAAGTCAGTGGAAAAGCGCGCGAAGCAGTTCGTCTGACACACGGGATTAGAGTTATGATCGCCGCGCAACGCCAGCGTGACCTTTAGGTTGGGACGAACGCTCCATTCGTCTTGCCCGTAAAAGCCCAAGCCATACACCGCGACCGGCTCCGTGCGACGGATGGAGAAGTTCTGCGCATAGCTGACTCCAAGTCCGTCGTAAAAGTTCAACAGGTCCTCTCCGAGACTGTACCCGACGGTGCCGATGCCCGGGGAGTAGTCCGTCACATCATTGCGATGAAAGTTTATTCCGACCTTCAGCGCATGGTTACCCATGACCTTGGAGTAATCGTCGACAATCCCATACTGAGTTATATTGCGTCCCTGTGGCCATAGATTGAGATCAGCACCAAGGGAAGAAAAGGCGTTGCCGCTGAAGCCAAGGCGAAAGGGAATCAGTGCCGTAGCCGCAGTAAGGCTGTTGGTTGCAAACACCGCGCTGTACCATGAACCCGCAACGATGAACTGGTTCACCGCGGTACTTCCGAACATGTGCGTCTCTTGAATCTGTCCTTCGTACTGTGGCTGTTTACTGAGTGCGTTGAATCGGGGGCTGATGGGATCGGTATAGGTGGCCTGCAAGCCGTGATCGGTGCGGAAGTGGATAAAAGCCCGGTCATTATTGCCGAAGTTCTGGTCCACACGTGCCGTCAGGAGCCACTCATTGGTCTGATTGCCGGCGGTGGACTGGAACTGCAGCGCACATGGAATTGCTGCGGAACCTAATCCAGCGAACGTGCCGCAACCATCGCCGGTCGGGACCGGGTTCGGGCCCGCGGTCGAACCTGGGAGCAAGACATCTTTGGCGTTCTTTGCTCCTGGCGCATTGTTCCATAATGAGAAGAGCTGGTTGTAGAAGGGGATCGAAGCCGGGGATCGCAACAAGTGTATTAGAGTAGCGGCTTCAAACTGCGGGCTCGGAATGTTGACCTTCGTGCTGGTGGGAAGCAGGACTCGCAGGCCTTCCGTATTGACAAAAAAGAAGGTCTTATCTTTGCGAATGGGACCACCCAACGATGCTGCCCACTCGTTAACATTGTCAAAGGGACGAGGGGTGCGGGTTTGGTTGTTGAAGTAGTTGTTGGCATTCATGGTTCGCCCGTTCCACCAATAGAGCGCATTCCCGTGCCATTTGTCAGAACCGGACTTTGTGACGTAATTGACGTTGGCGCCCGCCAGGCTTCCGTACTCGCCGGAGTAACCATTGTTGACGACGGTCGCTTGATCGATGTCATTTTGGCCGAGAAGCAGGTTCGTCGCCCCGCTGTTGTTAAGGTTCAGAAACGGATCGTTCTCGTCCATGCCGTCCACCGTAAATAAGTTTGAGGTTGCGGGTAGTCCGAAAGTAGCCGAGTTTCCGTATCCTCCCTGGGTGTTCATCACCACCCCAGGTGCGGTCTGCACGATGTAGCTCAAGTCATTGCCGGGGTTCGGGACCTGGGCAATCTGTTCTGTCGAGAAGGAAGTGGTTAAGTCCGCGCTGTCGGTTTGCACAACATCACCGCCAGCATTCACTTCAACCGTTTGGGTCGTAGAAGAAAGTTGCACTAGGACATTTAATGTAGTGGTTTGCCCGACGGTGACTAAGGCGGTCTGTCGAGAAACCTGGAAATTCGAAGCAGAAACCGAAACGGTGTATTCGCCGGGGCTCAACAGAGAGAATCGGTAAGTGCCTTGATCGTTGGTAGTGTGAGTCTGCGTAGCGCCGGTCGCATTATTTTTCAGCGTGACCTGGGCGTTCGAAATTGCCGCCCCAGACGGGTCGGTGACGATTCCGGTAATGTCACCAGAGGTGAGGGACTGAGACATTGCAGCATTCGTTGCGAGCGAAACCAGCAAACAGGTGAAAGCGCAAAGCAACAGATATCGGTTGGACATAAACGGCAAAACCTCCCAAGAGAATGTTGTAGGCTATCGAACATCACCTCTCCATCACTACAGGTGACTTGCACACGCCCTGGGCAGGTCTTTTGAAGATAGTGTTCGATACGGGGCGGACTGTTGCAATCGCGTCTCCACAGTACTACCGCGACGGACAGTGACCTCAAGCCTGTGTTTCGAGCAAGTTCCTCTCAGGAGATTTCCTTTACCGAGGACTGCCGACGGATGCCGCTGTCCTGGAATTGTCGCTATGGCTTAACCGTTCGAAGAAGGACCGTTGACCGGCGCCAACTAAATTCGAGACTCGCCGTAAGATGTCGGATTGGCGGAGGTTGGAGATGTCTGCGAGAGCAGGGGACTATCAGCCACCGTTTGGGGGAATCGGAGGACGAGCAGGAAATGAATTGGTTCATCTGGGCATTGCTGTGATTCTCCGAGACTCACGCTCGCCCCTTACAACTCCCGCGTGCAGTGCAAGCGTTTAGGCGAGCGTCAAGTGGAAGCAACTCACTTGCCATTTTGGAGCCATTTCCGCGCAACAGGGAAATGGTTCACGCTGACCCAGTGACCACAGTTCAACACTGGAGTCGAAATGCTGACATCGAGGGATAAAAATCCTTTCTCGCACTTGTGCGAATGTGAAGTGCATGCTGGATTTTGTCTCGAAGACGCGCTGGGACGTGACACGCGGAATGCTGTCGAAGCGCTGGAGGAGGACATCATGGTGAACCTCAAGGTAAATGGGATGGATCGCAGCTTCGATGGTGATCCCGACATGCCGCTCCTGTGGAACCTGCGTGACGTTTTGGGACTGACAGGAACAAAGTTTGGCTGCGGCATCGCCCTGTGCGGTGCCTGCACGATTCATAAGAATGGCGAAGCGATCCGGTCGTCCGTTACGCCGATGAGCGCGGCGGCGGATAGTGACATTCGCACGATTGAGGATCTTGGGGCAAACGGGCTCCATCCCGTGCAAGAAGCCTGGATGCACGTGAACGTACCGCAGTGTGGATATTGCCAGTCGGGACAGATCATGCAGGCGGTTTCGCTTTTGAAAAGTAATCCGCATCCTTCCGATCAGGAAATTGATGACGCGATGGCGGGCAACATCTGCCGCTGTGGTACCTACCAACGCATTCGCAAGGCGATCAAGTTGGCGGCGGGCAAAATCGCATGAGCCAAATACAAAATGTAAGCCGTCGGAGGTTCCTCAGGGAGCCTTCGGGGCAGGAGCGCTTGTGCTCGCTGCTCGGTACCTTCTGCCGATGCTGAGGCATGGACACGCCATGGTCAAACCGATGCGGACCTCGCAACCTTTCATCCCAATCTTTTTGTCGGAATTCAGCAGGATGGAACCGTCTATATCGTGGCTCACAGGTCAGAGATGGGAACGACCATTCGCACATCCTTGCCACTGGTGCTTGCCGACGAACTTGACGCCGATTGGAAGCGGGTGAAAATCGACCAGGCGATCGGCGATAAGCGATATGGAGATCAGAATACCGACGGCTCGCACTCCATAAGAAGCTTCTTTGACACCCTGCGCCAGTGCGGTGCTGCGGCGCGCTGGATGTTGATCCAGGCGGCGGCGCAACAGTGGAACGTCCCTGTTTCGGAGTGTTCCACAGAGATGCACACCGTGATTCACAAGGCAAGCAGCCTGAGTGCGGGCTACGGGAAACTGGCGTCTGCGGCGGCGCGCCTTACCGTGCCAAGGACAGAACAACTCAAGCTGAAAGAGCCCTCGGAGTGGCGTTACATCGGGAAGGGAATGACCAGCGTTGACCTGGAAAATCCCTGCACGGGCAGGGCGATGTATGGAATGGACCGTGCCCGCCTTTTTGGCTTCAGCGCCTGTTCTTGTCAAGAAAGCCGAAGCCCGGCTTGCTATTGCGATTGCGCGTAATAGCCCGTTCTTGCGTACACGCGCAGTTGCGGTACCCATTTGGGAAGGAGCGTCAATTTAACCTTGATCTTCCGCCACTTGCCATCATTTTTCGAGGTGTTCGGAGTGTAGGCTAGGACATACTGGTTGCGCAACTCAACCCCGATATGTTGAGTGATCATTGGGAGATCATTAGGGTTGTCGAGCGTGTAACACCGAGCGCCGGTCACTTCAGAGATCTCTGTCAGAAGCTCAGGACCTAGAAGCTCTTCCCGCGTGGCAAATTCCCGGTCAAAGATGCCGACCGAATAGACAAGAACGTCGGACTCCTTGATCCTGGACTTCACTTCTTTTTCCGTGTAGCGGCTGTGGTTGTCACCACCGTCCGAGATAATCAGTATTGCTTTTCGCGCGTACTTGGCATCCTTCATTTGGCTCAATCCTAGATAAAGGGCGTCGAGCAGTGCCGTTTGTCCCTTGGGCCGGGCGAAAAGCAGCTGTTCTTGTATGTCTCCGATCGACTGGGTGAAGTTCTGGACCACTTGCGGCGTGTCAGAAAAAGTAATTAGAAAAAACTCATCCTGCGGGTTCGATGCTTCCAACAGCTTCAGGACAGCTTCTCGAGCGCGTTCGATCTTGGATGCCATGCTGCCACTCACGTCGAGAATCACACCTATCGACACCGGTGCATCTTCGAGGGAGAAGTGTTTAATCTCCTGCGACTGCTTGCCTTCGTAGAGTTGGAAATTTCCTTGCTGGAGACCCACTACGACTCGATTCATGGTGTCGGTGACGGTCACTGGCACTAACACCAAGTCGACACGGGTGCGTATCGTGTTGGCAAAGCGACTAGTGAGGTTCGCTACCGTCCCAGGTTGAACTCTGGGTTCAATATGAACATCGGAAATGCCGCTTTGCGCCCGGGCTGCTGGAATTGCAAAACAGACGACAATGAGAACAAAGAACCGACGAATCAAAAGGGATATTCGGTCATACGGAAACACGGCCACCGCCTTTGCGTCATCCGAGGATGCCGCCGGATCGGAAAACCGTGATGCATTTTCCATTCCAATGGACGGAATTAATTCACGCGGCTAGATGGGCGACTTTGTGAACACGGCGGATTGAATGAAAACGCGATTCGGCCCTCGAATCACAAATCGGACACTTTCGGATATCGTCCTCCAGCGTCGCGACTGTCCAGATGCCGACGCCGCTATCCCCAGGTCGACAGATACAGTGGACAGTCCAGCGTTCTGTGTTCAGCCAAACCTTGGAAAGTTGAGAGTTCTGCGGATGGGGTTTGGAGATCTGCTTGCACTGTGACAACAGGTAGCAAAAGATCGAATGGCGAAGAAGCTTACTGTCTCTCGCGATGCCTGTGAGACCGTTGGCCTATCGGCCAGTGTCCACCATAACGTCCTTGCACAACGGTTCTTGGTGTGGCTGGTACTGCTGGTGTTTTTTGGGATGATCGCTGTGCTGTTGCGTTATTCGAGCACTAAACTGAGTGTCGGCTCTTCATCGTCAGTGCACTCATCAGGTCTGACGTTGTCGCAACAACCGGCAATTAGCGGTCCAGCGCGGCGCGTACACTGTCGAGCAGTAGTTGGTCGTCGACGCTCGTTAAGCCCCCGCCAAGAATTGGATTATGAATCCTGCAGCGGGAGGAAATCGAACGAGACCCTGACTGCGACGAACCTTCATCCGCTCCAAATCGCTTGCGATAGAGCGCGGGTGAAATTCCGGAACAGGAGTGCAACGCTCGTCCCTTGCGTAGGCTCAGACTGTAGCCTTGTGCGAATCCAGCACGTCATCCTCCGTCACCACTTCCCGTGTTTTGGCGTAGCTCTCAATCAGGAGCTGGGGGGAAGATGGGCGCTGTAAACCTCGGCCACTGCGCGGCGTCGGGATCAATCATCCGGGGGGTTTGGATTGTAAGCTGCTTTCATGGAATTCTCCTTTTTTTCCCTTTCGAAAGAACTGTTAAGTTGAAGGCCTAATCCCTCATGTTAGGCAGTCGTTAAAACATTCAGCTTCAATGCTCGTGCTACACCATCGCCATAGGCAGGATCGGCTCTTCTGCAGTTCGCAACATGGCGCTCCAGGACGTCCTCAGAGGCGCCATTGATCGCGCGAGCCGTGTTGTCGAAGAGCAACTCCTTTTGCTCCGGGGTCATCTTCCGGAAGAGATCGCCCGGTTGCTCCCAGTGATCATCCTCTACGCGGTGGTCATAGTGACTAGCATCGCCTTCCAGCGTGAGCGGCAGCTCAGCGTATTCCGGTTGGCTGTCCCACAACCTCTGGCTATTCGGGTTGTAACTGGTCGTCGCTCCGAGGTTCCCATCTGTGCGCATCTTGCCATCCCGGTGATAGGAGTGAAATGGACACTTCGGAGCATTCACAGGGATGTGATTGAAGTTGACACCGAGGCGGTATCGTTGGGTATCTCCATAAGAAAACAGGCGGCCCTGAAGCATCTTGTCAGGAGAGAAGCCAATTCCGGGAATCACATTCGCCGGGGAGAAGGCGGCTTGCTCCACTTCTGCGAAGTAGTTTTCCGGATAACGATTGAGCTCCATTATACCAACTTCGATCAGTGGGTAGTCGGCCTTGGGCCAGACTTTCGTCAAGTCAAAAGGATTGTGCTTGTGCGTTTTCGCCTGTTCCTCCGTCATGACCTGGATGAAGAGCGTCCAACGCGGAAAATCTCCGCGTTCGATTGCGTCGAAAAGATCTCGGCCATTGCTCTCCCGATCATTTGCCACAATCGCAGCCGCAGCTTCGTCCGTGAGATTTTGAATACCTTGCTGTGTGCGGAAGTGGAACTTCACCCAAGTGCACTTGTTGTCGGCATTGATCATCGAGAAAGTATGACTTCCGAAGCCGTGCATATTCCGGAAGGACTTTGGAATTCCGCGGTCGGACATAACGATTGTGACCTGATGGAGTGCCTCAGGAAGAAGCGTCCAGAAGTCCCAGTTATTCTGCGCGCTCCGCAGACCGGTGCGGGGGTCGCGCTTGATAGCGTGGTTCAGGTCAGAGAAGCGTAGAGGATCGCGGAAGAAGAACACCGGAGTATTGTTTCCGACGATGTCCCAATTTCCGTTCTCGGTGTAGAACTTGAGTGCAAATCCGCGGATATCGCGCTCCGCATCGGCCGCTCCGCGTTCTCCAGCGACAGTCGAAAAGCGCGCGAACATTGGCGTCTGCTTTCCAATCTTCGAAAAAATCGCTGCCTTGGTGTACTTGGTGATGTCGTGAGTAGTCGTGAAAGTTCCATACGCGCCCCAGCCTTTGGCATGCATCCGGCGCTCAGGAATCACCTCGCGATCAAAGTGTGCGAGCTTCTCGATGAGCCAGATGTCCTGGAGCAGAGCCGGACTACGACGACCGGCTGTCAAAATATTTGTGTTGTCCGGTGCGGGAGCTCCGGTTGCATTGGTGAAGCGTTCGGGCTTTGACATAATGAATTCTCACTTTCAGAAGTTTGTATTTCTAAGTTTGCTAAATCGACCTGAATGCAGCGGGCGTTCCACTGAGCCTCGGCTTAGGGGTCTCTTAGCCCTTCCACTTCGAACCGCGGATGACACTGCAGAAGTTCATGCGCTGGAACCGTGGATCCTCGTCCGCCAGTACATCTTCCTTCACATGGAGCGCCTCTGTGAGTAGGCGCTACGCCTGAGATAGGCCTTTGCAGCGTCGGCCATGGTCACTATGGCGGCACCCAACATTATGCAGTCCTTCACAACCAGCCGCCCTGCTCCTGAAAGGTATGGGAACCCGTGATGCGGGTCACCCAACCCTGGAACCCATGCTTCGGGTGTCGTCACAAGGAATGAGAGTGTTGTCAGAGCCATGAGTATCAGTAGAAAGCTGCCCACTGTGGAGATCTGGGGCCATATTGGATAGAGCGCGATCATGATTCCGAGAGAGACGATAATGACGCCCAGGCTATAGGAAACCGGATATGTCCCATTCGATTCGTTCCACTGTTGATTTGTAGGGACCACCTGGCCTTCCTTATTCATGTGCTGGCGGTATTCAGGTGCCGGGTGATGATAAAGAAAGCTCATGAAAGGGCTATTCGTCACCAAAGGAACAATGCCGTCCGCTTCGTAGGTAGCGAATTTCAAGCCGGTATGTCGCGGAATATACGGATTCGGTCGCCACAACTTTGTCTCCTAATCAGCGGGCGTTCCACTGAGCGCCTGCTGAGCATTTCTCAGCTCTTCCAACGCGAACCGCGGATGACAGTGCAGAAGTTCATGCGCTGGAACTTTGGATCCCTGTCCGCCAATACATCTGCCTTCACATTGCCGAATGTCGTCTCAGGCCTGTGCTTGATGCCGTCGTAAAAGGTCTGGATAATGTCTTCTTTAAAGTGCGCGGCGGCGGGACCGAAGGCCATTCAAATTCAAGCCATCGAGTGCGAGGTAGCAATCAGGACGATCGCGTGATGTAAACGTGACGTACCGACCCTTGCAAGACCCCATTTCACCGCACAAAACACACGGGTGCTATCAAGGTAAGTTGAGGTATGTCATTCATTTAGCTTATCTTCCGGCCTCGACCCTTCGGGCTCAAAATCCGGAGATCATACCTCAGCGAAGCCGACTTCTGGCCCTGCATAACTTCCCTTTAGCCCATCCTTCCTCCCGCAAAGCGAACGTAAATTGAGTTGGACGCTCCATGCTGTTAGCTGCTCCGCCGCAAAATGAGATTCGACCTAAATTCGATTTGTAACGTTGTACGAGGACAACTCACTATCTTGTGTACTCGAGACGCGGATTATTTGTTGGAGCTATCATGTCAGCGATCACACAAGTCAAGATCCACCCGGCAATTGGAATTGCCCGCCTCGGAAACAGTCCTACGGATTTTTTTGTTGGCCCGGAAATCCCACTTGACCACACCCCGCCTGCCGGTGGATACAAAGACTCGGCATGTCGCGTGAAACGGCAGGCCGCACGTTTTCGCCTCTTTGGCTACGACAGTAGCGGAAATGTTGTTCAGGAGCTGACTGCGGCAGACGCTGACATCACCTGGACCGTGCACCTTTGCAACAAGAAAGCGGGTACGCCGGCTCGAAATTCCGGCGTCACTGGTACCGATCGCGCGGGACTCACGATCGATCCTGGTCCGCGCTCGCTCGCCGGTCCGAGCCAGGCAGCCCAGTTCGACACGGGAGTGTTCAAGATTCCCTCCCAGCCTCCGCTCTCTGCGCCGTTGGGCGAAGTCCGAACCGACGTGGACGGACGTCTGCTGGTACTGGGAGGTTTCGGTACGTCGAAATCATCGCCGCCAGGCCCGCTGAACGGCGACTTTCTCAACAACGATAACTG
>WNFJ01663483.1_pt5 | contig 11548 bp, 12 predicted proteins | sample 5400461 | NCBI WGS metagenome assembly WNFJ01 (sample SAMN13153349, study PRJNA577476) | soil metagenome | isolation source: 115 cm saprolite on Douglas fir-dominated hillslope | place: USA:California | collected 2013-09-17 | reverse complement strand
TGAGGTGGGCGAGCTCCGTGATCACCCCGTCGGCCAGCGAGAACTCGTAGAAGGCGGCGTCTTTGTTTCCGGTGAGGTTCCGGAAGGGCAGGACCGCGAGGGTGGTCCGGTCTTCGCTCCCCCAGGAGGCGGGGCGGGAGGGAGTGGGGGTGGCGCCGTAAGGGCCGGAACGGGCCCCGCGGCCGGACGCCCCGGGCGGGCGCAGCCGGCCCAGCACGCGCCCCAGGGTCGAGCTCAGCAGCCAGGTGGCGCGGGCCCGCTGAGGAGGGAGCAGGGTGGCCGAGGCCTCGGTGGGAACGAGGCCGGTCTCGCGAGAGAGCCGGCGCATGACGGCCTTGAGCTCGTCGCGCAGGGCGGCCATGGTCTGGTATCGGTCCTTCGCCGCCTTGGCGAGCGCGCGGTCCAGGACGGGCTGCAGGGCGGCTGGCACCTTGGGGTTCAGATCGTGCAGGGGACGGGGCGCGGAGTTGATGACCGCGTTCAACACCTCCACCGCGTGGCGTCCCCGGAAGGGTGGCTGGCCGGTGAGCATCTCGTAGAGGATCACCCCCAGGGAGAAGACGTCCGTGCGGTGGTCGGCGGGGTCGCCCGCCGCCTGCTCGGGGGAGCCGTAGCCCATCGACCCGTAGGGGACGCCCACCTCGGTGAGGGGCTCCTCGATGGGTGAGCGCGGGGGGGAGCCCTCCTCGGCCACCGCCTCGGCCGCCAGCATCTTGGCCAGACCGAAGTCGAGGACCTTGGCCTGCCCGTCCGCGGTGACGATGACGTTGGCGGGCTTGAGGTCGCGATGGGCGATGCCGCACGCGTGGGCCACCGCCAGGGCGTCGGCGATCTGGATCGCGATCGAGAGGGCGGAGAGCGGCTCGAGGGGCCGCCCCGCCAGGAGCTGCTTGAGGGTCGGGCCTTCGATGTACTGCAGCACGATGTAGTAGAGGCCGTCCGCCTCCCCCACGTCGTAGACTCCCTGGATGTGGGGGTTGTCGAGGGCGGAGCAGAGGCAGGCCTCGCGCTCGAACCGACGACGCGCCGTCTCGCTGGCCGCGAGCTCGGGGCGGAGGGCCTTTATGACGACGGGCCGGTTGAGCCGGAGGTCCTCCGCCTTGAACGCGGTGGCCTGGCCGCCCCGGCCCAACGTCTCGAGGATGCGATAGTGCGAGATCGTCGTGCCTGGGCTGAGTTGCGTCATCGACCCCAGGGGTATTCTAGCCCCGAGCGCGGCGTAGGATGACGCGGAAAATCTGGGTCGACACCGATATCGCGCTCGGAGCGCCCCGAGGCGACGTGGATGACGGCTTCGCCCTGGCCGCGGTGGCGCTCGCCACCCGGGAGGGGCCGGCGGTCCTGGAGGGAGTCTCGGTGGTCTCGGGGAACACCGAGTCCGCCACCGCCTTCGAGGCCGCCCGGCGGCTGCTCGAGACGCTGGGCGTGTCGTGCCCGCTCGTTGCCGAGGCGGACGCCCCGCAAGCGCTCGGCGGGCTGGAACCGGGAACGTCAATCCTGGCCATCGGCCCTCCCACCAACCTGGTCCGGGCGGCGGCGTGGGACCCCTCCTTCCCGGGGCGGGTCGACGTGCGCGTGGTGGGCCGGGTGCGAAACCGCTTTCGCCATCCCCTCCTGCCCCGGTTCGACCTCAATCTCCGCGCCGCGGGAACGTTCTGGTCCCTGCGGTTCCGCCGGCGGCTGGTCTTCCCCCTGGACGTCGTCCGGCGCCTGCGTTTCGGCCCGCGCGACCTGGAACGGATCGGTGCCTGCGGTCCCCTGGGGGAGTACCTCTTCCGGCATTCCCACCGTTGGCTGGTCCGCGCCCCCGTCCGCTACTTGAGCCTGTCCTTTCCGGTCTGGGACCTGGTGCCCGCCCTGGACGCGGTCTCCCGGCTGCCGGGGGCCATCATCGATCAGGAACGCTCCGAGCTGGCCGCCTTCGATGCGGGGGGCGCGCTCTGGGCGTTCTTCGCGCTGCTCGAGGCGGGCCAGACCGGTTGAAGCCTTTGCCGCCATCGTGTTGCCGCCATCGCTGACTCTCCCCTCCGGGTGGCCTACGCTCATCTGCACGATGCCTTGGAAGATCAACGAGTTCCTCTGGCGGAGCATGACCCGGGGCCTTTCGTCCGGAAGTTGGTGCGCGACTTCGAGACCGACCTCGTGGTCTGCACGCACACGAGCCTGCCCTGGAGCCGGCTCCTCGAGCCCGGGCGCGGGATCGTCAACTGCGGTGCCCTGGGCCGGCCCGCCAACGACGGGAGGACCAACTGTGGCTCGCGGTGGTGGAGGCGGAAGGCCCCGGGCTGCCCGTGGATTACGACCACGAACGGCTGGCCCGGGAGATGGAAGCCGAGGAGCTGCCCCCCGAGTTCGTGGAGACCGTCCGGACCGGCTGGTGGACGAGCTGCCTGGAGATCCTGCCCGCCAAGGAGCGCGCTCAGGGACGGTACTGAGCCGCCTCAAGCGTCATACATCCGGGCCAAGCGCTGGGGCGGGAGGCCGGCGGCGTAGAGCCCGAGCAGCCACCAGTTCCGCACGGTGGTGGTCACGATGCCCGCGCGCTCCCACCGCCGCGGGCTCGTGAAGGCGCGCACGCGAGGAAACGCGAGCCGGCCCACCCGCGCGAGCCGCTTCACGAAGGCCACGTCCTCCATCAGGGGGAAGGGCGGGAAGCCGCCGGCTGCCAAGTAGCTGGGGCGGCGGACGAAGATGCCCTGGTCGCCGAAGGGAAGGCGGAAGAGCCGGCAGCGCAGGGCCACCCCCGCCTCGATCCAGCGATAGCCCGCGCGTGGCGAGTCGACGGCGAAGCGGAAGGCCCCCCCCACGAAGGCCGGGGGCAGGGTGCGCAGGGCCGAAGCCCAGCCGCGCTCGAGGCGGGTGTCTGCGTGCAGGAAGAGCTGATCGAGCTGGAGGCCCCGGCTCCGTGGCGCGGCGACAACCGTGGCCCCCGCCGCCTCCGCCACCGCCCGCGTTCGATCGCAGGAGCCGCCGTCCACCACCAAGACCTCGACCTCGCACTGCCCCTCGCGCGCGGACCTTATGGCCTCCGCCACATGAGCTTCCTCGTTCAAAGTTGGGACCACGACCGAGATCCCGGCCATGTCAGGCGAGGACGCGCAAGGCCTTGCGCGGGGACGTGGCCGGGGGTCGGCCCAGGGGCAGGGTGGTCGACCCGCCCGCGAAGACGGCAAGGCCGGCTTGCCGCCCGGCCCGGATGTCCTCGTAGTAGCGGTCGCGAATGCCCAACGTGTTCACCTCGCACATCGAGACCAGCTGGCCGGCCACGGGGAGCCGGAACACGCACATGTCCAGACGCTCGCGGCCGAGGGGGGAGAGGATCTCCTCGCGGCTCATGAAGTGGTGGCTCACGATGTTGAAATGGTGGACAAACACCTCGCCCCGCGCGAGCTGCCCGAGCAATGCGAGGGGGCGCTCGGGCGCCATGCGCTTGACCTGCCCCCAGAAATAGGGAAGCACCTCGCCGGCCCAGAAAAGGGGGGCCCGCACGAGCATTCCCGCGAGGCGGGTCCTCGCCTCAAAGTGCGTGTCGCGGCGGAAGGAGCCGCCCCCGAAGCGGCGCAGGTAGCCCTCGATCGCCCGCTCGTCACGTACCTCTCCCTCGAGGCGCAGGGGATGGAAGACGGGCTCGCCGTCGCGCCGATCGAGCATGAAGCCGTGGACATATCGGTTGCACGCCGGGTGGCCGAGCCACATCTGGCCCTTGAGCAGGACGCGCACGTCGCGGGCGGGCCCGGCGAGCCCGCGGGCCGCCTCCTGCCACAGCTCCTCCACCCCCACGCCGCCCCCGAGCCCCTTCTCGGTGCGGCCCACCTGGGCGATGGGCTGGAAGCTGATCATCTTGAAGGCATCCGCGTGCCGGGAGACGCAGCGCACGGCATCCGCCACCCCCCTGAGGTTGTCGCGGGTCACGGTCATGGTGGTGGCCGCCACCAGGGGGCGTCCCGTCTTCTTGCGCGCGCCGCGGATGAGGTCCGCGAACTCCTCGCGCAAGGGGTTCAGCTCCTCCTCGCGCCTCGCGTCCTGGTAGCCCTTGCGCCCCCGCATGGTGGTGTCCACGTGGATGCTGATCTCGCGCAAGCCGCCCTGCTCCATGAGCCGCTCCAGGAGCCCGGGGCGGCGCCGGAAGGAGTCGCCGTGGGTCATGAGCATGGGCACGAGGCCCACCCCGTCGGCGTAGCGCAGCAGCTCCAGGAGCTCCTCCTCGGGACGGAGCGTGACTTCGCCATCCGTGAGCTGCAGGTTGCCGCCGTTGCCCAGGAGCGGCCGCAGGGCGCGCATCTGGGCCTTGATCGCGTCCACGCTCTCCGCGGGCACGTGGTTGGCCTCCTCGCCCAGGTAGCAGCCGCGGCAGGCGAAGTCACATCGGGGCATGGCCCCCAGGGTGGCCCCGCAGCAGTTGCCCTGGCGTCCGAACATCTGCTGTGGGGTGCGGTGGGCCCCGGGCAGGCTCTCCCAGCTCGCGCGCAGCAAATCCCGGCTCTCCGGGAGCACGGGCTCGCGAAGGATCCGATACGCGGCGCGGAGGCTCTTCCACACGCCCGGGTTCTCCTCTCGGCCCCAGCCGAGGATCTTCCGCGCGCCCGCCCCTAGGATGCCTTCCTGGTCTTGAGCGCTTTCGCTTTCTCCTGGCTGTTCAGCGTCCAGTCGTAGTCCGTCTCGACGAGCTTGAACTTGCCGGAGAGCAAGAGCTGCTTCTCCGGGCCCTCGGGGTAGAAGCCGGCCAGGTACTTGCCGATCGCGGCGTCCGTCTGGCCGAAGTCTTCCCGGTAGTACTTCACGTAGATCATGCTGCCGTACACGGTTCCCGTCTTGGGGTCGACCCGGTTCTTGGCCGGGGTGCGCAGCAGGAACTTCTGGGACTGGTCCAGGAGCTGGGCTTCGAGCTTCGCCCCCGTGTAGGCCTCGCTGCGAAGGGGGGGGCAGCCCATGGCCGCGCAGACCAACGCGAAGTGGATGCGGGGCTCCTTGAACTGCTTGCGGATCACGTCGTGCTCGACGTTGTCCAGGTGGTACACCTGGCCCGCCGCCTTCACGAGCTTCTCGCGCCAGGGACCGTGGCCCTTGATGAAGGCCGACTTGTTGATGTTGCGGATGGAGTCCCGCTCGTTGTGGCTGTTGATGAGCTGGATCGTGTAGGCGTTGTAGGCGTTGATCCAGGTCGGCTCGCGCGAGGGTGTCCAGGTAGGCGGGGAACGACGGGGCCTTCTGGAAGGCATCGTAATCGACCATCCCGTCCGCCACGTGGGCGCGCAGGAGGGTGTCGAAGGCGGAGTGGTCGAAGGGGCTGGCGCCGGCCGCTCGGGGGACCACGGTCGAGGCGGCCACGGAGAACATCAGCAAGAAGAGCTTGCGCACGTCAGCACCTCCTAGCCTCGCTCGCGCTATCCGGCACGCGCTGGATTTATACCACGCTCCAGGGCCGTCCCCACAGGTCACCTCAGCACCACCAGGCCTTCAACGCCAGCGACTTCCGGCGTATCGCCTCCCGCGCTTTGACACGCCGCAACCTATCATGACGTGACGGACAAGCACAGTTCGAGCACAAGGTACGGGCGATGACATTCCGGCCCCCGTCGCCGTCTAGACACCTAGACAGAACATCGAGTATGATAGGGCCGTGACGGGCAAGGACGTACTCCGGCGGGTGCGAGGGCTCGGGTGTGAGGAGGTCCGCCGGGAGGGCTCCCACGTAAGGGTTGAGTGCGGCCGATGCGTCACGACGGTGCCCGTCCACGCGGGGAGGGATTTGCCGCCTGGGACGCTTCGCGACCTCGAGCGGGATCTGGAGCCAGGGGTGGCTGGCGTAGAAACTGGCGTTAGAGAGTGACGTCAATACTCGTGGTGGGTGACGTGAAGAATTATCGAATTGTCTATGAATTGGACGAGTCGGGGCACTGGATTGCGACTGTACCCTCGGTGAAGGGGTGCCACAGCTACGGGCGCAGCATCAACGAGGCGCGCGAGCGGGTGCGGGAGGCGCTCAGGCTCTTCGTAAGGGACGCAGGCCGGGCGCGGATCTTGGACGATATCCGCCTCCCCGCGAACGTCCGGACTCTTCTGGTCCGGCAGCGGGTGGCGCGGTCACGCGCGGAGCGGGAGCATCAGCGTGCGCGGGAAGTCGTCGCCCGGGCGGTGCAGGCGCTCACCGAGGAACTGGGGCTCTCCGTGCGCGACGCGGGGGAGCTGCTCGGGCTCTCGCATCAGCGCGTGCAGCAGCTACGAGACGGCGCGAGACCTCGCGTGGCATGACCATGGGCCGGGATCCGCATCGGCCGACCCGGCGCTCGTCTGATCCACGAGCGTGCAGCCTCCACGGTTCCCCGGGCTTCGGGCCGGCCGACGTTTTCACCTTCGGGAACCGCGAGGGAACCATGACGAAGACGAAGGAGCTAATCAGCAAGCGATGGAACGCGCTACTCGCGAAGGCGGAGTTAAAAGAGTCGACGGAGATACCTCGCAGCCCCGGTCCTTACCAGCACGACGTCGATGCCGCCGAGGTGGCGTTGTGGATGGAGCAGCGCATCCAGCGTCTCGAAGATGAGCTGCGCGCCAAGGTAACCAAATAGGCTTCGAACGGCCAACCTCCGAACGGAGCCGCAGGGAGCCGCGCATGCCAGACCAGGAAAGGAAGCCGCACCGTCCCGCCTACCACCCAACGCGCGGGGCTGCACCTTTAGCTCCGTGGTGGGACATAACCGGGGGGGGTTGCGGCCTATGCGGGTCCAAGCGATCGTCGCCGGAGTGTGTTTCGTCGTGGGTTTAGTGGCGCTGATGGCGGCCGGAGTGGTGTCCATCTACAGCAAGAGGGAGGTTCCTGCCATCCCGCACGATATGGACTAGAGAGCCTCCGACTCAGCCTCCGCCACCGAGCGGATCGCCGATCCGTGCTCGGCCTGCTGCTCAAGCACCATCCGTACGGCGACGCTCCCGGAGTTCGGGTGAGTACCTACTCGGTCGGGCCATGGGCTCCATCCTCTCAACGAATGAGCCCTCCAGGAAACCGGGGGCAGTTTATGCCGGAAACGCCGGGCACCACGGCTTTCGGGCGCGAACCGGGGGATGTCGCCCAGCGCGCGAAGGTGTTCGAGGCGGTCGGTGGCGGGAGGGCTTCTAAGCTTGAACCCGCGAGCGGCTCTGCCCAGTACGTCAAGAGGGAAGGGCCGTACCAATCGCCCAGCCCCGCCTAGGGGAGGGATGAGGACCAAGGACGCGCACTCTGGGATGGAAAGGGTTGGGGCGGCTGAGGATACGGGTGCCGCCCCCTTCAGGTGGGAAACGCCTACGAACGCCGCCGCGCCTTGACCGTGGGGTCGCGGTTCAGGACCGCCCACAACGTCTGCGGCGTGACCTTGAAGGCCCTGGCGATGGCAACGTAGGTCTCGCCCTTCTTCAAGCCGTTACGAACCTTTGCCTTCAGCTCGTCCGTCCAGCGGTTCTCCTTCGGCGCGGACGCGGCCTTCGCGGGCTTCTTGGGGTACAGCGCTTCGTCTTCGGCTTCTTCGTGGGCTTGGTCTTCGGGGTGGGGCTGGGCGTCTCGACCACAGACGCGCCCGTGCTGGTGTCGTTCTGCATGACTCCTCCTCGTGGCGCTCAGGGCCACGCAGGCGGGATCAGGGCAGAGGGCGCTGGCGAGCCACAAGCCAGCAGAAAGCGAAAGCGATAGGACCCAGGCGAGAGCAAACACAGAAGAGCACAAGTTCGGGGTAGCGGTCCCTTCGGGGGTCGCGGCCCACTGCTGCAAGTTGTTGATGACGTGGTGCCGGAGGTGTGGATCGAACGCGCACGCCCTCCGAAGCGCGCTGGATTTATACCACGTGTGGCTTAGACTTCACCCGTGCTCAGGGTCCTGGTGGTGGCCATGGACGACCTCGCCTCCGAGCTCGGCCACACCGTACTCTGGCGCCCGGACGTGGATCGGACCCTGGTGACCGATCCGGGGGCCGCCCCGGAGGCGGTGGTGCGCCTCCGTCCCAACCTCGTGGTCATCGACCAGGCCGGCCTGGAGCCGACGCTCGCGATCGTGCGCCGCCTGCGGGACGACCCGAAGACCCGCTCCACCGCGATCGCGGTCTTGAACCGCGCCTTGCCCGAGGGCGCCCAGGACCGGCTGCTCTCCTCCGGCGTGAACGCGCTCCTGCCCTTGCCCGTTGACCCCCTCTTCTGGGACCGGCGGTTCGAGGAGCTGCTCTCCGTCCCCGCTTCGTCAGCGACGCCGACGAGACGGAGGGGGAGATCCTGAACATCGGTGCGCGCGGGGTCTTGCTGGAGACCCGGGAGCCCCTGGAGCTGGGCGCGAAGCTCGGGCTGACCCTGCGCCTGCCCGGCGAGACGGCGGACCTCCACGTGGTCGGCCAGGTGGTGCGCCAGGCCGGCGAGGAGGATGGCTACTGGAGGAGCGGGGTCGAGTTCCTCGTCTACCGCGGGGACGCCCGGGAGCGCATCGCCGCCTTCGTCGACGAGGAGGCCTCCCCCGCGCGCCCGGGCGCCCCCGCGGCGGTCCCTCTGCGACTCCGCACCTTCGACGACGCGCGGGAGTGGGAGGAGGAGCTGCGGGCCAGCGAGCTGCGCAAGTCGCTCATCCTCGACTCGGCCCTCGACGGCATAATCACCGTGGATCACGAGGGGCGCATCCTCGAGTTCAACTCCGCGGCCCGGCGGGTGTTCGGCTACACCCGGGCGGAGGTCTTCGGGCGCGAGGCGGCCGAGAAGCTAGTGCCTCCGGCGGAGCGGGGGGAGGCGCGGAACCGCCTGCGGGAGTTCGTCGCCTCCGGAGAGTCGACCGACCTCGGCCGGCGACGGGAAGCCATCGCCATGAGGGCCGACGGCTCGCTCTTCCCCATCGAGATCGCGGTGTTCCCCTCCTGGATCAGGGGGAAAGTGCTGCTCACCGCGTTCGTGCGCGACCTGACCGAGCGCAAGCGCAGCGAGCGCGTCACCGCCACGCGCCACCGTGTGACCGAGGCCCTCGCGGAGGCGGGGTCGGTGGCGGAAGCCGGCCCGCGGCTCCTGGAGGCGATCCTGGCCGGGCTGAACTGGGACGAGGGCCGGCTCTGGGTGGCCGACCGGGACGGTGCCTGGCTCCACGCGATCGCGGCCGCATCCGCGGGGTCGGCGGCGGGGGCGCTCCCCGAGGAGGCCCTGAGAGCCGGAGAAGGGCTTCCCGGCCGCGCCCTGGAGACGGGGGCCCCCGCCTGGGTGGAGGCGGGGGCGCGGGGAGGGACGGCGCTCGCCATGCCGATCCGGGTGGGCGCGCGTACTCTGGGCGCCCTGGAGGTCGCGAGCCGAAGCCCGCACCCCCTGGAGGCAGACTGGCTCACCGCCCTCGGCGAGATCGGCAGCCAGGTCGGCGTCTTCGTGGAGCGGCAGCGGGCGGAGGATGCCCTGCGCGAGAGCGAGGCCCGCATCGCCCGCGTGGCCGACGCCATCCCGGGCGCGGTCTATCAGTACCAGCTCGCGCCCGACGGGACGGATCGCTTCGTCTTCGTGAGCCGGGGGGCGGTCGAGCTTCTGGGGATGGACCCGAAGCGGCTCCAGGACGACCCGCGCGCGGGCTGGGACCTGATCCTCTCGGACTACGTGCCCGCTCTCAAGGCCTCCCTGGCCGCCTCCGCGGACCGTCTTACTCCCTGGGTGCAGGCCTTCGAGGTGCGGACCGCCGACGGCAAGGTCAAGTGGATCCGCGGCCAGGCGGTTCCCGCGCGCGGTCCGGACGGGGGCACGGTCTGGAACGGCATCTTCGTGGACGTCTCCGAGCAGAAGGCCACCGAGGACGCGCTGCGCCGGCTCAACGAGGACCTCGACCGCCGCCTGGCCGAGCTGCGGCAGGCGGAGGCGCAACTCCAGCGCCTCGCCCGCTACGACAGCCTGACCGGCCTGCCCAACCGCTCGTACTTCCTGGAGACCCTGGCCGAGACCCTGCCGAGGGTGGAGCGCCGCCGGGCGCGCCTGGCCCTCGTCTTCGTCGACCTCGACGGCTTCAAGGTGGTGAACGACAGCCTCGGCCACGCCGCGGGTGACCTGCTGCTAAGGACCCTAGCCGACCGGCTCCGCACCGTGACGCGGCGGACGGACGTGGTGGCGCGCATCGGGGGGGACGAGTTCACGGTGCTCGTGCAGGACCTGTCGCGGGCCGACGACGCCGCCCTTGTGGCCCTCGGCATCATCGAGCAGCTCTCGCGTCCGTGCACGATCAACGACCGCGAGGTGCCGATCAGCGCGAGCGTGGGGATCAGCGTCTACCCCGAGGACGGGGCGGACGGGGAGACGCTCCTGCGCCACGCCGACCTGGCCATGTACCGGGCCAAGCGGGAGGGCAAGAACACCTACCGCTTCTTCACCACCGCCATGAGCGATCGCGCCCGTGAGCGCCTGGTGCTGCAGGGGAGCCTCCGGCGGGGCCTGGAGCGGGGCGAGTTCGAGCTCCTCTACCAGCCCACCATCCACCACGAGGGACCGCCCAGCCTGGAGGCCCTCATCCGCTGGCGGCATCCCGACAAGGGCCTGATCGCCCCCGCCGAGTTCATCGTGGGGGCCGAGGAGAGCGGCCTGATCCTCCCCCTCGGGGCCTGGGCGCTCCGGCAGGCCTCGCGGTTCGCCCGCTCCCTTCGCCGCTCCGACGTCCGGGTGGCGGTGAACCTCTCCACCCGCCAGTTCCGGGAGCCCGACGGGGAGACCGGCCTTCTCCCCGAGCGGCTGGAGATCGAGGTCACGGAGGCAACCGTCATGGGTGACGGCGAGGAGGTCCGCGAGCGGCTCGACCGGCTTCGGGGCCTCGGGGTGCGGCTCACCCTCGACGACTTCGGCTCCGGCCAGTCCTCGCTCCGCTCCCTGAAGCGGCTCCGCTTCCACCGGCTCAAGATCGACCGTGCCCTGGTGCGTGAACTGCCGCAGGACGCCGACGCCGCCGCCATCGTGGAGGCGATCCTGGCCATGGCACGGAGTCTCGGCCTGGAGGTGGTAGCCGAGGGCGTGGAGACCGAGGCGCAGCGCGCCTTCCTGGAGTCCAAGGGGTGTGGGGGCTTCCAGGGCTACCTGTTCAGCCGCCCCCTGCCCCCGGGCGAGGTGGAGGCCTACCTGGAGCGTGCCTAGGGCTCAGTCCCCGACCACGCCGTCCGAGAAGCTTAGCCGGCCCGACGGTACCTCGGTTCGCGTGGTGGAGAGCAGACGGCTCGGGGCCTCGAGCAGCCCCCGGATCACCGCCTGGGCCAGGTGGAAGGCCTTGGTCCGGACAGGTACCACCGCTCGTCCCGCCCACACGTCGTGGTGGCGCTTCTCGATCTCGCGGCCGATGGCCGCGTAGACGTAGCGGGCCGTACGCACCGAGAGCGCGGAGCGCCACGAGAGCCAGCGCATGCCCGCGTCCCCCGAGCGGTAGAGCTGGGCGGCCTGGGCCAGGAGCCTCTGCACCGCCTTACGGATCTCGCCCGAGAGCTCGTGGGGGAGGGCCTCGCCGCGCCCCTCCCACAGCCGGCGGGCCACGGGGGCTCCGATCACCTCGTCGGGCAGGTAGATGTGCCGGCGCTCCCAGTCCTCCATCACGTCGCGG
>WNFJ01465932.1_pt1 | contig 11549 bp, 8 predicted proteins | sample 5400461 | NCBI WGS metagenome assembly WNFJ01 (sample SAMN13153349, study PRJNA577476) | soil metagenome | isolation source: 115 cm saprolite on Douglas fir-dominated hillslope | place: USA:California | collected 2013-09-17 | reverse complement strand
CAGCGCATTGCCCGTAAGTCTATGAAAACATGGTAGCGCTAACGGGGATCGAACCCGTATTTAAGCCTTGAGAGGGCTCCGTCCTAACCGTTAGACGATAGCGCCGGGGGTTCTCTATCATTGTACCAATCGGGTTGTAGCGCTGTCGCTCAAGCTGGCCACCTTTTCGCGTGCTGCCCCTGCGCGATAATACCCTCAGATGCGCCGGTTGTTCGTACTTGGTCTACTTCCCCTGGCCCTGCTGGCTCAGAGCCACTGGACGCAAATCCGTTCCGGCCCGTTTGAAATCTACATTGAGGGCGGCTCGAAACACGCGCGGGAAACGCTGGGGTGGTTCGATCAGTTCCGTTACGTTCTCGGGTACATGCTGGGCAAACAGGATCTGCAAACCGAGCGGCGCGTGCGCATCATCTATTTCAAGAGCGCCAAAGAGCGCGATGAGTATCCCAGCACTCCGGCGGTGATCGATGGCCGCGACAGATGGTACGTACTGCTTGGATCCGACACGCCAATCCCCAGTGCAGTATTCGGCGAGTGCGCCCGGCTGCTGCTCGAAAACAACAGTGGCCGCATGCCCGCGCCCATCGAGCAGGGCATCGCCGATGTGCTTTCCACCATTCAAGTGAATGGCACGCACGTGTTGCTTGGCGCGCCGCCGGCCGCAAACCAGCGCAGCCGGGACTGGGCGCGGATGCAACTGTTCGTGACCAACCCGGACTACTACGCCAAGCTGCGCATCCTGCTCTACAACCTGCAAAAGGGCGTGGACGAAGACGCTGCGTACGCAAACGCATTCGGAAAAACTCGCGCGGAGATAGAGAAGGAGGTGGACCAGCACGTGGCGGGCGGAAGTTTCCAGACTGCGCCCGTGGACGGTAGAGCGCTCGATGTCCAGCGCGATTACAAAGACGAGAAGCCGCTGCTCACGGCGGAGGTGCAACTGGCGCTCGCCGATCTGTTGCTGGACAACCGATCGCGCGTGGCGTACCTGGCTCTCATCCAGCAGAAAGTAGACGTGGCTGAGGCGTATGAGGGACTGGCCATCATGGCGCGTAGTGACAAGCAGAAGGAGGAGGCGCGTCGCTATTTTGCGGAGGCTATCAACGCGGGGACTCCATCTCCGCGATCGTATCTGGAATACGCAAGGCTCGAGCCGGACAACGGCAAGGCCCTCGCCGCACTCGAAAAAGCGCAGAAGCTCAATCCGAAGGTGGCGGAGACCTACGCGCTTATGGGACGCCGGCAAACGGATAACATCAAGCGCATTCAATATCTTGAAAAAGCGGCGCAGCTCGATCCGCGCAATGCCGGCCGTTGGGAAGAGATGGCCAAGGCGTGCCTGAATGAGAAGGCATTCGAGAAAGCTGCGGAGGCGTGGCGGAATGGCGAGCAGGCTGCCACCACGCCGGAGGAACGTGCGCGCATGCAGGCTGGACGGCGGTCCATCGAACAGCAGCGTCTGGATTGGGAGGAGGCAGAGCGCCAGCGCCTGGCATCGGAACACGAACGCGAAATCCAGAAACTGAAGCAGCAGGCCATTGCCGATCTGCGCGCCGCCGAAGCCAAGGCCAACGCGGGCAAGGGCGCGGCTCCCAGTAAAGTCGAAGCCTGGTGGGACGGGCCAAAGCCCGATGGGCACGCGTCTGGAAATCTCAAGCGGGTGGATTGCCTGGGCCGCCAGTTACGCCTGGTCGTGGAGAGTGACGATCACAAGCTTACGAGGATTTTGGGGGCGGGTGAAGAAAAGCTTTCATGCGGCGTCCAGAAGCCGCGGCGCATCGTGGTGGAGTACGTCGCCAAACGCAATGCCAAAACCGCAACCGTGGGAGAAGTGGCCACGATCCAGTTTCCCTGATGACAGCCAAACCGCTCGCCGCGCCGCGCGCCCGCTGGCTTGTCATCAGCATTTTTTTTCTTTCGTCGAGCATCAATTACCTGGACCGGCAGGAACTCGCCACGCTAGCGCCAGTTCTGCGTGCTGAGTTTCACCTGAGCAATCTGGATTACGGTTGGATACTTGCGGCCGTCTCAATTACTTACGCCGCGGCAGCGCCATTCGCGGGCCTGCTGATCGATCGCATCGGTCTCAATCGGGGAATTAGCCTTGCTCTGGGCCTTTGGTCGCTGGCTGGAATCACCACCGGCTTCACCCGCGGCCTGGGCGGGCTGGTGGCTTGCCGCGCCTGGCTGGGGCTGGCTGAGGCGGGCGGCATTCCCGCGGCCGGCAAAGCTATGCACGAATACCTCGCGCCGGAGGAACGCGCGCTGGGCAATGGATTGAATCAGGCGGCGGTCTTTCTGGGGGCCATGCTGGCGCCGCCCGTTGCGACGTGGCTGGCGGTGCGCTATCAGTGGCGCGCGGCATTCGTGTTGACGGGAGCAGCGGGACTGCTCTGGATTCCTCTCTGGAACCGTGTTTCGCGCTATGCCCCGCCCTCGCAGCCGTCCCCGATTGAGCCGCTGGCGCGCAGTCTTGGCATTTTGCGCGAGCCCCGCATGTGGGGATTCATCGTGGCCAACGCGCTCAGCATGGTGACCTACTCACTGTGGAGCAACTGGACCACGCTCTATCTGGTGGCCGTCTATCGGCTGACATTTGTTGAGGCCGCTTACTTCGCGTGGCTGCCACCGCTGGCCGCAATGCTGGGCGGGTTCGCGGGCGGGTGGCTTTCGTTCCGATGGGCGAAGCAGGGAATGGAGCCGCTGGTCGCGCGCGCTCGTGTGTGCCTGGCATGCGCGATGGCGGGCGTTGTGGCAATTACCATTCCTCTCGCTCCCAATGCCGCTTGGGCGTCGGCCGGAATTTCGTTTAGTATTCTGGCGGTGTCGGCATTCAGCGTCAACCTCTATACCATGCCGCTGGATGTTTACTCGGGGGCCCGCGCGGCCTTCGCGATTTCGCTATTGGTTTCAGCTTACGGCGCCATGCAGGCGGTGGTTTCGCCGGCGCTCGGGGCGCTCATCGACCGTTTCGGCTACGCGCCAGCCTGTACCATCGCCTCGGTGACTTCGCTAGCAGCCTACGGAGCGTTGCGTATTCTCTCACGAAACTCTGGAAGTGAACAGCAGCGATCCCTGGCGATGTAAACTAACCAAGTGAGGTTCATAGCGCGCGGCCCGGGGCCAGCCGGAATTCTTCTGGTGCTCGCGCTCTCTGCGCTGGCATGGAGCGATAATATCGATAAAGATGTCGCATCGGTCATTGCCCGCCGCCATTATTGGGCCTTTCAGAAGCCGGTCAAGAGCGCTGTTCCTGACATCAAGAGCCCCTGGGTACGCAATCCCGTGGACGCTTTCATACTGGAGGCGCTGCGGGAGAAAAAGCTCGCTCCTTCCCAGCCGCTCGATCGGGAACATCTGCTGCGCCGCGTTACCTTCGACCTGACCGGGTTGCCTCCGGGGCCGGGCGAGATTGACGCCTTTCTACGCGACAAAAGCCCGGACGCGTACCAGAAAGTTGTCGACCGCCTGATCGCCTCCCCGCACTATGGTGAGCGCTGGGCGCTGCGATGGCTCGACGTCGTACGCTATGCCGACACCAACGGCTACGAATTAGACGTAGAGCGCCCACAAGCCTGGCGCTATCGGGATTACGTTGTCAAAGCTTTCAACACAGACAAGCCGTTCGATCGCTTCGTGAAGGAGCAGATTGCTGGTGACGAATTATTCCCGGGCAATCAAGAAGCCCTCATCGCCACGGGGTTTCACCGTGCGGGGCCCATCCACCTCGTCGGCGGCAATCAGGACGAAGAGCTGAACCGCCAGGAAGTGGTTACGGAAATGTCGGGCGCCATCGGCTCGGTTTTCCTGGGCCTGACCGTGGGCTGCGCCCGCTGCCACAATCACAAGTTCGATCCCATTCTGCAATCGGATTATTACCGACTGCAAGCCATCTTCGCCTCCACGGAGCTGAAGGATATCGAGATCGCAACAGCAAACGAGAAGGCCGCTTACTATTGGGCCAAGAAAGACTATGACGCGCGGCTCGAGCCGGTCAAGAACGCGATTGAGGATATCGAGAAGCGCGCCCGTGCGGTCCTGCGCGAGAAGAAGCTGGCGGCGCTCGATCCGAAGCTGCGCGCGGCCCTCGAGGTGCCCAAAGACAAGCGCGATTCCGAGCAGAAAATCCTGGCCATGAATGCGGAGGAGCAACTGGAGCCGCTGTGGAGCGACGTAGTGGACGCCCTGACCCAAGAAGAGCGTGGGAAGCGCGCAGAGCTGCGAAAGAAGCTGCTCGAAATCCAGGCGACGGAGCCGGATCCGCAGCCTGCCGCATACGCGGTGACCGACAGCGACAAGCCCGCTCCACCCACATACATTCTGAAGGTCGGCGATATCAAGCACAAGATGGGCCAGGTGGAACCGGGGCTGCTGACCGTCCTCAACACTGGGAATGTTGAGATTCCCCAAGACTCTGCGGGCCGGCGGGCGGCGCTCGCGAACTGGCTGGCCTCAGTGGAGCATCCTCTGACGGCGCGCGTCATGGTCAATCGGATCTGGCAGCTCCGCATGGGCGCCGGCATTGTCGCCACGCCAAATGATTTCGGCGTGCTTGGACAGCGGCCGACCAATCAAAAACTGCTTGACTGGCTGGCGGTTGAGTTCATGGACCACAACTGGAGCGTGAAGACCATCGATCGCGTAATCGTGTTATCCAGCGCGTCCCAGCAGGCCTCGGTGGCGGATGGCGGAGCCCAAGCCAAGATCGATCCTGACAACAAACTCTACTGGCGGATGAACCGCAAACGTGTGGAAGGCGAACTCATTCGCGACGCGGTGCTCGAGATCTCGGGCGCATTGAATCCGCGGCTCGGCGGCAAGCCGGTTCGCGTGCCTATCGAACAGGAAGTTTACGACGTAATCTTCACGGAGGGCGAGCGTGATGGCTTGTGGCCGGTTACGCCGGGCGAATTCGAACAGCATCGCCGGAGTCTTTACCTGCTCAACAAACGGACGGTGCGGTTGCCGATGATGGCGGCTTTCGATCAGCCGGACACCATGACCTCATGCCCACTGCGGCCTGTGAGTACCCATGCATTACAGGCGCTCTCGCTCTTTAACAGCAATTTCATGCGGGACGAATCCAACCGTTTTGCGGAGCGGCTGGAGCGCGAATGCGGCCGCGACCGAGATTTCCAGTTGCGGCGTGCGTACAAGCTGGCGCTGGCGCGCGCGCCGAAGCCGGTCGAGATGAAGTTAGGCGAGAAGTTCCTCGAAGATGGCGGAACGCTGCGGGACTTTTGCCTTGCTCTGATGAATCGAAATGAGTTCCGCCGCGATGTGCTCACGCGCGCGGCACACGGATTCGGCGCGCTGGCGTTGCAGTATCTGCTCGAACGAGAAGGTTTGGGCGCAGTGCGCGTGAACCCGCTGGCGCCTAAGGCTCCGCACTTCGCCGCAAAAGCCAAATCCGTCATCTTTCTCTATATGGTGGGTGCGCCGAGCCATATCGACACATTCGATCCGAAACCGGCGCTGAAGAAGTACGAAGGTCAGCAGCTTCCGGAAAGCTTCGGAAAGATACCCAGCCAGTTCACTAACGGGGATACGCCCCTGCTTTCGTCGCCGTGGCAGTTCAAGAAATACGGCCAGAGCGGAATTGAAGTCTCTTCCTTGTTCCCACATCTGGCGGAGTGTGTCGACGACATCTGCTTTGTGCGCTCGTTTTACACCGAGAGCGTGGTGCACGCGCCGGCTATGTACCAGGTTCATACCGGCCGCATCTTGATGGGTTATCCGAGCATGGGCTCGTGGATCACATACGGCTTGGGCAGCGAAAGCGACAGTCTTCCGGCGTACGTTGTGATGCCGCAGCCCGAGGGCACTCCCGAAGGCGGCACGCCTTGCTGGGGCGCGGGATTCCTTCCAGCGGTTTACCAGGGGACGCTGCTGCGAAGCGGCGCTAAGCCGATTCTGAATCTGGAGCCGCCCGCGGGCATGACTCCCGAGCGCCAGCGCGCCACGCTCGATCTGCTGCAGAAAATGAACGATTTGGATACAGCCGATGGCGATACGGAAATGGCAGCGCGCATCAGTTCCTACGAGTTGGCGTTTCGGATGCAGAGCCACGCGCCTGAAGCCGTCGATTTTTCTCACGAGAGCGAGGCGACAAGGCGGATGTACGGTCTGGACCAGAAGCACACGGCCGACTTCGGAACGCGCTGCCTGCTGGCCAGAAGAATGGTGGAGCGCGGCGTGCGCTTCGTGCAGCTCTATTCAGGCGGCGGTCCCATCATTATGCAGTGGGACGCTCATAAAGACCTGGTTTTCAATCACGAGAAGATGTGCGGCCATACCGACCAGCCGATTGCCGCTCTGTTGCGGGATTTAAAACAGCGCGGGCTGCTCGATTCCACGCTCGTCGTGTGGGGCAGTGAATTCGGACGCCTGCCCATGTCACAGAGCGGTAACGGGCGCGACCACAATCCGCATGGTTTTACCATGTGGTTCGCGGGTGGCGGCGTTAAGGGCGGCCGCCTCGTCGGCGAAACTGATGAGTTTGGGCTGCGCGGCTTGGGCGAGCGTTATCATATGCGCGATTTTCACGCAACGATTCTCCAGCTTATGGGCCTTGATCAGAACCGGCTATGGTATCTGCACAACGGCCGTAACGAGAAACTCACCGACTTCGGCGGCAAAGTAATCGACAAAGTTTTCATTTAGCCAGTATGGGATTAACCAAAGTTAGTAAGAGAAAGTTAACGGCGGTTGCCACTCAAAAGAGCTGACAAGTTTTCCTTGAATATTCAATTGTCTAACCACACAATTATGGCTAAAGTTAAGAAGAAGGTTGACGACATGACCAATAGCCAGGAATCTCTCAGTAAGACGATTTTAGTAGTGGATGATGACCTTTCCGTGCTCAGCGTAATCAAGTGCATGCTGGAGTGCGGCGACTATAACGTTCTCATTGCTCATAGCGCACAGAGTGCAATACGCATGGTGGAGCGGGACGACCTAAACATTGATCTGATGTTGATAGATGTATTGATGCCCGATATTACCGGACCTGATTTGGCGGAACGCATTCAAGCGATCCGTCCGCATCAGAAAGTTCTGTTCATGTCCGGATGCACCGAGTCCGAGGTAGTGCGAGTGAAGGTACTCGACCGCGCACTGGGCTTCCTTCCCAAACCGTTCACGTCGGACGGCTTGCTGGAGCGCGTGCAGAACATCCTCGACCCGCCGGTACAGCGCGCCGCGGCCGGCGCCATGCAATCTCAATTGTGGCGATTAGAGTAAGCGGACTCGCCTCCGCTTAGGCCAGCTGCTTAAGCCGAGGCGATTCGGTTGCGAAGGACGCCGACTCCTTCGATAGCCACCTCGACCACGTCGCCCGTATTCATCCGGCTGGTGTGACCTGGACTGCCCGTGTAAATCACATCGCCCGGCGTAAGGGTGACGCACTGGCTGATCCAGCTCACTATGGCTGCACCATTGAAGATGAGATCGGAAGTGTACTGCTTCTGAACAACATTTCCGTTCAAGCGCGTTTGTAGTAAAAGATTGCCGTAATCCAGACCTTGAACGATCACCGGGCCCAGGGGCGCAAAGGTGTCGGCGCCCTTGGCTCGCCACCATTGCAGATCTTTTTCAGGCCCGCCCTGCCAGTCGCGTTCGCTGACGTCATTTCCGCACGTCACACCAAAGACCGCATCGCGCGCTTCGTCAACCGACGCCCGCTTCACACGCTTGCCGATCACCAGTACCAACTCACCCTCATAGTGAACGTTCTTAGCCGCTGCCGGAATCACAATGGAGTCCTCCGGATGCTGGAGCGCCGTGACCGGTTTGTAGAAGATTTCGGGGTGCTCCGGGGGTTTGCGGTCACCGACGTGGCTCTTGTAATTCAGCCCCACGGCAAGGATCTTTGGCGGCTCGCATGGATACAGCACCTTCACTTCATTGATTGCAATCTTCAGCCCAGTCTCTTTGGGGTCGCCGAAAAGATCGCCATGCATTTCGCGGACGGTGTCGCCATCGAGAATGCCGTAAGCTGTGGTGGAACCGCGGCGGTAGCGGATGTATTTGGTCACTTTGTCTTTTCCTTGTGCGGCGTAAGCACCAGCCGCTGCCATCGAGCCAAAAAGTTGTCTGTCCCTCCTCTCGAACGCATTTGAAACCGCGCAGCTCGAAGACTCTGGCCAGAGTCTTCCACGAAACCGGACTAAGTCTTGGCATGCGCCAGCGGCAATGGTATCTTGGCTCTCTCCACGCTGATCAGCTTCGGCGCCTCGAGACTTCCACGGCGCTTCACATAACCGGCCTCTTCCAGGATCTGATCAATCGTCCCCATGTTCCCTGCTTCTTCCAGGAACAGGCGGACTGCCTCAATCAGATTAAGCCGGGCCTTATCCTCCGCGCGTCCGCACGACGAGACGTCCAATTCCGGCGTGTAGGCGACATAGGTCTTTCCTTCTTTGAAAACCTGGGTCGTGAACGCTATTTCCATACGTGGATTCTATTATCCCGCCGCTGCCGTTGACATGTTTTGCTTAAGAAATTTTACGCCTTCGAAGGCGATCGATTCGGGCGTAGGAGCGATATCTCGCCAAATCGAAGCGGCGGCGGAAAGCTGGGGAAGCGCGAATCCGAAACTCTCGATCGTGAGCCAGCCGTCATAGCGGATGTCGCGTAGCGCCTGGAATACTTCCTTCCACTCGACATGGCCGGAACCAGGAATACCGCGATCGTTTTCACAGGTGTGTACGTGCTTCAAGTATGGAGCCACCACGCGGTATGCCTGCCCGATGTTCTTCTCCTCGATATTGGCGTGGAACGTGTCGAAGAGAATGCCGACATTGGGATGATGGATCTGATCGCAGAGCGTTACCGCGTCAGCCGCGGTATTGAGGAAGTAAGTCTCGAAGCGATTGAGCGGCTCGATAGCCACGGTAACGCCGTGCCGCGCCAGCACGGGACCAAGCGACTGGTAACAATCCACGGCCCATTTCCATTCATCCGCCGTGCGGCGCCGGCCGGGCAGATAGCCGACTGGCGAATACAAAGGGCCGGCGATGATTTTCGCCCCCACCTCGGCTGTCCTCTTGATGCAATCTTCCAGGTGAACACGGGTCTTTTGCCGGACAGCAGCGTCCTCAGAAATCACGCTCAACCCGCGCGGGATGACCGCGCAGATCGTGCATTCGAGTTTATGCTGCTCCAGGCCTTTGCGGATATCCTCCAGGGCGAAGTCCGCCGGATCGAACATGGAAACCTCAATGCCATCGAAACCGTGCCTTTTGATTTCGGGTAGCAACGGGAGGTTGTCGCGGGTAAAGCTGGCTGTCCAGATGAACGTGTTGACACCGTACTTCATTTCCTGAGCCCCCGGGCGTCCGGATTGTCCGGACCAAAATGCTTCAACATCACCAGATTTTCCTTGTCGCTGCGGTTCGTGACGGCTACTCCGCGCCGCGCTGCGGGAGCGGTAACGAACAGCTCATCTTTGGTCATCTGGCCGTAACGAATGAGCGATGGTGTTTCAACTTCCACTTTTCCGACCGTGCCCCAGCCCTGTACCACGATGGCGCCGTAGGCAACCGCGTCACGAATTGTCGCGGACCGTCCGGGCGAAACGGTGAGTTCCTTGGCCGAGTAATGGCCGGTCGAAAACACGACCCATTTTTCGGAATAGCCCGCATCCGCCATTTCCTTTTCAGGTTTCACCGGCAGTGGATGAAAGAGGCGATGTTCGACGAACGCCGAATCGATGTTTGCTTGCCAATCGAGCATGCCAATGAGGTAGTCGAAATCGTGGTGATTTTCAAGCGGCACATCCTTCACCATCAGGTCCCAAGGCACGGCCCGCCCTTCCACCATCGACTGAAACATGGCGAAGACGTCGGAGTTTACCTGTGGTTCGTACGTCACCAGCGATCCCGGCGCGTGCAGAATTCCCGCGTCGATCTGCCAGCCTGTCCCCGGTTTCAACCGATAGGCCTTCGAATGAAACAGGATCCCGTTGTCTCCCTCGTTCCAGCGCTCCAGGCAGCGCCGCACATCGTCTTTCGTTGTGCTGGGATCAAGGCCCATAAAGGTATAGGGGAAATGGTTTTCTTTGAAGTTGTATTGCGGCGGAAAGTAATAGGCTTCCGGTTTACCGCGCCGGCCGACCTTGCGTGCGTCTGCGTCGGACTGGTGCAAGTGATGCGGAATCGGGCCAAGGTTGTCGAAGAACTTGCAGAGCACGTTCCAGCCGCCTTGCTCGCGCATGACGTCGGCGCCTAAGAAGTCATCACCCATCGTCTCAATCGCTTCTTGAAGCAGCACGCGCCGGCCATCGATGGCGATGTAGCTCAAGCCCTCATCCTGGGGCGTGCCCGGCCCGTTGTCCGCTTTGGTGGTGGACGAGAACCAACGCTCATCGATGCCGCCGCGGTGCGCGCCCAGTGCGTAGAGATCCCGCGGATCAAGCTTCAGCCGGCCTCCCGGCATCAGAAACGATCGCGGCACCCAGCACGGCGCAAGGGGTACAATGCCCTCGCCTGCGGCCAGGGCCTCTTTCAGCAGAGCGGTTGGAGGCATTTATTTGTTCGCCGTAACGTTTTGACCCACGACCCGGTTCACGAGCGAAGTGCTGGCGTTGATCTTGGATTGCACCTTTAGCATCACGGGCTCGGCGGCGTACGAGTTTTGCTGGTCGTCGGCGCGTGTTTCGATCTCGCCCGTGACCACGATGGCTTGATCGATGGCGCGCGCTGTGGGCAACGCTGCAAGGGTGAATTTGCGGCGATTCTCCGTTTCAGTGATCAGCACGCCATTCAACCCGACATCCAGTATCCGCACGCCAGGGGGCAGGTTGCGCACTTCCACCGGCACGCGGCCGCCGTACTCGTTGTTGCGTTGAATCGCCACCTCAACTTCGACCGTGCCTCCGGGTTCAAGCACCACTTGTTTGGTTTCCGCCGTCATCACGATGTCGGGCTTGGGAGCCAATGAGATCAGCTTCAGTTTGTCTTCAGGATTTGCCCAGCGCTCCGCCCACAAATTTCCAAACTGTGCGCGGCCTAAAACCTGGAGCGGCGTGGCGTGGTCGAGATGTGCGCTGCTGTCTGCGCTCAGAAGTAGCGTGGTACTGATCTGGCCGGGGCCGATCACGCCCTCGGTCGCGTGCATGCCGGCGGGAACGTCCTTTACGGTAACCTCGATGGGTCCATCAAAGTCATCCAGGCGCAGGGCTGTCACCATGATGGGAATGCGGCCTCCCACGGGCACGTTGGGATTGCGCGGCGAAACGCTCAGCATAAAATCCGGGGAGGGTTTCCGGACGGTCAAGCGGTAGGCGTAATCCGGCCCATTGAGCTTGCGCACATCGCGAAGGCGCAGGACGTAATCGCCATCCGCGGGAGCTGTAAAGTGCAACAGAGAGTCCTTACCGTAACCGGGGCCGCCATCGTCGTTTCGAAAAGGCAGGTGTACAATCGGCAATCCGTTCGGCGCGAATTGAGTTCCCGGCGGATGAATCTGGACTTTGTAGACAGCCTGATCGACAGAGTGCGTCTCAGGGGTCGTGTCGAGATATGCAATGCGCTCTCCGCCAAAACCGG
>WNFJ01311324.1_pt1 | contig 11549 bp, 9 predicted proteins | sample 5400461 | NCBI WGS metagenome assembly WNFJ01 (sample SAMN13153349, study PRJNA577476) | soil metagenome | isolation source: 115 cm saprolite on Douglas fir-dominated hillslope | place: USA:California | collected 2013-09-17 | reverse complement strand
TTAGATATCTACGGCGAACTGATGGATTCCCTCTATATCTACGACAAGTTCGGGGAGCAAATCAGTTACGACCTTTGGGGCGATATTGTCCGGATAGTTAACTGGGTCTGCGAAAATTGGGATCGACCGGATGAAGGCATTTGGGAGGTTCGCGGTGGACAGCAAGCGTTCTATTATAGCCGTCTCATGTGTTGGGTAGCGATCGACCGCGCGATCCGGCTCTCGATCAAGAGAAGTTATCCCGCACCCCGTGCCCGCTGGTTACAGACTCGTGATGATATCCACAATCAGATTTATGGGCGCTTCTGGAACAAAAAACTCCAGAGTTTTGTTCAAGTACAGGATGGTGATTGGTTGGACGCCGCGTGCTTGCTTTCGCCGTTGGTCCGATTCATTTCTCCAACCGATCCGCGTTGGCTTTCTACGCTCCACGCGATCGAGAATGCGTTGGTTGACGATTCGTTGCTTTATCGGTATCGAAGCCCGGATGGATTGATCGGAACCGAAGGCACCTTTTGCATGTGTTCTTTCTGGTTTATCGAATGTTTAGCCCGCAGCGGAGATGTACATAAGGCGCGCTTTCTTTTCGAAAAGATGCTGGGGTACGCGAACCACGTCGGTTTGTTTGCTGAGGAGCTAGGCCCTTCGGGTGAGCATCTGGGCAACTTTCCTCAAGCGTTCACCCATATGGCCCTCATCAGCGCGGCGTTTGAACTGAACCGGCGCTTGAACCAGCCAAGCAGAATTTAGAAGCCAGAAGCCAGAATTTGGAAGCCGGTTGCGACGGTGTGTCCAGAATGTCGAAAGAGCCGCGCCAGAGTTAAGCGGTCATCTTGGGTAGCGGCGACTTGCCTGTCGGACATAGTCCTGCAGTCGCCGCTACCGAAGAACGATACCCCCAAACAAAACACCCGGCTTGAAATTCGCAAGCTGGGTGTTCTCAATCGTTTACTGCTAGATCAGGTCGATCCAAAGATACTAAAAATCTTCCGACAGCCGAGCTTGGAAGATTCCCAGCCCATGAGTAGCCGCGCGCAAGATGCGAAACTTGCTTTGCAACGCGATGTCATACACTTCCGCGTGCGGGAATCCTACCCCAAACCTATGCCAGCTACCGCCACCGTCAGTTGAGGCGTATACGCCGATATCCGTTCCGGCATAAAGGTGATCCGGGAATTTAGGATCAATCACTAAGCCGTTAACAGAAACATCGGGAATACCGGACCCCGCCAGTTTCCAAGTCGGCGTTCTGCCCGAATTTAACGCACTCACAAGGTCCGTTGTTTTCCAGACTTGTTGACCGGGTGGCAGTCCATAGCCGTTAAATGCGACGTAAGCCACGTTAGGATCCCTGGGGCTGAGCACGATTCGGGTTACGTACTTGGCGGGAAGTGGTCCGGTGATATCAACCAGTGCGGATGAGCCTGTCACGGTGGCAAAAACGTTACCCGTCTGAAGCCCGACCACGCGGATATTGTCATTCAAAGGAGATATGCCGATCGCACTGACGGTAAACCCCTGCGACGCTCCGGTGGCGAAAGGAAGTATGGGAGCCTGACTTGCGACTGGCATCGTATCGCCACGGTCGACGGAACGATAAAGCCGATCAGTGCCAAAATAAACGGTGTTCGGCGTACCTGGTCCCAGGGCCATCGGCGCATAGAAGTCGACGTTATCGGTGATGCTGGTGTCAGTGCTTCCGTCGCAGTAGACAAAAGTGCTCACCGGACCGCCGTAGATCCCGTGAAACGACCATTCTCCCTCACCTCCCAAGGGCGGGGTACCGCAGGATACGCTTAGCACACGAGCGAACCCGATCAGGTTGCCGGTCTGATTGAAATAGGTGTGATACATCGTCACATGCTCGGTGTCAGTCGCACTCTGATCGATCAGTGCATAGCCGCCATCACCGAAATCAGCTCGGATGAAACTGCCGTCCGGTTTCCGCAAAATCGTACCGTTGTCCTGAGTTCCACCAAGGGTGAACTGTGGATCGGTCGGATGCACTACTACGCTCTCAAACTGCGTCGCTAAGAAACCGAACGTGTTGATATCCTCCCAGGTGTGACCACCATCAGTAGACTTCCAGACACCGCCATCGTTGCCAGTGTACACAACGTTCGGCGAGGAGGGCGCGATCGCGATCGCGTGGCTGTCTACATGCAGAGTATCTACGCTCGGAATAAACGTCGTTCCTCCGTCATTGGAGTACTGAAATGTTCCGCCGCCGTTGTGAGGACCGGTGCCGTTCACCGGATCGGTCACCGGGTCAGATGGTTTCGGAACGGGAATCGCGACGCCATCGTCGTAAATGAAATTGAGAGCGCCTCCATCAGGGTCGACACCCGCAGCACTCACCGTACCCGCTAAATAAATATTCGTTGGGTTTGTTTGATCGATCGCAATTGCGATGTTGTAGAAGCCCTGTCCGCCGGCAAACCCGTTTGCATCCGGCAACGTGGTTGAAAACGTGGCCCCACCATCAGTCGATTTCCGCACGACGCCCTGGTCAATATATTGGAACGGTTTTCCGGTTTTCGGATCAATCGTGGTCGTATTGGCAAACTCGCTGGTCGCCGCGAGCACGATGATCGCTCCGGAAACCGGATCTTCCGCGACAGCCAGTTTCACATTCGTAACCGTCGGCAGGTTTTGATCATTGGTATCCGTAATGATTGCCCGAGTGAAGGTAGGTACGGGATCGAGCGCATTGTTAGTATAGTAAATGCCACCGGTTGGATTGGTATTAGTCGGTGGACCAGCGACTAGCCCATAAAGGTTGAGGACCAAATGATTGGGATTGTCTGGATCAAGGACTGCGCTGGTCGCTCTGGTGTCCGTTCCGGGCCCGACCTGTAGGCGCACAAAAGTGGGATGGCCACTGCGAAAATTCTTCGAACGATAAAGACCTCGAGGCGGTGGAGAAGCGGCCGCTTGCGCACCGAGACCTCCGACAGAAGAGGACGTTGTGCAGAACAGAATGTTATCGTCTTTTGGATCGACGAGCACTTGGGTAATAGATCGCTTGCCAAGTACATTGTTGCCATTCGGGTCAAGGCCATAAGGCCCTTTCAGCTTCGGGAACCACGAGGTCGATTCCTCAATAACGTAGATGCCGACCCCAAAATGACTATCGCCGGAAAAATTACCCTCTCCGGTTCCGACGATCACCTTGTCATGATCCTTTGGATCAATGGTGATTGAGCCGACCGCAAAATTCTTCGCTCCCAAAAAAAGAGATCTCCAAGTCTGACCGCCGTCGAGTGAACGAAAGATTCCCCCTTGAGCTGGACCGACGTACACAATATTCGGATTGCTGGGATCCACCGCAATCGCGCTTATCCGTCCGCTTACGGGCGCCTCGGGCGAGATCCCGAGAGTCTGGCCGTTGGAAAGAGGGCTCGGTCCGATTGGGAACCAGATCGGTCCGAACTCGAAGAGGTCGAGGATCGATTCCGACTCTCGAACTGCCCGCTCACTCGCGGACAGCGGCCTTGTCCCTGGGCTAACAAATTGTGCGTTATGGAACGGTTTCCGAAGCAATCGCAAACGATCGATCGCTCGGGCGGAATGAGAAAAACAAAGCGGAGAAACGATAACTACCAATCCCAAGAGGGTGGCCTTGAATATCGAGAATTGCCTCGAAGTAAACCATTTCGGCTGGGCCGAGAAAGGATGATTCATAACTGGAAACGATGTCTCTTTGCATGCACCCCGCGTTCCGAGAAAGGTGAGGGATAGCCGGAAACGATTACCAGGATTGGAAGTGCGGTGTCCAACAGAAACACGCGACAGCGCAGCTAAAAATTTATTCCCGTTCGCGTGAACTTTCCCAAAATTTTTAAACGATCGCGTTAGTAGGAGGTAGAGCAGTTATTGAAAACCCGCCTCCTGCAGAAATTCAGCTCCCTGTTTTGCGACCGCGTCGATGGTGAGCCTGATCCTGGCTGCGCTGGATCTGCTTCCTATTCCACCACGCTATCCGCCGTGACGTCTGCTATCTGCTATTGATCTCTGGTCGGTTGGGCGTCCCGTCCAAGATTGTCTCCTGGGCGCTTTCCTGCTCGTTGAGTGACGGCGCCTTGGGCCAAGATTTGCTGGAGTTCGGCCCGGCTTGTAAACACTTGGGTCGCCATGAACTTGGCTCCGCCGTCGTCCTTTTCTATCTGCCCGATTGCAACGGCTTCCTGACCGGCACTCGGGAAAGCCACTTGGCTTCCAGCTCGGATGATCGCCGTCAAGGATCCCGCATTCGTGCGCGGGGAGCTACTGCCTGATTTAGAATCGACGAGAGTAAACGTCTTATGCTCCGGAGTGACCTTATTGACGACGCCATGGATCGCTACGGTTAGTCCTCGATATTGATCGGGATTGGTTAGGACCTGATTAACCTCTGCGACCTGAAGTTTCGACTGCGCAGACATCGGACTCGTGCCAATCATAGCAGCTGCAATGAGGATTAGTATCTCTGCCTTCATCGTTTTCTCTCTCAAGTAGACAGGAAACGCTCAGTCCGCGTTCAACTCGGAGCCTTTTCGAGATCGCTGCTTACTGCGCGTTGCACTTCAACTCGGCTTTGTTCGCCGGCCAGGTGAAGGATGATATCGGTTTTCGAAATGCTGCCGATCAGCCGCTGCGAAGTCAAATTGTCCACAACCGGCAAACGTTCCGAGCGCGTTTCCGAAAACTTCTTGAGGGCATCCGTCATGCTGTGTAGTGGCGAAACGCGAGGAAAGTTTTCATCCATGATATCGGCGGCGATTACCACAGTCTCCAATTCGGGTCGATCGAGGAACGCTTTCACATCGTGTAGCGAGACCGCTCCCAGCAGCCTCCGGTCATCATCTATGATGTAGACGTGTTGGAATTGGTGTTGGACAAAGGTCTGGGCGATCTGCGCGAACGTTGCGTTCTGCGGCAACGTGAGGGGGTCCCGTTTGATTAAATCAACCAGGTCTACTTCGGCCAGTTGGCTATTGAAGAATGCCGCACCTTTGCGCTCCAACGATTCACCGTACATGAATCGGCGTTCGAAGAAACTGCTACAATAATAACCCAACACGCAGGCAACCATTAAGAATGGTACAATCGCGTAACTGAGCGTGAGTTCGAATACCATTAGAATAGCCATCAACGGAGCGCCGGTCGTCGCGGCCAGGAAAGAGCCCATACCCATTAAACCATACATGGTGGGATCAGGGCGAAGCTGGGGAGCGAAATAGAGCACTGCCTGGCCGTAGAGCACGCCGATGGCGGATCCGATGAAGAGCGTCGGCGTAAAGACACCGCCCACCGCGCCAGATCCGAATGTGGCCGAAGTAGCAATCAGCTTGACGATGAGGAGAAACAGAACCGTGTAAAAATCCCAGTTTTGATGGAAAAGGGAGGTAACTAGTCCTTGCCCGTTACCGCAGACCTGAGGATAAAACATGGCCAGCAACCCAACCACAGCTCCGCCTAAGCCGAGCTTGGCTGGTACCGGCAAATCCAGCTTTGAAAAAAGCGATTCGGTCCGGCGCAGGACCCGTAAATAGAGGGGCGCCAGAAGTCCTAGGAAGACGCCGATCGCGCAAAGCGGCACAATCTCCCATCGCGTATGGAGACCGAGGTCGGGCGATTGGTAGAGCGGACCCTCCCCGTGCAACGCCCGAGTTACGAAAGTGGCGGCAACGGATGCCAGGATCAACGGTCCAAGGGATTCGACCACGACCGTTCCGAGCACAATTTCAGCCACAAAAAACGAGCCGGCAATCGGAGCATTGTAAGCGCTAGCTATTCCGGCTGCTGCTCCACATGCGACGAGATGTCGTCGCTGCGGTATAGGGGAATTGCGCAACCGTCCAATTAACGAAGCGAGAAGTGAAGAAAGCTGAACGAGCGGTCCCTCTCGTCCAATCGAAGCGCCGGTACTAATGGAAAAAAGGGCCGAAATCGTTTTGACCAGGCTGGCTCGGAACGAAATGATGCCGTTGCCCACGACCACCGCTTCCATGTAGTCGGTGGTCGATTTCTGACGCACCGCGGCGATCAGGCGATTGCCGATCCATAACGTCAGTCCAGCCAGGACGCCGCCGCCGACCGGCACCAGAAATCGCTGCCAAAGTGGCAGGCGCTCGAAGCTGGTAATGATCGAGGCCTCCGATCCGGTAAAGAGCCAATGGAGCAGGTCAGTAGCCCGCCGGAAACATTCGGCGGCCAGCGCTCCCAAAATGCCAATAACTGCCGCCCAGACCAGCGTTACCTGCCGCTCACCGAAGCGAAATCTCTCAATTAGCCAGACCTTGAGGATGAGAAGCCGGCGCAAAAGCGGTGAAAGACGCTGCCGTTTCTCCTCTGTATCCATAAGTCTACAGTTCGGCGAAGGTTTCCAGGAATTCCGACATATTGGTCGCCTCGGTTAGTCGATCAATCACCGGTCGATTGCGCAGGTGTCGAGCCAGAAAAGAGGTGAGATCCAGGTATTCCGCGATAGCAGCTTTCGGTACGCCGATCAGTAATATTAAGCGGACCGGGGTATCACCAAAAACCACCGGTTCGGGACAGGTACCGATCGCCAGAACCAATGCGCGGACGCTATCGGTTCGGGCATGAGGGAAAGCGACTCCCATGGGGAGTATCGGAGGATCCACCTTTTGGCGTTGCAGCACGGCGGTTCGCAGTGCGTTTGCGTCGACGACATCCGGCTGATTGCGGAGCGACGCGAGAAGCTCGTCAATCGCGTCGGTATCGGTCCTGGCCCGAACTGGATTAACAAATACCGCCGAGCGCAAGCGGGCGACTGTTTGGCTGTTGATCACTGGAACCTCCGTAATTGCGTGAGCCGAGCGATTCGCCGAAAACGTTCTCTTTGGCTGGAAAAAAGTGGTTCAGATACAACCGTCATGTTTCGGTGCCCTGAAATTCTCATAGCAGAAAAGGGCCCCGAAAGCGAATCGGCATAGTTTCCCCAAACGAAAAACAGAACACAACGCGAGTTTTAGATTGGCACAGCGTGATGGCGTATGGGCGTATCGGCATGAGTTACGAGCCCGATGAGACCAACCCCTCATTTTTCCAAATCGATCACGCGCACGAGCGAGCCCAAACTAGGAAAGCCGTCGTGATGCCAATCGAGGGCGGGCTCCTGCATTTGGCCGATTGGGCAAATCCGCTGTGCGCCAAAGCGAATCGCCAAATCAATCGATTCAGGAACCACCGGATGGATCCCGATCGTGCTGATATGCTTTCGCAACAGCTCGATGCTTGGTTCCAAACTGGCGGTAAAAGGTTTGATGACAAAGGTGCGATGGGATGGCTGACGAGGAAATCCTCTTCCTGGATCAAAGAGAACGGTCCAAGCGAGCGAATTGTCCGGGCTTTCCCAGAGCCGGGCGGCTGGATCATTGGCGCTTCGAAACCTCCAATCCTCACGAAATGCGCGAACAGCCGCGGCTGCTTCCAAAGGTATCTGAACCTGCGAAGAAGACTTAAGTTGCCGCGCAAGTTGTTCAGCGAAATGGTTCGCCTGTTCTTTAACTAGAAAGAATTGCGGCGAGAGGCAGCCTAGTTGATCGAAGGCCGAGCCATCTTGGATAGCGCCTAAGATCTCGATCTTGGTCCACTCTCCCAAAAGCATCGCGAAACTGACTTTATGCCCGTGGGGCACGAATCGCTGCCATGGTCCCACCTGACTCGCGAACTCTTGAATAGTGCGATCGGAGCCGAAAACCACCACCGTAGCAGCGCTTTCCAGCCAACCGGGCAATAGTCGTTTGGAGAGTTTCGGTTGAATCACTTTTGGCAACGAGTCCACAAAAGTGCGGACCTCGACTAGATCGGTCGAAGGCAGTTTAATCCAATTTTCGGATCCAACCAGAATACCGCGGATCAGACTCTGAAGCGCGGCATGCGGAGTTTCTCCGGAGACGATATGAAGAATAGGGGAGCAAGGAATTAACCGACGAAACCGGTTACCGTACTCTATCCAGGAAGAGGTTGCGAACTCGACTCCGAGTTCACGCGCTACCCAGTCGCACAAAAGTTGCGACGTGATTTCTCCTAGCCACGGAAACGCTCGGGCTGAATCGGCAATCGCCTGAACTCGTTCCGGAAATTTCATCGACCGAGGATTTCATCTACCGCCCGGGAACATCCTCGCGGTAGCGCATTTGGATCGCGTCCAATCAAACGAAATTCTCCGTTCGATTCGCTGCAAGCCAGGTCTTGGGTCTGAATCGCAAGGACAGACCAGATGTTGGCCAGGTCAATGATCCGGATCATTCCAGTCTGACCAGGCAAAGCTTCACGGTTGGTGGCCGGGTCGATCACAACGACGCGAGCCCAAGGCGGCCCACTGTGCGGGTGATCAACGCCAGAACTATAAAATTGCGAGCTCAACTCCGTCATTCCGTACTCATTCCAGATGCCATCGATCGGAATCGCGAAGTGATTCGATAGGTCGCGGTACAGCTCACTTTTTTCGATTGTTCGATTGCTTCCCTTAAATCCTCCGGTCTCCATTATTAGGCTGCCTTCCGGGAGGAAAATCGGCGTCCCTGCCGTAGTTTCCAAAATATCCAGGAAGGCCAGGGCGGTTCCGAAAAGAACAACCGCTCCTGGCTGGCCCGAGACGAAATTGCAGAGGCTCTCCGGATCGAGACGTCCGGGAGCTTTCCAAAAGTGTTGGTGCTCCCTATTTGCGCTCAAAAAGCCTCCCATTTGCGCCAACGAAGAATGAGGATTTTGGCGTGGGCTCGGCATTAGTAGACCGATTGGAAAATGGGGTAGCCGGGCGTGATCCCAGCCGCGTATCACGGCTGTTCTATATACGTCCAGCGACGGCAAAAAATGGCGACCATATCCTTCTCCGGTTGTGCCGCTAGTCCGAAATTCGAAATGTGTTTCATCCGCCGGGAAGCTTCGAACTTCTGAGTGTTTGAATGCTTGCTGGGGCAGGCCTGGAATCTCTTTCCAGGAAGAGACGGAAACGCCGAGAGCGCGGCAATACAAATCGTAGGGACGATTTTTCTTTCGCTGAACTTCGAACAATTGAAGCGCCAGTTCCTCAAACCGTTCCGGTTGCGGTTGCTCCAAAAAGGAAAGGATCTCTTTTTCCAAGTTCATTCACCAATAATCTTTACCAGAACACGTTTGCGACGTTTTCCATCAAATTCACCGTAAAAAACTTCTTCCCATGGCCCGAAATCCAGCTTTCCACTAGTGATCGCGATAACGACCTCTCTGCCCATAACCGAACGCTTCAGATGAGCGTCCGCGTTATCTTCCGCTCCGTTGTGGGCGTACTGAGAATGAGGGAGTTCCGGTGCGAGCTGTTCTAGCCATTTTTCGAAGTCCGCCAGAAGACCCGATTCGTTATCATTGATGAAGACGCTGGCAGTGATGTGCATGGCGTTAACCAGAATCAGGCCTTCCTGCACCCCACTCTCGCGGACACAGTTTTCAATCTGGGGCGTAATCCGGATAAATTCGCGGCGGTTTTTTGTCTCGAAACTCAGTTCTTTTCTGTAGGTTTTCATCGCGAAATGGAAATTTTTAGCCCACTCTTTCATCCAGGCGCCTGGGTTAGTTTAGCGATTCTGACATTCCTGGAGATCGTTCTTGGCATCGACAACATCATCATTATCTCGATTCTTGCAGTTAAATTACCTGTATCGGAACAGCGCAAGGCACGGACCGTCGGTTTATCACTCGCTCTCATCACGCGTATTCTTCTCCTGTTAAGCATCAATTGGTTGATGAGCTTGCAACAGCCTTGGATCACGCTCTTCGGCCGGTCGATGAGTGGGCGGGATATCATATTAGCGGTCGGAGGACTTTTCTTAATCGCGAAGAGTACTCGAGAAATCCATGAAAAGGTCGAAGGTATCCAACGCGGAGAGCCATTGCCCAAGGGACAGCGATTTCTTTCGGTCGTCGTCCAAATTATCTTGTTGGATATCGTCTTTTCCCTCGACTCGGTGATTACAGTGGTTGGCATGGCGCAGCAGTTGATTGTAATGATCGGAGCGATCATCCTGTCGGTGCTGGTGATGTTGGCGGCCTCCGGGTTGATCAGCACGGTGGTCAATCGTTACCCGACTATTCGGATTCTCGCGCTCTCGTTTTTATTCCTGATCGGCGTTGTATTGGTCGCCGACGGGCTCGGACAACACATCGACCGAGGGTACGTCTATTTTGCAATGGCGTTCTCGACCGTGGTCGAGATGTTAAATCTACGCTCCCGTTCGCGAAAGGGAACGTAAAAGCGCCGGGAGCGCGGGTAACGCCGGGAGCGCCGACTTGCCCGACGAAGCTTCCGGAGTTTCGAACGACGGGCGAAGTCGGGGAACGCCGACGCGCCGTTACGCCGTTTCCGCACCAGAGGTCTGTCCGATCTTCAGCCGAGCGTCGGTCGTAAGAATCTCTTCTAAACCTTTCCAGCCCGCGTCGTCCATCGCCTGAAAAAGGTTCAAATAAACCGCTACAATCTCCGGTCGATGACTTTCGAGCAGGTGGTCGACCGCGGCCTTGAGCTTTTCGCTGGGTGGTTCTGCTGGGAGCTCATCGACAAACCCTTTCCCGTCGTGCGCGATTTCCAGAGCGTCGAGAAACTGGCAAATCAAATGTTTTTGCGCACCGAGCAACCAGATTTGCAGGGTCTGCGCTGCCACATCGTCCGCAGGTTTTCGGCTCAACGCTTGCCGCAGCCACTCATGCCGCTCCGTCTTTGGTTTTCGCTCGATGAATACAGGACGCAACTTACGTTGCGTGGCGATATTCTGGATAATGGCTCGGTAAACCCCTTTCTCATGCTCGTGAAGGTAGACGAAAATTTCGTTCACGACTTCAGTCGGACATTCGCGGAAGATTTCATAACTCCTCATGGTTGCCAGGGCGGAAGAATTCACGCGGATAACCATCGCGTCCAGTCGAAAGACGCGCGTAGCTTAATCCTCCCGACTTAGGCGTAACGGCGTGTGGGCGTTCCGCCGCGCTTACAGTGGTTGCTCTATTATTAGGGGGAACGATTCCTGGGCCTAGCCGCCCAGGCTAAACTCATGCTGCGCTTCGCGCCCGTATTAAAAGCGTTTTCACTTATTCACTAATCGCCAATCACACGGCTGTCGGCGTTGCCCGACTTCGCCCGTCGTTCCAAACTCCGGAAGCTTCGTCGGGCAAGCCGGCGTTCCCGGCGCTCTTGATCTTCGGTCCGCCCGTGAGAGCTTATCGGCGTCAGCTATGGAACGTGAACCGGCGATCTTGAGTCTTGCGCAAAGCGAGTTGCAGGACTGGTTTGCCGCAAAAGGGGAGAGTCGATATCGAAGCGAACAGGTCCTCCGATGGATCTATCGAAAACGAGTCGAGCGATTCGATCAAATGTTTAATTTGCCGGAAAGTTTGCGGGCGAGCCTGGAAACCTCATTCTCGCTTCGTTCGTTGCAATGTGTCCGTCAGACCGGATCGAAAGACATAACCCGCAAGTTTTTGTTCTCGTTGCCCGATCAGAACCTGGTGGAATCCGTTTTGATTCCCGCTAGCCCGGCGCTCTACGGATCGACTTCCGACCGCCG